>OCQA01000896.1_pt1 | contig 25513 bp, 20 predicted proteins | sample 1538571 | NCBI WGS metagenome assembly OCQA01 (sample SAMN04571708, study PRJEB22368) | human gut metagenome | biome: human gut; material: stool | host: Homo sapiens | place: Luxembourg | collected 2012-09-28 | reverse complement strand
CAGCTGAGCTATACCCCCATGTTGCCAGAAACCCTTGATTTTGCTGGATTTCTGAACTATTCAATTTTTTGACTTTGCTCTCCGTTGCGGGGGAGCACACCCGGTTGCTTACGCTCCCAGCTGAGCTATACCCCCATGTAAGGGGTGCGCTGAGTAATTTCTTATTCAATTAGTGCGGGGGTTGTTTACCGCTTCAACCGGGCTCCCAGCTGAGCTATACCCCCATGTTGCCAGAAACCCTTGATTTTGCTGGATTTCTGAGCTATTCAATTTTTTGACTTTACTCTCCGTTGCGGGGGAGCACACCCGGTTGCTTGCGCTCCCAGCTGAGCTATACCCCCATATAAGGGGTGCGCTGAGTAATTTCTTATTCAATTAGTGCGGGGGTTGTTTACCGCTTCAACCGGGCTCCCAGCTGAGCTAAACCCCCATCGGTTCAAGGCTTTCGCGCTCGGAACAATGGAAAGTATAGCATAGGGAGGGACGGCTGTCAAGACCTTTTTTCAACTTTTTTACACCGGATAAAATGCGGCGGAGAGGATAAGAGCCGCGGCAATTTTCCGTCAAATCGGGTGCTTGACAAATTACGACGAACGTAGTATAAATGGAAAAACGTCTTTTGTAGTAAAATCGGGAGGGCTTTTGCATGGACGGCAGAAAACGTTTGCCGGACGCCGAGCTGAGCGTGATGCAGGCGGTCTGGGCGCACGGCGGGGAGATCAGCCGCGGCGACATCGAGGGCGCGCTGGCGTCCCACGGCTGGAGCGTCAACACCATCAACACCTATCTCACGCGATTGTGCGACAAGGGCTATCTGAGCGCGCGCCGCGAGGGACGCAGCAACTTCTATACGCCGCTCGTTTCGCAGGAGAAGTACCGCGAGTTCGACAGCCGAAGCGTCCTGCAGCGGCTCTACGGCGGCTCGCTGGGCAGCTTTGTTGCGGCGCTGACGGCGGAAAAGCCGCTCGCGCAGAGCGAGATCGACGAGCTGCGGCGCTATCTGGATGAAATGAGCGGAAAGGCGGGGGAGTGAGATGACACCCTTTTTGCTGACGCTTTGCAAGCATTCGCTGCTCGCGGCTGCCGTTCTCGCATTGGCCGCGATCACAAAGCCGCTTTGGCGGGAGCGCTACGGCGCGCGGTCACGCTGCGCGCTGTGGCTGGCGCTGGCGGTCTTTCTGCTGCTGCCGGTGGACTGGTCGGCGCCGAGCGCGCCGGTGCGGGTGGAGCCGCCGGCGGAGCGCACGCTGCTCCTTTCCGCGCAGCGCGGGCCGAGCGTGGTGCGGACCGACGAGCTGCCGCGCCGGCAGGAAACGGTCCTTAGCGGCGCGGAGAATACGAGCCCGCTGCCGGCCGACCCGTCGGTTACATTCGAGGACGCATATGGGACTGCGCCGGACAACAGCGCGAAAAATGTTCCGCTCACAGGGCTGCTGTTCCTCCTTTGGGCGTCTGGCATGACAGGCTATACCACTTTACAGATCGTAAAATACAAGAAGTTTTACCGCCTTGTGCGCCGCTGGCGGCACGAGACGACACGGAGCGACTACGCACGGCTGCTCGCGGATGAATGTGCCGCTCTGGGCGTGAAGCGGCCGCAGCTCCTTCTCTGCGAGGCTGTGGGAACGCCGATGATGACCGGACTATTTCATCCCGTTCTGCTTCTGCCGCACGAGGACTACGAGCCCGCCGCGCTGCGCTTTATCCTGCGCCACGAGCTCTGCCATCTCAAGCGGCACGACCTTGCCTATAAGCTCGTGCTGACGGCGGCGAACGCCGTCCACTGGTTCGACCCGCTCGTCTATTGGATGCTGCGGCAGGCGGACGAGGATGTGGAGCTTGCCTGCGACAGCAGGGCGACCGAGGGCATGGCGCACGCGGAAAGAACCGCCTACGGCGAAACGCTGCTCGCGGCGGTGCAGGCGAAGATCGCGCCGGTGCCGATGACAACGAGCTTCGGCAGCACGGCGGAGCGGCTCAAGCGCCGGCTTGCGAATGTGCTCGGCGGAAAGAAAAGACGCGGGCTGTGGCTCGCGGCGCTCGCCATCGCGGCCGTGGCCGCTTCCGCGCTGCTGATTGCATGGCAGAGCGGCACAGATGAGAAAACGAAGGACGCGGACGTTTGGCTCACGATGGAGGACTATGCCCTTGACCGCGCCAACGCGGTCCGCGAGAACGGCGTTGCCCTGTTCCCGCAGCCGCCCGGCGGCGCGGCTGTCGCCGCGGTGAGCGACGTGCGGGCGACCGAGCTGGAGCGCGCTGCCGTGCTGGACGGCGTTTTCCCGGAGCTGGACGGCAGACCCGAGCTGTGGTGCTACGATTACGCGGTGCGCTTTGCGGACGAGGAAAGCCTTTCGCTGGCAGATCAGGGAAATTGGTACAGCATAGGCGATGGCTGGTACGACAACAGGCAGTACGATGTGCTCGTTGTGCTTGCGAACGCGGACGGCTATCGCATTCTGTACACCGGAACATGGGGGATGGTAAAGGACTACATAAACGATTCCGGCAGGACGTACTACCGCGAGGCACTCTACGATTGGTGCGCCGACCACCTTGCGCTTGACGAGACCGACTATCCGCGCTATCTGCACAGAGTTACGCTGACCTATACGGACGGGACCGGCAGCGCGGTCAGGAAGATGGCTGCGTTCCACCGCTACGAGGGCGACGGCTGGTCCGTCTATGTGCCGACCGACTGGATATTCACACCGCAATGGATGCAATGGAAGCCTCTCTCCAGCGTGGACACGGATGGAAGCACATACTTTGAGGTCACAAGAGCGGACGGCAACATGGAGGACATCAAGGCGTACTACGCCTCCATCGGCGCGTGGCGCTTTGAGACCGACCTGAGCGCGCCGCTGGACTATTACTATAATGTAGGGGGCGGCTATGATGCCGCATACGGTTACGCGCATGAGGAGCTGTACTTTGTCCCGATCGACGGCGATCACTGCTATGTGCTCTCCTGTTACTCGGTGAACGGCGTTACGTCGGCAGAGGACAAGGCGCTGCTGCGCGCCGCGCTCACGAGCTTTACGCCGGACGAGAGCCTTCGCTGGACGACGGAGCAGAGGTTCCAATATGAGATCGACTGTCTGGAGCACGGCACGGGCGTGGAGCTGACCCTGCTCAGCGGAGCAAGAGAGCTGGGGAGCTGTCGAAACGACTTTGCCATCTCAGGCGGGCTCTGCCCGCTGGGCCAATATACCTACACACCGTGGGAGGATGCTGTGTACGCGGGCGGAGACAAGGCGATCCGCCTGACCGTTTCCGACGGCTGCTATCTGGAGGTCTACGAGGACTCCAACCTCATTTCCTACTGCCGGAGCGACGGCTCGCTGCTCGGCCGCTATATGGCGAGCGGCGCGGGCCTTGGCGACGGCTCAATTGTGCCGGTCGAGGGGACCTCGCTTTACGGCGTGGTGCGCGAATGGTACGACATGCTGGAGCTTGCTGATGTGCGTCGTGCGCCGGTAATCTTCATCGCCGACGAGGGGCAGTCGTGGCAGGAGGCCGCGCAGAGCTGGGCCGACGCCTACTGGAACGCGCTGACGCGCGTGCCGGAGGACAATGTTTACCATTGCGGCTTTGTGAGGGCAAAGGCGTACAGCTTCCTGAGCGATGACGACAACGAGCAGATGCGCCGGCTCGGCAAGCTGAGGGAGGGCGAATACGGCTTTTATATGAACGGGTACTTTGTCCCCACGCACGCGGAGGAGCTGACGGCGCGCTACGACGAACACGATATGCAGCCGGTGGAGGCGGGAGACGGTCTGCCCGCAGGGACCTACACCACGTTCTACCGCTGCATGCTCATCGCGGCGGACGGCGGCTGGTACGGCGAGATCCTCGGCAACGGCTCATGGTAAGAAAGAGAGGTAAGAGCATCATGCACCGAAGACTGTTCTGCGAGCTTTCGCCGCTCGCGTACCGCATCTCGGTCGAAAAAAGCTGTGCACTCCGCACGCTGCGCGACGGATTTTCCGCGGAGCGCTTTCCGAAGCTGCGCCTGGAGGCGCCGCTTCCCGCGCTCGTCTGTCGGCACAATTCGCTCATCCGCCGCACGCTCGGCAGGGTCGATCCGGTTTTGCAGGACAACAAGGCCGTCAACCTCGCGCTGGCCGCACCGAAGATCAACGGCATTCTCATACGCCCGGGCGAGACGTTTTCGTTCTGGCACCTCGTCGGGCGGCCCAGCGCCGCGAACGGCTACCGCACCGGCATGGTCATTGCCAACGCGCAGACCGGCGAAGCCGTCGGCGGTGGGATGTGCCAGTTTAGCAACCTGATCCATTGGATGGTGCTCCATGCGCCCCTGACCATCACGGAGCAGCACCACCACGACCAGTTTGACCTCTTTCCGGACTTCGGCCGTCAGGTGCCGTTCGGCACGGGCACGTCCATCTTCTATAACTACCTCGACTATCGCTTCCACAACGACACGGAGCAGACGTACCAGCTTCTCGTCCATACGACGCCCACGCATCTGTGCGGCGAGCTGCGCACGGATGCGCCGCTCGCGGTCAAATACCACATCGCGGCGGAGAACGAGCGCTTCATGCGTGAGGACGGCGTTGTCTACCGCTGCGGCGAGGTGTATCGGACGATGGTGGATAAGACCACCGGGAATGTGCTCTCGCGCGAGCTGCTGCGGCGCAACCATGCCCGCGTGCTCTACGATACGGCGGGACTGGAGATCATGGACCGGTAAAAAAGAAGGCTTCCCGATCTCGGGGAGCCTTCTTTTTTGAAGATTTCGGAAACTTTTTGCTTTTGTGTTGCACGCGGCGGGACAAGCGTGGTATACTAAGGCGAATTACCACAAATGAGACAATGAGGCGATACGATGCGTATTGATATTTTAGGCGTTGGCTTTGACAATCTCACCATGACCGAGGCGGTCGCGCGCGGCTGCGAGCTGCTTGCGGGTGAGGGCGCGCACTATGTGGTGACGCCGAATCCCGAGATCGTGGAGACCTGCCGCGCGGACGCGGAGGCGATGGCGGCCGTGAACGGCGCGGACCTCGTGCTGCCCGACGGCATCGGCGTCATCTACGGCGCGAAGCTCCTCGGCACGCCACTCAAATCCCGTGTGCCGGGCATTGAGTTCGGTACGGCGATGCTCGCGCACTGCGCGGAGACCGGGAAAAGGGTCTATCTTTTCGGCGCGAAGCCGGGCGTGGCGGAGCAGGCGGCGAAGAACCTTTGCGAGAAGCTGCCCGGGCTGCAGATCGCCGGTACTCATGACGGCTATTTTACCGACGCGGAATCCGACGTCATCGCCGCGGAGATCCGCACGAGCGGCGCGGACATGGCGCTCGTCTGCCTCGGCGCGCCGAAGCAGGAGAAGTGGATGGCGCAGTACGGCGCGGCCACGGGCGCAAAGCTGCTGCTGGGTCTCGGCGGCTCGCTGGATGTGTTCGCGGGCGTGGCGCAGCGTGCGCCGGAATTCTACTGCAAGCACAATCTTGAGTGGTTCTACCGGCTCATCAAAAACCCGTCCCGCGCGGGACGCATGATGAAGCTGCCGCTCTTTCTGGTCCATGTGGCGGGGGAGAAGCGGAAATGAACAAGGGAAGGCTCATTGTCTTTGAGGGGACGGACGGCTCCGGCAAGGCCACGCAGTCCCGGCTCCTCTTTGAGCGACTGGAGCGCGAGGGCGTGGACTGCCGCAGGCTCAACTTCCCGCGCTACGGCGAAAAGTCCGCCGCGCTCGTCGAGCTGTACCTCGGCGGCGCGTTCGGCTCGCATCCCGACGATGTGAACGCCTACGCGGCTTCCACCTTCTACGCTGTGGACCGCTACGCCTCCTACAAGCAGGACTGGGGCGGCTACTATGAGGCGGGCGGGCTGCTCATCGCTGACCGCTACACGACCTCCAACGCCGTGCATCAGGCGTCGAAGCTGCCGGACGGCGAGCGGGAGAAATTTCTCGACTGGCTTTTCGGCTTTGAGTACGGGCTGCTCGGGCTTCCCGAGCCGTCGCTGGTCTTTTATCTCGACGTGCCGACCGAGGTGACCGAGCGGCTCATGCGCGAGCGCGAAAGGGCGACGCACACCGCCGCCGATATCCATGAGGCGGATGACGCCTATCTGCGCGAGTGCCGCGAGAACGCGCGCGGTGTCGCCGCGCGCTGCGGCTGGCAGAGCGTCGACTGCACACGGTATGGTCAGATGCGCGGCATCGAGGACATCCATGAGGAGGTCTATGCGCGCGTCAAAGCCCTGCTGGGCTGAGGCCTGTCCCGCGCGGCGGCGTGTGAAAAGGGACGCGGTGCGTCCCATCTTCACAGGAGGATCGAGCGCGCTCAACAGCAGCAGCTGCTGTTGCTGTTGTTCCCGCAGCCGCAGCTGTTTCCACAGCCGCCGCAGCCGAAGAGGATCAGAATGATGATCAGGATCAGCCACACGCAGGAGCAGTCATTGTTGTTGCACATTTACGTTTCACCTCACTTGTCATGCTCTGCCTTATCCTATGCGGGAAAATGCAAATGGGGGCCTGACCGCTGAAAAAACTTTTAGGATTCTTGAAAAGGAGTGCTGTTCTTTTATGGATCATGAGGAAAAATACAACACCGCGCGATGGGACGCCGGGCAGGTCCGCCGCGAGGGCGGCGAGCGTCCGACCCATTCCGCGCAGAGCGCCGCGAGCGAGGAGCGCCGCCGGCGGAATCGCCGCAAGGGCCGCGAGCGCCGCTTTCTGCTTTGGCTGATCTTTGTGGTCGCCGTATCGGCGATCCTGGCGGGCGTTGGCTGGCTGCTGGCGAACGATATGTGTGCGTTCAATAAGGAGCCGCTCACCGCGACCATCGAGGTCACGAAGGACGACGACGTCAACTCCATTGCGACAAAGCTCAAAAACGAGGGGCTGATCGAATACAAGTGGTTCTTCAAGCTCTTCGGCGCGGTGCGCCACGCGGGAGACAAGATCGGCATCGGCACCTATGAGCTCAACACCGACATGGACTACAACGCGCTCATTCAGGGCATGAGCAACCGCAACGCGACCATCAACGCCGATACCGTCACCGTCACGATCCCGGAGGGCTACAGCGTGCGGCAAATCGTTTCGCTGCTGGCCAAGTACGGCGTCAACAGCGAGGATGCGCTGCTCAGCGCGGCGGAGCGCGGGAGCTTCGACTACAGCTTCCTCGACTCCGGCAAGTCCGGCATCGCCAAGCTCGAGGGCTATCTTTTCCCGGACACCTACGAGTTCTTCGTCAATGAGGACCCGTCTCACGCCATCTGCCGCCTGCTCGACAACTTCTCGCAGCGCATGGACGATGAGCTGATGACGCAGGTGGAGGAGTCCGGCTATTCGCTTGAGGAGATCCTCATTATTGCCTCGCTCATTGAAAAGGAGACGGATGGCAAGGACCGCACGAACATCGCCTCCGTGATCTACAACCGCCTCAACAACGTCGGCGAGACCTACCATAAGCTCGAGATCGACGCGGCGGTCATCTACGGTCTCGGCTACGCGAACGGCGAGAACTATGCCGGCCCGCTCACGCAGGCGGACCTCAATAAGGATACGCCCTACAACCTGCGTATGCACGAGGGCCTGCCGCCTACGCCCATCTGCAATCCGGGCCTTGCGTCCATCCGCGCGGCGCTGGAGCCGGCGGACACGAACTACTATTTCTACGCGCTCGGCAAGGACGGCGTGCATCACTTCTTCAAAACCTACCGCGAGCACGTCGACTTTGTCAACTCCAGCCAGTACGGCGGCTGAGGACCGAAAAAGCAGCATGGCCTGTGGCCATGCTGCTTTTGAGAGAGGAGCTACTATGCGAAAGAAACCGGAGCTGCTCGCCCCTGCGGGCGATATGGAAAAACTGAGAATGGCGGTGCTCTACGGCGCGGACGCGGTGTATCTCGCGGGCACGAGCTTCGGGATGCGTTCGTTCGCGGGCAACTTCACCGCCGACGAGCTGCCGGAGGCTGTGCGTTTCGCGCATGACCACGGCGTGCGCGTCCACGTCACGGTAAACACCATGCCGCGCAACGACGAGGTCGCGCGGCTGCCCGAGCATCTGGAGCGGCTGAACGATCTGGGCGTCGACGCGCTGATTTTAGCCGACCTCGGCGCGTTCACGCTGGCGGGGAGGTACGCGCCGAGGTGCGAGCGCCACATCTCCACGCAGCAGAGCATCGCCAACTATGAGTGCGCAAGGGCGTGGTATGATTTGGGCGCGAAGCGTGTGGTGCTGGCAAGGGAAGTGTCTTTACAGGAAATACGCGAAATGCGGGCAAAGCTCCCGCCCGAGCTGGAGCTTGAGACCTTCTGCCACGGCGCGATGTGCGTGAGCTATTCGGGCCGCTGCCTGCTCTCAAACTACATGACGGGGCGCGACAGCAACCGCGGCGCCTGCGCCCAGCCCTGCCGCTATCAGTACGCCCTGATGGAGGAGAAGCGGCCGGGCGAATACTTCCCCGTCTTTGAGGACGAGAAGGGAACGTACATCATGAACTCCCGCGATATGTGCATGATCGGTCATCTGGACGACATCATGGACGCGGGCATCGACTGCATCAAGATCGAGGGCCGCGCGAAGAGCGAATACTACGCCGCCATCGTCACGGGGGCCTACCGCCATGTGCTCGACGAGGGGGAGACGCCCGACCCGGTCTGGCTCGACGAGGTCGAGCACGTCAGCCATCGCCACTATTCGACCGGCTTCTACTATGGTCAGCCGGGACAGTATTACGACAATTCCCGCTACATCCGCGACTGGCAGGTCGTGGCGGTGGTCGAGAGCTGCGACGCGAACGGCATGGCGACGCTCAGCCTGCGCAACAAGTTCCGCGCGGGCGACACGGTGGAGGTCGTGGGGCCGGACTGCAAGCCGTTCTCCATGGTCGTTCCCGAGATGCGCGACGCCGAGGGCTTCACGCTGCTCGAGCCGAGAAATCCCCGCATGATATTCACCATGCAGCTGCCGCGCAGCGTGCCGGCGATGAGCTTTGTGCGCCACGCGGTCGATCTGAGCGCAAGGGATTGAAAAGAAAAAATGCCGCTATCGGACGATAGCGGCATTTTTTTACGGAATGCGTCAGGCGCGCTGCTTTTTCTGCGCGATCAGGCCCGGCAGGATGGCAATGCCGGAGCCGACGAGGAAGCAGACGATGCCGAGGAGCATATTCGCCGTGATCTCCTCGCGCAGGAAGAGAAACGCGAAGAGCGGTGCGATCATCGGCTTGAGGAAGAAGATGAGAGACGCCTCCTGCGCGCTGGTCTTCTCCAGCGCCATCATGTGGCAGACGTAGCCTGCCGCCGAATTGACCGCGCAGATGTAGGCGAGCGCGGGCAGCGCGGAGAGCGGGATGCCGGAGAACAGAGGGACATTCACAAAAATGTCCAGCCCCAGCGAGGCAAACAGTCCGCCGACCGCCGCCGTGCGGCCGAGCAGCAGGACAGCCAGCAGCTCCACCGAGCCGAAGAGGAAGCTGAAGCAGGTCACGGCGATGCCGCCGAAGCGCGGCGTGCGCTTCTTGCCGACTACGCTGTAGAACGAAAACACGAGCGCCGAGGCAATGGCGAGCAGCGCGCCGGTGGGATCGAGCGAGGCGTGCAGCGGATCAATGATGATGAGAACCGCCAGCAGCTCGAGCGCGAGGGCGATGAGGTGGTTGCGGTGGATCTCCTCCCGCAGGAGAAAATAGGCAAGCATGGTAACGAAAATGGGATTGCAGGAGAAAATGATGGCGACGACGGATGCCTTGGTGTAGGTCACCGCCATCTGGTAGAGCACCATCGAGAACGCCACGCACAGAAAGCCCGTGAGCGCAAAGAAGCCGACGTCGGCGCGGGTGAAGGCCGCACCCTTTTTCTTCATCGAGCGCAGGGCAAAGGGAACGAGCAGGAGACCGCCGATGAGAAAGCGCAGGCAGGTGATCTGCATGGGCGCGAAGACGCCGTGAACGGTTTTGAGCATGACCTCCATCGTGCTGAAAATGACGGCGCAGAGAACGATGTACAGATAGCCGGAATAGGAGCGCTTCATAGGTTTCCCTCTTTTCAAAATACGGTAGCACAAGTGTAAAAAGTATACGGCAAAGGCGGAGGAATTGCAAGCGGGCGCTTGACAAAAAAAGAAATTCGGATATAATAGCTCCATAAACGCGATGAAAAAGTCAGCCGTGCAGACGAGCCCACAGCGAGAGGGAGCTGGTGAAAGCCCTCGGCCTACGAGGCACGGCAGCCGCTTTTGAGCAGTCCGCGACGAGCGGAACGCTTCGTCCCCGTTACAGGACGGCTAAGATGCTCCCCGCGGGGAGATAATTAGGGTGGTACCGTGAAGCAAGGCTTCGCCCCTATTTCGGGGGCGGAGCCTTTTTGATTCCGAAAAGAGGTGAGAGAGGATCAAACGGAGCATACTGCTTTCGCTCGCAGCGCTGACGCTGCTTCTTTGTACCGCGTGCGCGGTAAAGGGAAATCCCTTGCCAAAGGGAATGGAGGAGGACGCGGTCCTCAGCGCCGGACTCGGCGTGATGGACCAGCTGATCCGCGGCGAATACGACGAGGTCTACGAGGAATTGCGCAGCGATGTGCGCGATGCGACGACCGCTTCGGCCCTGGAGGACGTGATGGACACGGCGACCGACGGCCTCGGAGAGCCGAAGGAGGTGACGGACACGATGGTCACCGGCGTGACAGACACCGACGAGCCGCACGCCATCGCGGTCATCCGGCGAAAGTACGAGAAAAAGAGCGTCTATTTCCGCATCGCCTTTGACCCCGATATGCAGCTGATCGGAATGGAGATCAAGAAAAAATAAGACAAAAAATTTATCATACAAAGGAGAAATCAACAATGTCCCATCCTGTTTACGGCCTCAACGAGCTGAGAGAGATGTTCCTCCGCTTCTTTGAGAGCAAGGGCCACCTGCGCCTGCCCAGCTTTTCCCTGATCCCGCAGAATGACAAGTCCATCCTGCTCATCAACGCGGGCATGACCCCCATGAAGCCCTGGTTCAAGGGCGAGGAGGAGCCGCCGCGCCGCCGCGTCTGCACCTGCCAGAAGTGCATCCGCACGGGCGACATCGACAACGTCGGTCACACCGCGCGCCACGGCACCTTCTTTGAGATGCTCGGCAACTTCTCGTTCGGCGACTACTTCAAGCATGAGGCGATCGCCTGGTCGTGGGAGTTCCTCACCAGCCCCGAGTGGGTCGGCCTGGAGCCGGACCGCCTGTACCCCTCTGTGTTCGCCGGCAGCGAGACCACGCCCGCGGACGACGAGGCCTTCGCCATCTGGCGTGACGAGGTCGGCATCCCCGCCGAGCGCATCTTCCGCTTCGGCAAGGAGGATAACTTCTGGGAGCATGGCTCCGGTCCGTGCGGTCCCTGCTCCGAAATTTACTACGACCGCGGCGCGGAGTACGGCTGCGGTAAGCCCGGCTGCACGGTCGGCTGCGACTGCGACCGCTATGTTGAGGTGTGGAACAACGTCTTTTCCCAGTTCGACAACGACGGTCACGGCAACTACACCGAGCTCAAGCAGAAGAACATCGACACCGGCATGGGTCTGGAGCGTCTGGCGATGGTCAGCCAGAATGTCAACTCCCTGTTTGACGTCGATACCGTCATGCACATCACCAACAAGGTCAGCGAGATCACCGGCGCGCACTACGGCGAGAGCAACGCGCGCGACGTCTCCCTGCGCATCATCACCGACCACATCCGATCCGCGAGCTTTATGATCTGCGACGGCGTGCTGCCGAGCAACGAGGGCCGCGGCTACGTCCTGCGCCGCCTGCTGCGCCGCGCGGCGCGTCACGGCAAGCTCCTCGGCGTGAATCGCCCGTTCCTCTATGAGATCGTCGACACCGTCGTGGCGGTCAATGAGTGCGAGTACAAGGATCTGCGCGAGAAGCAGAGCTATATCACCAAGGTCATCCGCACCGAGGAGGAAAATTTTGCCAAGACCATCGACGGCGGCATGAAGATCTTCTCCGATATGCTCGCCGAGCACAAGGCTAAGGGCGAGACAAAGTTCTCCGGCGAGGACGCCTTCAAGCTCTACGACACCTACGGCTTCCCCATCGACCTCACGCGCGAGATGGCGGCGGACGAGGGGCTGAGCGTGGACGAGGAGGCGTTCGCCAAGGCAATGGCCGAGCAGAAGAACCGCGCCCGCGAGGCGCGCAAGGCGCTCGGCGACCTCGGCTGGGCGGGCGTCGAGTTCGGGAAGGACATTCCGTCCACCGAGTTTGTCGGCTACGACCACGACTCCATCGACGACGCGAAGCTCGTCGCGCTGGTGGTCGAGGGCGAGCAGGCCGAGGAGATGATGAGCGGTGTCGAGGGCATCGTCGTGCTCGACAAGACCCCGTTCTACGCCGAGATGGGCGGCCAGGTCGCCGACCACGGCGTCATCACCTGCGGCGACGCAAAATTTGAAGTTGCCGACGTGCAGAAGAACAAGGGCGGCAAGTATATGCATACCGGCAAGGTCGTCTCCGGCAGCTTCAAGCTCGGCGACACCGTGACCGCGAGCATCGACGTCGAGCGCCGCAAGAGCGTGCGCCGCGCGCACACTGCCACCCATCTGCTTGACGCGGCCCTCAAGCACGTTCTGGGCGACCACGTTCATCAGGCCGGCTCCCTTGTCGAGCCCGACCGCCTGCGCTTTGACTTCACGCACTTCGAGGGCATTACGCCCGAGCAGCTCGCCGCGGTCGACGCCTTTGTGAACGACGCCGTGCTCGAGGGCATCCCCGTCGTGACCGAGGTGCTGCCCATCGAGGAGGCGAAGAAGAAGGGCGCCGTCGCCATGTTCGGCGAAAAGTACGGCGATGTGGTCCGCGTGGTCGAGATGGGCAATGTGTCTGTGGAATTCTGCGGCGGCACGCATCTTGACAACACCGCCAAGGTCGGCCTGTTCCGCATCAAGAGCGAGGGCAGCGTCGCCTCCGGCGTGCGTCGCATCGAGGCCATCACCGGCAAGCAGACGCTTGCCGAGATCCGCCGCAATCAGGAGCGCATCGTCCGCGTGGCGCAGATGCTCAAGACCACGCAGGCGGAGCTGGAGAGCAAGCTCGAAGCCCAGATCGGCGAGCTGAAGGACATCAAGGCCAAGCTTGAAAAGTTCAAGGAGGAGGCGTCCCTCGGTGAGGCGCGCAGCTTCCTGACCGCCGCTAAGACGGTCGGCAGCCTGAAGGTCATCACCGCCCAGCGCGACGGCATGGACCCCAACGCCATGCGCAAGCTCGGCGACTTCCTGCGCGATAAGGAGCCGGGCGTCGTCGGTGTGCTGGCCTCCGTCCACGACGGCAAGGTCACGCTGCTGGCGGTCTGCGGCAAGGACGCGGTCGCCAAAGGCGTCAAGGCCGGCGACATCATCAAGGCCATCGCGCCCATCTGCGGCGGCAAGGGCGGCGGCAAGCCCGACAGCGCCATGGGCGGCGGCACCGAGGTGAGCAAGGTCGACGACGCGCTCGCGGCGGTGGATGATCTGGTGCTCAAGGTGGTCGGCTGATGCAGCTGCCGAACGATCCTGTGATGCTCATGAGCTTCTGCAACGCCCGTCTGCGCGACGAGTATGAGAGCTTAGATGAGCTGTGCTCCTCGCTGGACGTGGACAAGGGAGAGCTTTGTGCGCGTCTGGCCGAGGCGGATTATCATTACCATTCCGACCGGAATCAATTTCTTTGAAAGGAGAACGAAACCATGAAGAACGATTGTCTGTTCTGCGCCATCGTGGTGGGGGAGATCCCATCGAACAAGGTCTATGAGGACGAGCTGTGCTACGCCTTCCGCGACATTGCGCCGCAGGCTCCCACGCACTTCCTTGTGATCCCCAAGGTACACATCGCGTCCGTCTCCGGCATCAACGCCGAGAACAGCGCCGTGGTCGCGCACATCTTTGAGGTCATCGCCAAGGTGACAAAGGAAATGGGCATCGAGAGCTACCGCGTGGTCTCCAACATCGGCGAGCAGGCGGGGCAGAGCGTGCCGCACCTGCACTTCCATGTGCTCGCAGGGCGGGATATGACGTGGCCTCCGGGCTGAGAACTTAACATACCGAAAGGTATGGGCTTGCCGCGCCCTGCGCGGCGACGACGAAAGGGGGGTATTCTCTACCGTAGAGAATACCCCCTTTGGAACCCCAAGAGAGCGCAAGGGGCAAGCCCCTTGACCCCCGAACTGCCCGCATTGAATTACTTTTCAGCAACCGTATGTCAGTATTTTTCTTCTGAACGATTTGGCGTGCTTCTCTTTCCGCTCAGCCGCTGCTGCAGTGCTGGTACGAGCTGCCGTTGAAAATTTCTCTCGAAACCCCGCAGCGGTAGCGGCCAAGCGGACATAGGCGCAAGCCAAATCGAAAGCCGCAATAAAAACTGGCAGGCATTCCTTTGCACAGCGCGTGCAGCTTTGCTCTTGCAGGGACAGTCAATGGCGGGTCAAGGGCGCAGCCCTTGCGGTCTTGGGGGATTGAAAGGGGGCCATTCTTCCGTCAAGAATGGTCCCCTTTGATCGGTAGCCGCGCCTTGCGCGGCAAATCCCTTGCGCCGCACGGCGCAAAATGCGGATTGCATCTTTTGGAAAAAACTGCTATATTAAGCATGGCCCCGCATGGGCACATTATTTCGAGGAGAATGTTTCCATTTGGTAACATCGCCTTGAGGTGATGCACATGGAGATCAAGCGTATGCGCGACCTGCGGGAGGACCATGACAAGACCCAGCAGGAGATCGCAGAGCTTTTGAATATGCACCGCAGCGTGTACCGACGCTATGAGAGCGGTGAGCGTGAAACGCCCTCATGGGTCATTGTCAAGCTCGCGCAGTATTATCGGGTCAGCACCGACTATCTGCTCGGCTTGAAGGACGAGCCGTGACGCGCCCGCTCTTTTGCTTCTGCGCCGCCTTTGCGCTCGGCTGCATCGCGTCGCAGTATTTTCTCACGCCCGCGCTGTGGCTTCCGGCGGCGGGCATTGTGCTGGTGCTCGGGGCGCTCGGGCTTCTCCTGCGCGGCCCGATGCGGCGGCGCGTGCTGCTGTGTGCGCTGAGCATGGCGTTCGCCTTCGGCTGGAACGCCGCTTACGCGCGCTTCATCGCCGCGCCGAACGAGGCGCTCATCGGCGCGACGGAGGACGTGGAGCTGGAGCTTTGCTCCTACGCCGTGGAGACGAATTACGGCGCGAAGGCGACGGTGCGAATCCTGGGCCGCGGCCTGCGCGGGAGAGCCGTCTACTACGGCGGCTTCGACCTGCTCGCCCTTGAGCCGGGCGAGCGCGTGCGGGACACGGTGCTTTTCAACAGCGCGACCGATCCCTCGGGCGACGGCAGCCACATCCGCAATTTTACGTCCAAGGGCGTTTATCTGCTGCTCTACAGCCGCGGCGAGCCGTCGTATGAGACGGGTGACGCGGGTGCGCTTCGCTATGCGCCGCAGCGCATCGCGAAGAAGCTCGGCGAGACCATCGAGACCGTCTACGGCGAGCGGGAGGGCGGCTTTCTGCGCGCCCTGCTCCTCGGCGACAAGCGCTATCTTGACGTGGAGGATTCGTCGAACCTGAGCGAGGCGGGCATCTATCACATCACCGCCGTCTCAGGCCTGCACTGTATGTTCCTCGTCGAGCTGCTTGACCGACTGCTCCGCGCGTCGCACCGGCGCACACGCTGCGCGGTGACGATCCCGCTGCTGTTTCTCTACGCGGTGATGGTCGGCGCGTCGCCGAGCATCCTGCGCGCCTGCGTGATGCTCTCGATGACGCAGCTCGCGCCGCTTTTCAGGCGGGAGAAGGACCCGCCGACGGCGCTCGGCCTCGCACTGCTGCTGATCCTGCTCAAAAATCCATACGCCATCGCGAGCATCAGCCTGCAGCTCTCCTTCTCGGCGGTGGCGGGCCTTGTGTGGCTGACGCCGAAGATGACGGGAGCCATCCACACCGAGAGCCGCCTCCTGCGCTTCGTGCTGACCTCGTTTGCGACGACACTCGGTGCGCTGGCGTTCTCCACGCCGCTTGGGGCATATTATTTCGGCTCCTTCTCCGTCGTTTCACTTTTGAGTAACCTCCTGTGCCTGTGGATGGTGAGCCTTGTCTTCGGCGCGGGTCTGCTCGGATTGCTGCTGAGCATGACCGTCCCGGCGGTCGGCGCGGCCTTTGTGCCGCTCGTGTCGCTCGGCGTGCGGTATGTGCTTTTTGTTTCGGGACTGCTGGAGGGCCTGCCGCTCCACGCGCTCTATTTCAACACCGCGCTTTCCGTGCTGTGGCTGCTCTACGTCTATGCGCTCTTCGCCGTCTGCGCCATCGCGCGGCGGGGGAGGTACCGCTGGTGGATCGCCGGCGCATTGGCCGTGGCGATGCTTCTTGTGACGGCGCGGTTCAACGCGCTGCAATTCGAGCGCGGGAGCCTGTATGTTACGGCGCTCGACGTCGGACAGGGCGAGAGCGTTGCGCTGCTCTCCAGGCGTCATGGCGTGCTCGTGGACTGCGGCAGCAGCAATTCCTACATCAGTGCGGGCGATGTCGCCGCGGACTATTTTCTCAGCGCAGGGATACGGCGGCTCGACGCGGTGGTGCTCACGCACTATCACGCCGACCATGCCAACGGACTCGCCCTGCTGCTCGCGCGTGTCGGCGTGGATACGCTGTATCTGCCCGACATTGCGGAGGAAAACGGCGAAAAGACCGCCGTGCTCGCGCTCTCGGAGCGCTACGGCGTGGAGGTCCGCTATGTGACGGGGGAAACGCAGACCGCCGTCGGCGAGGCGTCGCTGACGCTCTATCCACCGGTGGGCGAGGGCGGCGCGAACGAGCTGGGTCTGACGATCGTCTGCTCACTGGGCACGTTCGACACGCTCATCACCGGCGACATGGACAGCAAAACGGAGCGGGCGCTTCTGGACGCCTACCCGCTGCCGGACATTGAGGTGCTGCTCGTCGGACACCACGGCTCGCGCTACTCGACGAGCGAGGAGCTGCTGGAGACCGTCACGCCGGAGGTCGGCGTGGTGAGCGTCGGCAGCAACAGCTACGGGCATCCGACGCGGGACGCGCTGCTGCGCCTGACGGACGCGGGCGTGAGCGTTTACCGGACGGACCTGCAGGGAAATATTTATATCACAGTGAATTGAGGCGGATCATGGCAGAGAAGAAAACAGCCGCTAAGGGCTATCAGAAATTCAAGGCCGACCTGGCGGCCGGCACGCTCGGCGAGGTCTATATTTTCTGCGGCGAGGAGAGCTACCTGCGCGAGTATTATCTCAAGGAGGTGCAGAAGAAGCTCGTCCCCGCGGGCTTTGAGGAGTTCAATTTCCACCGCGTCGCAGGCAAGGGCCTGACGATGGAGGAGCTGACGGAGATGACCGAGGCGATGCCGATGATGGCCGAGCGCACGCTCATCGTCGTCACGGACTGCGACCTCTATAAGCTCGGCGAGGAGCAGCGGACGCGTCTCATCGCCCTGCTGGACGATTTTCCGGAATACTGCTGCCTGATCTTCGTCTATGATCTGGTGGAGTATAAGCCGAACAAGACCTACAAAAAGCTCTATGCCGCGCTTTCGGACAAGGCGCAGGAGGTCCGGTTCGAGCCGCAGGACAAGAGCGACCTGATCAACTGGATCGCCCGCCGCTTCCGTGCAACGGGACATGACATCGACGCCCGCACGGCGGAGCACCTGATGTTCACCTGCGGCAGCCTGATGACCGGCCTCGTGCCGGAGATCGAGAAGATCAGCGCCTACGCCAAGGGAAGGACCGTAACGGTCGAGGACATCAACGCGGTCGCCGATCCGGTGCTCGACGCGGTGGTGTTCGACATGACGAGCGCTGTCACAAAGGGCGACTACGACCGTGCGAGCGAGCTTCTGGGGCAGCTTCTCAAAAAACAGGAGGAGCCGATCATGATCCTCGGCGTCATTTCCAAGGAGCTGCGGCGGCTCTACACCGCGCGTCTCGCGCTCGATTCGGGCAAGGACAAGCTCTGGCTGATGGACCTATGGAATATGCGCTCGGACTATCCCGCGCGGCTGCTGCTCGACGCGGCGCGGAAAACGACGCACGAGTGGTGCGCGAACAGTCTGGCGCTCTGCCAGAAGCTCGACCGGCGCATGAAGAGCGAAAAGGGCATCGACCGCGAGGGCGAGCTGAAGCTGCTGCTCATGCAGCTCGCGCAGAGGGCGTGACGATGGAAAAGCCGAAAATCCAAGAGGTCATCGCGGTCGAGGGCCGCTACGACAAAAATACGCTTTTGCAGGTGGTGGACGCCTCCGTTTTGGAGCTGGGCGGCTTCGGCATCTTCAACGACCGCGAGAAAACGGCGCTGCTGCGCCGTCTCGCCGAGACGCGCGGCATCATTCTCTTCACCGATCCCGACGGCGCGGGCTTTGTGATCCGCAACCGTCTCAAGGGAGCTATCCCGACGGGCCGCGTGCTGCACGCCTATGTTCCCGATGTGTACGGCAAGGAAAAGCGCAAGCGCAAAGCAGGCAAGGAGGGCAAGCTCGGCGTGGAGGGGATGCCGCCCGAGGTGCTGCTTTCCGCGCTCCGCGCGGCGGGCGCGACCTTTGAGGGAGAGGGAGCGACCGTAAAGGAAAATCCCGTTACACACGCGGACCTTCTTGACCTCGGCTTGATCGGCGCGGGGAGCAAAGCGAAGCGCGCCGCACTGCTGCGCGCGCTGGCGCTGCCGGAGCATCTGTCCACCGCGGCGCTGCTCGACGTGCTTGGTACGCTGACGACGCGCGAAGAACTTGTCGAGGAATGCAATAAAATTGTTGCAAACAGGGAATAAAGGGACTATAATCAAACATTATTTTGCTTGCCGCAGGCAGGCGCGAAGAAAGGAAGGATTCAGTATGGCTGAGGAAGTCAAGGCCGCCGTCGCCGAGAGCGAAGGCAAGAACTTTATTGACGCCTTTATCGAAGAGGATATTGCGGAGGGTGGTCGCTTCCAGGGTCAGCAGGTCCACACCCGTTTTCCGCCTGAGCCGAACGGCTATCTGCACATCGGCCACTGCAAGGCGCTGACCATCGACTTCGGCACCGCCGAGCGCTTCGGCGGCCTGTGCAATCTTCGTATGGACGATACCAACCCGACCAAGGAGGACGTCGAGTTTGTCGACGCCATCAAGGAGGATATCCATTGGCTGGGCTTCGACTGGGGCGACCGCTTCTTCTACGGCAGCGATTACTTTGAAAAGGATTATGAGTACGCCGTCGAGCTGATCAAGAAGGGCCTTGCCTACGTCTGCGACCTGACGCCCGAGGAGGCGAAGGAGTACCGCGGCGACATCGGCAAGCCCGCCGTCTCCCCCTACCGCGACCGCGACGTGGAGGAGAACCTCGACCTCTTTGAGCGCATGAAGAACGGCGAGTTCCCCGAGGGCAGCCGCACGCTGCGCGCGAAGATCGACCTGGCCTCCGGCAACTTCAATATGCGCGATCCGGTCATCTACCGCATCCGCTATATGCATCATCACCGTCAGGGCGACAAGTGGTGCATCTACCCGATGTACGACTTCGCCCATCCCATTCAGGACGCGCTTGAGGGCATCACGCACTCGCTCTGCTCGCTGGAGTTTGAGGCGCACCGTCCGCTCTACGACTGGGTGGTGAACAACGTCTCCGTGCCCTGCAAGCCGCGCCAGATCGAGTTTGCCCGCCTCGGCATCGACCACACGGTGATGAGCAAACGCAAGCTGCGCAAGCTCGTGGAGGAGGGCATCGTCTCCGGCTGGGACGATCCGCGGATGCCGACGCTCTGCGGCCTGCGCCGCCGCGGCTTCACGCCGAAGTCCATCCGTAATTTCTGCGACCGCATCGGCGTCGCCAAGAGCGCGAGCGTGGTGGAGTACGCCTTCCTCGAGCACTGCCTGCGCGAGGACCTCAATGCCTCCGCCGAGCGCACGATGGGCGTGCTGCATCCGGTGAAGCTCGTCATCACGAACTATCCCGCGGGCAAGAGCGAGACCTTCGAGGTCGAGAATAACCCGACCGACCCCGCCGCCGGCACGCATGAGATCACCTTCTCCCGCGAGTGCTGGATCGAGGCGGACGACTTCATGGCCGAGCCGATCCCCAAGTATAAGCGCCTGTTCCCCGGCGGCCCCGAGTGCCGCCTGAAGGGCGCATATCTAATTAAGTGCGTTGGCTACGAAACGGACGAAAACGGCAATGTGACCGAGATCGCCGCCGAGTACGACCCCGACTCCCGCGGCGGCGACCCCGCCGACGGCCGCAAGGTCAAGGGCGCGACGCTCCACTGGGTGGATGCCGCCACCGCCATCGACGCCGAGGTGCGTGTTTATAGCGAGCTCTTCAGCGATCCCGCGCCCGACGGTGCGGACAAGGATTTCCTCGCCTGCATGAATCCCGATTCCCTCGAAACGCTCACCGGCTGCAAGGTCGAGGCCCGTATGCGCGATGTGGCAGCGGAGTACGACAAAACCGAGAAGCAGGGCAAGACCGCGCCGAGCTTCCAGTTCATGCGCTTGGGCTATTTCTGCTTGGACAATAAGGATTGCTCCGCCGACCATCTGGTGTTCAACCGCTCCGTCACGCTCAAGGACAGCTTCAAGGTCTGAGCAAAACGCCATGAAAAAAATTCCGACCGCTCTCACGGTCGGAATTTTTTGCGTTTCGGAGAGCCGCTTAACCGGCGTTCTGCGCGAGGATGTCGCGCGCGACAAAGACGCCGCTGGCCGAGGCGTGGGAGAGGGAATGGGTGATGCCGCTGCCGTCGCCGATGACGTAAAGGCCGCGGTGCGCGGTCTCAAGGTGCTCGTCGAGCGCGACCTCCATGTTGTAGAACTTGACCTCCACGCCGTAGAGGAGCGTGTCGTCGTTCGCCGTGCCGGGGGCGATCTTGTCGAGGGCGTAGATCATTTCGATGATGCCGTCTAAAATGCGCTTGGGCAGCACGAGGCTCAGGTCGCCCGGCGTCGCCGCGAGGGTCGGGGTGACAAGCCCCTCCTCGATGCGCTTGACCGTGCTGCGCCGGCCGCGCACGAGGTCGCCGAAACGCTGGACGATGACCCCGCCGCCGAGCATATTGGAAAGGCGGGCGATGCTCTCGCCGTAGCCGTTGGAATCATGGAACGGCTCGGAGAAGTGCTTGGCGACGAGGAGAGCGAAGTTGGTGTTCTCGGTCTGCATGGCCGCGTCCTCGTAGCTGTGGCCGTTGACGGTCACGATGCCGTTGGTGTTCTCGTTAACGACGATGCCGTGCGGATTCATGCAGAAGGTGCGCACGTTGTCCTCAAACTTCTCGGTGCGGTAGACGATCTTGCTCTCATACAGCTCGTCGGTGAGGTGGGAGAACACGACGGCGGGCAGCTCGACGCGCACGCCGAGGTCCACGCGGTTGGACTTGGTGGGAATGTCGAGCGCGCGGCACACGCCCTCCATCCACTTGCTGCCGCTGCGGCCGACGGAGACGATGCACTTGCCGCACTCATACTGCGCGTCGGCGCACACGACGGTGAAGCCGCCATCCTTTGCCTCGAGCGCCTGCACAGGGGTGTCAAAGTAGAAATCGACCTTGCTTTTGAGGTCGTTATAGAGATTCTCGAGCACGACATAGTTGATGTCGGTGCCGAGGTGGCGCACGGAGGCGTCGAGCAGCTTGAGCTTGTGCTGGATGCAGAGCTTCTTGAACTGCGAGCCGGCGGTGGAGTAGAGCCTGGTGCCCTCGCCGCCGTAGAGCATATTGATCTCGTCGACATAGTGCATCAGATCGAGCGCCTGCTGCTTGCCGATGTACTCATAGAGCGTGCCGCCGAAATCGTTGGTGATGTTGTACTTGCCGTCGGAAAACGCGCCCGCGCCGCCGAAGCCGCTCATGATCGAGCAGCTTTTGCAGCCGATGCAGCTTTTGACCTTCTTGCCGTCGATGGGGCAATGGCGCTTTTCAAGGCTGTGGCCGGCTTCAAAAACGGCGACCCTGAGCGAGGGGGCGAGCTTCGTCAGCTCGTAGGCGGAGAAGATGCCGCCGGGGCCCGCGCCGATGATGGCAACGTCGTACTTCATGGTAACAACTCCTGTTCTGTGTTTTGCTGTGAGCGGCGCGGCAGAGACTGCCGAGCCTTAAACATTCTACATGGGAAACGGAGAAAGTCAAGCGGATCGGCGATAGAAGCATTATTAAAAATAGCACAGCCTATCATAAGCTGTGCTATGAAGCGGTCAAAGATTCCTGCGGATGGTGCTGATGGCGTTTTTCTCCAGCCGCGAGACCTGCGCCTGCGAAATGCCGATCTCACCGGAGACCTCCATCTGCGTCTTGCCGTCGTAAAAGCGCATGGCTAAAATACGCTGCTCGCGCGGCGAGAGCTTGTCCACCGCTTCGCGCAGAGCGATCCGGTCGAGCCAGCTTTCGTCGGTGTTGCGCGTGTCGCGCACCTGATCCATCACGCAGACGGTGTCGCCGCCGTCGGAGTAGACGGGGTCGAAGAGGGAGACGGGATCGACCACCGCGTCCATGGCGAACACGACCTCCTCGCGGGGAAGGTCCAGCTCCTTGGCGATCTGCTCGACGGTCGGCTCACGCTGGTTCTCACGCTGGAGCTTTTCCCGCGCCTGCAGCACGCGGTAGGCCGTGTCGCGCATGGAGCGGCTGACGCGGATGGCGCTGTTGTCGCGCAGATAGCGGCGGATCTCGCCGATGATCATGGGCACGCCGTAGGTCGAGAAGCGGACGTTCTGCGAGACGTCGAAATTGTCGATGGCCTTGATGAGACCCACGCAGCCGACCTGAAAGAGGTCGTCGGCGTTCTCGCCGCGGCTGGCAAAGCGCTGGATGACCGACAGCACGAGCCGCAGATTCCCCTGAATGAGCGTTTCCCGCGCACGCTCGTCGCCCAAATGGCTGCGCCGCAGCAGCTCCGTCATTTCGTCCGACTTGAGCGTCGGCAGCTTCGCCGTGTTCACACCGCAGATCTCCACCTTGCCGAGCATCGTACCGTCCTCCTTGCACTGGATGCTCTCATTATTTCCGCGGCGGTGCGAAACATACCGCGCGGCGGCGGGGATATTTTTAATCGTTCGGCACAATGCGATGGATTTCGCGCGGGAGGGCGGTTCTCACGGTGCGCGGAGGCGGGCGCGGGAGTTTTTTCCGGGGTTCGTTCAGGAAAGAAGTCCAATGCTCAGGGCGATGATGGCGGCGTTGAAAAAGTCGTTGAACAGACCGCCGACCATCGGGATCATAAAGTAAGCCGAGGGCGAGGGCCCGTAGCGGCGGGCGACCGCCTGCATATTCGCCATCGCGTTGGAGGTCGCGCCCATGCCGAAGCCGATGAAGCCCGCGGTGATCATCGCGGCGTCATAATTGCGGCCCATGAGCGGGAAGAGGACGAGGATGGAGAAGAACACCATCAGAAGGACCTCAGCGGCAAGGCAGACAAGCATCGGCAGCGCCAGATCCACGAGCTGCCAGAGCTTGAGACCGGAGAGCGCCATGGAAAGGAAGATGGCGAGGAACATATTGCCCATCGTGCTGATCTCGGCGGCGGGGAACTCGATGTGCCCGGTGTGGTCGATGAGGTTGCGGACCGCGACGGCCACGAGCATGGGGCCGATGTAGGCCGGGAAATTGAAGCCGCAGAGCTTCGTGAGTCCCGTGGTGACATAGCTGCCGAGGCCGACGCAGAACGCGAGCATCAGAAAGCCGAGCACAAAGCGGTTGGAGTGCGTGGTGAAGTGCGCGTCGTCGGCGTCCTCCTCGTGCTCGCGGCCCTCGGGAAGCTCCTCGCGCAGATGGTTTTTGACAATAAGATGGCGGGCGATAGGGCCGCCGAGGACGGAGCCGAAAATGAGGCCGAAGGTCGCCGCCGCAACGGCGACGGTCGTTCCGCCGACCGCGCCCGCGGCGTCGAGGTCGGGGCCGATGGCCGTGCCGGGCCCGCCGATCATGGAGATGGAGCCGCAGCCGAGGCCGTAGAGCGGGTTTTTGCCCATGAGCGCCATCACGCCGCTGCCGACGGCGTTTTGCAGAAGGATGATGACGATGCTCAGTGCGAGCAGCAGCATCACGGATCTGCCGCTCTTGACAAGCATGGGGATGCTCACGGTGAAGCCGACGGTGGTGAAGAACAGGATCATGAAGACCGTCTCGAGCGTTTCGTCAAAGGTGATGACCGCAAGACCGGAGGCATAGAGCAGGGTGTTGAACAGCGCGAAGCACAGTCCGCCGACAAGCGGAGCGGGCACGCAGAAGCGCCGGAGCGCCGGGAGCTTTCGCGTCAGCGCCGCGCCGAGCCAGTACATAACGGCGCCGAGTGCGAGGGCATGGTACATATTGAGCTGGATCTCTCGCATGGGGTGGTTCCTCCGGTTCTTTGTTTTTTCGCTGGGACGGAATACGCCGCATTGCGGCGGAAGGTGGGATAGGACTTCCTGCGGTGCGAATAGAATGGCAGGGAACAGGGGGGAGCGCGATGAACTGCCGATTTACAGACCTGCGCTGCAAGGAGGTCATCAACATTTGCGACGGCTGCCGTCTGGGCTATGTCGGCGACGTGGAATGTCAGCTGCCCGAGGGGCAGATGACCGCGCTGATCGTGCCGGGGCCGTTCCGCTTTTTCGGCCTGTTCGGCCGCGGCGAGGAATATTATATCCCGTGGGACTGCATCCGACAAGTGGGGGACGACATCATTCTGGTCGATAAGCCGTTCCCGCAGCGCGAGCCGCCGCGCCGCGAACGGCGCGCACGCCGCCGGCGTTTATGATGCGCAGGACGAGTTTTTTATTATAAAGAAAATGTTAAGAAATGCAAGAGCGGGATGCGGAAAATGAAAATTGTTTAAAATTTCTTCACAACCTGCCATTCCTCGCGGGAATTTGAGAAAATGTGCGGGGAACAAGCATTTTCTTGGAAAAAGTGCTTGCAATCTATAGTAATGTACGGTATAATGCTCGGGTATTCCGCACGGGGACCCGACTTCCTGTCTGTGCTAAAGGTTGGCAGGGGGGATGAAGGCTCCGGAGGTAAAACTAAATTTGAAGGAGAAACTACAAGCAATGGCAAACGTCGTATCCATGAAAGCCCTGCTCGAGGCAGGCGTCCACTTCGGTCATCAGACCCGCCGCTGGAACCCCAAGATGGCTCCCTACATTTACACGGAGCGCAACGGCATCTATATCATCGACCTGCAGAAGACCGTCAAGAAGCTCGAGGAAGCCTACAACTTCGTGCGCAGCATCTCCGAGAGCGGCCAGTCCCTGCTGTTCGTCGGCACCAAGAAGCAGGCGCAGGAGGCCATCAAGGATGAGGCTCTTCGCTGCAACATGTACTACGTCAACGCCCGCTGGCTCGGCGGCATGATGACCAACTTCAAGACCATGCGCACCCGCGTGGATCGCCTGAACCAGCTCAAGACCATGCAGGCGGACGGCACCTTCGATATGCTGCCCAAGAAGGAAGTCATGAAGCACCTCGGCGAGATCGAGAAGCTCGAGAAGTACCTCGGCGGCGTGAAGGACATGAAGAAGCTGCCCGGCGCCCTGTTCATCGTTGACACCCGCAAGGAGCGCAACGCCATCGCCGAGGCG
>OCQA01000866.1_pt1 | contig 26068 bp, 19 predicted proteins | sample 1538571 | NCBI WGS metagenome assembly OCQA01 (sample SAMN04571708, study PRJEB22368) | human gut metagenome | biome: human gut; material: stool | host: Homo sapiens | place: Luxembourg | collected 2012-09-28 | reverse complement strand
GACTTTGCCCATTGGTTGAGCTGGTAGTTGGTGGTTTTTGTCATGCTTCCTCCTGTGTTTCAAGCCCTGCGATCAGGGCGAGGTTTGTTTTCAAGCCGCCCTGCCGGGGCGGCCGATGGTGTATGATTCAGTTTTTCGTGTAAAATTCCGAGGTTTCCGCCGGTTTTATGATTTTTTCTTACGGCGAAAGCACCTCGAATCACTTGTAAGAGTGATTCGCCCATTTGGTGTCCACTTATGTGCAACGAGGGCAAAAAAATTTCCGGCTTGACATTTTCGCCCGCCGGATTATAATGAAGATAGCAAGGGACGCTGCTGTATCGGCAGTTAGCCCTCAGAGATCAAAATAGAATGTCTATGTTGACCGCTCGGGTGCCAGCCGGGCGGTCAACACGCTTTTGGGGCTATGTAGATCATGATCGCAAGGATCACGATGAAGCATATCACGAAACGCAGGGCTCGCGCCCGGCGCCCGTTTCCCATCTGCATCACCCCCTTTCGCAAGGGAGTGGCTAACCGCCGCAATACAACAGCGTCCCTCAATACGATTGTACCATATCACGCACAAAAGTCAAGCCCTCCCGGCCGGGAGGGCTTGCTGCGTTTACAGGCTGATCGCGCCGTCGGCGCTTTGCGCATCCGCGAGCAGGGGCGCGCACTCGGATAGAAAGCGCTCGACCTGCTGCGCGCAGCGGCCGGTGTAGAGCGCGGGGGCCATGACGGCGTCGAGCTCCGCGCGGGTCATGCCGAAGGCGGGATCGGCGGCGAGACGGTCGAGCAGGTCGCAGCGTTCGCCCTCCTTCATGCGTGCGGTCGCGGCCATGGAATGCTGCCGGATGCGCTCGTGCAGCTCCTGCCGGTCGCCGCCGCGCTTGACGGCCTCCATCATGATGTTCTCGGTGGCGAGGAAGGGCAGGTATTCGCGGATGGTGCGGTCAACGATCTTCTTGTTGACGTGCAGACCGTTGGTGACATTCTGGCACAGGCGCAGCACGGCGTCCGCGCAGAGGAAGCCCTCGGGCAGGGCGATGCGGCGGTTGGCGGAGTCGTCGAGCGTGCGCTCGAGCCACTGGACGCTCGCGGTCATGGGGGCGTTGGCGGCGTCGGCCATCAGATAGCGGCTGAGCGAGCAGATGCGCTCGCAGCGCATGGGGTTGCGCTTGTAGGCCATGGCGGACGAGCCGATCTGGTTTTTCTCGAACGGCTCCTCGACCTGCCGGTCGTGCTGAAGCAGACGGATGTCGTTCGCCATGCGGTAGGCGCTCTGCGCGAGGGAGGAGAGGACGTTCAGGATGCGGCTGTCGGTCTTGCGCGGGTAGGTCTGACCGCAGACGGAGAAGCAGCGGTCGAAGCCGAACTCTGCGGCGATGCGGCGGTTCATCTCGTCGATCTTTGCGCCGTCGCCGTCAAAGAGGTCCATGAAGCTGGCCTCAGTGCCGGTCGTGCCGCGGCAGCCGAGGAATTTCAGCGTGGCGAGAATGTGGTCGAGTTCCTCAAGATCGCTGAGAAAATCCTGCATCCAGAGCGCTGCGCGCTTGCCGACGGTCACAGGCTGTGCGGGCTGATAGTGCGTGTAGCCGAGGGTGGGCGTCGCGGCGTATTCGCGAGCAAACGCGGCGAGATTTGCCAGCACGCCGAGCAGCTCACCGCGCAGATAGCGCAGGCCGTCGCGGTAGAGAATGAGGTCGGCATTGTCGGTGACGTAGCAGCTCGTCGCACCGAGGTGGATGATGCCGGCGGCGGACGGCGCGGCCTTGCCGTAGGCGTAGACGTGCGCCATCACATCGTGGCGCACCTCGCGCTCGCGCTGCTCGGCCACGGCGTAGTCAATGTCGGTGATGTGCGCTTCCAGCTCCGCGACCTGCTCGGCGGTGATGGGCAGCCCCAGCTCGTGCTCCGCGCGGGCGAGCGCGGTCCACAGCCGCCGCCATGTCTGAAAGCGCATATCGGCGGAGAACAGGTGCAGCATATACGGCGACGCGTAGCGCGACGACAGGGGAGATTCGTAAACGTCTTTGCTCATGGCTCGTTCCTCTTTTCTGATTTACTTTATTGTACCGAAAAATCCGCGGCTTGTCCACCCGAAAGAAAATGGAACGGCGCTGCCGTTCCATTTTTTCTTATCGGAGAATGAGGCTCTCTCTCTCGGGACCTACGGACACATAGCCGATGGGGCAGCCGATGGCGCGCTCCACGTATTCGACATAGCGCCGCGCGGCCTCGGGCAGATCCTCCCAGCGGCGGGCGCCGGAGATGTCACACTGCCAGCCGGGCATATACTCCATGACGGGCTTGGCGCGGTCGAGGAGGACGGGGAAGGGGAAATCGTCGGTCTGCACGCCGTCGATCTCATAGTGGGCGCACAGAGGGATCTTGTCCATGTAGCTGAGCACGTCGAGCTTCGTGAGGGCGATGCTCGTCGCACCCTGCATCTCCACGCCGTAGCGCGTCGCCACGAGGTCGATGGGGCCGACGCGGCGGGGACGGCCGGTCTTTGCGCCGAACTCCGCACCGGCCTCGCGCAGCTTTGCCGCTTCATCGCCGAACCACTCGCAGGTGAAGGGCCCCTCGCCCACGCAGGAGGAGTAAGCCTTGACCACGCCCACGACCTCGTCGAGCTTTGCGGTGGGCAGACCCGAGCCGACCGGCGCATAGGCGGCGATGGCGTTGGAGGAGGTGGTGTAGGGATAGATGCCGTAGTCCAGATCGCGCAGCGCGCCGAGCTGGGCCTCGAAGAGGATGCGCTTGCCGTTTGCCTGCGCCTCGCGCAGGAACGCCGTGGTGTTGGCGACAAAGGGCTTGATCTTCGCGCCGAAGTCGTCGATCCACGCCGTCAGCTCGTCCATGGTATAGCCCTTTGCACCGTAGACGCGGGTGAGCGTGAGGTTCTTCCACTCGAGCAGGTCGGCCAGATGCGCCTTGAGGTGCTCGGGGTGGAGCAGCTCGCCGGCGAGCACGGTCTTTTTTTGATACTTGTCGGAATAGAACGGCGCGATGCCCTGCTTGGTGGAGCCGTACTTCTTGTCCTTGAGCCGCGCTTCCTCCAGCGCGTCCAGCTCGCGGTGCCATGGCAGCAGCAGCGAGGCGCGCTCGCTGACCTTCAGGTTCTCCGGTGTAATCGCCACGCCTGCGGCGCGCAGGGTCTCGATCTCGTTATACAGGTTCTCGCAGTCGAGCGCCACGCCGTTGCCGAGAATGTTCACCACGCCCTCGCGGAAGATGCCGCTGGGCAGCAGGTGCAGGGCGAACTTGCCCTTATCGTTCACGACGGTGTGGCCCGCGTTGCCGCCGCCCTGATAGCGCACGACCACGTCGAAATGGTCGGTGAGGTAGTCGACCATGCGGCCCTTGCCCTCGTCGCCCCAGTTGATGCCTACGATCGCACAATTCGCCATGATAATAGCCTCCTGAATATTTCCTCCGTACTATGAGAGATACGGTTTGCGTCAAAACGCCAGCCTTAGTATTATACGGGATACAAAGGCATAAGAAAAGAATCAATTTAATATACTTATCATTCGCTCGGCTAATGATGAAATGAAGGGAGGAGGACATTGCAGATCTCGACAAAAAAGCCTGCGCCTTTGGCGGAAAATGAGGGTATCGTGAAGAAAATGCTGCAAGAAGGGAGCCGGACATCCTCCGGCTCCCTTGCTGTGCCGCTATGAAATTTCTCCTTGCGCTTACTGTAACAGCAGGAGGCTGAAGACGAGCGTGAAGAGCGCGACCGTTTCGATGATGCCGATGACGATGAAGAAGTTCGCCGTGCCCTTGCCGGTCTCGCCGAGCGCGTCGGCGCTCGCCGCGGCGACCTTGCCCTGGAAGAACGCGGACAGGCCGATGGCAAGGCCCGCGAAGATGCCCGTAAACATGGCGAGCGCGGGATCGGCGCCGGAGGCCACGGCGCTGCGGATGAAGTTCATCAGCAGGAAGCCGTAGATGGTCTGCGTCAGGGGCGCGCCGGAGAAGGCGACCATGATGAAGGGAGCGGGCTTGCCGTTCGCGTAGCACTTCTTCCACGCGCCGACGCTCGCCTGCGCCGCGAAGCCCGCGCCGAACGCGCTGCCCATGGCGGACAGGCCCAGCGCACACGCCATACCAATAAATTCAATGCTCATAATACGTTTCTCCTCTTTTTGATTATTTTCTGATCTTATCCAGTTTTTTGAACGGTGCGTAGGCGGTGCCGGTCCACTCCATGCCAAGCTGACCGGAGAATTCCAGCAGATTCAATCGCACGCCGTGGACCACCACGGACAGCAGGCCCATCACGATGTTCAGCCCGTGACCGACGAGCATGATGAGGATGCCGACGACGACCAGCGGCCCCTTGAAGCCGAGCGCCATGTTGTTAAAGCTCTGCGCGATAGCGAGCGACGCCATGCCGACGGCAAACAGTCGGATGTAGCTCATGATGTTGCCGAAGGCGCTGATGGTGTTGAGGAACACTGTGAAGGCGTTGCCAAGGCCCGCCTTGAGACCCTGCGCGAAGGTCTTGTCCGGCGACATACCGCCGAAGCACACGACCAGCACAAAGCCGAGAAGGACCACCGCGGCAATGGGCGTGAGGTTCACCTGCTCGCCGATGACGAGGTAGAGCACCACGAAGTACAGCGCGCAGATCGCGCACAGCCAGCCGAGGTCGGCGACCCAGCTGAGGTCCTTCTCCCGCGTCTTGCGGCGGATGTTCATCACACACGCCAGCGAGAGCTGGACGGTGCCGAGGATGAAGCAGAATTTCATGACGCTGTTCTGCTGCTGGGTGGTGGTGACGTTGAAATACTCGGGGTAGTTCGCAAAGGTCGGAACGACCAGCGAGCGGAGCAGCGGCACGTCCATTGCGCCCTCAAGCCCGAACCAGGTGCCGGTCATCGCGCCCCAGACGATGGTGGCGATGGAGAGCACCCACAAAAGCTGCACGGCATCGGAGGGCTTCTTGCTCTTCACCGTCAGGGCCGCGGCGGTCAGCAGGAACAGGCAGCCGTAGCCCGCGTCGCCGATGATCATGGCGAAAAAGAGCGTGAAGAAGCCGAGGAACCAGAACGAAATATCGTACTCGCGGTAGCCCGGCACGGTGCCGAGAATGTCGAACACCGGCGCGATGAGCCGCGTGACCTTGGTGTACTTGATCTTGGTCGGCACCTTGTCGTCGTCTGCCGCCGGATCGTCCATCGCCCACGCCCAATGCTCCTTCGCGGCGGCGGCCTTGAAGCGCTCCGCCTCGTCGACGGGGAGGTAGCCGGTCAGCCACACGAGTCCGTCCCCGCTCTCCGAGGTATTGCGCACGGAGGAGTAGTCCGCGTCGTTCTGCGTTTTGAGCAGCTGCTCGCGGAAGCTGGGCAGGTGCTTCGCGGCGGCCTTGAGCTGCGCGCCGCACTCAGAAAGACCGCGCTCACAGTCGGCAATCTCCTGCCGGTATTCGTCAAGGCTCTTTTCCGGCGGGATGAACTCGCCGGCGGTGCAGGAGGCGGGCAGCGCACCGAGGATGGCGACGGTCTGCTGCTTCCCGACCGGCGCGAGCCGCAGGAAGCGCACTTCCTTGTCCGCCTCGAGCGAGGCGAGGAGCTTTTTGTCCACGCGGCAGAAGTGCAGCTCGAAGCCCTGCGCCTTCAATTCCTTGATCTCGGCGGGGGAGAAGCTGCCCCAGCCGGCGAGCGTGTCGCACGCGCTGACCGCGGCGGCGCGCTCGGCTTCCAATGCCTTTTTGCGCTCCAGACAGGCGTTGAGCCCGTCATAGAGCTGCTTGAATTTCACGTCGTCGAGCGTTTCCGCTTCGACCTCGCTCACCCCCTGCTCCTCGAGCACGGTGATGAGCCGCGAGAGCGCGGCGAAGCGCTCCAGATAGGTCTGGTCGGCGTCCGCCTTTTCCGCGAAATGGACGATGCCGAGCGCACGCAGCGCGTCGAGCAGCTCCGTTTTCTGCGTTTGCGCAGCGACGATGTGAACGACCTTCATTTTCTCGATCATCGCGCCGCCTCCTGTAGCTTTTTCTTGGCGATCTTGCCGCGCACGACCGCGGAGGTCTGCTGGTCGCCGAGGTAGATGCCGATGACGCGGATGTTTTCCCTCGCCTCGGGGATCTTGACCTTTTCAAACAGGTTCACGCGCTGCGCGGTGGAGCGCAGCTCCCGCTCGAGCAGCTCGACCTGCGTGCGCAGCGTCTTGACCAGCGCGTCCAGCCGCGCGATCTCGCGCAGCGTGACCACAGCGGTGTCCACCCAGAGTGGATAGTCCGCGACGTCGTAGGATATCTCTTCGAAGGTCAGCTCCTCAAAGACCGGCACGATCACACCGGCGATGTTGTGGTCGCGGCAGACGACGTCCTTCGGACGGATGAGCGAATCGAGCCGCATCCCCTCGGGAAAGCTGCCGTTTTCGGCGAACACCGCGATCCAGCCGTCCAGACCGTCGACGATCTTCAGCCGTTCGGCCTCGACCCTCTCAAGCTGCGCCGTCACCTGCATCACGACCGACTGGAGCTGCTGCTTTTTCAGCTGCAGCGTCGGCAGATAGCGTTGAAACTGCTTGAGCCGGTCCTTCTGGACCTTCAGTTCATTTTTTGTTAGTTTGACAGCCATACGCGCTCCCTCAGTTCAAGGCGTCCTTTTTCGGCCATCTTTCCTGCAGGAGACTGGTCTTCAGACCCGTTTCGTTCGGCTCGAAGCACTCGGCGAGGATCCCCCAGCCAAGGTCCAGCGCCTCCTCCAGAGGGATGTTCACGCTCAGGTCCATCAGCTTCGTTTCAAAGAGGTGGCCGTACTTGAGCAGCTTCTCGTCCCATTCGGACATCATGAAGCCCATGGACTTCTTCTCAAGGCTTTCCTTGTAGGCGCTGTAGAGACGGATCATGCCGTCCATCAGGGCGCGGTGGTCGCTGCGCGTCGTGCCGTTGACGTTCTGCTTGAGACGCGAGAGCGAGCCGAACGGCTCGATGTGGCCGTTCTTGAGGTAATACTGACCCTCGGTGATATAGCCTGTGTTGTCCGGCACGGGGTGGGTGACGTCGTCGCCGGGCATCGTGGTGACGCCGAGGATGGTGATGGAGCCCGCGCCCTCGAAGTCGACCGCCTTCTCATAGCGCGAGGCAAGGCAGCTGTAGAGGTCGCCAGGGTAGCCACGGTTGGACGGCACCTGCTCCATCGTGATCGCCATTTCCTTCTGCGCGTCGGCGAAGTTGGTCATGTCGGTCAGCAGCACGAGCACGCGCTTGCCGGCAAGGGCGAACTGCTCCGCCACGGCGAGCGACAGGTCGGGCACGAGCGTACATTCCACCGTCGGATCAGACGCCGTGTGGACGAACATGACCGTGCGGCCCATCGCGCCGCTCTTTTCGAGCGTGTCGCGGAAGAAGAGGTAGTCGTCGTATTTCAGACCCATGCCGCCGAGGACGATGACGTCGACCTCCGCCTGCATGGCGATGCGGGCGAGCAGCTGGTTGTAGGGCTCGCCGGAGACGGAGAAGATGGGCAGCTTCTGGCTCTCGACGAGCGTGTTGAACACGTCGATCATCGGGATGCCGGTGCGGATCATGCGCTTGGGCACGATGCGCTTGGCGGGGTTGACGGAGGGACCGCCGATGGGGATCATATTTTCGGTCAGCGCGGGGCCGTTGTCGCGCGGCACGCCCGCGCCGTCGAACACGCGCCCGAGCAGGTCGTCGGAAAACGAGACCATCATGGGCCGCCCGAGGAAGCGCACGGTGTCGGTCGTGCTGACGCCCTGCGTGCCGGCAAAGACCTGCAGGGAGACGAGGTCGCCGCTGAGCTTGATGACGCTCGCGTAGCTCTCGCCGACGAGGGCAAGGTCGCCGCTGCGCACGCCCGAGGCGCGCACGGTCACGACGTTGCCGACGATGGATTCGATTTTGGTGTAAACCTTCTGCATTCTGAAACCCTCCTTAACCCGTTACCTTGCTCCGGTAGAGGTCCGTGAGCTTCGTTTCCTGCGCCGCAAATTCCGGCGTACCGTAGACCGTGCCGTGCCAGTCGAGGAATTCCTGACGCACCTGATTGAAGAAGGCGCGGATCTCCTTTTTGTCGCTGAGTGCGTAATCGCGCGTGAGCACATCGTAGAGCACGTTGAACTCATGCGCCTGACGCTCCGGCTCGCAGGCCGCGTCGATGGGATCGAAGGAGTTCTGCTGCAGGTACACGGCGTCGAGCAGCTCGCCCTTCTGGTAGAGGATGTAATCCTCGGCCGAGGTGCCCTCTTCGCCGATGACCTTCATCATCTGATTGATCTCGCTGCTGCGGCGGAGGATGCCGCGGGCCTCCTCCACACGCGCCATGTCCACCACGCCCTGATACTTTGACCACGAGTCGATGGGGTGGATGGAGGGATACTTGCGCGCGTCGGAGCGCTCGCGGGAGAGGCCGTGGAACGCGCCGACGACCTTGAGCGTCGCCTGCGTGACCGGCTCTTCAAAGTTGCCGCCCGCGGGGGAGACCGTGCCGCCGATGGTGACGGAGGCGATTTTGCCGTTTCTCAGCCGGACCTTGCCCGCGCGCTCATAGAACGCGGCGATGACGGATTCGAGGTAGGCAGGGAAGGCTTCCTCGCCGGGGATCTCCTCCAGTCGACCGCTCATCTCGCGCATGGCCTGCGCCCAGCGGCTCGTGGAGTCCGCCAGCAGCAGGACGTTGAGTCCCATCTGGCGGTAATATTCGGCCATCGTCACTGCCGTGTACACGGACGCTTCACGCGCCGCGACCGGCATGGACGAGGTGTTGCAGATGATGATGGTACGCTCCATCAGCGAGCGGCCCGTGCGCGGGTCGGTCAGCTCGGGGAACTCCTTGAGCACCTCCACGACCTCGCCGGCGCGCTCGCCGCAGGCGGCGACGATGACGATGTCGACGTCAGCGTTCTTCGCCTCCATGTGCTGCAGCACGGTCTTGCCCGCGCCGAAGGGGCCGGGCACGCAGAAGGTGCCGCCCTTGGCGACCGGCAGGAAGGTGTCGATGCAGCGGATCTTGGTCACCAGCGTCTCGTCGGGACGCAGACGCTCCTCATAGCAGCGGATGGGCTGCTTGACCGGCCAGGAAAAGACCATGCTCAGCGCCTTCTCCTCGCCCGCGCCGTTTTCCAGCACCGCAACGGTGGAGCGGACGTGATAGACGCCCTTTTCCTTCACGCTCTTTACGCGCCAGCCCTCGTCCTTGAGGTCGAAGGGCGCCATGATGAGGTGCGTGAACTGCCCCTCCGGCACGCTGCCGACCGCGTCGCCCGCGAGCACGGCGTCGCCGGGCTTGACGCAGGGGGTGAACTCCCATTCCTTATCGGGGATGGGGTCAAGGTATACGCCGCGCTCGAGGAAGAAGCCGCATTGCTCGGCAAGCTTCGGCAGAGGATTCTGCAAGCCGTCGTACACCTGCGTCAGAAGGCCGGGGCCGAGCTCGACGCTCAGAAGCTCGCCGGTCAGCTCGACCTCGTCGCCGACCTGAATGCCGTTGGTCATTTCATAGATCTGCATACTCACGGCGTCGCCGCTGATGCGGATGACCTCGCCCTTGAGGCGGTCATTGCCGATCTTGACGAAGCCGACTTCGTTTTTCCGCACGGAGCCCGAGAACCTCGCCGAAACGAGGTTGCCGTTGACTCCAGTCACATAGCCTGTCACTTTCTCCATTTTGTTTCTCCCGTTTTCTTATAGGCTGAATATCTGCTGGCGGACCTGTCCGAGCAGTGTGTCGAAGGCGGCCTTGCCCTCGTCATGGCGGAAGACGCGCTGCCGTTCGAGCAGCTGCAGCTTCAGCGCGTAGCCGTAGAGCGCGCAGTCGTCGAAGCTGTGCAGTCCCACCAGCTCATCCAGCCGGTCAAATTCCAGCGCGAGCAGCAGCCGCTCGCCCTCGAGCGGGTCCTTTGCGTTCACTGCCGCAGTGACGGTCTGCGTCACGGCGGCGTCGCGCTCGTTCGGCGCGGCACAGCTCTCGCCGCGCTTCACACGCCGCTGATAGGTCAGCTCGCCCTGCAGCACGCGGTAGAAGGCCGCCCACCGGCTCACGAAGCCGCCGTCCTCCGAGCGCACCGTCAGCTCCTCGAGCGAGCGGTAGACCCTGTCGCTCACCGCGCCCCGGCATTGGTCGAGAAACGCAGCGTAATCCAGCGGCGGCGCGTCGCCCGCGCGGAGCATCGGCAGGCTCGAGATCAAGTAGTAATAGGAAGCCAAGAGCGTCCCTCCTTAAATGCGCAGCTCGCGGAAGAAGGGGGCAAGCTGCTCCGCCAGCTCCTCGTCGGAGCAGTCGATGTAGCCCGAGCCGTCCTTGGTGCACAGGCGGAAGCCCGTGCGGACCTTTTTGGAGAGCCGCAGCTCCAGCCCCGCCTTGAGTTCGCCGGCGAGCTCACTTTTGAGCGCGTCCGTGACGGAGGCGACCTCTGCGGCGTAGGCGGAGGCGTCCTCGCCCTGCAGCGCGGCGGTGATGAGCGACGCGAGCGCCTTGTCGTCGAGCGCCTTATGGGTATCCTGCGCGAGCAGCTTCGTCAGCTCCGCGCCGATCTCCTGCCGGAAGGCGAGCACCGCGTCGCGCTTCGCCTGCTCCGCGCTGAGCTGAGCGCTGGCCTTGAACACGCCGATCTCCGCCTGCGCGTCCGCACGCAGCTTGTCCGCCTCGCTCCTCGCGTCGGCGACGATCTTTTCCGCCTGCGCCTTGGCGTCGGCAAGGATCTGCGCGGCCTCGCGGTTCGCGCTCTCGATGCCGTCCTTTTTGATGGAGGATACCAGATCCTGAATTTGAAGCTCCATAAAATCCGCCTTTCTGTGTTTATGTGAGTAAAATTTCGTAATCAAACTAAAATATAGCGCACAACACCAAAGAAATCAAGAAAATGCAAAGAAATAGAATGATTCATTTTTTCAATAATGCCTAAAAACCGGGTAATAATGCGGAAAATATTATAACCGTCCGTGCGGGAGCCTAACCGCCGCCTTGCTCTTCCTATGTCGGTGTGCTATACTAGGCCTGTTATAAAAGAGAAAAGGAGAACGCTTCCCATGCCTGCCTTCGATCCGCTGACCTACCGCTATGCCTCGCGGCGCAATGTCGTCTACGCCAAAAATGCCGTCGCCTGCACGTCTGTGCCGCTCGGCGCACAGATCGGACTGGACGTGATGAAATCCGGCGGCAACGCCGTGGACGCCGCTGTGGCGATGGCCGCGGCTATGCCGCTGCTCGAGCCGACCGGCAACGGCCTCGGCTCGGACTGCTTTGCGCTCGTGTGGATCGAGCGGGACAAACGGCTCTACGGCCTCAACGCCAGCGGTGTCGCACCGATGGTGCTGAGCGCGGAGAAGGTCCGTGCGATGGGCTATACAGAGATGCCGAAGGCCGGATGGCTGCCGACGATGGTGCCCGGCGCACCCGCAGGTTGGGCGGAGCTGAACCGCCGCTTCGGCACGAAGCCGCTCGCCGAGCTGTTTGCGCCTGCCATTTCCTATGCCGAGGAGGGCTATCCCGTGCCGGTGAACATCGCGCGGCAGTGGGAGCGCGACAGCCGCCGCATTGCCAAGGCGATGGCGGAGAACGCCGCGCCGCACGAATACTGGTGGCAGAGCTTTATGAAGCCGGACGGCACGCCCTACCGCGCGGGTGAGCTGTTCCGCCTTCCGGACTACGCCGCGACGCTGCGCTCCCTCGCCGCGACGGACTGCGAGAGCTATTACCGCGGCGCGCTGATGGAGCGGATCGTCGCGTTCTCCCGCGCGACCGGCGGGTACTTCTGCGAGGACGACTTCCGCAATTATCGCCCCGAATGGGTCGAGCCCATCACGCAGGACTACCGCGGCTATACGGCCTGTGAGATCCCGCCGAACGGCCACGGCATTACGGTGCTCATGGCGCTCGGCATCCTGAACGGCATGACCATGCCGGAAAATCGCGAGAGCGCCGAGCACTATCACAAGGTGATGGAGGCCATCAAGCTGGCCTTTGCCGACACGAGGACCTACGTCGCCGACCCGCGCTATATGAAAACAAAGGTCAGCGAGCTGCTGGATCCCGCCTATCTCGCCGCGCGCCGCGCGCTCATCACCGACCGCGCGCTGGAGCCGAGGGCGGGCGACCCGCACTGCGGCGGCACCATCTATCTCTGCACCGCCGACCGCGAGGGCAACATGGTCTCGTTCATCCAGAGCAACTACACCACCTTCGGCGCGGGCGTCGCCGTGCCGGGGACGGGCATCTCGCTCCAGAACCGCGGCGCGAACTTCTCGCTCGACCCCGCAAGCGACAACTGCCTTGCCGGCGGCAAGAGGTCCTACCACACCATCATTCCCGGCTTCCTGCTCAGGGACGGCGCCGCCGTCGGTCCGTTCGGTGTGATGGGCGCATTCATGCAGCCGCAGGGTCAGACCGAGGTCCTCGTCAACACGCTCGATTATCACATGAACCCGCAGGAGGCGCTTGACGCGCCGCGCATCCAATGGATCGGCGGCAGGAGGCTCGAACTGGAGCGTGAGGCGGGCGAGGCCATTGCCGACGAGCTGCGCGCGATGGGCCACGAGGTCACGGTCGTGGACGACCGCATTTCGATGGGCCGCGGTCAGATCATCTGGCGCGGAGAGGACGGCGTTTACACGGCGGGCACCGAGCCGCGCTGCGACGGCGCGGTCGCCGCGTGGTAAAGGAAGTTGCCGCAGGCAATAAATAAGGAAAGAGCCGCGTTCCCGGCGCAGGGAACGCGGCTCTTTTTGCGTGCTTGCGGCTCGGAACGCGGGCTGCGGTCGTGTCTCAGAGATTGGCGTGCTCCATCAGGTCGATGAGCACGCGGATGCCCTGCAGGTAGGCGCGGACCAGAATGCGCTCGTTCGTCCCGTGAACGCCGGAGGCGGCCTCCTCTGGCTCCGCCATGAAGGGCGAGCAGCGCAGGCAGGTGTCGCAAATCTGCTCGTATTGGTGCGCGTCAGTCGCGCCGACGGTCATGGACGGAACGAACACCACATCGGGGTAGTAGCGCTGCATACTGTCCACCACCGTGCGGTAGCCGTAGCCGTCGCGCCGGGCCGTGGCGGAGGGATCGTTGGCCTGCTGGTAGCGCAGTTCCACGGTCGGGTCCTGCACCGCCGCGCGGCAGTGCTCCATCACGCTCTCGACCGTGTCGCCGTCGGCAAGACGGAAATTGATGACCGCCTGCATATCCTGCGGCATCACGTTGCAGGCCCTGCTGCTGCCCTGAATGACGGTGGGAGCGATGGTCGTGGTGACAAAGGGAAAGAGCGCGGGGGACTGATAGCAGTAGTAGGCCGCAATGGCGTCCGCGTTCGCGCGGACGTCCCGCGTCAGCGTTTTGAGCGGCTCGGCGGTGATGTAGGGCGCGAGCGTTTCAAACGCGCCCATCATGGCGGGATTGAGCCGCACGGGGAAGGGGCTGCGGACAATGTCCGCGATGGCGCAGGCGAGATGGGCGAGCGAGGTGCCGCCGTAGGGGCGGCTCGAGTGTCCGCCGATGGAGCGGACCGTCAGCTCCAGATCGGCATAGCCCTTCTCCATCAGATCGACCTGCGCGATGGAAAGGTCGGGCGCGCCGAAGGCCGCGCCGGATTCGATCTTGCCGCCGCCCTCGTCTAAAACGAATTCCAGCGTCACGCCCTGTGCCTTGAGGTGGTCGGAGATCGCCAGCGCGCCGGTGTTGAGCGTTTCCTCATCGTCGCCGAAGGCGAGGTAGGCCGTGCGCCGGAAGGTCCTGCCGCGGGCGAGCAGATACTCCGCAGCCTCGAGCACGCCGAAGACCTGCTCCTTGATATCCAGCGTGCCGCGGCCCCAGATGTAGCCGTCCGCCACCGCGCCGGAGAAGGCGGGATAGGTCCAGTCCTGCTCCGTGCCCTCGACCACCGGCACCACGTCCTGATGGGACATGTAAAGGCAGGGGCGCAGCGTTTCGTCGCTGCCGGGGAGGGTGATGAGCACGGCATGGTGGCCGAGCCGCTCAAAGACACCCGTGCGCATGACATGGGGATAGCTTGCCTTCATGTGCGCGTGGAGCTTGTCAAACTCGCTATAGTCGGTCAGACTGTGGTCGGCATAGTTGATGGTTCTGCATTGGATCGCCTGCGAAAGACGCGCGACCGCGCCCTCGGCGTCTAAGTCGGGATAATTGCCCTCGAGGGCAAAGAAATCGGTGATCTTCTTCGTCATGCCATTTTGTCCTCCAGATAGCGGCTGAGAAATTCGCGGGTACGGCTCTCCTTCGGGTTTCCGAAGACCTCACGCGGCGAGCCCTGCTCGAGAATGACGCCCCGGTCCATGAATACCACGCGGTCGCTGACCTCCTTGGCAAAGGCCATCTCGTGCGTTACGACGACCATGGTCATGCCCTCCTGCGCGAGGCGCTTCATCACATCGAGCACCTCGCCCACGATCTCGGGGTCGAGGGCGCTCGTCGGCTCGTCGAAGAGCATGATCTCGGGCTCCATGCAAAGCGCCCGCGCGATGGCGACGCGCTGCTTCTGCCCGCCGGAGAGGCGGCGGGAGTCGGCGTGGATGAAATCCTCCAGCCCGACGGCCTTGAGGTGGCGGATGGCCGTCTCCTCGGCCTGCGCCCTGGGAATGTGCCGCACCGTCATGGGAGCAAGCGTGCAGTTGTCCAGCACGGACTTGTTGTTGAAAAGGTTGAAGCCCTGAAACACCATGCCAATCTTCTGCCGCAGGGCGTTGAGGTCGACCTTGAGGTCCATGAGATCCTGCCCGTCGAACCAAATGTGACCGGAGTCGGCCTCCTCCAGCAGATTGATGCAGCGCAGGAGCGTGGACTTGCCGGAGCCGGACGCGCCGATGATGCATACGACCTCGCCGCGGTCGACCTCTAAGTTGATGCCCTTGAGCACGTGGAGGTCGCCGAAGGACTTTTCGAGCTGTTCGATTTTGATGATGGGATCGTTCGTCATAGCGTCCTCCTGTCAGTTTGAGCTGGGAAGTCCCAGATCGACGGTTTGATTGCCCTGACGCCGCTTCGTGTTGTCCGGCGCGGTCATCCTTCCCGTGATGGCCTTGAGCAGGAGCGAGGAAAGATACGTCAGGAACAGGTAAACGGTGGCGGCGATGAGGTAACACTCGGTGCCCTTATAATAAATGCCGGCGACCGAGCGGGTCATGAACATCAGGTCGGATACGCCCAGCACGCACAGCACGGAGGAATCCTTGATGTTGATGATGAACTCATTGCCGATGGCGGGCAGCGAATTTTTGATGGCCTGCGGGAAAACGACTCTGCGCATGGCCTGCCAGTGCGTCATGCCGAGCGAACGCGCGGCCTCCATCTGCCCCGCGTCGACGGCGAGGATGCCGCCGCGCAGCACCTCGGCAAGGTACGCGGTTGAGTTGAGCGAGACCGTGACAAGACCGGAGATGAAGAGCGACCAGACGCGGTTGATCTCCGTGACGCTCATGCCGGTGCGCTTGAAGAGATTGAAGATCGCGTAGTAGAAGATGAGGGACTGCACCATCATCGGCGTGCCGCGGATGACGAAGATGTAGAAGCGGGCGAATTTGTTCGCGACGATCTTGATAATCTTCACAAAGTCGTTGTTGCGCTTGTCGGGTTCCTGAATGCGGAGAAAGACCATGAGAAGCGCCAGCACGAACGCGATCGCCGTGCCGGCCAGCGCAAGCTGAACGGTCGTCCACACACCGGTGACGAAGAGCGAGCGCTGGTTGTAGGCCATGTAGACCATGGAGGAGAGCGTGTCGGTGGGGTTGCTCTCGGCGTGGACGGCGGCGTGGACGACGTAGGCGAGCTTGAGCACGAAGCGGTCGAGCGCGAGCAGCGCGGCAGCCGCGGCGTCCAGATAGGAGAGATAGCGGCTCAGCCGCACGAGGGCCGGGCGCTTGAGAATGGTTTCGCCGTAGCTGCTCCAGTGCGTCCATTTCACGAGCAGCGCCAGCGTGCTGACGACCAAAAAGAAATAGCAGACCGCGGCGAGCGCCGTACCGGGCACGGAGCCGGCGGGCAGAAAGCTGTACGGACTGGGTGCGGAATACCACAGGCTCAGGCCGACGAGGGCGATGACGCTGCCGCCCAGATAGACATAACGGTGGTCCCGTGCGATGAAGCTCTGACCGCGGGACGCGGGGGTTCCTCTCATGGTGCTTCCTCCTTATGCGGCGTGGAGCCGCCGGTTACTTCGGCTGGTTGGCGACGGCGGTGTTCCACATCTCGGTGCGCGCGTCGCTGTCGATGGTGGCAAGGATCTCGTTGATCTGCGCGAGCAGCTCGGTGTCGGACTTACGCAGGCCCACGCAAGAGCCCTTGGCGGGCAGCGTGAAGCCGTTGCCCTCGCTGAAGGTGATGAGACGGAAATCGGGATTCGAGGCGAGGTAGCCCGGGGCGCTCTCCTCGTTGATGACGATGGCGTCGCAGGTGCCCTGCTGCAGGCGGGAGATCATGTCGGGCACGCTGCCGACGGGGCTGAGGTGCTCGACGCCCTCAATCTGGTCGATGACGTCGTCGAGCGCGGTGCCCTGCTGACCGAGCACGGCGGCGCCGGAGAAGTCCTGAATGGAGGTCGCGTTCTCATACGGCGAGCCGGCGAGCACCATCATGCTGTAGATCGTCTCCTTGTACGGGTCGGAGAAGTTGATGGATTCGCGGCGCTCGGCGGTGTCCATCATGCCGGCGATGATGGCGTCGATCTGCCACTGGTTGAGCGCGTCGATCAAGCCGTCCCAGCTGAGCTTGACGATGACCAGCTCCTTGCCGAGCTGATCGGCGAGGATGCGCGCGATCTGCACGTCATAGCCCTCGGCGTAAGCGCCGGCGACGTTTTCCACGGGAACGTTGGTGTCGGTCGCGGCGCTCTCCTGCCAGTTGCTCGGCGCGTAGGCGCATTCCATGCCGACGCGGAACTGGCTGCTTTCAGCCGCGGGTGGATCGGCTTCTTCGGCGGGGGTGTTCGTGTCCTGCGCGGGAGACGTCGTGCCCGCGCCGCAGGCGGTGAGGGCGAGCAGCATGAGGGCTGCGAGCAGGGTAGCGATGGTTCTTCTGAGACTCATGGTGTTGCTTCCTTTCTGAATGGAAATTGGCTCCGTGGGGGGAGTCGGCCCTTCGTTGTCCGCGCCAACGAGTTCGGAAACAGAAAAAGCCGTAAATGCTCGCGTGGAGCATTTACGGCAAATGATCTGCAATACCGGCAAAACCGAAAACGGCTTGCCGACTCTTCGATAGCGCTCCACAAATTGTGACAGTCCGGCGGATCTTCTCCGACGAGCCAGCAGAAAACGGCACAGGAACCATTCCCCACTTCGGCGGCTTCCCCTTTCCCTTTGTCCCGGATCTCTGCTCCGTACGGACTCGGTACTCTTGTCGGCCGCGCCTCTATCTCGCTCAACTGAATTGAGCTTATTCAATTGTTGACGTGAAGATACTACGGCGGCGCGCAAATGTCAAGCCCCCGCGGAGCGGTTCTCAAATTCTTGACAATCTTGCGCCGAAAATCCTCGCGGCCTTGTAGAATTTTACCATTCACACGGTTATTTATGCGCGGCAAAAGCGCGCAGAAAGGCTCGAAACGATCGTTTAACGGAATATTTATGCTCTCTTCCGCTCTGCGCCCTCCGTTTTAGGACGCTTTAACATAGTGCAAAGCGGGCGCTTTGCCAAGTAAATACAGCAGCGACGCGAAGCGGCAAGACGGGCTTGGCGAAATGCACGGATTCTCGAAAAATGTCGCGCGAAATTTGTCATTTCCTTACAGGAAAAAGGTTGATTTTTTTACACGGGCGTGCTATGATATCGCCATAAAGTGCAAAAAGGGGCCATGGCCCCTTTTCTGTTCCCGACCGGGAACAGATGTGCTGTGCTCGCCCGCGGGGAGCCGCGGAGAATATACATTGTAGGAGGACATTTTATGAAACGTAAATTGCTATCCGTTTTGCTGACGTTTTGTCTCGCGTTCAGCTTGCTGCCCACCGCTGCCCTGGCGGACGGCGAAGGCACGCCTGCGCTGGCGGAAGTGTCCGCGGCGGCGGGGACTGCGCTGCCTGCGGCAGTAGACGGCGTTATCACGTTGGAAAATGGCACCTATGTTATGTCTGAGGACACAACTGCTACTATCAAGGTTCCAAATGGTAAGAATGCTACGCTTGATCTGAACGGCAAGACATTGACGAACAAAACGGGTGAACACACCATTATTGTTGAAAATGGTGCAACGCTGACCATCACTGGCAACGGTATCGTAGATAATGTGTCGCACGGAAAGGGCGCAATCGTCAACTCCGGCGAGGTTACCTTGAATGGCGGCACCTTTAAGCGTTCTGCCGAAAATGGTATCTATTCTCCCTATGGCAACGGCGGAAACAGCTGGTACACCATTGCCAACTACGGTACCATGGAGATTAACACTGGCGTTACCGTTGAAAACGCTGGCGGTTATTCCAGCATGATCCGCAATGGCGGCGAGGCAACTGCCGATTGCAATTTGACGATTAGGGGCGGCAATTTTACCGGCGGCATCAACACGGTCAAGAATGATTACTTTGGTGTACTGACCATCAATGGTGGTAATTTCTCTAATACTGCCCAGTATGTCATTATGAACTGGAACAAGGCTGAAATCACTGCTGGCACGTTCCGGACTCTGGATACCGCTTCCGCGGTACTGTTCACCTCTGCTTTTGGTGGCAATGCCAATTACGTTGGCAAACTGACCATTTCCGGCGGCGAATTTAAGCACGCCAGCGATACCCAGGAAATGATTGTGGATCATTACAATGCATCCAACAGTGGTACCGCAGCGGTAACCGGCGGCAAATTTGATGCTGACATTTCCGCCTACGTTCCCAATGGCTACATCCAGAACGAGAACGGCGCCGTGGAAACCTTGGGCGAAACCAACGCAGTTGCCAAGGTCGGCGGTACCTATTATAAGACGCTGGCTGACGCTGTTGCCGCCGCGCAGGACGGCGATACCATCACGCTGCTGAAGGACGCGGAGTTGACCTCCACGCTCAATCTTGCAAAGAACATCACCATCGACGGTCAGGGCAAGTACACGATCAAGGCTGCCAACAGCTTTACTGTCGGCAGTGATAACAAAACCTACTGCGTTCTCTACGTTTCCGGCGAGGTCACGCTGAAAGATGTTACAGTTAACGGCAATGAGAAGTGCCGCGTGATTTTCTGTGATAAGGGTAAGCTGACCATCGACGGTGCGACGATCACGAACGGCAAGGCTCATAACTTTATCGGCGGCGTTTACATGACCAGCAGCGCGTCCTTTGAAATGAAGTCCGGCAGCATTACTGGCAACAAGAACGCTAAAGGGTATCAGAATGACGAGTACCTGCAGTACAGTTCCGATTTGTGGATCGGCGCCAATGCCAACGGCGCGCTGACTGCGATCAACGGCGGCACGATCGGTAACGTGTTTGTAAACGCCAATGCGTGGTCGGCCAGCAATCCTGGCAGCTTCACGATGAACGGTGGTACGGTCACCAATCTCTATGTGGAGCATGATGCCAACTACGGCGCAACATTCAAGTACAACGATGGTACGATCGAGCATTTGTATCTGTCCAAAGAAAACGGAAATGGTCAGTCCATTGAAGTCACGCCGGTTAAGGGCGTGATCTATAACGGCGGTGTCAAGGAACAAGACTTAGTCACGCTTACCATGAAGTATAACGATGGCGCAACTGCTGACAGCACATACAATGTGGCCAGCGGCACGACCATCACCCTCCCCACGCCCAGGCGCAGCGGCTATACCTTCAACGGCTGGTATGACGGCAGCAAATTCTACGCCGCCGGTGCCTCCTACACGGTTTCTGCCACGGTTACCCTGAATGCCTCCTGGAGCTACATTTCCTCCGGCAGCAGCTATGACCCGACCTACTCCGTCTCTACCCCGAGCAAGACCGAGCACGGCACCGTGACCGTCAGCCCGAAGAGCGCCAGCAAGGGCGACACCGTGACCGTCACCGTCAAGCCCGACAGCGGCTACGTCCTCGAGACCCTGACCGTCACCGACAAGAACGGCAACGAGCTGACGCTCAAGGACAAGGGCAACGGCAAGTACACCTTCACCATGCCCGCCGGCAAGGTCGAGGTCAAGGCGACCTTCATGGAGGACAACTCCATGCTGAACTTCTTCTACGATGTGCCCAACAACGCCTACTTCTATGAGGCTGTCAAGTGGGCGGTCAAGAACGGCATCACCGACGGCGTGGGCAACAATCTGTTCGCTCCCGAGCAGCCCTGCACCCGCGCGCAGATCGTCACGTTCCTGTGGCGCGCCGCCGGCTCTCCCGAGCCGAAGGGCGCTGCGTCCGGCATGACCGACGTGGTCAGCGGCAGCTACTATGAGAAGGCCGTGGCGTGGGCCATCGAAAACGGCATCACCACCGGCACGACGACCAGCACATTCTCTCCCGACGCGACCTGCACCCGCGCGCAGGCGGTGACCTTCCTCGCCCGCGCCCTGAAGGCCAAGGCGGCGAGTGCGGCGGAGTTCTCCGACGTCCCGACCGGCAGCTACTTTGCTGACGCGGTCGCCTGGGCGGCGGCCAACGGCGTGACCGAGGGCATCGGCGGCGGCCTGTTCGGCTCCGATAACGACTGCACCCGCGGCCAGATCGTCACGTTCCTCTACAGAGCGTACAACAAGTAACGGGAACGCGCTCCCTCAGACAAAACAAAGAGAAGAGGCCCATCTGCCAAAGCAGATGGGCCTCTTTGTATCTCGCGGCGGTTCAGCTCCTGCTGAGCTGCGCGGCGAATTTGCTCATCGTGTTTCCTCGGTCAAAATCCTTCCGGAAATGCTCCGCTGCGGGGCGGGAGGCCGCCCGGCGTGATCGTTCAAAGGCTCTTCACGAGCGTCAGGATGTTCGACCCGTCCGCGTATTCATAGGTCACCTCGTCCATGAGCTTCTTCACCATGAAGATGCCGAGGCCGCCGACCTCCCGCTCCTCCGCCGACTGCGTTGTATCCGGGTCGGGCTTTTCGGTGGGGTCATAGGGCCGTCCGTTGTCGGAAAAGCGAAGCGTCGCCTTGCCGTCCTTCAGTGAGCAGCCCAGCACGACGCCGGTCGCGCCGCTGTAGCGGGCGATGTTGGAGAAGATCTCATCCACCGCCACGTTGACCTGAGCGATCGCCTTCATGGAGGCTCCTGCCTCGGCGAGAATGCCCTCAAAAAAGTCGGTGGCCTGCGGCAGCTGCTCCAGCGTCGGCGCGAGATTGATCTTTTTCATGCCCGACGACTTCATCTCGATGCAGAGCATGGTGATATCGTCGAACTGGTCCGCGCCGCCCGCGAACTCGTCCACATCGCGGTGCAGAGCCTCCAGCAGCTGACGGCACGAGCCGCCCTCGGCGGCGTTCAGCGCACGGAGCATCCGGTCAGTCCCGTAGAGCGTGTTGGAAGCATTCGTGGCCTCCGGCACGCCGTCCGTGTAGACCACCAGACGGTCTCCCGCGTCCAGCTCCAGCTCGTATTCGCGGTATCGGGCGCCCTCCATGCCGGCCAGCACGAAGCCGTGTTTATCCTTGAACAGCTCAAAGGAGCCGCCTTTGCGCATGATGGCCGGATACTCGTGGCCTGCGTTGGCGCACTTCATTTTTCCCGTGGAGATCTCGAGGATGCCCAGCCAGACGGTGACGAACATCTCCGCTTCGTTGTTTTCGCAGAGCTGATCGTTCACCTTTTCCAGCACGGCCTTCGGGGACAGACCGCTCTGCGCGGCGGATTTCAGCAGCGTTTTGGAGATCATCATAAACAGCGCCGCGGGGACGCCCTTGCCGGATACGTCCGCCATGACCAGCGCCAGATGGTCGTCGTCCACCAGGAAGAAGTCGTAGAAGTCGCCGCCGACCTCCTTCGCCGGCGTCATGGAGGCGTAAATGTCGAACTCGTGACGCTCGGGGAAGGCGGGGAAGATGCAGGGCAGCATGGACGCCTGAATGTGGCGCGCCACGTCCAGCTCCGCGCCGATGCGCTCCTTTTCCGCGGTGACGCGGCTGAGGTTTTGAATATATTCATTCAGCTCCGACACCATGTACTGAAACGAATGGGCAAGCTCCTCCAGCTCGTCGCCGGTGTTGACCTCCACCCGGAAGTGAGAAAGATCCTCCATCCTGCTCTCCACCAGCCCGATGGCGGCGTGGTGCAGAGTCCTCAGCGGACGGATCAGAATGCGCCGCACATAGTAGTAGTACGCGAAAATGGAAAGCAGCAGAACGGCCAGCACCACGCACAGCGTCAGGCCGAGAAACTGCCGGATCTGCTGGTCGATCATGTCCATCGAGATGTCCACGCTGGCCAGCGCCACCGGTGTGCCGGCTTTGTTGAGGATGGCGACGTAGGCCGACGCCAGATAGCCGTACTCCTCGTTGTTGGTGATGAGGATGGTCTGTTCCGCGTCGACGGCAAAGGCACCGTGCATCAGCTCGTTGCCGCCGCCGTAGTAGGCGTCGGTGTCGCCGAGGTCGCAGACGCCGTCCTCACCGGGAACGCCCGCGTCCCAGATGTAGTACATGACCTCATCCTCCGGCACGACCACATAGAAGTATTTCAGTCCCAGCTTCTCCCTGACGTCCTGCAGGTAGCGGTGGATCTCCTCATAATAGGCGTCCTTCTCGCCGGTCCGGTAGTATTGCTCCACGCGGTCTCCGTCGATGAGATCCGCCGCCACGGAAGCCTGACCGAACGCGAGAGAGGCGTATTGCTCCTCCATCCGCGCCCGGTACAGCTGAGCGATCGAGGGGGCCAGGATCGCCGCGAGGACGGCGGCCATCGCCACCAGTCCCAGCAGCAGCTTGGGCTGTAACCGTATGCTCCTTGCTCGTTTCATGTCCGCACCTCCATCGGATGGATATGAAGCCGCAAATGGCCGTCCCTTACGCGGTAGAGCGCCCGCGTGGGGGACAGACGCTGCACCTCGCAGGCCAGGGGGGCCGTGCCGGTCCCTATCGCGGTCACATAGAACCACGCGCCGCCCAGCTCCACCTGAGTCATGGAATTGTATTTTCGGAAGATCGCCAGGGCCTCCGTCCGGCTCATTTCGGGATGCAGCGTCAGCAGCTCGGACGCGGGACGCTTCCAGTAGGGCTGCTTTTCCGCCTGCGGTCGGCCGGCGGCCCAGCGGTCGTCGAGGTGCTCGAGGAGGTCCTCGACCGTCGCGCGCGCCCATGCCGCGCTTTGCAGATAGACATCGATGCTGTCCGTGTCCGCGGTTATGTCAATGGTATGCTGCGCCAGAACGTCGCCGCCGTCCAATCGCTGCGCCACCTTGTGCATCGTCACGCCGGTGCATGACAGCTCCCGCTCCATGGCTCCCTCGATGGGGTAATAGCTGCGTCCCTGCGGGAGCAGCGAGCTGTGGGTGTTGATGCCGCGGAACGCGGGAAGCTCCTCCGGCAGCGTCAGGATGCGGTCATACTCCGCGATGAAAAACAGCTCGCAGCCCTCCTCCGTGAAGTACCGCCGGATCTCCTCCGGCGAGATGGCCTCGTAGTGGACGGGGATGCCGAGCTCCCCCGCCCGCTTTACGATGGCATATTCCGTGAAATAGTCCTCGTCGTTGTGATAGGTATACAGCGCCAGCACCTGATGCTTTTCCACAAAATATTCAAAGCACGACAGGAACACGTCGCTGCCGAAATAAACGACCTTCATCGCTTTTCCCTCTTTGTCCTCAGATCTTGATGATCAGTGTGTTGAAGCCCTGATAGCGCCGGTAGAAAAATTCCTTCGCCCGCTTTTTGATGACCAGCACGCCCATGCCGTCCATGTCGAAATCCTCGTCCCGGCTGGCGCGGGAAGTATCTAACGCAAAGGGATTGAAGGTCGTGGCGTCGTCCCGCAGATGCAGCTCCAGCACGCCGCTCTCGTCCATGATGGCCGTCAGCTGGAGATAGCCGTCCGTCCGCCCCTGAAAGCCGTGCTTCAAGATGGCCATGCCGAGCTCCTCCACGGTCATGGTCGAAAACATCTGCTGCTTCATGTCCGCGCCCCAGACTTCGCAGAAGGCCTCCAGCTCGCGGCACACGTCCATCACATCCTCCGCGTTGCTGAGGATCGTCCGCTGGAAGATGCGCTCCTCCGGCAGCTCCGCTTTCTTATAACGGCCGCCGAGTCCCAGCAGCAGGAACACCGCCAGCGAGCCGGCCTCCGTCAGCAGGAACAGCAGCCAGAAGCGCTGCAACCCCAAGGCATAGCACACGAACGTCAGCGGGATGAGCAGCACCGCGCCGCGCAGCGTCTCCAGCAGGAACGACGGCTTCTCATTCTCGCAGGCCTGATAGTAATTGCACAGCAGGATATTGATGCCGGCGAACAGCGCCCCCGCACCGTAGAGCCGCAGCGCGGTACACGCCAGCGCCTCCGACGCCGAACCGGCGATGCCGAACAGCAGGCACATTCCCGCGGGCCACAGCTCCACAAGGGCGATCAGCGCGCCGCCCACCGTCAGTCCCGCCGTGAAGCCGAGACGCACCGTGTTCCGCATTCCCTGCCGGTTGTGCTCGCCCTGATAGGTAGAGAGGATGGGCTGCATGGCGCGCCCCGTTCCCTCAAACAGGTACAGGATCAGGTAGGAGGTATTCTGAATGACATCGAACACCGCCACCGCCGTTTCGCCGCCCAGACGGATCAGCAGATTGTTGCACACGAGGAAGAAGATCATCTGGTACAGGTACTGCACCGAGGTGGCCATACCCGCCTTCAGCGCGGAAAGGGCAGGGACGAGCCAGCGCCCGCGCGGCAGCGCGAAGCGCAGCGTGTGCTTCTGACCGAAAAAGCCCGGCAGATAGATGGCGATGGTGATGATCTGTCCCAGCGCGGTGGACAGCGCCGCGCCCCGCGTGCCCATGTCCAGCGCCAGCACCAGCGTGATGTTCAGCGCGATGTCGCAAAGGTTGCCTATGACCGAGCCGGCGCCGGCGCGGCGCTGACTCCCGTCGTTGCGCAGATAGTAGTTAAACACGTTGGACAGGTAGAACAGCGGCGTGGCCGCGACAAGGATCTGCAGATAGTCCCTTGTGGCGGCATACAGCGCGCCGTCTGTGCTCCGCGTGCCCAGCAGCGCCAGCAGCGGGTCCATGAACACGCTGCCCAGCACGGCGGTCGTGACGCTGAAAAGCAGCGCCAGCGCGAGCACACCGTGAAAGCTGTCCGCGGCCTCCTGCGTTTTGCCCTGACTCAGCAGACGGGAATAGCGAACGGAGCCGCCCAGTCCGAGGCCGTGGGCAAACATGCAGTTGATCATGTAGACCGGCAGGATCAGACCGATGGCGGCAAGTCCCACGGCACCCAGCCGCTGCCCCACCACCACGGCGTCCGCCATATCGCTCAGCGCCCAGCCGAGCGACGAGAGCATGGCAGGGACCCACAGTCCACGGAACATCCGAGCGGTAAAGCGGTCCGCCGTCCGATGTGCGGCGGGGCTCATCGTCCGCATGGTGTTACTCAATGGTCAGAATGTCGGAGAAGCCGGTCACCTCAAAGATCTCCATCACCGACTCGCTCACATGGGTGAGCACCATTTTGCCCTGACGGTTCATCAGCTTCTGCGCGGACAGCAGCACGCGCAGTCCCGCCGAGGAGATGTACTCGACCTGCCCGAAGTCCAGACGCAGCTCGGTGATGCCATCAAGGTCGGCCTTCAGCTCCGTTTCCAGCTGGGGGGCGGTGGTGGTGTCGATACGGCCCTCAATGGCCATTGACAGCGCGGAATCCTTCTTTTCTTTTCTGATCTCCATGATTTTTCTCCTCCAAAAACGATTGAATTTTCAGTGTGCGGCGAAGGGCCGCGCGTTTCATTTTCTATGATAACTGTATCCAGTGTAACACAAGCGCGGCTTTTTCTCAACGAAAAAAGTAAATTCTGCCGAAAATCGGTACGCGGACGGCGGACGGCGTGGCTGTCCCGTGACGCGCACGGGGCTCCGTCCGGTATGAAAAAGGAAAGCCCCGCATACCCTCTACCAAAACAAAATGGGGAGGATATGCGGATGTTTTTGCAGTTTGCCTTGAGGAAAAAGCGTGGGAAGCGGGAGACGGCGAAGCCGCGCTTTCTTGTTCTGCGGCGCAGGACGCTGACCGTCGGTGCGGCGCTGCTGGCGGCGCTCGCCATCTTCGGC
>OCQA01000837.1_pt1 | contig 26870 bp, 20 predicted proteins | sample 1538571 | NCBI WGS metagenome assembly OCQA01 (sample SAMN04571708, study PRJEB22368) | human gut metagenome | biome: human gut; material: stool | host: Homo sapiens | place: Luxembourg | collected 2012-09-28 | reverse complement strand
TCCAGGGAATGATCCCTATTGGCCATGTCTTCACTCCTCTGCGCCTAAATAATAATGTCATTATCGATAACGGCGTTATTATAGCATTCTTTTTCCTGCTTGTCAATGAGAAGTCTTAAATAAAAAAACATCAAATCTCGTCTCTTTTTGATTTTTTCTTTCATAAAAACCAACCAAACAGAGGTCTGTCATCATCCGTTAGATTGTTTTCAGTAAAATGAAAGTATCACAAAAGGTCCCCAAAAGTAAGCATTCCAAACAGCATAAAAATGAGCCATTGTCAGCACCTGAAATAACCGCTACCATTAGTTTGTCCAAGACTAATGAGGTAGCAGAAAGGTGCTAAGAATGGCTCGAATCAAGTATATCAAAGATTTCTACGAACAATTTACCCCTCGATTTCTGTGCCGCCCTGGAATTTGAAGGTCATTCGTCCGTCGGCGTGGACAGTTACCGTGTCGATGACGGTCAACCAGAGTTTTTCATCAAATTCGATGAGGATACCCAGTTCCTGCACCTCAAACATAAATGCTCCGATGGCTTCTGCCTGGTTTTCCCGAGCAGCCTTTGTAGTGCGGAGCTGTTCAAGCTGTACTTTTGCTTTTTCGTACCGCTCCACAAATCCATTGTAACAGGAAAGCGAAAGGTGGTATGACCCATGAACGAAAGCGAAAAAACATTTGAGGAATTCATCGAGTCCTACCTCATCTCGGAGGAAGGCGGATGGGCGAAGGCAACGGATGCGGGACTGCGCAGTGAGGAAAGCCGCGGAATGAATCTGGACATCGTAACGCTGACAGACTTTGTAAAAAGCACCCAGCCCATGGCGTGGAGACGTTTCGAACGGATGTGCACCATCAACCCGGTACGCCAGTTCTATAAGTCCTTTGAAAACGCCGTGACCCAGGACGGGCTGATCTCCGTTCTCCGCTACGGTTTCAAGCATCGCGGCATCAATTTCCGTGTATGCTATTTCAAGCCGGAGTCCGAACTGAATGACTTGGCAGTTGAAAACTACAAGAAAAATGTGTGCCAATGCATCAGGCAGTGGCACTATTCGGAGCAAAATACGAACAGCATCGATATGCTGCTTGCACTCAATGGTATCCCGGTCATTGCTATTGAACTGAAGAATCAGCTGACAGGACAGTCTGTGGATGATGCAAAAAAACAATGGGCATATAATCGCAATCCCAAGGAACCGGTGTTCGGCTTTAACAAGCGCATCCTGGCCTACTTCGCCTGCGACCTATACGATGTTTGTATGACCACGAGGCTTGACGGCCCCATGACAAACTTTCTTCCCTTCAACCAGGGTAGCAACGGCGCAGGCAGAGACGGCGGAGCGGGCAACCCTCCGAATCCGACAGGCAGCTATGTGACTTCGTACTTCTGGGAGAATGTGTTGCAGAAGGATAATCTGATGGATATTCTTCAGAAGTTCATCAGCTATGAGAAGACAGAGAAAAAGGAAGTTATGCCGGATGGCTCGACCAATATAAAGAAAACCGAGAAGATCATCTTCCCGCGTTACCACCAGCTTGATGTCGTTCGGGAACTGGTGCGCCATGTCCGCGAAAACGGTCCCGGACACAACTATCTCATCCAGCACAGCGCGGGCTCCGGCAAATCAAACTCCATCGCCTGGACAGCCTACCGTATGGCAAGCCTTCACGACAGCAACAACGAGGCCGTATACGACAGCGTGATTGTGGTCACCGACCGCCGCGTATTGGATCAGCAGTTGCAGGCAACCATCTCCAGCTTTGACCATACCCTCGGCAGCGTAGAGACCATTGACGATAAGAAAAGCTCGAAAGACCTGCTAAACGCCATCAACAAGGGCAAGCGCGTCATCGTCACCACCCTGCAGAAGTTCCCTGTGATTTACGAGCAGGTACAGTCTGCTGTTGGAAAGCACTACGCCATCATAGTGGATGAAGCGCACAGCAGCCAGACCGGGCAGTCCGCCATGAAGCTGAAAGCCGCCCTTGCTGATGTTTCGGACGCTCTTGAAGAATATGCAGAACTGGAGCAGAAGGCAGTTGATGAGATTGAGGCAAAGGACATTCTTGTGCAGGATATGCTCAGTCAGGGCAAGCACAAGAATTTGAGCTTCTTCGCTTTCACGGCCACACCAAAGGGCAAGACCCTCGAAATTTTTGGTGAACCGCAGCCGGACGGCTCTTTCCATCCTTTCCACATCTATTCAATGCGGCAGGCTATTGAGGAAGGCTTTATCCTGGATGTGCTGGCGAACTATACCACCTATAAGATGTGCTATCAGATTGCAAAGAGCGTACCGGACAACCCGGATGTTCCGACTTCCAAAGCTGTGCGTACCATTCGCCGCTACGAGGAGCTGCACCCACATAATCTCGCACAGAAAGCGGCCATCATCGTGGAAACCTTCCGCGATGTTACCAAGCACAAGATCGGCGGTCTCGGAAAGATGATGGTTGTCACCGCATCCCGTCTTGCGGCTGTCCGTTACTACCATGAAATCAAACGGTATCTGGAGCAGAACGATTATGACGATATCGAGATTATGATTGCGTTCAGCGGAAGCCTGAAAGACCCAGATGACCCCAACAGCCCGGAATACACCGAAAGCTCCATGAACGTGGACAGCAACGGAAACCGCGTCAAAGAGAGCCAGACAAAGAGCGTATTCCACGATGAAGGCGATATCCTTATCGTTGCCGAGAAGTATCAGACGGGTTTTGATGAGCCTCTCCTGCACACCATGATCGTGGATAAGGAACTGCGCGATGTAAAAGCCGTTCAGACATTGAGCCGTCTGAACAGAACTTATCCCGGCAAGGTGGATACCTATGTCCTTGACTTCGTGAATGATGTTGATCGCATCCGCGAGGCGTTTCAGCAGTTCTATCAGGAAACGAGCCTTGACGAAGAAATCAACTTCGACCTTATTTACACCACGCAGAAAATCCTGCGCGACTTTAAAGTTTATACGGATGCTGATATTGAAGCGGTATCACAGATTTACTTCGATCCCGATGTCCGTAAGGCGAATGCGACACAGGGCAAAATCTCCAATATCCTCAAACCTGTCGCGGACAAGTACAATCAGCTTAATCAGGAACAGCGGTATCAGTTCCGCAGAGAAGTCCGTGCATTCGTGAAATGGTATAACTACATTTCGCAGATTACAAGGATGTTCGATAAGGAACTTCATAAGGAATACATTCTCTGCTCTTACCTTGCCAAGCTGCTCCCGTCCGACAAGACGCAGCCGTTTGACCTCGACAACCGCGTGAAACTGGAATACTACCGCCTTGAAAAGACTTATGAAGGAGCGATTGAGCTGGAGGCTACTCCCGGCTCCTGGAAGCCAACTCAACCGAAACGCGCCGGAGGACAGAAAGACAGACTTAGTCCGCTCGATGAGATCATTGCCAGAATCAACGAAGAATTCTTTGGTGACTTCACAGATGCTGACCGCGTTATGGTGGATACTCTTTATACAAAAATGCGCCAGGATGCAAAAGTCAAAAAAGCTGCTAAAAGCAATGATCGGCAAGTTTATGAGCGAAGTATTTTCCCCGGTATCTTTGACACAACTGCACAGCAGGCTTATATGGAAAACACGGAGGCTTATGAGCAGTTGTTCCTTGATGCGGAAAAATACCGCATCATCCAGCAGGCGCTTGCCGAGCGGCTCTATCGCGAACTGCACGGAGACTCAAAATAACGGAGGTGCAGCATGACAATCACGGGTTAAAAATCCATGCGAACACAACCTGTTATGCTGTTTTTGCCACCAAAATGAAACTATGCGAACAGAGGTTGTGAGTGTTTTGATTTTTTAATTCCCTTCTAATTCAACGATTATCCCTGCAATTTAACGAATGCCCACAGTAATTCAACGATTACTCGGCTGTTTAACGATTACAGCGGAATAGGACGCCCCAATCCTCGCAAATAGCACAAAACCCCGCCGCAGAATCGCTCTGCGGCGGGGTTCGTTTATGCTCAAAAACGGCAAAAGTCTTGATTTCAAGCGGTTTTCGGGCGTAGAAAAAGTCCACCGTAATTCTATCAAAATTACGGTGGACTTATGGTGGAGATGGTGGGATTCAGAACCCCGCTTTGCGGTAGAATGAAAGCGTATTTTGTCGTTCACCTTGCGCAAAGCATATCAACCCCGCCTTGCGGCGGGCTTGATGGGGTTCGGATCGTAGAATTTCCGTGCAAAAAAGAAAGACGACCGTAAAGGTCGTCTTTCTTTTTTGGTGGAGATGGTGGGATTCGAACCCATGACCTCCGCGTTGCGAACGCGGCGCTCTCCCAACTGAGCTACACCCCCGTATGCGGGAAAACACGCGGTCATTTCAACCGCGAAAGTAATTATACCACAAAGCGGCGGCTTTTGCAATACCAAATCGAAAAAAAGTAATAAAAATTTGCGCGGCGCACAAAAGAGGGGCGTGCGCCGCGCGTAGGTCAGCTCTTTACGAATCTTGCAGCCTTTATCGCCGCCGTGAAAAACTCTCTGTCGCTCATCCCGGCGGGATGCTTGACTTCAAGCGATATCACGCCGTCATAGTCGGCTATATTTCGGCGCACATAGTCCCAGTCAACGCCGGTCGAATAGCCGGGCAGCAGATGCTCGTCATGCTCGTACCCGCCGTCGTTGTCATGCAGGTGCAGCGCCGAGAGGCGGTCGCGGTACTTGGGCAGTGCCAGCTTTGTCTGCGAAAAGCACGCCTCGTGCCCGCTGTCGTAGCAAAAGCGCAGCCGCGCGGAATCTATCCTGTAATATATGTAGTCGATAAAGTGGAAGAACCGCTGATTTTCAAGGCACATATCTATGCCGAGGCGCTCTGCGCTTTCGACCAGGCGCTTCATGCGGTCGATGCCGAGCTCGCTTATCGGCGGATAATTGTTGCCCGCCGAAACGTGATAGACTATGCGTCTCACGCCTATCGCAGCGCATTGCTCCATGTGGTCGAGCAGCATACGGGTGACAGTTTCGCCTTTTTCGTTGCTGCGCCATATGTTGTTTATGCCGTCCCACGGCGCGTGAACATTGTCGATCACAAGCCCCGCCGCCGCGATGTCGTCGGCAAGCTGCGCGTTCGGATACTTCCCGCCGAGGTGCAAAAGCACCGCGTCGAATCCGGCAGCGCGTATCTCCGCCAGCGCCGCGCGCGGGTCGGTGTCTATCTTGCCGAGGTGGATGCCGTATTTTATCATTCCGAAACCCTCCTTATATATTAATATGAAAAACGGACTGCCGCCAAAGCGACAGTCCGCAATGATATACTATCAGGCTTTGCCTGCGGAGCCGAGGACGTCGCGGATCTTGTGGATGACCATTTCCTTGACGGCGGTGCGGCCCTCGCCGAGATACTCTCTGGGGTCGAAGACCTGGGGCTTTTCCGCAAATACGCGGCGGATCGCGGCGGTCATGGCAAGACGGATATCGGAGTCGATGTTGATCTTGCAGACAGCCATCTGAGCAGCCTGGCGCAGCTCTGTTTCGGGAATGCCGATAGCGTCGGGCAGCTTGCCGCCGAGAGCGTTGATCTCGCGGACGAATTCCTGCGGGACGGAAGAAGCACCGTGCAGCACGATGGGGAAGCCGGGCAGTCTCTTTTCGATCTCCTTGAGGATGTCGAAGCGAAGCGGAGGCGGAACGAGCAGACCGTCGGCATTGCGGGTGCACTGCTCGGGGGTGAACTTGTATGCGCCGTGAGAGGTGCCGATGGCGATAGCGAGCGAATCGACGCCGGTGCGGGAGACGAACTCCTCGACCTCTTCGGGACGGGTGTAGGAGGAATCCTCTGCGGAGACGTTCACATCGTCCTCGATGCCGGCGAGCTTGCCGAGCTCACCCTCAACGACGACGCCGTGTGCGTGAGCATATTCAACGACCTTCTTGGTGAGGGCGATGTTGTCCTCAAAGGAGTGCTTTGAACCGTCGATCATAACGGAGGTAAAGCCGCCGTCGATGCAGGATTTGCAGATATCGAAGTCCGCACCGTGGTCAAGGTGAAGGGCGAAGTCAACGCCGCTGTCCTTAACGGCAGCCTCGGCGAGACCGAGCAGATAAGCGGGCTTGGCGTACTTGCGCGCGCCGGCGGAGACCTGAAGGATAACGGGAGACTTTTCCTCGGCGGCAGCCTCGGTTATTGCCTGAATGATCTCCATGTTGTTGATGTTGAAAGCGCCGATGGCGTAGCCGCCCTCGTAGGCTTTTCTGAACATTTCCTTGGTTGAAACAAGAGCCATATCGAATGCCTTTCTCAGAGCCGGACCGCAATGGACCGACCCGGCGCGGTAAGGTGTATTTGGAAGCCGACGGCGTTCCGGATCCCGCGCCTTGTTATTCATGATATATTTTACTCTATTTGCGCGCGAAAATCAATAGCAAGCGGAGAAAAAAGTGCAAAAACAGCGCAAAATGACCGCAAAATAAGACAAAAAACGACCGAAAGAGCGCCCTCCCGCACTTTTGGCGATAAACAGGACATATTTTTTTCGTTTTTTTATGGAAGGTACTTGAATTTCGGAGACGGAAGTAGTATAATGTACTCTGTAGATATATATTCGTGCGCAAGACGCCGCAGCCGACCGCAGGGAAGGCGCGCCGAAGCAAAAAACAAACGGCAGCCGCCGTCCGCGAGGGCGAAAACGGAGCCTGCGCACAGAAGATCAATTTGGGAGGAAAAACATGAGAACCAAAGCATTCACAAAACTCCTCGCACTGTCGATTGCTCTGATAATGGTGCTCGGCGTTCTGCCCCTGTCCGTGTTTGCGGATTCGGACACCGAGTCAACCGTATTAAAGAATCGTATAGTGCATCTTGACTGCGGCAGAAAGTACTTTTCTGTCGATTACATCAAGGGTGTTATCGATGCAATGTATGAAAATGCATTCAACCAGCTTGAACTTGCATTCGGTAACGGTGGGCTTCGCTTTGTATTGGATGAAAGCGGAATGGATATAAAGTCCGGAAGCAGCACACTGCATTATAGCGAAGATGTGATCTCGGCCATTAAAGAGGGCAATAAGAAATTTTATGATGATCCCAACGGTAATGTGCTTACCGAAAAGGAAATGAAAGAGATCATCGCATACGCAGCAAAGAAAGATATTGAGATTGTACCTCTTCTAAATATGCCGGGACATATGGATGGGCTTTTGAGCAGTTCTCTGTTTTCTGGCTATAAGCTGTCCGGTTCTGATGGTTCGCTCAATCTTAACAATTCCTATGCAGTGGATTTCGGAAAGGCTTTATTGAAGCTTTATGTTGACTGGTTTAAAGAAAACAGTCCTAAAACAAGCCATTTCAACTTTGGGGCTGACGAGTATGGGCAGGGCATCCGCAATCCGTATATTGAATCATCGCAAGCAAGTGTAACGTATAATCGGCTTATCAACTATATGAACGATTGTGCTGAGGTTATTGAAAAGGGAGGCATGACCGCACGCTGCTTCAATGATTTTGTGTGCTACAATAAGCGCACGACTTGCAATCTTTACAAAACAGTTGAAGTTTGCTATTGGTCGAACCAGTGGAACGGCAGCGAGTATAATACCCCAGATGTCATTAGTGCAGCCGGGTATCAAATGATAAACACCAGCCAAAAGTGGTATTATGTTCCCAGCAAGAGCAACGAATACGGTAAAGATACTGTTCTGTCCAATTTCCAGAAATATGACGTAACCAAATATCAGAATATCAAGAGCGGATATAATTCTGATAGTACTACCTATACAGAAATTCCTGTCGGCACGACAAATGTCGGTGCAATGTTTGCGATTTGGTGCGACACTCCTTCTGTTGATGTTTCACTTACCGATGTTCAGGAACTTATAGCGGCGATGGCGGCTGCCAATTCGAACTATTTTGTGAAGAACACAACTCCCGCGATCGGTGATGACGGTAATGTGGAACAAGTCGGAGATATTCTCGTAGCCATAATCAATAAAATCTTCAGGCTTTTCCTGAGCGGAAACGCAACAGCCACATGGACGGTTGACAATTCCGACATTGTCGAGATATCTGCAATAAGTGCCGCACGCACTCTCAAAGCGGCGGGCACAACGTCACAGACTGTTGAGAACGCAAATGCCATTCAGGTCAAAGCGCTCAAAAAAGGCACGGCAACAATCAAGGCGATGCTTGATGACGGAACAGTGCTTGAAACCGTTGTTTCTGTCAAAGACCCGGCAAGTGAGGATATCGAACTTGTCGTTGACGGCACGGAAAGTCTTGTAATAAAAAATAAAGATCTTCGCGGAGACTATACGCCGATGCCCGAAGGCATTGCAAGTGTCAGTGCGGAATATACCAATGTTCCAGGGGAGCCGAAGGTAACAAAGGTAAGCTCCGTTACGAGCGGTGAGGCTTATATTATCCAGACATCTGACGGTAAGTATTTGACTTCCAATGCCGGAACGACCACAGATGTTAAGCAAGCTGCTAAATGGACTGTAACAGAAAGCAGCAATGGCGGTTATACTTTAAAATCCGGAAGCAACTACCTGCGCTATAATGAAGGGTTAACAACAACCACCAACTCACGGTACGCCACTAGTCTTTACCTCAATCCCAATGACGGAATATTTTATCGGAGTCATTTTTTCATCAATTATTATAGCATAAGTTGCTCACCTGCAACTTTGTCGGAGACCGAGAAGGTAGAGGAAACAACGCTTACATTCACCGGTTTGAAACCCGGGAAAGCAACTGTTGAAATAGACGGTATTACGTACAATATTGCGGTCTCCAAGGATGAGTATACAGTGCCTGTCACATTACAGGTCGGCAACAACTACGGACTGGAGTTCAAGCGCTCGATTCCGACCGATTGGACGCTCGACTATACGGTAACAGACGGGAACGGTGTAATATCTTTTGATAAAGCCACGCAAAAGGTAAAAGCCATAAAAGAGGGCTCCGCCAAGGTGGTTGTTAAAGCGACTAAAAACGGTGTTGAGGTCGGAGCATATACATTTGTGTTTGCCGTTTCCAAAAAGGATATGTCAGCGATAACTCTTCCGGTAAATCTCTGGATCACCAACACAGGTGTTGTTCCTACGGGATGGAGCAATGGAACAGGCAACTTCAGCTATACGGATGACGCCGGAAACCGTCGCAGCATATACACACTGAAAGCAAATTATTCGGGAGTATATAACAAAAACGGAATAGAGTTAAGCAGCATTTTGCCGGAGGGGAAAGCCGGTACGGCGAAAAGCTGGGATGGAAATGAATACGATGTGGTGTACTGGAAGAGTGCATATCATACATCGGAAAACAGACAGTCTACTGACGGGTGGACGAACAACTCGCATAAAGGCATATCATTTAAATACATACGTTATTGGGATGATGAATGGGCGTATTCTGCCGACGGAAAAGAATGGGTCCCTATCAGCAATGTAGGAGCGGGAGCCGAAGACACTGCCAAAAACCAGGTCAATATATGGTTCCGTCAGAAAACCACTATTACCGACGAGGTTGTTACCGTAATAGTGGACTGGGGACCTATCGAATACAGTGCCAATCAGTGCTTGCTTGATTTTGCCGTGAAATATGAAACCGGAGAGCGCTCACCGAGTTCATTCCCTGCTTCGGGCAAGACAATGGGATTTGATTGCCCGACAAATCAGACAGTTCCGCTTGGCAATGGTTATGTTGTAAAGGACACGGACGGAACTTATTATCGTACGGTGTACGGTATCGCCGGTATTGAGACATCCAATTACGAAGTTTACATGATTACGGTGACACCGAGCAGTGACTCGCATACGACGTATATTAACAAGGGTACCACGCCGAGCACTTATACATACAGTGGAACCGAGAAGATCGCTTGGGCTAAAACAGATGAAGACAGAGCCAAATACAGTGATTTGACTGCAACCTCCGATTATAAGGTGGGCGGCGAGGCATTCCTTGAAAGCGTAAAAATATATCAGTTCCAGGGCTTGCTTGTTACCTATTACGTCCGTGCAAAACAAACAGAGGATTCGCTGACAGTTCACTATATCAACAAATCCAACGGTGATGAATTCTACAGCTACAATATTGCCGTTGCGACGGGAACGATTTTCAAAAACGGCATTGCGTTCGGTAATCCGCGAAAGGGCTATCTTGACAATGGTGATGTGATTAACCTGAAGGGAGAAACCCAAAGGGTTTCCTCTGATCTTTCTTCAATGCCGGAAATCAGTGCACAGTACAGATACAGCAACTACGAATGTGATAGTGTAGAACGTCGCGATGGAAAGAATGTTTATCTGTACTACGTATTCGTCAACGCAAAGAGCTATGTTGTTGATTTTGGTTTGCCGCTGAAGATCAAACTTACAGATCTGAACGCGGATCTTGCCAATGCAACGATTACCGTAGTCACGATTACCGGTGCGACACATGGAAAAGCCGTATATTCCGATAATATTATCACCTATACGCTCAACAGTATTTTGGACGAAAGCGAACGACTCACTGTAACTGTGACAGGTACTCGAGGAGGAAATACGGATACGGTTTCGTACAATGTAACTGTTATCCCCGCGTCGACGGTCTATTATGAAGACAGCTTTGTGAATTTCACAGGCGGCGCAGGCGCGGCGAGCGGTGCGAAGTGGGAGCCTGACACTGACGGCACAACTCAGAGCAACATTTATCAGGCTCTTGAGGAACTCGGAAGCAAGCAGAATCCCTACGGCTACGATACTGCTTACAATAATTCCACCAAGTTCTCCATGGGCAGCGCCATGAAGGTCACCGTTTCCAAGAACATGGCGTCCGCTTGGGACACTTACGCTGATTCCGCATGGCCGACCGCGACGTTCACCTTCAAGGGCACAGGCTTTGACGTAATCTCGCTGACGGATAATAACTCCGGCATCGTTATCTGCAAAGTCACCAACTCTGAGGGTAAATCCGTATACAACAGGTTCATCAACAACTACTACGGCTACAAGTATGTTGACGGTAAGATGGTACAGACTCCTGTTGATGCGAACGCGCTTTATCAGCTGCCGGTTATCAAGGTCAAAGATCTTGCTTATGACACATACACCGTAACGCTTACCGCGGCATACGGCGAGGTGTTCGACAAGACCGGAGACTCTGAATACACTTTCTGGCTTGACGCTATCCGCGTTTACGATCCGCTCGGAGAGGATAACGAAAATTACGTCAAGGACGGTGAAGGCTATCCGCAGTTCATCGAGCTTCGTGATAATGTCGTTGCAAAGGAAGGCGGATTCCTGATCGAAGGAAAGGTCGACGCAGATATTACCGAATATAAGAATTTCGGTCCTAACCACGAGGTATATCTCGGAAAGGATCAGAGTCTGACATTCGCGCTCAGTACTGCTGATTGGAGCAAGGTTGCTTCGGTTCAGCTCGGCTTGAAAGCCGTTGACGGTGCTGCATATTACATAATCAACGGTATGAAGAACAACGAGGTTCAGACCGTCAGCACCGCTACCGATATGTACTATGACATCACCGATGTTGCCAAAAACGGCGGAACTGTTGTCATAACGAACAAAGGCGGCAATATCCTCTCGCTGACAAATGTCAAGGTAACGTATACAACAGCCGGTAACAAGGCGGATATGACCATGACCGAAGCGCAGAAGACGCAGGCTGTCGAGATGGTCCGCGCAATGTTCGCTCCCGCAGTCTTTGAGCCCTCGCGCTTTGAAGCCGCATGGAGCAGCAACAACGTCAAGGCAGGCAGACGTGCATATCTGACCGTCAAGACCTCCACCGACGTTAACGCGATAACCGTTAACGGCGAGACCGTTACGACCTACATCACCCGCACCGAGCGCAAGGGTTGGGGCTGGAACGCCACGCGCGTGACCTACCGTGAGTTCATCTGGTCCGTCACCGCCGAGGAGACTGCCGACTACACCGTCGCCGCCGTCAACTCCGAGGGCGTTGCAAGCGAGCCCGTTACCGTAACGCTCACCGTGCAGCCCAAAAAGCAGCAGTCGTCCTGGTGGGACAGATTCAGCCGCTGGTTCTGAGAAAGGAAAGGATAAGTTGAAATGAAAAAGACCTATGTAAAGCCCGAGCTGTCCTTTGAAAGCTTTGAGCTGAGCGCAAGCATCGCTTCTGGCTGTTCGGTTAAAACATATCACGGTGTAGACTCGTGCTCACTTATACCCGGAGTCGTGGTTTTTAGCAGCGAATATAATGGTTGCGAGTTTATTCCGGAGGAGAATGGTTACTGCTATCAGACACTTGAGGATGCTTCAAAAATATTCGACTCATAACTGATCTTTTTGCCCCGCCCGGTGTGGGCGGGGCAATTTTGGGGTAAAAGCCGGGGGCGCGCCCGCGCACGGCGCTGAAATTCGAAAGGCGGTTTTGTTTTTATGACACAAAAGTCCGGAATATCAAAAAAAACGCTGATGGGGCTGATATGCGCCGTCGGCGCGCTGCTCGTTTGCCTTGTCACGGCGCTCGTGGTCGTTTATCTCGTCAGGCAGAGCGATCCGCCCGCGCCCGATATCGAGGGCAGGATCGACGTCAGCCCCACCACCCTTGACGACACCGACATCGGCGACGGCATCGTGGTCGAGAGCATCGGCAGATATGCCGGTATGTTCGTTGAGGACGGCACCGACGAGACCGTCTCCGAGGTCTTTGCGCTGACGGTGAGAAACACGTCCGAAAAGACCGTGCAATACGCTCACATCGTGCTGAGCCGCGAGGGTGAAAAATACGAATTCGACCTCACCACCGTTCCCGCGGGCGCCGTGGTGCAGCTGCTCGAAACGGGCAGAAAAAAACTGCCTGCCGATGTAGCCGGGCTCGAGGCATCCGTCACGCTGTGGGCGCCTTTTGCCGAGGAGCCCTCGCTCTGTGCGGATATTTTCGAGATCGAAGGCACCGAGCGCGGCATTACGGTCAAAAATATCTCCGACAGGGATGTCACCGGGCAGATCTACATATATTACAAAAGCGCCTACGGTGACAAGCTGATAGGCGGGATAACATACCGCGCCGGTGTGAAGGATCTTGCCGCCGGTGCGAGCGCGACCTGCTATGCAGGGCATTATTCAAAGGATTACAGCAAGGTGCTGTTTGTAACGTATGTTCCGTGAGTGTTATGTTTTCGGCGGGGTGACCTTCGCGCTCGAATCGGATGTTCCGTTTGATCCCGTCGGTATGTGCAGCCCGTTTGCGTGCGGGAACGTCGCGGCGGATCACACCGTCGGCGTTTCGTATTCCGGCGTGCTGCCGTGCGTTCCCGCCGGGGCGATGAAGAGCGGTATAATCACCCGCTGGTATGATGGCGGTGCGCGCCACACGCTGCGCCTTTACGACGCGTCGGTAAGGCTGCGGTTTTCCTATGCGGTGAGCCGCGGGCAGCGGACAGACGTGGTATTTGCCGAGTCATACCGTAGCACGGTGACCTCCCGCGCGATATTTGAGGCGGCGGGGCTGTTTGAGCTGCTGGCGGACGCCGGAATGCCGGTGCTGCACAGCTCGTATATAATTTCGGACGGGCGTGCGATACTGTTTTCCGGTCCGAGCGGGATAGGAAAAAGCACGCAGGCGGCACTTTGGGAGAAATACTGCGGCGCCGTGACCGTGAACGGCGACAGGACGCTGATCGATCCCGCCGCCGGTACTGCGAACGGGATATTTTATGCCGGCACGTCCGGTATCTGCAAAAATATTACCGCGCCGCTGCGCGCCGTCGTCATTCTGCGCCGCGGCGGACACACCGAGCTGCGCCGCGCCGAGCCGCGCGAGGCGTTCAAGGCGATACTGTGCCAGAGCGCGTATTACAGTTGGGATCCCGTGTCGGTCGATTGCATGACCGAGCTGGCTGCGCGGGTCGTGAACGGCACGGAGATTTTCTGCATGGACTGCCCGCCCGACCGCGATTCCGTCCTCATGCTTGATGACGAACTCAGAAAAGAAAGGTAACCGAAAAAATGGAACCCTCAGGCGTTGAACCGAGACTGTCGTCATATCTGCACGCCAAGGCGTGCCGCGACGGCACACCGCTTGCCGGCAACTTTGAGATCACGCCGCGCTGCAATTTCAACTGCCGTATGTGCTATGTTCACCTCACCGAGGAGCAGCAGCGGGCGCGCGGCAGCGAGCTGAGCGCCGACGAATGGCTGGCAATCGCCGAAAAAGCGCGGGCGCAGGGAATGCTTTTTCTGCTTCTTACGGGCGGCGAGCCGCTAATGAGACAGGATCTCAGATATCTTCTTACCGAGCTGAAGAAAATGGGGCTTCTCATTTCGATAAATTCGAACGGTTCGCTGATAAACGACGAATGGCTTGAATTTTTCCGCCGCGAACCGCCGTTCAGGTTCAACATTACACTTTACGGCTGCTCCGATCGGTCGTACAGGGAGCTGTGCGGCAATCCGGCGTACGAGAAGGTCATTTCGAACATACGAGAGCTGAAAAAAATGGGCATCGGTGTCAAGCTCAATGCGTCGATGACACCCTACAATATCTGCGATCTTGAGCGGATATACGAGACCTCCGAGAGCCTCGGGGCGCCCGTGCAGGTGGCAACGTATATGTTCCCGCCGACAAGGCGCGACGAGAAGAGCGTCGGAAAAAACGATCGCTTTACCCCTGCCGAGGCAGCCGGGTACAGCGTGATGTGGGACAGGCTGCGCCTGTCGCCCGAGCAGTTTAAAATGCGCGCCGAGGCAATGGCGCGCGGAGCCGAGATCCCCGGCGGGGAAGCGTGCGAGGGCACGCCGGGCGAGAAGATATCCTGCCGTGCGGGGCGAAGCTCCTTCTGGATAAACTGGCGCGGCGATATGACGCCGTGCGGCATGATGAACTCTCCGGTGTTTTCGGTGCGCGAGCTCGGTTTTGACGAGGCGTGGAAAAGGACCAAGGAAGCCACGGCGGAGATACGTATGCCGTCCGAATGCGCGTCGTGCGGCATGAAGCACGTCTGCCGCGTGTGCGCCGCCATGTGCGTGACCGAGACCGGGCGCTTTGACAGGCGACCCGAATATATCTGCGAGATGACGCGCGAGACCGTGAGACTTACTATACAGGAAAAAGACTGAAAAACAGATCCACACCCGCCGTTTTGTGATTTTTGCTGCCCGAAGGACAGCGACCATGCGTCACAGGACCGGCTTCTTATCAACAAGAAAGGCTATGGTCATAAAAAATGAAGATTCTTAAACAGCTTTCAAAAAGAAAGATCGTTGACGATGTTATACTTGTACCGATCGGGGATACCTCTCTCAAGCTCAAGGGGCTTATAACGCTCAATGAAACGGGCGAATTTCTGTGGGACAGACTGCCCGACGCCAAGGACGCCGCCGAGCTTGCCGACGCGCTTGCCGCCGAGTATGAGGTAGACCTCAAGGATGCGCTTGCCGATGTGGAGAGCTTTCTCTCCGGGCTGCGCGAGCTTGAAATAATCTGACCCGGCAGCGCTGCGGTACATTTTAAAACAAAAAATATTTGCGGGAGGGGCATAGCCCCTCCCGCAAACGTTATATGTCGTGTGACTTATTCGGTATCAACATTTTTTATAAGTGTGTGATCGCACCCCGTGCACCGGACATCGTTCACGTCACAGCTTCTTCCGCACACCGGGCAGCTTACCGATGCGGCAGCGCCGCGGGGAATGACAACGGTCTGATCCGTGCCGTACAGATGAAACACGGTGTCTCCGATATGCCAGAGCGACGATGTGTCGTCTCTGCCGGAGTAAACACGGCGCCGCACGGTTCTGCCGTCCGGTGTGACCACGGTCAGGTAAACGTTTCTTTGCGTATACAGCGTTTCCTGCGACGGCTTGACCGACGATTCGGAGCCCGTGGTCAGCTCGGTGTTTATATCAACGATTTTGCCGCTCCATGTGCTGTCAATCAGCTTGGCGGGAACGCCGGATATCCAAAAAGGGATGAGAAGCGTCACGGCATAGCACAGAATTTTCAACCCCGTGTTTTCAAAGTCGAATATCCTGTCGCCGAGAAAAAACAGCAACGTGCCGATGGCGGCAATAAGGATGATAAGCACCGAAAGTCTTTTCAGTATGCGGCTTCGTATGTATTTTTGCAGATCCTGCGGCAGCTTTTGTGACATGGCGGGCTCCTTTCCGAATGCGGCAGCGGCTTTTGTGTGCGCCGGCTGCCGGATATTTTAATGTGAAGAAGGCGTTTTTACAACGGTATAGGGGCGCTGTTCCGGCGGTTTACGGAATATCGTATTTGAATTCGCGCCGCGGGGCTGTCAGCCCCGCGGCACCAAACGATCAGTTGGCTGTATTCTGCCCGCCTGCGGCTGAGCCGAGGATGGGCAGCACGGTGCCGTCACTCGTTACAAAGTAAGAGGGCAGCTTGCCGTCCCACTGCTTGGCGGTGAGGTATTTTACAAGTTCATCTGTCACCGATTCCGCAAGCTTGCGGTTGACCTCAGCCTGCTTTTCGCCGGCGTATGCGTCGGCATCCGCCTGGACCTTTTTCACATCGGCATCCGCCTGAGCCTTTATCTTGGCGACATTGGCGTCGGCGTCGGCCTGTATCTCCTTGACCGATGCATCGGCTTTCGCCTGAATCTCGGCGCGCTTGGCGTCCTCCTGCTTCTGCATGGTCTTCTGCTCTTCCTCCGTCTGGGTCTTCAGCTTGGTCTGAAGCGCCACGACCTTTTCCTCGACCGAGTTCGTAAAGGCGTCGGAGAAGTCGATGTTTTCGACCGATGTGCTCACGACCTCGATATTATACGAGCCGAGCTCGGAGACGAGGGTGTCGGTTATCTGTTTTGAGAGCGCGTCGCGGCTCTCAACAAGGCTTTCGGCGGTGTATTTGGCGATAACGCTCTTGACGACCTCCTGGATGCGGGGCTGCATTACGGTCTCGTAGTACTGCGTACCGATATTTTTATATATCGTCTGCGCGTTTGATTTGTCGATCTGATAGTTCATCGAGTAATCGACCATGACCTCCTGGATGTCGCTTGAGAAGCAGGTGAGCTTCACGCGGGCGACCTGTGTGCGGTTGTCCATGACGACGACCTTCTGGAAGGGCGATTTTACATGAACGCCCGCCTCCAGTGTCACGTTTTCGACCTTACCGAAGGTGGTAAGTATACCGGTGTGACCGGTGGGAACGGTGGCGACCATGCCGCCCGCTATCAGAATAAGTCCGAAAAGAGACAAAAGCTGACGGCGGCGCAGCTTCCAGCCGGTGCGGCTGAAGCCGAGAATTACAAAAAGTATAAGAACAACGAGTAAGCTTGCAAATATCCAGCCCATGATAAGATCCTTCCTTTCAAAGATGTGTGCGCGGCGGCTGCACCTCCGTGCGGACTGTGTGGTTTGTTGATGTGATTATATTATACCATCATCCGAACGCCTTGTCAAGAGCTTTGAGCCGAAAAACACAAAAAATTTTTACCCATCAGACGTTTTTATATCATGAAGGTGCGTTTTGGCGCAAAGATATTTACTTTTGACGATTTTTATGGTATACTATCATACTGAAGAAATATCTTTTGAAACATAAACAAAGCATGAGGAGGGACAAGCGTATGAACGATCGCAAAGACCGTGCGGATATAAGCGGCGGGGCGCCGCAGGAAGCTGCGGCGGAAGAAAAAGCGCACGCACCCTTCCTTTATGCGCTCATGCCCATGCTTGCAGCCGCCGCGGGCGCTGCGGCATACTGCTCATACAGGCATGAGACAGCCGCAGGCGTTTTCATGCTTGCGTGCGCGATATTCATCGGATTTTTTGCGCGCGAGCGCCTTCCTGTCGTAGGCATCATAGTTCCGGCATATGCGGCGGTGCTTTTTACCGGTAATTTCACGCTTTCGGCAGCTTATGTAGGCGTATGCACCGCAATAGGCGTCGGTGCGTTCATTTTCCGCATCAACCGCATATCGTTTGCGGTCTCGGCAGTGCTTGCGGCGGGCGCGGGTGCGCTTTTGCTCGGACCTGCGGGTGCTCTCGTCGGTGTTGCATTTGTCATTCCCGCGCTTGTGCTGGGACATATCTATCCGCGCTCCTCGGTGGGTGAGGCAATGGCTTTTACAAGCCTTGCCGCTGTTGCGGCCGCCGCCGTTTTCGGCGGGCTGTTCGTTTTTCTGTCTCCCGGACTCGGCTTCCCAGAGGGCATCACGGGTGTCGGAGACATTGAGGACCGGCTGCGCGAGGCGTTCATATCGCGCGTTACGGCGGCTTATACCGCTGCGGGACTTGACGTCGGCAGCGGTGCTGCCGAGCAGTATGTCGATTCTGTCATACGCATGCTTCCCGGGCTTCTGGCGGTCGCCGCCGAGGTCGTCGGATTCTTTTCAGCCGGGGTATGCGGCGCGCTCTTCCGCACTCTCGGCATCGAGCCCGAGGAATTTACCGCGGCTCCGTCACGCGCAATGCTCTCTCCGATGGCGGGCATCGTGTATTTTCTTTCGTCGCTTACCTATCTTATAATATCCGGGAGCGCGGGCGACGGTGTGGCAGCCGTCGTGTGCGAAAACATTATGCTCACGCTGGCGCTTCCGCTGGCGGTGTTCGCGGTATCCGCCGTGCGCCGCACGGCTGCGGCTGCGGGAATGCATTTTCTCGGCTCTCTGGCGGTCGCGGCAGTCATATTCGCTGCGATATTCGGCGGGTGGCAGGGAATATGCCTTTTTGCCGCCGTTGGCGGTGTGATCTGCTTTGTCATTCCGCTGCGGCGCATGATCGCCGGTCGCCGTGACGGCGGCGGCAATGACCGTGACGGTGAAGAATAATATCACGCAAAACGAAAGGAACGGTGCTGAAATGTCCGACCCCAAAAAACGCGCGACCGAAGATCTGCCGCTGCTCATATGCATTGCCGCAGGCGGAGTGTTTCTTGCGGCTATTGCCCTTATCGCGGCGCTGACCGATATTCCCGCCTTTCCCGCGGCGCTGATCTTCCTTATAATCTACTGTGTTGCGGTCGCCGCCGCATATTTTCTCATGCGCGGTCAGACCGCATTCGGGATAGGCGAAAAGGAACGTGCGGCGATAGGTAACCTTATGACCGAAACGATGCGCGGCATAGAGCAGCCCGCCGTGATCGTGACCGCCGAGGGAAAGATCGTGTGGTCGAACGACGCGATGCAGCGGGCGGCATGCTCCGATGATACGCTTGCGGGCGTAAACTTCGGCTCGGTATCGAAAACGCCGGTGTCGGAGATCGCGGCTTTTTCCGCCGATGAGGGCATGAGGATCGAGATCTCGGGGCGTGCGTATCTTGCGCGTGCTTATGAGATGAGTACTGCCGAGCGCAGATATTATCTGCTCATACTTGAGGACCGCACCGAGCTCGACGCCGCGGTCGCACGCGCCGACGACGAGCTGTCGGTCGTGGCTTATGTGACGCTCGACAACCTTGAGGAGTTGGCGCAATACGCGCGGGTCTCTTACCGCGAGGCGGCAAACAAAGCCGAGGAGCTGATAAAGGCATGGGTGGACGGCATGGAAGGCATCATGCGCGAATTCGACCGCGACAAATTTCTTGTCGTGTTCCCGCACAAGCAGCTTTCGGCAGCCGTTGCGGATAAATTCGGCGTGCTCGATGCCGTGAGAGGCGTCAAAACGGGCGATTCGGGTATGTCCCTTACCGTTTCAATGGGTATGTCGGCTGCCGGAGCGAATATCGCCGAACGCGAAAAAGAAGCTGCTGCGGCGCTTGAAACGGCGCTACAGCGCGGCGGCGATCAGGTGGTCCTCAGGACCGCACAGGGGCTTGAGTTTTTCGGTGGCCGCACAAAAAGCTCGCGCGGGCGCACCTCGGTCACCTCGCGCGTGGTATCCGACAGACTTGCCGAGCTTATTTCCGCGTCGGGCAACGTCCTTATTATGGGGCATAAGAACCCCGACTTTGACTGCATCGGCGCCTGCATCGGTCTTGCGCACTTTGCCTCGCGCTATTCGGGCGAGGTGAAGATCGTTGTTGACCGCACGAGCCGCAACTTCACGGTGTGCACCGACGGGCTGCTGGCAGACCCGGCGTTCCGCCGCCGTGAGCTCTTCATAAACGAGGCGGACGGGCTTGACATGATCCGCTCCGACACGCTGCTCATAGTTGCCGACGTCAACAACCTTGCCATATGCGAGTCGCCCGAGATCGCGTCGAACGTTTTCCGCACCGTGATAATAGACCATCACCGAAAGGCACAGGAGTTCGAGAGCGAGCCCGAGCTCACATATATAGAGCCCTCGGCATCCTCCGCCTGCGAGCTCGTTGCCGAAATGCTTGAGCTTTCCGGCGTCGGCAAGCCGGAATCGGACGGCGAAGGGCTTACCCGCCGCGAGGCGGACATTATGCTTGCCGGCATCATGCTCGACACGCAGGACTTCACCCGCTCTACCACCGCGCGCACATTTGCCGCGGCGCTCTATCTGCGAGAGTGCGGCGCAAGCTCCGAGATAGCGCGGACCTTCTTCTATGAGGATCTTTCGAGCTATATCACCGAGTCAAGGCTCGGCGCCGAGGTCTGCATCTATCGTTCGCGCATTGCCATTGCGGTCGGGCGCGGCAGGGCAGCATCGGTCGATCCGGGCAATTCCCGTGCGCTGAGCGCGGCGCGCTCGGCAGACCGCGTGACCGCCTCCAAAACGGCAGACAAGCTTCTGACCGTGCGCGGTGTCGATGCCGCCTTCGTTCTGATAGAGACCGACGGCGAGGTCATGATCTCCGCGCGTTCCGACGGGTCGATAAACGTTCAGCTCGTGCTTGAACAGCTCGGCGGCGGCGGGCATTTCGACGCTGCGGGCGCGCAGGTGCGCGGCGACAATATAAAGGACGTTCTTACAAGGCTCAAATCGTGCATTGACGATTATCTGAGCCAATAAAAGCGAAAAAACAGATCAAAGAGAGGTAACGATCAATGAAAGTCATACTTACAAAGGATGTAAAAGGTCAGGGGAAGAAGGATCAGGTCATAAACGTATCCGACGGATACGCCCGCAACTTCCTCTTCCCTCAGAAGCTGGCAGTGCCCGCCGACGCAAAAATGATGAACGAGATAAAGAACCGCGAGGCGGCGGAAAAGCACCGCATCGAGGTCGAGCGCGCCGAGGCGCAGAAGATCGCCGCGGCACTTGAGGGCATTCAGGTCAAGATATACGCGTCGTCCGGAGCCGACGACAGATTTTACGGCTCGGTGACCTCAAAGGATATCGCTGAGGCGCTTGAGACTCAGCACGGGATAGTCATCGACCGCCGCAAACTGTCGCTCAGCGACCCGATAAAGGCTTACGGCTCCTACACCGTCACGGCAAAGCTTTACGGCGACATCGACGGCAAGGTCAACATTCTCGTCTGCAAGAAATAAGCGCTCTGCGTTTTTCTTTCCCTGCGGCGGCGCCGTAAGTTTTTTTCCGGAGTGAATTCATGAATAACGATATCGCCAAAAAAATGCCTTTTTCGATGATAGCGGAGCAGGCGCTGCTCGGTTCGGTGCTCATCGACCCCGAATCGATAAGAAATATCGCCGATACGGTGTCTGACAGCGATTTTTACGTCACCGAGCATCAGCAGATATTTGCGGCAATGCTGCGGCTGTTTTCGACGAGCAGTCAGATCGACGTCATAACGCTGATAGACGATCTTGTGCGCGACGGTGTGTACGACAAGTCGGGCGGAGAGAATTATATCAGAATGCTGATAGACAGCGTGCCGTCGGCGCTGAACATCCGCGACTATGCGAAGATAGTCAAGGAAAAAAGTCTGCTGCGCCGTCTTGTCGAGGCGGGTGAAGATATCGCCGAGCGCGCATACTCCGAACAGGACAGCGTGGGCGATCTGCTCGATTATGCGGGCAACAAGATATATTCGATCGCGCAGGGGCGCGACGACCGTAATTTCATAACCATCGACAAGGTGCTCATGCAGGTATATGAGCATCTCCATCAGCTCCAGACCGACCCCGAGGCGTCGCAGGGCACGAAAACGGGTTTTTCCGACCTTGACAACGTGCTTGCGGGCATGGGCAACTCGGACCTTATCCTTGTCGGCGGCAGACCCGGTATGGGTAAAACGAGCTTTGCCATGAACATTGCCACAAACGTGGCGCTGAAAACACACAAGAAGGTCGCCATATTCTCGCTCGAAATGTCGGCGGAGCAGCTTGCAACGCGAATGCTGGCGAGCGAGGCGCTGGTCAGTTCTTATGCGCTGCGTACGGGCAACATCAGCGACGACGACTGGACGCGCCTTGCCGGAGCCGTCGACAGGCTGAGCGGCAGCCGCATCCTTATCGACGACACGCCGGGCATCAGCGTTACCGGCATGAAGGCGAAGTTGCGCCGCGAGGGAGACATAGGGCTCGTCATAATCGACTACCTACAGCTCATGCAGGGTGAAAAGCACACCGACAACCGCGTTCAGGAGGTCGCCGACATCACGCGCGGGATGAAGCTGATGGCTAAGGAACTCAACGTTCCCATCATATGCTGCGCGCAGCTCTCCCGCGGACCCGAGGGCAGACAGGACAAAAAGCCCATGCTTTCCGACCTGCGCGACTCGGGCTCTATCGAGCAGGATGCCGATACCGTTCTGTTCGTTTACCGCGACGAGTACTATAAAACGAGCGAGGACGCGGGCCCCGATAAAAACAGCATCGATATTGTAGAGTGTATCGTCGCAAAGAACCGTCACGGTTCTACCGGCTCGGTCAAGCTGAGCTGGAGCGGTACGTACACGCTCTTCCGCAGCATCGAAAACAACGCGCCCGAGCCTCCGACGGGCTATTGACGGACATGGCCGATCACAGCATTGGCGGCAGGCGCGCCGCGCGTGCGGGGCTTCCCGCGGGCTTTGTTCCGCCTTGGGAGCTCGCCGCTATGGAAAAGGGTGAGCGCGTCCTGCTGGCGTTTTCGGGCGGCGCCGACTCGTCGGCTCTGCTTGATATGCTGATGCACGCGGGCGCCGCAGTCGAATGTGCGCACCTCGACCACATGATACGCGGAGCCGAGGCGGAGAGGGACGCGGAATTCTGTGCCCGCGCCGCAGAGCGGTACGGCGTACCGATCCATATCGGGCACGCGGATGTTCCCGCGTCGGCAAAGGCGCACGGCGAAGGGCTCGAAGAAGCCGCAAGGCGCGAGCGCTATGCTTTTTTTGAGCGTGTGATGAGCGAACGCGGTATACGTCTGCTCGTAACCGCGCACAATGCCGACGACAATCTTGAGACGATGCTCCTGCGCCTTGCGCGCGGGTGCGGAGCGCGCGGAATGTGCGGCATCCCCACGGTACGTCGGCTGGGCGGCGGCAGAGAGGTCGTGCGCCCGATGCTCGGCATGACGAAAGCGCAGGTGCTCGAATACTGCCGTGAGAGGGAGATCCCGTTCGTGTACGATTCTACGAACGGTGACGTCGAATACTCACGCAACAGACTGCGGGCGCTCGTGCTGCCCGAGTTGCGCAGGATAAATCCGGCGGTCGAGGAGGCTGCGGCGCGTCTTGCGGCAAATATCGGCGCCGACTGCGCTTATCTCGATTCGCTTGCCGACGGTTTTGCCGCCGCGCACTGTACCGACGGCACGGCTCCCGCGCGTGAGCTTTATGACCTGCCCGCGCCCGTTGCCCGCCGCGTGTTACGGCGGCTGTGCGACGAGAACGGAGTCACCATGGCTGAGGAGAAGCATATCTCGGCTCTGCTCGCCGCGCTCGGCGAGGATGCGGCGAAAAGCTTTTCGCTGCCGGGCGGTGTTCGTGCATCGGTCTCGGACGGTGTGCTGCGCTTTTCGCACGGAGCTGCGGATGCGGCGGTGCTTCCCGATGCCGAATACCCGCTCAAGTGCGGCAGCAACCCTTTGCCGGGCGGTTTTTCGGTCGATATCTACGATGCGGAGCATGGTAAAAGCGAAAATATAAATATAATTTACAAAGTATCTACAAAGACATACCTTTATACTGATAAAATTAAAGGAGCTTTATTTGCACGTCCGAGACGTCCCGGAGACAGGATAGTCATGGGCGGAATGCACAAAAGTCTCAAAAAACTGTTATGCGACAAAAAGGTCCCGCTCGGCATACGCGGCATTCTGCCCGTCATATGCGACGTGGACGGCATTCTTTACGTGCCCTTTGTCGGGGCGCGTGACGGGGCTGCTCCCGCGGCATCGGCGGCGCACGAAGGAACGCTTGCCGTCACAGTCCGGCTTGCCGCCGACGGAACCGTATGACTTTTCCGGAGGATTACATCAGGTGATAAACGATATTGCGTACAAGCTCGTAACAGAGGAGCAGATAGACGAGATCACAACGCGCATTGCGGGCGAGATCGACCGCGACTATGCGTCCAGCGGCAAAAAGCTGCTGCTTCTCTGCATCCTCAAAGGTTCGGTCGTCTTTATGGGCGATCTTATGAAAAAAATACAGCGCCCGGTCGAGATAGACTTTATGAAGGTCTCGTCATACGGCTCGGGCACTTCGTCCTCGGGGCGCATCAATATTCTGCTCGATCTGCACCGCGGAGATCTCTCCGATATCGACATAGTGGTCGTTGAGGACATCGTTGACAGCGGACGCACGCTCAGCTATCTTGAAAATTACCTCAGGCTCAAGGGTGCAAACAGCGTGAGCTGCTGCACGATGCTCGACAAACCGTCGCGCCGTCAGGTCGATTATACGCCGAAGTATGTCGGCGCCGAGATCCCCGACGTTTTTGCCGTGGGCTACGGGCTCGACTATGACGAGCGCTACCGCACACTGCCGTTTGTAGGCGTTCTGAAGCCGGAGGTTTATCAGAACTGACCCATTTCCGATACCGGAGCAAAAAACAGAAAGGCATTTTCCATAATGAAAAAAAACTCAGCATCCAATCTGCGGATAATTGCCCTCTATCTTATCGTGATAGGCATCGTTATCTTCACCGTATCGGGGCTGCTCAGCAATTCGAACAGCGACAAGACAACATACGCCACTGTCGTTTCGTATTTCAGGAGTGAAGAGGTCACCGAGTTCAAGGTATCGAAGACCGACGTCATCACCATGAAGCTGAAGGACGGCAAAACGGTGTCCTACCGTCTCAAGGATGTGGATTACTTCCGTGAAGATCTCGGCGATCTTATCATGGAGCAATACAACAGCGGCATAATCACCAACTTTGAGTACGAGCCGGATGCACTGCTGCCTTGGTGGATATCGCTTCTTCCTTACCTTGCCGTTATCATTATAGTTGCGGCTATGTGGTTCTATGCGATGAACCAGATGGCGGGCAAGGGCGGCAAGATGAACAGCTTCGGCAAGGCGCGTGTCAAGACCTCTGCCGATACGAATGAAAAGGACCGCGTGACGTTCAAGGACGTCGCGGGCGCGGATGAGGAAAAAGAGGAGCTTCAGGAGATCGTCGAATTCCTGAAGGATCCCAAAAAATTTGCGCGTCTCGGCGCAAAAATACCGCACGGCGTTCTGCTGATGGGCCCTCCCGGTACCGGTAAGACGCTGCTTGCAAAGGCTGTCGCGGGTGAGGCGGACGTGCCGTTCTTCTCGATCTCCGGTTCGGATTTCGTTGAGATGTACGTCGGCGTCGGCGCATCGCGTGTGCGCGACCTGTTCGAGACCGCGCGCAAGGCGCCCGCATCGATAGTTTTCATCGACGAGATAGACGCGGTGGGACGTCACCGCGGAGCAGGGCTCGGCGGCGGTCACGACGAGAGAGAGCAGACGCTCAACCAGCTGCTCGTCGAAATGGACGGCTTCGGCTCTCACGAGGGCATCATCGTCATGGCGGCTACCGCCCCGACATTCTTGACCCGGCGCTGCTTCGTCCGGGACGCTTCGACCGTCAGATAACGGTCAACTACCCCGATATAAACGGACGCGAGGAGATCCTCAAGGTCCACGCACGCAACAAAAAATTCGAATCCGACGTTGATTTCTCGGTCATTGCAAAGACCACTGCCGGATTCACAGGCGCCGATCTTGCAAACCTGCTCAATGAGGCGGCGCTGCTTGCCGTCCGCCGCGGTAAATCTCTTATCGGCATGGACGACATCGAGGACGCCTTTATGAAGGTGCTGACCGGTCCCCAGAAGAAATCGCGCAAGATGCTCGAGAGCGAGCGCCGCAACACGGCGTATCACGAGGCTGGTCACGCCATCGTCGGCTATTATATGCCCACGCAGGATCCCGTGCACATGATCTCGATCATTCCCGCGGGTCAGACGCTCGGCGTTACGGTCTCGATACCGACGACCGACAAATTCAGCGTTTACCGCAGCGAGCTCAACGAGCGCATTGCGATGATACTCGGCGGACGCGTTGCCGAAATGCTCACATTCGGTGATTTCTCCGGCGGTGCGTCGAACGATATCCAGCGCGCCACGAGCATTGCGCATTCGATGGTGACGCAGCTCGGTATGTCGGATGTTCTCGGTCCGATACGCTACGGCTCAAGCCACGGCGACGATATATTCCTCGGCAGAGATTTTGCCACGCAGCCCGATTATTCGGAGGAGACCGCGGCGAAGATCGACGCAGAGGTGCATCGCATAGTGAACGAGGCGTTTGAAGCGGCAAAGAAGATACTCACCGAGCACGCCGACAAGCTGAAGTTCGTTGCCGAGTATCTGCTCGAGCACGAAACGATGGACGGCGATCAGTTCAATGCGGTAATGGATCACGATGCGACCGCAGAGGAGCTTGAAAAGATCGCGGAGGATAAAAAACGCCGCAGCAGCGAGGCAAACAAGGCGCAGGCTGAGGCGGATGAAAAGGAAAAGGCGGAAGCCGAAAAGAAGGAGAACGCACCGGAGGAGGCAGAGTCCGGCGAAACGGCGCAGTCTCCCGAGGACGGCGAAGATACCGACGATAACGGCGGCAGCTCCGACTGATACCTGAAAGATCACACCGGGGCTGCGGCGCGTTGGCGCCGCAGCCCCGG
>OCQA01000828.1_pt1 | contig 27079 bp, 18 predicted proteins | sample 1538571 | NCBI WGS metagenome assembly OCQA01 (sample SAMN04571708, study PRJEB22368) | human gut metagenome | biome: human gut; material: stool | host: Homo sapiens | place: Luxembourg | collected 2012-09-28 | reverse complement strand
CCCGCCGATGTCCGTGAACAGGCTTTGGCTGACGGACGAGTGGTGGACCGCCCATTCATAATCCAGTCCCGTCGCTCCCAGGTGACGGAAGGTGCACCGTTCGAACCGGATGTTGTGGGCACCGCGTACCCGGATGGCAGCTTCGGGGCGTGCCACCCATGCCTGGTTCTCCAGCGAAGCCTTTTCCGGCAGTCCCGGGACAGCCAGCTTGTAGGCATCCAGCAGACGGAGTCCGCCCTGGAGGGTGACGTGCCCTTCCCGTGAAGGACGGTTCCAGGCGGTATGTTCGAAGCGGATGTTTTCAAACGTCAGGTGATGCACCGGGCGCTCCAGCGAACCGTCCACCCGCATCAGGGATTCCAGGGCGGGCGCGATGGCTGCGACGCGGGTCATGTCTTCCCCCGGACGGGGATAATAGTAGATTTTCCCGGACGGATAAGCCTGGAACCATTCGCCGGGCTCGTCGAGCAGTGCGAGGTCGTTCACCAGGCAGAAGGAGGAGTTCCCCTTCTCTCCGCCGATGACCGGCTGCGGCCACGGATGGGCAAACTCCAGCCGGCTCTCGGGATTATGGAAACGCACAATGGTCGAATCGCCCTGCACATCCAGGCTGCGGACGCGCAGGATGGCGATTGCCCAACGTTGATGGACGAGCATCTCCAGCTGGTCTGCCGCGGACGGGTCCGGCAGGTCGGGCGTCGGGATGGTGATGGTCTCGCGGACGGGATCGAAGGCGTACATGCGCTCCATCACCCCGTCGGCGAACTGCGACGCACGCTGTGCCTTCCGTCCGTTGACCCAGAACTGGCGGAACTCCAGGTGACGGTTGCCCACGACGGGCGCGTCGGCTACCCACACCTTGCCACGGACAGCCTGGGGCAGACGGGCGGCTTCACCGGCAGCTACCGGACGCCAGCCTTCCACCCGCACGCCGCCGCTGATGACGGCGTCCCCCTCGCCACGCACGATGGTCGGGCTGTCGGCCGTTCCGCTGTCTTCGGGACGGATGAACAGGGGTTCGGACTGAGGATAGACACCCTCGGCAAGGTGGATGCAGATGCCGCCCTCCGCTTCGGGCATGCGCAGACGGCGCCATTCGCGTGCCTGCTTCACGGCTTGTGCCACGGTACGCAGTGGATCTTCGCGCGTCCCCGAATGGTTGTTATTGCCGGCGGGAGATACCCAGATGTCGCCTGCCTGTGCCACGGAGCTGCATGACAGGCACAATGCCAGCATGTAGAAAAATCTTTTCATGATAGGAATGTTGTGTTTTCGAGACTTCATAGTCTTAGATGGCGACAAACTTACACAATTCTTCCGTAATAAACGAATAAATTGTACAAATCTCTGCAATCGCCTTTCGCCTTGATGGCTTTGGTTTACGGTATGGATGTCCCGTGCGTTTGTAGATAATTATTTATTGCTTAGTTTTGCATCTGTTTTTTCTAAACACACAACTCGACTATGAAGAAAGGAATCATCGTGGGATGCGCCCTTTGTCTGGGAGCACTCTCATCAAACGCCGGGAATGTCGACGTGAAGACATTCCGGTATGCAGGACCCTACGTGGTGCAGAAGCCCTTCATGACCGATTCTGCGAACGTGGGCGGAAAGCTCTTCCACGAGGAGGACCTCCTGCAGAGTACCTTGTCGCTCGATGCCTTGCGCTCGGGCAAACCGCTCGAAGGCGGCGTGTTGCCTCACACCGCAGGCTATGCCCTGCACCTCGCCGGCTTCACGGTGGACAACACCCGCTTTGCCAAGGGACGCCTCACCGTGCGGGGCGTCAAGCACTACACCGTCTATATCGACGGCAAGGAGCACAAGGGGGAGGAGGTGAGCCTTGAACCTGCCACCCACCGCATCGTCATCAAGTGCCTCACGCAGCCCAATACCGACGACACGCTCTCGGTCTCGCTGGAGAGTGCGCAGGAGGACATCTTCCGGCTCAACGAAACCGGGAAGCGCGCCTACACGCTGGCGGACGTGCTCAACGGCACACGGTTCAGCGGCATCAGCCTGTCGCCTGACGGACGCTACCTCATCACCGCCTACACCACGACGCACGACGACACCTCGAAGAGCCGTCTGTTCCGTGTGACGGAGACTGCCACCGGAAAGACCGTCGCCGAGACCGACCGCAACATCAGCTGGATGCCCAAGGGTAGCCGTTACTATTATATAAGGAAGAACGTCAGCGGGAACGACCTCGTGACCGTCGATGCCCGCGACCTGAGTGAAACGGTGCTCGCCTCCGGCATTCCGGACGGAGCGTTCGAGGTTGCGCCCTCCGAGGACTATCTGCTCTATACACTGACCGACGAGGGACCGAAGGAGCCCGAAGACATCCGTCGCATCCTGGAACCCGACGACCGGCAGCCGGGATGGCGCAACCGCAGCTACCTCGCCCGCTACGACCTGCAGAGCGGACTCCTGCAACGCCTGACCTACGGCTACCGCAGTGCCTACTTCAGCGGCTTCTCTGCTGACGGCAGGGAGATTGTCTTCTCCGTCGGCAGGCAGCGCATCACCCGGCGGCCCTTCAACCTGACGTCGGTCTACCGCATGGACGTGCAGACCCTCCGGGTGGACACGTTGCTCGCCGACGAAGGCTTCCTCTCCGGCTGCATCCTTTCACCGGACGGCAAGCAGTTGCTCGTCACCGGCTCGGGCGACGCGTTCGGAGGCATCGGGCTGAACATCCGCGAAGGGCAGAAGTCCAGCTATTACGACAACCAGCTTTTCCTCTACGACCTTGCCTCGCGGAAGGCACGGGCACTGACCCAGGACTTCGACCCCAGCGTGTCAACGACCTTCTGGAACAAGGCGGACGGGCGCGTCTACTTTACGGCGAACGACCGGGACTGCGTGAGCCTCTACCGCATGCAGTTGCCCGGCGGACGCATCGACAAGCTTGCCGCGGGCGAGGAAGTGGTGAAGCGTTTCTGCCTGGCAGCGGAAGCACCCCTGATGGCGTATTACGGCGAGAGCGCCTGCAACGGAGGACGCCTCTACACCTTTGACCTGAAGGGCAGCAAGCCCGTCCTGCGCGAAGACCTGGGCAGCCGGCTCACCGACGGCGTCCGCCTGGGCGAATGCCATGCCTGGAACTTCCGCAACTCCCGCGGAGACAGCATCTGCGGACGCTTCTACCTCCCGCCCGGCTTTGATGCCAGCAAGAAGTATCCCCTCATCGTCAACTACTACGGCGGATGCACCCCCATCGACCGCTCCTTCGAAAGCCGCTATCCGCTCCACGCGTATGCCGCCTTGGGCTACGTCGTCTACGTCGTAGAGCCCAGCGGGGCGATTGGCTTCGGTCAGGAATTCTCCGCACGCCATGTCAATGCGTGGGGCGATTACACCGCCGACGACATCATCGAGGGCACGCGCCGCTTCTGCGAGACGCACCCCTTTGTCGACGCGAAGAAGGTCGGCTGCATCGGCGCTTCCTACGGCGGCTTCATGACCCAGTACCTCCAGACGAAGACAGACCTCTTTGCCGCAGCGGTCTCCCACGCCGGCATCAGCAACGTCACCAGCTACTGGGGCGAAGGCTACTGGGGATACTCCTACAGCGAGGCGGCGTCGGCTGACAGCTATCCCTGGAACAACGAGGAGCTGTACACCGGGCACAGCCCGCTTTTCCATGCCGACAGGATACACACCCCGCTGCTCTTCCTGCACGGGACGGCGGACACCAATGTCCCCATCGGTGAGAGCATCCAGATGTTCACCGCCCTCAAGCTGCTCGGACGGGAGACCGCGTTTGTCACCATCGACGGCGAGAACCACCTCATCACCGATTACCGCAAGCGCATCCTCTGGCAGAACACCATCTTCGCCTGGTTCGCGAAGTACCTGCAGGGCGATTCCACCTGGTGGAACACGCTTTATCCCGAACGGAAGATGTGAGCCCCGCCTGCTTGTCAACTTGTTCCCTCCCTAAACTTTATAACTCAATGAACGAATATCCCAAAGTCCTGGCAATTGCCGGCAGCGAGCCCATGGGCAGCGCCGGTGTCCAGGCAGACATCAAGGCAATCTCTGCCTGCGGAAGCTATGCCGCCGGTGCACTGACCTGCATCGTCAACGAGGACACCACCCGTGTCAAGGAAGTCTATCCCCTGCCTGTCGCGCTTGTCATCGGGCAGGTGCGCTCGTTTCTCGACGATGTACGCGCCACCGCCATCAAGACCGGCATGCTCTTCACCGAAGAACTCGTACGCGAACTTGGCAGCACCCTGCGTGACTACCGCGGCATCCCGCTCGTGGTCGATCCCGTCATGGTCGACTCCGGCGGCACCCCGCTCATCCGTCGCGAGGCCGTCGATGCCTACAAGGACAGCCTTTTCCCCCTTGCGACGATTATCACCCCGAACTTCCGCGAGGCAAACCTCCTGCTGGACCACACGTTCGATGCCGCTTCACCCGAAGCCGACATCCGCGCACTCTGCCGCTGGGGCAATGCCGCCATCGTGAAGTCCGTCCCCCATCCCGAGGGGCTCATGGACGTGTTCTACTCCGAGGCGACCGGCATGCGCACCTTCGTCAAGGAGAAGGTCGACACGCGCAACGTCAACGGTACCGGCTGCTCCTTCTCCTCGTCCATCGCCGCCTTCCTGTCGCAGAAATACACCCTGGAGGACGCCGTGACACTCGCCGAAGACTACATCGACGGCGCTATCCACCGCGGCGCCACGTACCGGTTCGGGACCGGCTTCGGACCCGTCGCCCATTTCTACCGCCTCTGGCGCAAGGGCGACAAACGCTGACCCTCCGTCCCTGCAAACAGCACGCGGGTGGCGCGCTTCCCGTTCCTTTTCTCCGGAACAGGGAAGACGCGCCACCCGCGTTGTCGTTTTGCTTTGTCTGCCGGGCGCACGGGGCGCTCACGGCGTTGGGTCCGCTCAGCGGAGGTAGATGTTGTACTTCTTCTCCTCGCCGATGGTCGAGGCGGGTCCGTGTCCCGAGTAGATGCGTGTCTCGTCGGGCAGGGGGAGCAACTTCCGCCGGATGCCGTCCAGCAGCAGCTCCTCGCCTCCGCCGCCCAGGTCCGTCCGTCCGATGCTGAAACGGAACAGCACGTCGCCCGTGAACAGGACATGCTCCTCGGCACAGTAGAAGCACAGCGACCCCAGGGAGTGTCCCGGCACGTGGAAGATGGTGAATGCATGGTTTCCGAACTTCACCACATCCCCCTCGTCGAGGTATCCCTTCAGCGGGACGGGCGGCTCGCACTCCATGATGCCGAACGAGCGGATGCGGTCCGTCAGCTGGTCCAGCCAGGGCTGGTCTGCCCGGTGCGCCTCGGCGCCGATGCCGTAGGTCTCCCACAGAAAGCGGTTCCCGAACACATGGTCGAAGTGCAGGTGCGTGTCAATCAGTCGCACGATGCGCAGCCCGTTCGCCTGGATGAAGCGCTTGAACTCCTCCTTCTCCGAGTCGTAATAACAGCCGCAATCGATGACGACGGCTTCCTTTGTTTCGTCCCACACCACATACGTGTTCTCCGGGAGCATATTGAATTCAAAAGTCTTGATGTTTAACATGAGCCTGTGTGTTTTAAGTCGGTAATTGCTTGATGAGGCACGTCGGCGGTCTGCCGGAGCACCGTCAACGGTCGATGGACACGAACACCACCTTCTTCGTCTGGAAATACTCCTCCTCGAACCAGGTGCTCAGGTCGCACTGCTCCATGCGGTGCTTGAAGGGCATGACCTCGTGCTGCAGCTCGCCGCCCTTGAGGCAGATGAGCCCGTTGGGATAGGCGTTCCGCTGCTCGCGGGCGATGTTCTTCGTGACAATCTTCACCAGGTCGGCAAGGGGCATCACGGCACGGCTGACCACGAAGTCGAACAGTTCGCGTTCCTCCTCCGCACGGCAGTGGCGCAGGGTCACGTTCTCCAGGTGGATGGCGGACGCCACTTCCGTGGCTACCCGAATCTTCTTCCCGATGCTGTCCACCAGGTGGAAGTGGCATTCGGGGAAAAGGATGGCGAGCGGGATTCCGGGGAAGCCGCCGCCCGTCCCCAGGTCCATGATACGGGTGCCGGGACGGAAATGAATCATTTTGGCAATGGCGAGTGAGTGAAGCACGTGGTGCTCGTACAGGTTGCCGATGTCCTTGCGCGAGATGACGTTGATTTTCGCGTTCCAGTCGGTGTAGAGGTCGTAGAGCGCCCCGAACTGCTCCTTCTGGCGGTCGGTGAGCTGGGGGAAATATTTCAAGATGATGTCCATGATTGTTTGAGTTGGCAAGTTTTATGGGTGACAAGGTTTACAGCCGGACGGAGTCGGTCACTTCTTCTCCAGGTCCTTCACGGCTTCGTAGGGAATCGTCAGTTCGGTCGGTCCTGCGGCGTAGGGGGCAATCTCGTAGGCATTGTAGTAGAAGCGGATGCTCTCGGGGGCGAGCAGGAAGTTCTTCGACGGATACATCTCGGTCCACGTCAGGAAGCCGTTCTCATGCAGTTCGTCGAGCGTCTTCACGCCGAGCTTCTCCTCCAGTGCCGTGAGCAGGATGTGCGTCAGGGGCTCCTGGTAACCCGGTGCGAACACGTCGTCGAGCGTTAGGAGCTGTCCCGTGGAGGGCACGAAGTTCATGTAGCTGATGGTGTGGCTGCCGTGTGCGCCGCCTTCGTAGCAGATGAGTTCCAGCTGATAGCCCTGCAGGCTGTCGCGTGCCGGGATGAAGCTGCCCCGAAGCTCATACTGGTAGTTGTACCATTCGCCGACCTCGCCTTTGCGCTTCTCTTCCTGGTAGAAAGGCTCCAGCTCCTTGTGGTAGCGGGCGATGTAGCTGTTGGCGAACGAGTCGGCAGCGGCAGGGAGGGTGACTCCCGTGTAGTCGAACGCGGCGTGGGCGACTGCCTCGTTGATGAGGCGGTTGATGCTGTCGTCCGGAGTGGCGTACGCCAGGTTGATGCGCAAGTCGCAGGCAGGGGAGAGGCTGTCGCCCTGGATGAGGCGTTCAGTCGTGTTGATGACAATCGAATCCACACCCCTTTCGACGGGGGCGACCCGGTGCTGGCATCCGGCGAAGAATATGCTCATGCCTGCACCTATCATACATACAGCAAACAAGTTCTTTTTCATAACTTCATAGAATTTTTTTGGTGTCAGGTGCAAAAGTAGCGATAATCTTTGGATTCCCGGGAGTCCTTGTCCCTTGCGGGCATTGTTTCTTGTCTATTTTCTTTCCCTTTGGGTTTCGCGGACGCCGTTTTTCCGTTTTCCCCGTGTCGTTTGGGGCTGTTTTCAGCGGAAGTCAGGTTCAGCGGGAACGGCGCGGCGTTACATACAGTGTATATTTCGTGTTGCGGATGTGTTTAGAATTACATACAGTGTATATTTCGTGTTGCGGACGTGTTTGGCATTACATACAGTGTATATTTCATGTTGCGGACGTGTTTAGCGTTACATACAGTGTATACTTTATGTTTCGGACGTGTTTGGCGTTACATACAGTGTATATTTCATGTTTCGGACGTGTTTGGCGTTACATACAGTGTATATTTCATCTCGTCGGTCGGTTTGAAGGAAAAAACGGACGTCAGCGTCCGGAAAACGAGGTGGGAGGAAGCATCGAATGCCGTTTGAAGGGGATTCGAAGGCTGTTTGAAGCGATTGTGCGTGTGCGGGGGCACTTTTCGACGGACGGAAGACCGTTGTCGGGGCTTTTTGCTTACATTCGTGCTTTCGAAGGGAAGGATAGGAAACCTGCCCTGTTGTTTCACCTAAAAAAGTATGGAAGGAATGAAAGAGATTAAGGCTATCAGCCTGGAACGGATGAACAACGGTGCGCATTACCTCTACATGAGCACCATGCTGTCGCGTGCCGAGAGTCACGGGAAGCTCCCGGTCAAGGCGGCGGAGCCATTGGCTGCCCTGCGGACGGCTGTCGAGGAGGAGGACCGGTGTCTGGCTGTTTCGCGGAAGAGTCTGCTGACGGATGACATCCGGAAGGCGGACCACGAGCGCGACGTGCTCTTCGGTGCGTACCGGAATGCCGTCCGCAGTTACCTCAGCCTGCCGGAGGAGAAGTTGTCGCAGGCGGCAAAGGTGCTGGACCAGCATCTGACGGATTATCGGATTGACCCGCGGGAGCAGCTGGACAAGGAGACGGGTCTGCTGGTGAATTTTCTTGCCGACCTGGAGACCCGCTATGCCGGGCAGGTTGCCACGCTGTCGCTGTCGCCTTTTGTCACGGGGCTGAAGGAGGTCAACGAGCGTCTGCGTCGGCTGACCAGGGACCGCACGTATGAGCGGATGACGCTGGAGCCGGGGGCGCTCGCCCGGGCGCGTAAGGCGTCGGATGCGGCATACCGCCTGCTGGTGAGGTGGGTTAATGCGCTCGCCCTGCTGGACAACGAGGCGGATTACGCGGAATTCATCGACTATGTGAACACGGAGGTGGTGCACTACAAGCGCGAGGTGCTCGGGCAGCGGGCAAAGGCGCCGTCGGCGTCGGCTGAACAACCGGACGGGCGGACGGAGGCGGAGGAAACACCGGCTCACTTGTCGGCTGAACAAGATAATACGGACGTGGATGACGGAATCTGACGTCCGCTGAACAAAAGGCGGAGTCGGAAAGACGGCAGACAGGCGGACCGCCCGCAGGAGATGCCCCTCGGCATCCTCCCCTCCGGATGGTCCGCCTGTCTGCCGTCATGTGTGTCAGCGGGTGGAGGGAACGGCGGGCGGTCAGAAGTCCCACGACAGTTTCTTCCGGCGTGCCTTCCGCCGCTTCTTCGCCTTCTTCTTCTGTTTGTCGGACGGGACGGTGTCGGTGCGCAGACTGTCGGCGACGGGGCGGCGGACGGTGCGGTGGAAGAGTTCCTTCCAGTGACCGAAGTCCCGCTTGAAGAGCAGGCCGATGCCCTGTGTCGTGAGGGTGGTCTTGGCGAAGTAGCGGTCGTTGGTCTGGTTGTAGCCCTTCAGGCGGATGTCGCCCGAGGGGGTGAGGAGCCACTGGACGTCGAAGTCGCCCACGAAGTTGGTGTTGGCGAGCTGATTGTCGCGGTAGCCGAAGTTGCCGTTGATGAGGAGGCGGTTGTTCAGGAGGCGTCCGGAGAGCATGCCCTCGACTTCCATGTCCGTCCAGCCCTTGTCGCCCGTGCTGAGGTTGGTGCCGAAGTTCCACTGGCTGCTGTTGATGATGTGGGAGAGCATGTTGTTGAGCTGTCCCGACAGGGTCGACGAGAGGAGGGAGTTCATGGCGGACGACTGGGTGCCGTTGTCGACGTTGGTGTTGGAGTAGTCGTAGGTGTAGAAGCGGCCGATGCCCAGGAGGTAGATGATTTGCATCTCCATCTGCTCGTCGGTGCTGATGTAGCTCTTCACCAGTTCGCGTTCTTCCTCGCTGACGTTGGGCAGCTCGAGGTCGAAGTGCAGGTTGGGCGTGGCGAGCTTGCCGGTGAGGTTGAGCAGGCAGTTGACCTTGGCGGTGTTCTGCGTGAAGGCGGCGTTGGGCGCGAGGTCTTTCAGGGACGCCGAGTTGACGGTGTAGACGGCCTGCAGGTTGATGTCGCCGTTCTCGGGTCGTCCGCTGAAGGTGATGCTGCCGCCGGGCTGGAGGAGGAAGTCCTTGCGGATGACTTCCTGGAGGCTGAGCTTGTAAAGCCCGTGGTCGAGGGTGTAGGTGCCGTAGAGCTTGAACTCGCCCTTGTTGTAGTAGCTTGCCTGGAAGTTGCCGCTGCCCTGCGCGCTGGCGTAGTCGCCCGACAGGGGGTCCATGATGACCTTGATGGTGGCGTCGGGGGTGACGTCCAGCTGGGCGTTGATGTGGATGTCGGACGTGCCTTCGTCCTCCTCTTCGTCGGTCTCTTCGGACACGGGGTGGCGGAAGGGGTCGGGGATGGAGTCGTTCTCCCACTTGGCGTGGGGAGTCTTGTCGACGAAGGTGATGAACTCGTTGCTGGCTATTTCTTCGGGCGTCCCGAGGTTGTAGACGAAGGTGGTGTTCTTGCCGGTGCGCAGGTTGGTGTTCACGTTCAGGCTGCTGTCGTCGCCCTGCAGGGTGGTGATGCCGGTGCCGTAGATGCTGCCGTAGATGAGGGCGTCCTCGCTCTCGGGTGCGTTGTAGAGCAGCATGTTGTCGGTGTCGAAGGTGAAGCGGTAGCGCAGGTTGCGCAGGTGGTCGTGCGCGAGGGTGCCTTCCACCTGTCCGGTGTGTCCGTCCTTGTCCGTCATGCGTGCCTGACGGAATTCGATGGAGCCGGGGAGCAGACTGACGGAGTCGAGCTGCAGGTCGTAGGCGGCGTTGAGTACACCGACGTCGACGCGGGCGTTGCCGGAGGCTTTGCCTTCGAGATTCAGGTTGGCGAAGGGTCCGTGCAGGCGTATGTCGCCCGTGACGCGTCCCGACAGGTGGCGGAACACGCTCGCGGTGTACATGTTGAGGAACTCCAGGTTGGTGCTGTCGGCGGTGATGTGGAGGTCCAGCCCCGCCTTGGGTGGGGAGACCCAACCCTGCACCGTGGTGCGGGCATGGCGGGAGGCGTCGCGGATGTCGGCGTCGAGATGGATGTCGCCCTCCTCGGCGTTCCACAGTCCGCGAATCTTCATGTCGCCCATGTAGCCGTGGTTGAAGGTGAAGTCGCGGATGCGGAGGTCGGCGTCGAGCGCGGGGCTCTTCATTGCCTGCGTCACGACTGCCTTTCCGCTGGCGAACCCGCGGAAGTCGACGGGATGGAACTGGATGATGTCGAAGATGTACTCCAGGCGGATGTCATTGAGGTCGACACGGACGGCATCGTGCTCGTTTTCGGTCAGCTTGCCGTCGATGTGGATGTGCTGCGGTCCGTGTTCAAAGCGGAAGTCGTTGACGACGACCCGTCCGGAGTCGATGTCGATGACCGACGGGCGGAGTGTCCAGGTGGTGTCGTTGATGATGATGTCCGAGGGGAGAATCTCGATGCGTGCGCTCGGGTTGTCGTGCTTCGTGTCCCGCTGGCGGAAGCGTGTCACGGTGGCGAACTCGCCGCTGTAGGTGCGCTCGGTGTTGTTGCCCCAGTGGAAGAAGGTCTTGAGTTCGTTGTCGCGTGCTTCGGCTTGCAGCGAGAGGTTCAGCATGGAGTTGCCATTCATCTGCTGCGTGAGACGCACCAATGCCTGCAGCCGGTCCTGCGGATTGTCGATGAGCACCATGCCCGACTCGTAACGCTTGCCCTTGTAGCTGAAGGCGGGGAAATAGCCCTCGACTTTCACCTGGTTGTTGCGTTCGTGGAAGTATCCCTTGATGGTGGCGGGCATGCGGACGTCGAGCGGGACGCGGAACATCTTCTCCAGCATCTCGGTGTCGGTCAGACGGAGTGAGAAGCTCAGCCGGTTGTTGCCGGGCTCCGTGTCGGTATTCTTGCGGATGAACAGGGGCAGGTAGTTGCCGAGCATCCGTGTGAAGCCCCGCGGCAGGTCGGCGAAGGTGAAGTGTCCGTGTCCCTCGCCGTTGAGGAAGTCGGAGTCGATGTGAATCTCCCGTTCCTTCTGCTCATTGGGGTAGGAGCTGACGGTGAAGTGGTGCAGGACGTAGTTGCCTTCCGGTGAACGGAAGTGCAGGCTGTCGACGTGTATGTTTCCCGTGAAGTTGTCGAAGTTGTTTCCTGTGAAGTTCGTCCGGATGCGTGCGGAGAGTTCGCAGCCGGGATACTTGTCCGTCAGCCCCAGGCGGTCCGGCCGCAGGTGGTCGAGGGAGGCGAGGAGGTTGAACTCGGGGATAGTCTTCGTCGGGTTGAAGTCCCCGCTGACGGCGAGGCTCCCGTCGGCATCCTCCAGGTTGAGGAAGCCCCGGTAGTAGCCTTCGCGGTAGTTCACGTTGAGGTGGATGTCGCCGTAGCTGTGTCCCTTGTATTCCACGAGGGGCAGGTGTCCCGTCACGTTCAGTGCCGGGTAACTGCTGCCGGTCTGCTGTCCCTTGACCTCGACGTTCAGCGAGACGCGTCCCAGGTCCGGTTGGGCAAGGAGGCCCCCGAGTTGGAATCCCTCGGTGAGGAGTTGGCCGTGGAAGGTCTTCTGCTGTCCGTCCAGTCCCAGGTGCAGGTTGGTGTCCAGTTCGCCTGCCGCGCTCCGGATGAGTCCCTGGAGCTGCAAATCCTTGAGCATGCCCCGTGCGCTACCCTGGAAGGAGAGATAGCCCAGCCTCGTGAGCAGCGGATGGATGGTCTCCATGCCCAGGTTCTGCGTCAGGAAGCGGAAGCCGGTGCTGGTGACGTTCAGTTCCGGCAAGGTGCAGTCGAAGAACCGGCGCGACGGCTCGAACGGGTTGCGCACGCGGCAATGCAGGCGCAGGCGGACGTCGTTGTTGTCGGAACGTATCTGCAGGTGGCTGAGGGTGACCTCCTTCTCATTGCCCTGTATGCCTGCCTGCACCCACAGCGGGTCGTTGAAGGACGCGAGGGCGGGCACGAAGCATTGTAGGTCGCTCAGCGTGACGGACGAGCGTCCGATGCCGCCCCTGACGCGCATCGTCTTCCACGGCTCCCGGGCGCCGGAGTCGTAGGCAGCCTCCAGCGTGTCGAGCCGCAGGAGTGTGCCCGGCATCTGCAAGGCAAAGCGCGAGAGCGTCAGGTGACGCGGATTGGCGGCCAGCTTGAAGGCAAGGTTCTCCAGCGTGAGCCCGGAGTGTTCCCGGAAGCTGAGGTGGCGTATGGTGGTGTTGATGGAGTCGTTGCGGAGCGCCTTGAGCGAGATGTTCGCCCGGAGGTCTTCGAGTGCGAGGTGCCGGGCGTTGAACCGTCCGGGAGTCTCCTCTGCAGACGCCAGGTTGTAGGTGATGCGTCCGTGGCGGATGAGCAAGGCGTTGATGCGGAGGCTCAGGTCGCTCCCCGACGAAGGTTCGTCGGACGAGAAGGCGTCGATAAGGAACTGGTAGTTGGGGACGGCGGCAGAGTCGCGCCTGGCAAGGTTGAGGTGCATGTTGTGCAGCTGCACGTTGTTGATGACGATGTCTCCCTGCAGCAAGGCGCGCAAGTCGAACTTGGCAGAGACGCGGTCCGCCTTCAGGAGGACGTTGCCCTCGCGGTCTTCGATGCTGACATTGTCGATGATGGCGCGGTTGACCAGCCCGACGTCGACGTTGCCCACAAAGACCTCCGTCTGCAGGAGTTTGCTCAATTCTTTTGATACCCATACGGACAAATGCTGCTGGACATAGGGGATGTTCAGCAGGAGTATCAGGGCTGCATAGAGGCAGAGTATGCCGGTGATGCAGATGCGCGCGATGTTGCTAAGCCGTTTGATAAGTCGTCTGTCTTTTTCGTTTGAGGAGCAAAAATACGAATTCTCGCGTCTTGCCGCGGAAAAAGAGCGTAAAAGATTGTTGCAGGCTCAAGATTCTTTTTTAAGTTTGCGACAAATATCTTTTAAAATTCTTTCAATCTATGAAGAAATCTATCCTTTCAGTCTGCTTAATGACCCTGGCATGGGGCGGATTGCAGGCACAGCAGCAGGGAGGCATCTCTGAAGACATGTTGCGCGAAATCAGAAAAGCGTACAAAGGTACGGCAGCCGACAAGGCTTTGCTGAACGCCATTACAGCCAATGACATCCGTGTGTTGGCGTTGAATCACGAAAATGCAGCGGACTTTGACACGTATTTCAGTGACAAGGTCCTGTCGCGCGGCATCACCGACCAGAAATCATCGGGCCGCTGCTGGCTGTTCACGGGATTGAACGTGATGCGTGCCAAAATGATTGCCAAGTATGACCTGCCTTCGTTGGAATTCTCGCAGAGCTACGGTTTCTTCTGGGATCAGCTGGAGAAGTCGAACCTTTTCCTGCAGGGCATCATCGATACGGCAGACCGTCCGATGGACGACCGCATGGTGGAGCATCTCTTCAAGAATCCGTTGAGCGACGGCGGACAGTTCACCGGTGTCATGGATATCGTGATGAAATACGGTGTCGTGCCCAAGGGAGTAATGCCGGAGACCTTCAGCAGCGAGAACACGGCACAGATGGCAAACTTCATCAAGCTGAAGCTGCGTGAGTTCGGTCTGCAGTTGCGCGACCAGGCGGCAAAAGGCGCCAAAGCCAAGCAATTGGAACAGAGCAAGACGGAGATGCTGGGAACCATCTACCGCATGTTGGTACTCACGCTGGGCGAGCCTGTCACCGAGTTCCAGTGGGTGATGCGCGACGCCGACGGCAAGCCGCGCGGTGAGATGAAGACCTATACACCGCAATCCTTCTTCAAGGAATTCATCAACGAAGACTATGTGAATGACTACATCATGGTGATGAACGACCCGTCACGTCCCTATTGGAAGGTGTATGAAATCGACTACGACCGGCATGCCTACGACGGCCACAACTGGTTGTACGTCAATCTGCCGATGGATGAAATCAAGCCGATGGCGATTGCCTCCATCAAGGACAGCACGATGATGTACTTCTCCTGCGATGTGGGCAAGTTCCTCAACCAGAAACGCGGCTTGCTCGACCTGCGCAACTACGATTACGATTCGCTCTTCGGCACCACGTTCGGCATGGACAAGAAGCAACGCATCCAAACCTTCGCCAGCGGTTCGACGCATGCCATGACCCTGATGGCGGTGGATCTGGACGCCAATGGCAAGCCCAAGAAATGGATGGTGGAGAACAGCTGGGGACAGGTGGGATACAAAGGCCATCTCATCATGACCGACCAATGGTTTGATGAATACATGTTCCGCTTGGCTGTCAACAAGAAATATGTTCCTGCCAAGGTGCTGGAATTGCTTGAGAAGGAGAAACCCGTCCGCCTGCCCGCCTGGGATCCGATGTTTGCGGATGAAGAATAAGTGACGATTTCAGCCTACGGGAAACATCCTGTTGCATCATAAAAAAGGTGGCATCTTCTTTGCGGAGGGTGCCACCTTTGTTTTAGCAGGTATTCTTATAAAAGTTCAATCAGTGCGTCCACATCCTCTTCGCGGGTCGCCCAGCTCGTAGCGAACCGGACGGCGGAGTGCGATTCGTCGATGACCGCCCACGTCTCGAAGGTCGCATGGCGGTGCAGTTCCTCCTTCTGCCGGTTGTCGAGAATCACGAACTGCTGGTTGGTCGGCGAATCCATGAAGAAACGGTAGTGCCTGTCAGTAAATCCCTTCTTGAGCTTCTCTGCCATGTCGTTGGCGTGTCGGGCGATGCGGAAATACAGCCCGTCGGTGAACAGCGTGTCGAACTGGATGCCCAGCAGACGCCCCTTTGCCAGGAGGGCACCGTGCTGCTTGATGATGGGGAAGAAGTGAGTCAGCAGCCGGGGATTGGTCACGACAACCGCTTCGCCGAACAACGCCCCGACTTTCGTCCCACCGATGTAGAAGACATCGCTCCAACGTGCAATATCTTCCAGCGTGACATCTGCCGGCGTGGCCGTCAGTCCATAGCCCATCCGCGCCCCGTCGATGAAGAGCGGGATGTGGTGGCGGTGGCATGTTTCGCTGAGCGCCTCCAGTTCCTTCCGGCTGTAGAGCGTGCCATATTCAGTCGGGAATGAAATGTACAGCATCCCCGGAGCCACCATGTGTTCGTAGGTCGCATCCTGGTAAAACGACGTGATGTAGCGGTCCACATCCTCCGCCTGGACCTTTCCGTCGGTCTGTGGCAAGGTCAGTACCTTGTGTCCGCTGGCTTCGATGGCTCCGGACTCGTGCACGTTGATGTGTCCGGTCTCGGCAGCCAGTACGCCTTCATACGTGCGGAGCAGTCCGTCGATGACCGTGGCGTTGGTCTGTGTACCTCCTACCAGGAAATGTACGGCAGCCTCGGGACAGTTGCAGGCTTGCCGGATTTTCTCTTTGGCACGTTGTGTGTAGATGTCGCAGCCATAACCGGGTGTCTGTTCCAGGTTTGTCTGCAGGAGACGTTCCAGGATGAGCGGATGCGCTCCCTCCATGTAGTCGCAATCGAAATGTAGCATGTTGAGTCAGGTGTAAAGATAAAAGCACGAACCCGCAAGTTCCCCGGATTCGTGCTTTGTATGAATTTATTAGTATGAATCAGTCGATCATGTCGAAGCCGCAATACGGAACGAGTGCCTTCGGGATGCGGATGCCCTCGGGTGTCTGGTTGTTCTCCAGCAATGCAGCCACGATGCGCGGCAATGCCAGTGCAGAGCCGTTGAGGGTGTGGCAGAGTTCCGTCTTCTTTTCCGCCGTACGGTAACGGCACTTCAGGCGGTTTGCCTGATAGGTGTCGAAGTTGGATACGGAGCTGACTTCCAGCCAACGTTGCTGAGCTTCCGAATAAACCTCGAAGTCATAGCAGATGGCAGAGGTGAAGCTCATGTCTCCTCCGCACAGACGAAGGATGCGATAGGGGAGTTCCAGTTTCTTCAGCAGTCCTTCCACGTGGTCCAGCATTTCCTGGTGTGACTGACGGGAATGCTCCGGCTTGTCGATGCGCACCAGTTCCACCTTGGAGAATTCATGCAGGCGGTTCAGTCCGCGTACTTCCTTTCCATAGGAGCCGGCTTCCCGACGGAAACACTCCGTGTATGCGCAATTCTTGATCGGGAGGTCCTTCTCATCGAGGATGACATCGCGGTAGATATTCGTGACAGGCACTTCAGCCGTCGGGATGAGGTAGAGGTCATCGACTTCGCAATGATACATCTGTCCCTCCTTGTCAGGCAATTGTCCCGTGCCGTATCCCGATGCGGCGTTCACGACCGTCGGCGGCATGATTTCCGTATAGCCTGCCTCGCGTGCCTCGTCCAGGAAGAAGTTGATCAGCGCACGTTGCAACCGTGCCCCTTTCCCTTTGTATACGGGGAATCCGGCGCCGGTAATCTTTACGCCCAAGTCAAAGTCGATGATGTCGTATTTCTTGGCAAGCTCCCAGTGGGGCAGTGCGTTCTTGGGCAGTTCTGTCTCCATGCCGCCCATCTTGACCACGACGTTGTCTTCCGCAGTCTTGCCCTCAGGCACTTCGTCGTAAGGGATGTTGGGAATTGTGTAGAGCAGAGCCTGCATTTCGTTGGCAGCCCCTTCCTTGGCTTCCTCCAGGCTTTTGTTGGCTTCTTTGATTTCAGCCACGCGTGCTTTTGCCGCTTCGGCTTCCTCTTTCTTTCCGCTCTTGATCAGTGCGCCGATTGTCTTGGAAGTTGTATTGATTTCGGCAAGATTGTTGTCGAGTAATGCTTGTGAGGCTTTTCGTTTATCGTTTAGTTCTATTACTTTAGCGATGACTTCTTTTGCGTGTTCGAAATGTTTCTTTTCCAGTCCACGGATGACTTTCTCCGTGTCGTCTGTAATTTGTTTGATGGTAAGCATATCTGTATGTCTTGTTAAATTCCTGAATGGTATGTAGAATCGCTTGCAAAGATAGAGATTCCTTTGTATAAAATACAAAAAAGGCTCACGGATTTTCCATGAGCCTTTCTATGTCTTCAGTATGAGGTTTACGCTTCAGCCGTCGGGATAATCGATACGTAACTCTTGTTGTTACGTCCCTTTTTGAAGCATACAGTACCATCTACCAATGCGTAAAGAGTGTGGTCACTACCCATGCCGATGTTTTCACCGGGATTGTGCACAGTACCTCTTTGACGAACAATGATGTTACCAGCTTTGCAAACTTGTCCACCAAATATCTTTACGCCTAATCTTTTACTTGCTGATTCACGGCCGTTCTTTGAACTACCAACACCTTTTTTATGTGCCATTTCTACTAAAATTTAAATGATTAAGCAATAACTTGTTTGATTGTTAACTCTGTGAATTGTTGACGGTGACCGTTCAACTTTCTGTAGCCTTTTCTTCTCTTCTTGTGGAATACGAGGACCTTGTCGCCCTTTACCAGATGAGAAACTACTTCGCAAACAACTTTTGCACCTTCTACAGTAGGAGCACCTACCGTTACATTACCATTGTTGTCAACCAACAAAACTTTGTCAAATTCAACAGTTGCGCCGTTTTCAGCATTCTGAATGTGGTGTACAAACAGCTTCTTGCCTTCTTCAGCTTTGAACTGTTGTCCGTTAATTTCTACGATTACGTACATTTTATAATAAGATTAAACGGTTTCTCCGTCAGGTGAACATCGGCCTTCCGATATTACTTCTTCGTACCCGAACGGACTAAATCGGGCGCAAAATTACATCAATCGGTTGATATACACAAATGTTTGTAGAGAAAAAACAGAACAGTATCAGGTTTGCCCTACTAATAAATGTTATTTTACTCTTCCTCCGGAGAGCCAGTAGCGTTTCCAATAGCTTTCATCCAAGTCACTGACGATGACTCCCTGACTGCTGCTGGCATGGATAAATTTGTTGTTCTTCAGGTAAACACCGACGTGATTGGCAGTGCGTCGGGAACGCTTTCCATGAAAAAAGACGAGGTCGCCTTCCTGCAACTGCCGTTTGCTGATGCGTCGGCAGTCCTTTTTGAGTTGTCCGTCGCTGGAACGTTGCAGCTTGACCTTATATACCTTATTATATAGGGCGGCTGTCAGTCCGGAACAATCCACTCCCTTGCGGTTGCTTCCTCCGTTGCGATAGGGAGTTCCAATCCATTTGGATGCTTCCACGTAGAGACGGTGGTTGTCTTCCTGCTCGATGTCCATTCCCAAGGTGATACCGGCACGCGCCAGTTCGCGGTAATTGTAGGAGGAGGTGATGCTGCGGCACGAAGACAGAAACACAAGAAACAGCAGACACAGGCTGAAGGATAGGAGAGTAGTTTTTCTCATCTCGTAAGTCGTTGGTTGAAGAATAGGAATAGGCAAGCCTTTCGTTCGCTTGCCCAATGAAAAGAACGCAGATGGCATGGCTTGTGATAGCCTGATGTCATCTGCGTTATCCGTTACACGAGCTTAGAGTCCATGTTCGCTCAAGTATCTTTCCACTTCGATGGCTGCCTTGCAACCGCTTCCTGCTGCCGTGATAGCCTGACGGTAGTGCGAGTCGGCCACGTCGCCGGCAGCAAATACGCCGGGTACTTTTGTACGCGGAGTTGCTCCTTCCGTGATGATGTAGCCGACTTCGTCGGTGTCTACGTAGGGCTTAAAGATGTCGGAGTTCGGTTTATGCCCGATGGCGAGGAAGAATCCGTCAATAGCAATGTCGTAACGTTTCTCTTCCGGTTCACCCATCTTGTAGACAACATGTGCGCCTTCAACACCGTTTTCTCCAAACAAACCTACTGTATTGTGTTCAAAAAGCACCTCGATTTTCGGGTTGTTCAGTACGCGGTCCTGCATGATTTTGGATGCACGCAGATAAGGTTTGCGGACAATGAGGTATACCTTGGAAGCCAATCCCGACAGGTAGGTAGCTTCTTCGCAGGCAGTATCACCACCTCCGACCACGGCTACCACTTTCTTGCGATAGAAGAATCCGTCGCAGGTAGCACAAGCACTGACACCCATACCAGCGTATTTCTTTTCATCTTCCAATCCCAGGTATTTAGCAGTTGCGCCGGTGCTGATGATGATGGTGTCGGCTTCGATTTCTTTTCCATCGTCAATCGTTACCTTATAAGGAGCTTTGCTGAGGTCAGCTGCTACGGCGATACCGCTGCGGATGTCAGCACCGAAGCGTTCAGCCTGTTTGCGCAAGTCTTCCATCAGTTCCGGTCCGGTAATACCTTCCGGATATCCGGGAAAATTCTCAACTTCTGTCGTCGTAGTCAACTGGCCGCCCGGTTGGATTCCTTCATAAAGGACCGGAGCAATATTTGCACGACCGGTATAAATTGCCGCTGTATATCCGGCAGGACCTGAACCGATGATCAGGCATCTAACTCTTTCTGTACTCATACTGTTTGATCTTATTTATGTGATTCTGATTATCTCAAGTCAATTACTTCAACATTCGGATATTGCTTTGTGTCAAAGATAAACCGATTGTCCGGTAAAAGTAGAGCTTTTTTCAGAGATGTAACTTCTATCTCATTGATATTTTTGTTACAATCTGTTATTTTGATATAAAGAGGTTGCGCATTGCGCTTGTCGACATACAACTTGACAGCCTGAATCTCTTGTTTGGGATTTTCCGCTTGCAGGTCGATTTCGTCGATAGCTTTTCCCTGATAGTTCTTGCGTGCCCCTACGCGGTAGGTGTAACCTTGCTTGTACAGGCCGATGAAAGCATAGGGATTGATACTCTGCAGCTCTTCAGGTGTCGGATTGCTGACGTTCACTTCCTGGTTGGCAGGCAGGTAGCTCCACTGTGTCTTTCCATCGAACCACGTGATGGCGGATGGGGTTGTCAGATGAAACTTGTTGCCCTTTACGGCAATGCTTCCGGAGGTTTGATTCTGTTTGTTCCCATTCGTCCAGAATCTGAATTTCACGTCTACCCCCTTATCGTTGAAGATGGCAGCGGTCTTGTCCAACAGCTGACGGGCCTGCGTCTCTTTTTGCGCCTGCACTCCCAAGGTGCAGACGGATAATAATATGCATGATAAAATGTTCCTGATTTTCATAATGATATTGAGCTTACTAAAGTTTATTGTTGCAAATTAGCCAATCGCGTCTCCAGGTCATCCAAGTCTACGCATAGCACTTGACGTGCCTTGCTGCCTTCACTGGGACCGACGATACCTGCATGTTCCAGCTGGTCCATGATGCGTCCCGCCCGGTTGTAGCCAATGGAGAACTTGCGTTGGATAAGGGAAGTCGAACCTTGCTGGTAGCTGACAACCAGTCTGGCTGCATCGGCAAACATCGGGTCGAGTCGGTTCATGTCCACCTCATTCATGCTGCTGTCACTCTCTTCTCCCACATATTCAGGCAGGTAGAAGGCCGACGGGTAGCCTTGCTGGTGGCTGATGTACTCCGTGATGTTTTCCACTTCAGGCGTATCGACAAAGGCGCATTGGATACGGGTCAGTTCGTTTGACTGGGAAATCAGCATGTCTCCACGTCCGATGAGTTGGTCCGCTCCCGGGGTGTCGAGGATGATGCGTGACTCCATCATCGTGGATACCTTGAAGGCAATCCGTGCCGGGAAGTTAGCCCGGATGACTCCCGTGATGATATTGGCGGCAGGACGTTGGGTCGCGATAATCATGTGGATACCCACGGCACGCGCTTTCTGGGCGATACGGGCAATCGGTGTCTCGATTTCCTTACCGGCTGTCATGATCAAGTCGCCGAACTCGTCAATGATGACAACGATATAGGGCAGGAACTTATGTCCCTTTTCCGGATTCAGTTGCCGGTTGATGAACTTCTGGTTGTATTCCTTGATTTGGCGGACGTTTGCGGCTTTGAGCAATTCATAACGGTTGTCCATCTCGATACAGAGTGATTGCAGCGTCTGTATCACTTTGGTCGGGTCTGTGATAATTGCTTCATTGCCATCGGGCAGTTTCGCCAGGAAGTGCTTCTCGATGGGATTGTACATGCTGAATTCGACCATTTTGGGGTCAACCATGACGAATTTCAATTCTGCCGGGTGCTTTTTATAGAGCAAGGAGGTAATGATGGCGTTCAATCCGACAGACTTACCTTGTCCGGTAGCTCCTGCAACCAGGACGTGTGGCATTTTGCATAAGTCAGCGACAAACACTTCGTTGGTGATGGTCTTACCCAATGCGATAGGAAGGTCGAAAGTTGACTCCTGGAATTTCTTGCTGGCAATGATGTCGCGCATGGGGACAATCTTAGCCTTCGAATTAGGCACTTCGATACCGATCGTTCCCTTGCCGGGTATCGGGGCAATGATGCGGATACCTTTGGCTGCCAGGCTCAGGGCAATGTCACTGCCCAGGTTGCGGATTTTGGCAATGCGCACTCCCTGTGCCGGCGTAATCTCATACAAGGTAATGGTCGGACCGACTGTGGCATTGATGGAAGAGATTTCCACACCAAAGCTACGCAGCACGTCGATGATGCGATCCTTGTTGGCATCCAGCTCATCCCGGTCGATGGACGGAGAGTTGTCCTCGTATTTTTTCAGCAGGTCAATGGTCGGTGCATGGTAGTTCTCCAAATCGAGTTTGGGATTGTAGGGAGGAAGCTGGGTGATTTCGTTGTCTTCTTCCGTTCCACCGATACTGACTTCCATTTCCGGGGCCTTGTCAGGCTTCGGAGGAGTCGGAGGGGGTACTAATGTGCTTTTTTTTTCATCCTCAGGCGTTTCTTCCGCTTCTTCCTCCGTAGTTGTGAGTGTTGCCTGGCGACGGGAGGCGTTTGCAGGCGATGACGGAGTCGTATCCAGATTGAAAGTCAGCGGTTGGGACTCCTCTTCCACATCCTGAGATGTTGTGTCCGGTGTCTTTTCTTCCGTACGTTCTGGTCCTGTTGTATCATTCTGTTGTGGAGCAGGAGCCGCCGCAGCAGCAGACACGGTTGTATCTTTCTTCTTCTTGAGAGACGGATGAAGGATACGGCGTACGACACGGATGGTGGAACGGCTCATATATACAAGGTAAATGACAGCTACCCCCAATAGCAGGAGGATAACTCCCGTAGCACCAATCTGTGAAGACAGCCACATGCTGATGTTATGTCCGTGGATTCCGCCCGGGTAGATAAAACTGTTTCCAAACGTACTTTCAAACAAAAAGCCAAAGAAGATAGAACCCCATATCATCAGAATTGTACAGCTGATGAACCATTTCCATATCCGGAAATGATACTCAGCCTTGACAAGCTGCAGACCGGCGATCCCCAAGAAGATTGCGATGAAATAGGCGGAAAAACCGAAGCAGCGATTGATGAGGAATTCTGCAAGAACAGCTCCTCGTGAACCGGTTGAATTCTGTATGTTGTTGTCGACTGAAAGTAGCTCTCCTGCCTCCGGATTCGCTACAATGCTTTGATCGGCACCTCCGTTGAAGAAGAAGGAGGTAAATGCCAGCAATAGGTAGAAAGAGAATATAATACACAAAAGCCCGAAAATGAATTGGACGGTTTCACTTCTCAGGATGTGAATGATATTGCGTAAGGTGGATAATTTGTCTGTAGAAGCAGCAGCTTCTGTCTTTTTTTTCGTCATAGCCTGTTCGAAATTTTATGGATGATTTCGTTTATGGTCATTCTCTAGTTTGTCTGTCATGGTTTGTACAATCATGACTGTTTCTTCCCGGACGGTCTTTAGCTTGTTTGGACAGACTCGTTTTAAATCAAAAATCCACTCAAAAGCCAATGAATAATCGGGTCGAATTTTCATGCAAACTTACGGAATTTCTCCGGAATAAACGAAGAAATCTTCTCGGAAAGCTATCATTATGTTGGGCACTGCCCGTTTTCTGTAGCGTTTGGTTTCTCTGTCGGGGAGAAAGGTGACGTGCGGGTCAGCTGCTTGAGAGGAAATCTTTTTAGGGCTATGATTTTTTGCCTGTTTATTCTACTTTGTCTAAGTTTGCGCCCAAATAGAAATTCTGATGCAAGCGAGTACAAATTATATAGATGAATTGAATGAGAGTCAGCGGGAGGCCGTGTTGTATATTGACGGACCTTCGTTGGTGATAGCCGGAGCCGGTTCAGGTAAGACGCGCGTATTGACCTATAAAATTGCTTATCTGCTGGAACAGGGCTATGAACCTTGGTCCGTATTGGCGTTGACCTTTACCAATAAAGCCGCAGCGGAGATGAAGAGCCGCGTGGCACGGCAAGTGGGATGGGAGCGTGCCCGGTATTTATGGATGGGAACCTTTCATTCCATCTTTGCACGCATCTTGCGGACGGAGGCTGAGGTCCTGGGCTTCAAGTCCAACTTCACCATTTATGACCAGACCGATTCCCGTAGCCTGATAAAGGCAATCATCAAGGAAATGGGGCTGGACGATAAGACTTACAAGCCGGCTTCTGTGCAGAGTCGGATTTCCAATGCAAAAAACTATCTGGTGTTACCGCAGGCGTATGCCTCCAATACGGAATTGCGGGAGTCGGACCGGGAAGCGAAGATGGGTGATATATATAAGGTATATCTTCGCTATTGGGAACGTTGCCGGCAAGCCGGAGCCATGGACTTTGATGACCTGTTGCTCTATACCTATTTATTGTTTGAAGAACATCCTGAAATTTGTCATAAATATGCGGAACGTTTTGCTTATGTGCTGGTCGACGAGTATCAGGATACAAACTTTGCCCAGCATAGCATTGTGTGGCAACTGACCAGGGAGCGGCAACGTGTCTGTGTCGTTGGCGATGACGCGCAAAGTATCTATTCCTTCCGGGGTGCGAATATCGACAATATTCTGAAGTTTACCCGCCAGTATAAGGATGCCAAGCTGTTCAAGCTGGAACAGAACTATCGCTCGACACAGACGATTGTAAACGCAGCCAACAGTCTGATTGAGAAAAACAGGGAACAGATCCGCAAGGAAGTCTTTTCGGAGAATGAGACCGGGGACCGCATCAAAGTGACAGATGCCTATTCCGATGTGGAAGAAGGAGAGATTGTGGCCAATAAGGTGGTGGAGCTGCATCGGCGGGAAGATATAGCTTATTCCGACTTCGCCATCCTTTACCGTACCAATGCACAATCGCGAATCTTTGAAGAGGCATTGCGTAAACGGTCTTTGCCTTATCGCATCTATGGAGGTCTGTCATTTTATCAGCGGAAGGAAATCAAGGATGTGATAGCCTATTTCCGTCTGGTGGTGAATCCCGACGATGAAGAAGCGTTCAAGCGTATCATCAATTATCCAGCCCGTGGTATCGGCGATACGACTGTCAATAAGATCATTCAGGCAGCCACTGAAGCTCACGTCAGTCTGTGGACCGTTCTGTGCCAGCCTGAGGCGTATGCACTGTCCATTAATAAGGGCACTGCAAACAAGCTGATGGCGTTCCGGCAGTTGATAGCGAATTTTCAGGCACGTGTGATGACGGAGGATGCATACACACTTGGAGCAGACATCATACGTCAGTCCGGTATCATCAATGAAATCTATCAGGACAAGTCTCCGGAAAGCCTGAGTCGTCAGGAGAATGTGGAAGAACTGGTGAATGGTATACATGATTTCTGTAGTACCCGTCAGGAAGAAGGAGAGGCGGAACATGTGTATCTGCCGGATTTTCTGTCTGAAGTATCATTGCTGTCCGACCAGGATATGGATCGTTCTGATTCCGAAGAGAAGATTACCTTGATGACGGTACATTCAGCTAAAGGCTTGGAGTTTAACACAGTCTTTGTCGTAGGCTTGGAAGAGGACTTGTTCCCCAGTGCGATGGCAAAGAACTCTTATCGGGAACTGGAGGAAGAACGTCGCTTGTTCTATGTGGCTATTACCCGGGCAGAGAAACATTGCTTCCTTTCTTTTGCACGGAGTCGGTTTCGTTATGGGCACATGGAGTTTGGCAATCCGAGCCGTTTCCTGCGTGATATTGATGCACGATTCTTGGAACTCCCCCAAAACATGCAGGCTTCTTCCCGACGTGTGACACCGGTGCGCAAGACTACCGAGCCCGTACGTTCCCGTCTTTTTGCAGAAGAACGTCCGAAGGGTAAGACGGAAGCTCCGGAGACTCCCCGCTTGAAGAAAATGACCAGCACGGAGCCTGTGGCATCTTCGGGTACGAACAGCTATGGAGTATGTGCCGGTCAACAGATCGAACATGAGCGCTTTGGCATAGGAATAATCGAACGCGTGGAGGGGACGGGAGAGAACTGTAAAGCGACTGTCCGTTTCCAAAATGCCGGAGTAAAGCAACTTCTGTTGAAGTTTGCCCGTTTCAAGGTTATCGGGTAAGCGGTGGAAACCGGTCCATTGCTTCCGGCTGGCTGCAGCTGGGAGTGGCTTCAGCCGAATCGAAATGTGAAATAAATAAATCTACAATAGTTTATAGAATGGAAAGCAACCTTCATTTTTCAAAGGTGTCAGAACATCTGGACATTATCCCTTCTCCTTGTTATGTGATGGAAGAGGAACTGCTTCGTCGGAATCTTGAACTGATTCGTTCGGTCAAGGAACGTGCCGGGGTGGAAATCATATTGGCATTTAAATCATTTGCCATGTGGAAGTCATTTCCGATTTTCCGGGAATATATTCATTTTACGACAGCCAGCTCGCCCTATGAGGCCCGTTTGGCTTTTGAAGAGTTTGGGAGTAAGGCACACACCTATTCTCCGGCTTACACGGAGGAGGACTTCTCTGATATATTGCGGTGCAGCAGTCATATTACATTCAATTCTTTCAGCCAATATGAACGTTTCTATCCGCAGGTGAAGGCCTATGCGGAACCCATATCGTGTGGCATTCGTGTCAATCCCGAATATTCGGAAGTGGAAGTGGAGCTGTACAATCCCTGTGCGCCGGGTACCCGTTTTGGAGTGACTGCCGATTTGTTGCCGGAGCAGTTGCCTGAAGGAATCGAAGGATTTCATTGTCATTGCCATTGTGAGAGCAGTTCCTATGAGCTGGAACATACGTTGCAGCATTTGGAAGAGAAATTCTCCCGTTGGTTCCCTCAATTGAAATGGCTCAATTTGGGGGGCGGGCATTTGATGACTCGGGAGGACTATGATGTGGAACATCTCGTCCGTCTGTTGCAAGGCTTGCAAGCGCGGTATCCCCATCTGCATCTTATCCTGGAGCCCGGTTCCGCTTTTACCTGGCAGACGGGACCGCTCGTCAGTCGGGTAGTAGACATCGTGGAGAGCCGTGGCATACGTACAGCCATTTTGGATGTAAGTTTTACCTGTCACATGCCCGATTGCCTGGAGATGCCCTATCAGCCTAAAGTACGTGGAGCGGAAACATTGCCGGATGAAGCGGTGAAACATGCAAAGCCCAATGAGCCGATTTACCGTTTGGGCGGAAATAGTTGCTTGAGCGGGGACTATATGGGGGCTTGGCGCTTCGATCACTTCCTGCAAGTGGGTGAGCCTGTCATCTTTGAAGATATGATACATTATACAATGGTGAAAACCAATATGTTTAATGGCATCCAACATCCTGGAATAGCCTTGTTGCGTGCGGATGGGACATTAGACGTATATAAGCGTTTTACCTATGAAGACTATAAAAATCGCATGAGTTAGTGATTTTTTTTTGTCGAATTGTTTGCAGGTTTCAAAATTATGCCTACCTTTGCAACCGCAATCGAGAAACAAAGATTGATGCGGAAATAGCTCAGTTGGTAGAGCACAACCTTGCCAAGGTTGGGGTCGCGAGTTCGAGTCTCGTTTTCCGCTCAT
>OCQA01000822.1_pt1 | contig 27196 bp, 28 predicted proteins | sample 1538571 | NCBI WGS metagenome assembly OCQA01 (sample SAMN04571708, study PRJEB22368) | human gut metagenome | biome: human gut; material: stool | host: Homo sapiens | place: Luxembourg | collected 2012-09-28 | reverse complement strand
TAAGCTCCCTGCACAGATCGTCATCATAACCGTCTGTCATCTGAATAGAGTAATTACCGCTGTTGTTGGACTCGTTTGATACCACCTGGAGAGAGCCGCTTATGGTGACGCTGTAAACATGACCTTTTTTGAGCGTAATCTTATCAAGATAAGTGGATATCAGGTCTCCGCTGTTTACCTTTTCATAGACGCTTAAAGCTGCGGTGCCGTTATTGAGAAATACTCTCGGAATTCTTGTTTCTGCATAAAAATATCCGGAGCAGGCGCCGTTCTGACCGGGGTCGCCCTTGTCGCCTTTATCTCCCTTATCTCCTTTATCGCCCTTGTCGCCTTTTTCACCGGTGTCACCTTTTTCGCCTTTATCTCCTTTTTCGCCGTTTACACCGTCTGTGCCGTCTGTTCCGGCAGCCTTCACGCCCGTATCGGTTTCTCCGATCCACCAGTTGCCGTTTTCTCCGATGAAGGGGGTGTTACCGTCCCTACCGTCTTGCCCGTTTATGCCGTCTTTACCGTTTATACCATCCTTGCCGTCGGCTCCGTCTTTTCCGTTTATTCCGTCCTTACCGTCGATACCGTCTTTGCCGTTGATACCGTCTTTGCCGTTGATACCATCCTTACCGTCTATGCCGTCTCTGCCATCCGCACCTTTTAATGCGGTAAGCTCGTACAGGTTCAGCCAGATCTCATCGCCGACATAACGCCATTGCAGGGTGTTTTCGCTTACACGGAATTCCGGTGTTTTTCCGTTTGCTCCGTCCTTACCGTTCTGTCCGGCAGGACCTGTGATATCGGCTATCGCCACAAGGTTCTGCCACTCGTCGCCCTCGTAACGCCACTGTATGTATTCTGTTGTTCGTTGTACCTCTATGCTTTTGCCGTTAATGCCGTCTTTGCCGTCTTTACCGTTTGTACCGTTTATTCCGTCCTTGCCGTTTTTTCCATCGGTTCCGTTCCTGCCATTGATGCCGTCCTTACCGTCGATACCGTCCTTGCCGTCGGCACCATCCTTGCCGTTTTCTCCGGTAGCACCACGCAGCTCGTCAAGCGCCACAAGGTCGTGCCAATCGTTTTCATCGCTGTATTTCCACTGGATAGCAGTGCCGTTGTTCCGCACCTCCAGCCGATCCGATGCCGGACTTGCCGGCTGTCTGCCACATCCGGCAGAAAAGATAAGCCCCAGCATCATAAGCATACATGTGATTCCAAGTAACCGTTTTTTCATTTCTCGTTCCCTCCGTTCAAGTATTGCGAGCGGTATTTATCTGCAAACAGGGCGACTCCCTGTTTTAAGACCTCCATCTGGGTTTTCAGGTAGTATTCGTCCTCAAACATCGCGTAGTGAACGCACGCACGGACGAAGATAAAAATCAGCGGTGTGATCACCGTGTACGGAATCCCGATCTTCGGCTCAAGCAGCTTTGCATATTCGGTATATCTTTCGTTGACGCCCTCAAAGAATTTCTTGCCGTGCTCGATATACTTCGGGTGCGTGTATACCTGATACATCAGCCGATACTTCTTTCCGTGCTCGCGTGCCGTCCAATACGGCACCTCCGCCACAAACCTGACCACATCCTTCGGGTCGGTGGGGGCTTTCGCCATAAATTCATCTTCAACCTTTTCCATGCAATAGGCGGTGGACTGGATAATCAGGTCATCAAGATTATCAAAATACAGATAGAGATTCCCGGGCGTACACCCGCACGCCTTTGCCAGTGCTTTCATGCCGGTTCCGGTCAATCCGTTTTCGGCGTAGCATTCAAAGCATTTCTCCATCCATTCCACTTTTTTTGCATTATGTTGTTCCTGTCGCGGGTTTGTCACTGTTTTGTCTCCTTTTCTCTGACAATGAATATTCATTCATATTGCCATTATATCATAGGCTCAAAGAAAAAGCAATAAGAAAAATTGCCGTTCAAAAACATTTTGCGCAAAAATCCGTATCGGGCTTCCATCTATTATCAAAATCGGCTGTTATGCGCCCGCCATTGTTTGTTGTTATCCAAGCTTTCATAGACTTCAAAACACTTACAGAGTGCTGATTCAGACGCAACACGGGGCAAATAAAAGCCCCGTGTTTTGATTGTTTCACTTTTTTGTCGCGTCTTTATCCAAGTATCTCCCAAATGTAGAGCGGACAGGTCAGAGAGAAGACCAGGGTGGCGAGAAGAATCGCCGGCGCACCCCATTCGAACTGACCGTGCTTGCGGTAGTCGAGGTATGCGGTCGAAACCTTTACGAAAAACAGCACGGCGAGGACGAGGTCGATGATGGGGAAAATGACCTTGTTGACAACCGACTTGATCTGACCGCGTGCCGCAATCCAGGTATCTTCCACAGCACCCGCAACATCACCTTCCGCCGCAAAAGCGGTTACGCTCATCACGCTGACAAGCATAAGTACCGCAAATACCGTGAGAAGAATCTTTTTTGTTTTCTGTTTCATTTGAAACCTTCCTTTCTTTGTTTAATTGCCGACATAGTAATCATCATAAATAGTTCCATCGATGGTCAATGTATTGGCGTTGCGAATTGCTGTAATCATTCCGGCAGGAGTCCAGATCTGTGTTGCCGTTACCGAAACGGTATAACTGCCATCCTGCACATACACGGGAATGAAATGCACACGCTCATTCTTGTCCGCATTGGGGTTGGCGAAAAACTGATAAGCACCTCCGACTTTTTCAAGGGTGCGGTACTTTTCGTTTGCCATTGAGAAGCCGAATTCAGGAAAAGTCGCATACACACTCTGTGCTTCCGTATAGGCATCCGCATTGGGCATGATATAGCCGTATTTCGCAACAAGGGCGGGATTCCAATTCAGCGTGATGCCGTACCCGGATTTCATTTTCCAGGATGAGCCGACCTTTTCAGCGGTCAAACACCCCGAACCGGGTGATACCGTGGGAGTTGTGTTGCTGACCGTAATGCCGTAGGATTTCAGAATGAGCTTGCCGCCCTCGTATACCCACATATTCCAGGTCGCCGAGCCTGCTTTTGCCGCAGGAGCCGTTGTATTGGGCGAGTATCCGGCAGGAGCATTTTTCTCAAAACGGGTATTCGGAGTTTGAGAGGATACATAGTCCGTTGCCACAACCGCATATTCGGTCGTGTTGTTGTCGCTGTTCTGTTCCTTGCCAGCATTTTCGTGTGTGATCGTTCCTTTGCAGAAATAAGTCGTTCCGGCACTGTCTGCCGGGACAACCCACTTGAAGTAGACAAGGTTTCTGCCGTTCGCGGGGATTACAACCTTATCCCAAGTCTGCTGAGAGACTGTTTTCACCTTGCCGCCATCAAGGTAGTAAACAAGGAAATTGAACGACACATTATCTTCGGGAAGAATATCTGACGAACCCTCATTACCTACGAAGAAGCTCGAAATGACTTGCGATCCCTCTGTGTATTCGCCGTTTACGGACACTGCGGAAGTTGAGGTTTCTACTACTTTCTTGACCGTGAAGGTTGTCGATACGGAGTTGTTGCCTGTGCGGGTTTCACTTCCGTGATCTGCCCAATTGATTCTGGCAACCAAAGTTTGCGTGCCGAGGCTCGCGCCGACATTCAGCGTAAACACGATATTTTGCACACCGTATGCGCTGAAATTGACCGTAGTCGAATAGATCACCGTGCCGTTCAATAGAACTTCAACAGGGATATTCGCGTAAGGCAGATTTCTGTCCCAATTGTCCACGCGGAACTTGACTGTAACCTTACCGTATTGCTCAATCTCATCCGGTGTCACCGTGAGATCGCTGACGGAAAAGTCGTAGTTGCGTTCCTGCCAAACTGCGTAAAGCGTTACATCTTCCTCGGCAGTATAAGTTGCGCCGGGGGCGTAAGCGATGGAGGTTGCGGAACGGTCAGCCGCCCAACCGAGGAACACATGATTCGGTCTTGTGGGAATCGCAACCGTCAGAATGAGATTTTGTCCGTGTGTCTTTTTCTGCGGATTGGGAGCATTAGAGCCGCCATTGGCATCAAAGGACACGGTATAGGTGTTGATCTCCCAAACCGCATAAAGTGTCACGCTCTCATTGGCAGTATAGTTGCCTCCCGCCTGATAGGTTGCCGTTGTTGCCGTCGAAGTGGTTGCCCAACCCCTGAAAGTGTAACCGTACCTCGTGGGGATTGTGGAAGTCAGAATCAATGTGACATCCTCGGTCTTGGTCTGACTTGCAGGGGTGTTACCACCACCATTGGCATCGTACTTTACCTCATAGGTTTGGGGGATATAACGCCAGACGGCATAGAATGTCACACTTTCTTCGTCCGTGTATCGTTCACCCGGTGCATATTCCGATGTCGTCGTATTTCTTGATGTCGCCCAACCCAAAAAATCATACCCGGCTCTTGTAGGCTTGACCGCAGAAAGCGTCAGCGGTACTCCGTAAGTTTTTGTTTGGCTTGCAGGAGCGCCCGTGCCGCCGTTGGCATTGTATCGAATGGAGTAGGTTTCGGGGTTGTACTGCCACACGGCATACAGCGTTACATCGGCGTTATTCGTGTAACTACCACCGGCTGAATAGCTTGCCGAAGTAGCATTTCTGTCTTTCGACCACCCCAAAAACAGATAGTTTTTGCGGGTCGGCTGTATGGTTGTCAGAGTCAAAGTTACACCGTAAGTCTTGGTCTGTCTGCCGGGTGCGCCTGTACCGCCGTTAGCATCGTAACTGACCGTATAGGTTGCGGGCTTGTACTTCCAGACCGCGTAAAGAGTGACCGATGCATTGCCCGTATAGCTTCCTCCTGCGGTGTAAGTTGCCGTCGTTGCAGAACTGCTTGTTGACCATCCGAGAAATTCGTAGTTGACTCTGTGCGGAATAGTTGAGGAAAGCGTCAGTGTCACCCCATGAACCTTGGTCTGCGAAGCAGGCACATTGGAACCCCCATTGGCGTTGTAACTTATGGTGTAGGTTTGCGCCGAAGTCTTAGTGTATCCGCAAAGTTTGCAGGTCGATACAACCTGTCCGTTTGATGTTGAGTTTGTGAAAGTGTGACCTTCATAGCTCACCGATCCAATGGTCGAATTACAGTCAGCACAATAAGAATAACGCTTATGCTGACTTGCGGAATACTGCTCGTAACGGTTGGAAGTATTATGACTTGCGTATTCTGTGGTGGTATAGTCGCCGTGAATACAGGTTTTGTACCTACTATGCTGACTGCCACTGTAAAATACCCAATCGCCATAAGTGTACGGGCCGTGCGTGGTGCCGGACGAAACCGTCACGCCGCAATTGTTGCAGACTTTTCTCCATTTGCAGCCTGTGTCCCAAACGGTTTTTGTGGACGCATGGTTACACGACCACACTGCGTATAACGTGACACTTGCGTTTGCCGTATAACTGCCCCCCGGCTGATAGGTTGCACTTGTTGCACTCGCAGAAGTTGCCCATCCAAGAAAAGTGTAACCGCTTCTCGTGGGCTTTGTGCTTGAAAGCGTGAGAGTGGCATCCTGCGTCTTGGTCTGACTTCCGGGCGCACCACTGCCTCCGTTTGCGTCATAACTTACTGTATAGGAGGTCGGCGCGTTTTTCTGCCAAACAGCATAGAGAGTACGACTGATATTGGAGTAATACCACTCGCCGGGCTGATAAGTCGGGCTGGTGCTGGTTTTACTCACTCCCCATCCGAGAAAGGTATATCCGTTTCTTACCGGTTCTACCGTAGGAATCAGTATTTTTATATCATGAGTTTTTCTCTGCGATCCGGGCGCACCGCCGCCACCGTTTGCGTCGTATGAAATGGTATAAGTTTTGGAAGCCCAGACTGCATAAAGAGTAACACGACCATTATTGGTGTAGGTGTCTCCCGGTGAATACGTGGCGGTCGTTGCGGTTGAACTCGTACTCCATCCGAGAAAGGTGTAACCTGTTCTTCTCGGTTTTTGCGTGGAAAGTTTCAACGGTGTGAAATGTGATTTGACCTGATTTGCGGGAGCGCCGCTGCCGCCGTTTGCATTATACGCAATAGCATAGGTGTTTTCGTAATAATAGACGGTATCGGAAACATCCCCACTTGGAAAGTATCCGGTAACGGAATACTTATTGGGCGTATAGCCGGTGATTCGCGGAGATGAGATATAATACTGATCTCCCTTTTTACCCGTTGCGGTTTTGTCCCCTGCCGCCGAGCGTCCGCTGTCGCCATACAAAAACCGAACCGTCGCAGTATAGGCGGGTTCGTAGTAAACGGTATAACTTCCCGTGCCGTGACGGACATAGTTTGAAGCCGGAAAATTCCATGAGATCATAGAGCCGGTCACTGTAGAATCCTTATAGTTGGAAAGTGCATATCCGGCATAAGACGGTGATGGAACTCGGACGTTATTTCTCTCTGTCCCATCGCATGAGCCACTGAATTGTCCGAGAATTTTTCCTCCTGCCTTGTAGTAAATGGTGTAGTTCATCGGATATCCGATTGACGCAGACACCGGAAGCGAAGCCACCCCGACAAGCGTCATGACCACAAGGAACAAAGACAGAACCTTAATAGATACTTTCTTCATTCATCTTCTCCTTTCACACCGGGGATAATGGCGACATCGCCGTCAATACCGGGCTTGTCGTCACGGCTTTCATCGATAGGCTGTTCCACATCAATGTGGATGTCACCCGTGCCGGGCTTTCCGTCGTCCGGCTTGTCTGTTTCCGTTCCGCTGCCCGAATCAATCGGCGGGATCACAGGATCGGGAATATCCGGCTTTTCCGTGGATGTGGTGGAATCGGTCGGAGGCTCCACGGGACCGTCCGGCTGTTTGCCGTTTTTCACGGCGGCAACAATCGCAGTTACGATCAAGGCGAGCGTAACGACTGCGATTATCATGCCGATGATGATGTTTGTTTTCTTACTCATACAAGCTCCTTTCACTTGAATTTGTAGTAACTTGAGACCGTAATCGGGACGTTGAGACTTTGGTAGGTCTTGCCGTTCCACCGAATCGGGAAGATGGCGGTATAGCGGAGTGTCAAACCGAAACCGTCCCCGCGCAGAACGGTGACGGTCGGTCTTGTCATGGTGCAGTTGCCGTTGTCATAGCGATAAACAGTCGCATCCGATGTCGGGAATCCCATTTTCTGATACACCCCGCCCTTGAATTCGGCATAGTCGATGTACGATTCATAAGGTTCGCCCTGTTTGATGGCATCGAACGCCTTGGTTGCGTACTCCGCAAGATAACTGTCGAGCTTCTGCTGAACTTCCCGTTTCTGAATCTGAACCTGGCTCATAAGTCCCATATAAAGCACAATAACGGACAAAAGCACCGAAACAAAAAGGACGATAATGCAAACATAAATGTAAGCGATCCCGTCCCTGTTACGAAGTATTTTCATAGCCGCCTCACTTCCAATAGACCTGAGACAGTCCGCTTGACGACGCCTTGACGCTGATGGGATGTGAGACTTCTCCGAACCCGAGAATTCGCAGGTGATAGGTCAGCGTACAGACGATTCGGTCACCAAGCTGCACCTTTCCCGTGGAATCCAGTGTCTCGCTTCCGTCAAAGGAATAGGAAAAGTCGACCCCGATTTTTTCTTTCAGCTCTCGGGCGTATTCGTCAACGGATACCGTTCCTTTCATCGCCGCATAATCGGTCAGCTGATCCGCCGCTGTCTTGATATTCTGATTCAGTGCCACAAGAGAGACAACATTGACGGCAAAGACAAGAACTGATGCGACGATCAGAATCGTAACCGCCACATCGACATAACCTTCGCCAAACCTGCTTTTGAAGAATTGTTTCAGTTTTTTCATCCAAACAGCCCTCCCAGCGATGACAAAAGCACCTCGCCGATGACTGCCACATATACAAGCATAAAGCAAATGAGCAGTACCATGGAAAGTTTTCGTACCTTCTTCGGCGCTTTGGAGGCTTCCGTTTTGAGATTCTGCCTTTGATAGTCCGAAAACTTCAGCACGAGCGAACCCCAATACACGCTTGTTTCATCGCCTCGGATCACCCCGATCAGACCTCTTGTCACATCGCTCATCATGGTCGAGCCGACGCGAGCTTCCAATCTTGTCAGTGCCACCTCGTAGTTACCCGAACGCATATCCGCAACGGTGATTTCCAGTTCTCGCTTCAGTTCCGATCCTGCCGTTTCTTTGTAGGCATCCAGAATGGCAAGAACATCCCGACTGTGAACCAGTGTCTTTTCGATGTTTGCAACCAGTCTCGGCAGTTCGTATTCGATCTTCTTTCTGCGCTCCCTGATTGCTTTGCCGACCTTGCGGATCTCAAAATAGTAGAGGAAGGCGGCAATGCCGAGAACCAGAAGTGCAAGAAGCTTTGAGAAAAACAGAAGCGGAACGCCAAACAAAGCAATAAATCCCGCCTTGACGATGGCATTCGCCGTGTACATTTCGGGTGTCATATTGATGTCTGCCGTTTTGAGATCGGCTTCAAGCTGAAGTCGTTTGTACTCATTTAGGCGGAGTTTTCCCGACAGCCAATTTGCCACTTCACGAAGCCAAAGTTCGAGCGGATTGGTTTTTCTGTTCTGCCGTTTGCCGAGATTGTGCGTAGCCTTTGCCACGGCATAGGTCGGGACGCGGAATGCGTCAGACAAGATCAGCGCAAGACCGACTGCCGCAAGCAGTGCCGTTATAATCACGATCCACATATTCCGCACCTCACTTTCTGTATTCGATCGGCTTTGTGTATCGGAACATCAACAAAGCCGTGACAAGGATGGCACAGGCACAGATCGCCATGACCGCTTTTCCGAGGGCGGTATACATCAGGGCGTTGTACCAGTCCCGATTGAGGACATACAGCAGTGGGATATTCGCCACCACCATCCCCGCCATCATGAAGTATTCGGTTCTTGCCGCAAACAAAAGCCCTTTGATCTCGTTGTTTGCAAGTCTGATATCCGTCAGCTTTGCCACAACAGGCATCAGTGTGTCCTTGAGCGTTCTGTCGTCCTGACAGGCGATCAGCGTATCACACCATTCCTTGAAGACGGTATTCTTCACTTTTTCACGGAGGTGTTTGATGGACTGTTTGACATTGGCGGAGATCATCGCATTTTCTGCAACAAAGCCTGCAAAGATATCCCGCACGGGTGGTTTGAGATACTGCACATTCTCCCTGACCGCCGTTACAATATCGTCCGAACGGACATAGGAGGTCGTGATAATCGAGAGTGCCGTTTCCAGTTCGTCCGACACATGATTGTCGTAATAGTTGACGGTTCTTTTGGCAAATGCAAATGGGATGAGAGCGAAGGCAACGGCGAAAACGGGGATTAGGAGCAGGTTATCGATGGCAACCGCCACCACGCATCCCACGATCATCAGTCCGAGCGATGCGGCGCAGGCGATTGTAAATCGGTTTCCTTTTCCGGTCGATTCCAAAGCGTCCCGAATGCGATTCAGCGATGCGGTCAGTTTTCGTGTTTTCTTTTTGCCGTTTGCGGTCAGAACCTTGTCCCGCAAGGTCTGCTCCGGTGCGGCAAAGCGCATCAGATCTTCGGAGATTCTCTCGGGAGTCAGCCCGAGCAGAAGGATCGCTCCGACTGTAATCAAGAGAAAACATAAGAGATAAATAACGGTCATTTCTCACACTCCTTTCCGAGGAAACGGTTCAGCACCTCTCTCGGCACACCGCCTCTCGTAAGCAGAGTCCGGAGATGTGCGGAAGGCAGATTGACTTTTTCAAACCCGCCTTTGATGCTGAATTTTCCGTCTTTGTATTCGTTTTCCGTGATGTTGTAACGATAAAGGCATCGGTATTCCGGTCTGCCTTCGGGTGACACGGCACATTCCGAGATGTCCATGATCTTTCTCGTATTGTCCTCGCACTTGTGTGCAAAGACAACAAGGGGAAACGCCTGTCTTGCCTGCGAGAGGCTGACCTCCATACCGAGTTGAAATCGCCTCTGACAAAGGAGCGAGATCCTCCCGTGCGCCGATTCCGCAGGTCCGGAATGCACAGTCGTCACGACCGTATGTCCCGTCAGGGATGCTTCCACGGCGGAGTTTGCTTCGGCATCGCGAATTTCACCGACGACAACAATATCAGGATCGAAACGGAGTGCCGCCACCACAAGATTTTCCTGTGAAATGTCATAAGCTTCATTCTCGCTTGGGCGGGAGAGCGTATGCACCACATTGTTCTGCACCTCGCCAAAGCGGTTTCGCTTGACAAGAAACAGCTCTCTTGATCCGCTTTCGATGGTGTAGATACGCTTGTCATCGGGGATGCTTCCGAGCAGTGCATTGAGAAGCGTTGTTTTGCCCGAAGAGGTTCGACCTGCGACCACAAGGCTGACGCCGTATCGGATGCACATTTCGAGGAATGCAACCATTTCTTCGTTTGCCATTCCGCTGTCGATGAGGCACTTTCTGTCCACTCTTTGCGGATGCAGAAGACGGATGGAAACGGAAATACCGCAATCGTCATCCACAACGGGACTTTTGATTGCGGTAATACGGGTATTGTTCGGAAGATGTCCCTGGGCGATCGGTGTGGCATTGTCGATGATCATGCCACTGTGATGGAGCAGTCGCTTGACTATATCCACGGCATGACCGGGCGTGTGGAAATGTTCTTCGAGCTTTTCCAGATGCCCGTCCGACCATGTGATGACGATATCATCCCAGGAGTTGACATTGATCTCGTCGATGTCGGGAGAGCCGAGATACGGAGTTAAGACCGAGTATTCCACCATTTCGGAGTAGAGGCGGTTGATCAGCTTCTCGTCCGTAAACCCATCAACGAGAAAGCCTTCGTCCAGAATATACTTTTCGATATACGATTTCAACTGATCGTGTTTACTCTCATCGGTCAGGGCGGAGGCATAGTATTTGGAGATATACTGCTGTGTCTTTGCAAGAACACTCCAAAGGTCACTGTGCTTCATATTCCACCACCTTTCCGGCGATCTCCTTCATACGGGAATCAAAGCGCTTGTCCTTTGCCGGTGCGTAAAGGCTTCCTTTCTGCATCTGTTCCTTGATGAGCTGACTGTACGGAACGGTAAACGCAACATACTTCAGGTGGCTTCGTGCTTCCTCAACCGGCATATATGCATCGGCATTGGGGATATTCAGCCCGATGATGTGTTCGTCCATACGGTACTTTGCGTCTTCATACACGCCTTTCTGCGAGAGGAAGAAACTGATGGCGGAAAGGTCGGGAGACGCAAGGCGGATGATCTGATCTGCCTGTTCGACCGCAACCGAAGAGAGGACATTGTTTTCAAGGATTGATGAGCAGTCCACGATCACATAATCGGCAAGCATTCCGAGCGCCCTATAGAGTTCTTCGGCTTTGGCTTTTCCATAGCGGGGATAGGTAAATTTGTTTTCGCCCGCACGAAAGCCAATGAAGCCGAAGTTCTGCCGTTCCTTGATCGTAACGAGGTTTTTGATGACATCGTCGGTGTCAATTTCGGTCTTTGAAAGCGGAATCCCGACAGAGCCGAGGTTTTCGCTTTTTTCGTTCGGGAAGATCACGGGGAGCGTCGGCGTTTCAAGGTCGGTATACAGCACGATGACCGTTGCCTGATAGTTATCGTAAATGGCTGTCGCAAGTTTGGTTGCAAAAGTCGTTTTGCCGGAATGAGGAGATCCCCATACCGCAATGATCCTTGCTTTTTCGTGACGCATATCAGTCACCCGCCTTGCCCAGATATGCCGCTTGCACATCCAGATATTTCTGTGCTGTCGACGCGTCGCCCCTGAATTCCAGAACGAAGTGAATATTGCCGGTTCGCTCGTAAAGGGCAAGCAGTTCCGCCTGTGCGTCATTTACAAGCAGTGTCACGGTAACAGGCTGTGCGCTGTCGGCGACTTCTGCCTTGTCAATGCCCTGCGAGGTGGTGGAGGTGATGACCTTCACATACCGGAGTTCAGGCGGTGTAAAGCATCGGTTTTCGGTGGAATCGTAAATGACCGCAGACACGATGTCGCCGGTTTCGAGTTTGCCCGAAAGCCCCATGGCGAAACTGCCGATGGTGACCGATATGGCTTTCTTGCCTTCCTTCAGGGATTCCAGCAGATTGCCGGCGGATTCGGTCTTGTCGGTCAGCTTGACGGGCGAAATATAGTCGCCCGGAAACAGATCGCAGGCGGCATGTTTGCCGATGACATCATCCTTGTTTTTGAGCAGTCCGTCCGCGAGATTGTAGCTTCCGACCTCTGCAATCTCGATATCCGCATCGGTGATCGGACTGCCTTTTTCAACAGTCCTGACAACTCTGACAACGGCGGTTTTACCATCTCTCAGTTTGTTGACCACCGGCGCAATCCCGAAGCAGATGGCAAGTGCCGCAACAATGCAGATGATGCCGATGACGGTTCGGTTACCAAGGGCATGAGAGCCGATGGTTTTTTTATTTTTTCTCATAATCCTGTCCTTTCTGTGTTTTTGATCAGATCAGAAATGCCGCAAATGTTGCGCCCGCCAGAAACGGAATCAGCGCAAAGGGGACTTTGCGGCATCTGATCTTAACTTTGTTATAGATACTCATAAAAATGACCGCAGCAAGCAGTCCGACAAGATATGCTCCGACACCGCGGGAGAACCCGAGGATCATAGCACTGCAGACGGAGAGCTTCATATCTGCCCCTCCGAGCGTTCTGTGCGGCGGAAGAACGGCAAGTGCCAGCTGCGGGATCAGTACCACAAACGCCCCAAGCACCATGGAGCCGACACCGACGGTCGGAATACGCATAATGGCAATCGGGAGCAGACACAGCCAAACCCAATCCGGCACTTCATGGTATGTCAGATCCGACCACGATGCGAACAAAAAGATAAAGAACAGGTACAGCCCTGCAAGGATCGTGATCGTCATGCCGTAACGCAGAAAGAGCGCAAGTGCGGCGAGACCTGACAGGACAAGATTTACGGCAAGGTTTGATCGATAGTGCCTCCCTTGAAGCACCTGTGTGAACTTCCATCCGAGAAACAGTGCACTTCCGATAAACAGGAGTGCCGCAAGGACTTGAAGCGTCACTTTGAGCGGAATATTTTCCGCAAGCGTCACCCATGGCATAACCGGAAGTACCGGCGTTACGGGTATTGGTTGTATCATCATTTGATTATCGTTACTCCTTTCATAGCTTGCGTGATGATTTGGGCAAAGAAAAAGCAAAGACACCGCTTTTTCGGCGATGCCTTTGCTTTAGGGATTGTTCAATTTCAAAAAGACTGGCTGAATCCTTGGGAAGATACTTGCTCATATGCCGGCAACAAGATTTTTTCATACCGTGCATTGATATATGCCTTGTAAAAATCCTTTTGCAGGTCGGTGATATACGGTGTTTCATTGATCAGCTGCTCGATCTTTTCCATGTCAATTCTCGGAACGATACGCACGATTGCTTCATCACAATCGTCATATTCACCGGACATGAGAAAATCATAGTAGTTGATCTTCTGCCCGTCCAGTTTCACTGCGGATGTCGGGAAACGGTAGATGCGTGCATTCAGCTCATCCTCGTTATTAAGGACATTGCGCATAACCTTTTCATCCGCCTGAGGGAGAAGACAGCTTCCGCAGTCAAAGATCGGAGCGATTTCTGCCGTATCGGTCTTGCTGTCGTAAAGGAATCCCCAGTTCCCGTTATGGCGGTCAAAATTACCGAGCAATGCATCCACGACAAATACATTCCAGAAGTGTTCAAGCAGTTTTTCGGGATTTACAAACCGTTGCTTTTCGATGGATTCCAGAATGTCCGACAGTTCTGTTCCGCTGCCACCATGTTCAGAGTCGATCACTGTGTTTTTGACTGAGCAAAAGTCATACAGCGTCTTTCCGTCTGCGGTAAAATCACCACACGCACATACCACTTTTTCTTTGCCGTTTACCGTAAAAACACCGAGCAGTGTGTATTGTGCGGAAATCCCGAGCATATTGAAAATACTGCTTCCGAGATGCTCACTGATGCAACTGTTGGTGTAAGAAAGATCTGTCGGCTTTTGTATGCCTGACGGAGGGAATTTCAGCATATACTGTCTGCCATCATATTCAACGGCAATCTTTTTCCCGTTCGCACCGTTATATGCCTTGCCGAGTAACCTTCGGCAGGAAGTAAAATCAATTCTGTCTGTCATACAGCCCTCCCCCATAAATACTTTTGTCTGAGATAATCTGCGTGTTCGGGCGTAATTGCTCCGTCACTAATCTCGGCATCATTGATGCTTCCGTACAGTTCTCCCCAAAGGCAATCCATCAGTGTCGATCCGTTCTTCAGCGCCTCTTTATATGCGTCAAGATCCTTTTGCAGATAACCGGGCAAGCCGTATTCATAGCTTTGCTCCATTCTGCTCTCGGCGGTCTGCTCTCTCATTGCCGATTCCAGTAAGGTTTCCATCGGCACGGAAAGCACCTTTGCCAGCTTGTATAAGGTTTCTCCCGAACATTTCTCGATGCGTGTTTTACCGCTGCATATATCGTTCAGCGTTGCGTGCGGAATGCCACTGAGTTTGGCGAGTCTGTATTTTGTCATACCGTTTTCGGTAAGAATTTCGTTGATACTCATCTTCATCACCCATATATATTATATCGGCATACCGACATAATGTCAATAGGTTTCCCGAAAAAGTAACAGATTATTCACCCAGTTTGATGAATTTATGCCCCTCCGACGGAAAAACCGTCGGAGGGAGATGTGGTTCCGATTAAGTACCGGAGTAATTGAACATATTCCCGATCTTGGTCGTGAGGTTCGGGATGATGGTCGTATTGAAGAGCGCATAGAGTCCTGCGAGAATCACACCGCCGACAACCACGCCGATGATGATCTTGACACCGGTATCGATGTAGCCTTCGCCCGCCTTGGAGGTAAGGGCAGTCTTGGCGGAGATGGCGATGGAGTTTACCTTGTTACGAATGGAATTGAAGAACTTTTTCATGTGATATTACCTTTTTAACCTTTCTGTATTTGAGTTGTTGGTGATTTGAAATCAGGCACCGTAGTTGAACATCTCGGAGATCTTGGTGCCGAGAGTCGGGATGATGGTCGTATTGAAGAGTGCATAGAGTCCTGCGAGAATGACTCCGCCGACAACCACACCGATGATGATCTTGACACCGGTATCGATGTAGCCTTCGCCTGCCTTGGAGGTAAGGGCGGTCTTGGCGGAAGTGCGGATGGAATTGACCTTGTTACGGATGGAGTGAATGAGTTTTTTCATGTTTTGTGTTACCTTTCTTTTTTAGATTTGATTTTTGGTTGGATTACATTTTCTGCACGGGTGCTTCCTCTGACGGAGTGGGTGCAGATTCCACTGCGGCAGATTGGTGCTGCTTCAGGGCATTGTCGTATTCTTGGGAGATCAGTCCGACAAGAGCTGCCCTTGAGCCTGCGGTGATGGGGTGAAAGAGGTCATCATAGACCGTTTTTCCTTCGGCATCTTTGTGTGCGGATTGCGGCATGGTGATGAAGGTTTTATTGTCCTTCTCCCAAACCTTAAAGCCGTGAACTGCGAATTCGCCGAGGGTGATGCTCGCAATCGCTTTGAGTTTTTGCGAGTCATCGGTAAAAAGCCTGTCCATGCGGACTTTGATCGCATAAGGGTTCTCCTGCTTGCGATCCACGCCGCTTTCCTGGTCAAGCCGTTCAGCGTCGGATGCCATCTTTGCCCCGCCTTTCTTTCCTGTTGCCATTGGGTTTCCTCCTTTCATTGAGTTTGAATCTATAAAAAACGGGAGATGCGTTTTTGGCACATCTCCCGTCTCTTATTGTGGTTACAGACCGTAGAAGTCGAAGCGGAGGGCTTTCTCAACTTCTTCCGGGCTGATGTCCTCCGGCTCGGCAAATTGTTCGCCATATTCCCGGATCTGCCTGTCGGTCAGGTCACAAAAACCTCCGTATCCGTCGTCACCGACAAGGAACAGCGGTCCGGCGATGACATCGCCGTACAATCTGCGGTTGCCCTCCATGCCGTTATATTTGGATTCTTCGTTGCAAACGACAACTGCATTGTCATCAAAAGGCGAGATTACCTCCATGAGAGCGTCTTCACCGTGATCGCTGACGGCTCTTTGCCAACAGTCGAGCCTGTCGATGACGCGCGTTTCAATCGGTTTTCGGTGCGGTTGAATCATCAGCACACGAACCCCTTTCATCGGCTCCGTCCGGGATGCGTCAAAGTCTACCTTCTTCCAGCCGATACTATCGCAGAAGTAAAAGCCCTTTTCGGTAAGGTCAGTATGGTAAACTTCGTGGATATCGTCGATCACTTCAACAACATCTGACACGGACAGCGAATGTCCCTGATAAGTCGTCGGTTTTCTGCCTGCGTTGAGATGGGAGTAGACTTCGTCAAGGCTTTTTGCCTGAATATCGCCGGCATACACGCATTGATAGGTCGTCGGATCGATTCCGCCTAAGCGTTCGGCTTCAGTGAAACTACAGAATTTGAGTCTTTGTTTGTCCCGTTCGCTCTGTATCTGATAGATTCTGACTCTCATGACAATCCGCCCATCCCTTCGTCCTCGTCATCGGAAAAGGATTCTTCGTCCTGTTCGTCGGACATCTGCCCGTATTCTTCGGCATATGCCGCATAGTTTTCGGGACCGATCTCCCTCAGAAATTTCTCCCGAAAGTGCCAGAGCGGATAGGAGCAAAAGCCGCTTTGTCTCTCCATCGGCGTGCTTTCGGCAATACCGAGATCGAGAAGCTGATCTGCAAACGGACAGTTGTTCCGATCGATATAGGCGCAGTCCTTCATCCCGATAAATTCGCCGAAGGACTTGGTCAGGACTGCATACTGCTCGGGTTCTTCGGACACAGTGTCAAGCACAATGGCAAGACCGTGTTTTTCCTGTCCCATAATCCCCTTGACCGAATACAGTTCAAGGTGCGGGCGGAGCTGCAGTTCGTTTCCGAGCGGATCGGTTATCGTGATCGTGCGGGGGCGGTGTTCCGGATTTGTCTCTCTCTTTTCTGCATTCCGAAGTTGAAAAAGGCGATCTCTTGCCCATTCGGGAAGTTTTCTTTCATCGGCAATACCGAGAAAATCGTTTCGGTAAAAACTCGTTTTCTCACCGTCCTTCAGGAATTCGCCGAATACTTTCCGCCCGATTTTCGACTCATCACAGCCGTTGCCCGATCTTGCATAGAACAGCTGATAGTCGCCGTGCTTGTAATCCTCATTGAGGAGGAACGGATCGAGGATCAGAAGTTTGTTTTCGTATCGGGCGTGCGTGCTTCCGGGGATGCAGTCTTTTGCACCGAACTGTCGAACGACCTCGGCAAGGTATTTTCGATAGTCGCTGATCAGACCGTTCACGATTTCGGGATGACTGCCCACGGAAAACTCGTAATTGTGGCTGTCCTTCGGGATGGGAATCGTACCTGCCCATTCCTTGTTTTCGGGACGGAATCTGCCATCCCCCGGATGTTCTTTGACCGTGTTGGCAAGAACCCATGTGAGGCGGTCGACGCCGTATTCTTCCGCAAGGGGCGGAATGATACCGTCTTTGAGATGCATCCCGTCGAAGTTTTCCGACAGGGCTTTTTCAATCGTTTCCTTACAGCGGATATTCTCCCTGAGCGAATCCCTCCACAGCATTACCTCGTCTTCCCGGCGGGCTTGGTCGAGCGAGTAAAGGTAGAGGAATGACATCAGAAGTCCTCCCCGGAGGAGATCCTGTTGGCGAGATAGCGAAGCACCGCTTTCTGTTCGGAAGCGGACAGGCTGTTGATGACATCGAGCAAAGACGCTTCCTTCGGTTTTTCACGCACGTCGGTGCAATGGTCGCAGACTTTTTCTCGGTGCAGGATCAGCGTATCGGCATCCTTGATCTCGTAAGAGATGACATCCCCAGGTTTAAAACGGGATTTGATGCGAATGGCGAACGGTACGGTGGTATTTCCTTTTCTGCCGAGAACTCTGAAGATCTTATTCATCACAATCGTCCTCCGTTCTCGTACAGGAGCCACACTCCGGGCAATAATATGGGCAGTCGTAACATGGGGAATCCTCGTCGTCGCAGTCATCCTCATCGGTATATAGATAAAGTTGTTCAGTTGATTGGCGAGGACAACAATCGACTCACTGTCATCCACATCAGCCATTTGCATCGCAGCCGACAGCTTTTCGAAGTCTGATTTGTCATATAGTCTTTGAAGAGCTTCGCAGGTATTATTCAAGCAATAGACACCTTCATTTGCGAGAATTGATTTGCTGTTCTCACTCCAATCTTCGGCAGGGAAATTTGACGATTCCAGTGAGCATTCACATTCTCCCCACGTCTTTGCCGGGAGCTTTGACAGTGCGTGATTGATATCCTGAATAGAACATGGCAGATACAAATACTCGGTTTCACCTTTACGGGAGACAGCAACGGTGGCAAGCGATCCTTTATAATCATATTCGGGAAAATGTCTGCCATCATACACAGGCTCAAAGGGGATGTCCTCATTGACAAAAAGCACGCCGTAAGGTGTCGTAATTCCTTTGCCCGATTGCATGAGTTCCTTGCCGATTTTTGCAAAGTCGGTGGATGCCATTTCATCAAGACTCATCACTTGCTTTCGGTTCAGAATGTGGGAAACGCCGATTGCATTCGGGGTACTGAAATCTGAGATGAGCGTGAAGCGCGGGAGATTATATGTGTAATTGATCAGTGCTTCAACCGTTTTGGGACGGAAGATGGAAACGGCGGCATCAAACTGCGATTGCTCACGCTTGTCGAAACTCTCCATGCGCTTGGCAAGGAAGTTAAGCTCTTCGATGTTCCACTCATCTCTTTCCAGATACTTCAATTCCTCGGGTTCGGTGATTTCGGTTACCATGACAACCGGATCCTTTTCCGGAATGCCGGGAACGAACTGCGTGTCAACCGGGAGAGTGAGCGTTTGCTCATCGACATTGATTCTGATTTTTAAGTTGATCATGTTGCTCCTTTCTGCGTTTTATGATTTCTTTCATATTTTCAGGGAAGGGGGACCCCGTGCGGACTTTGTCCTGATAGCAACAGCACCACTGCAGTTTGCATTTTCCTTTGGAATAATACAGGCAGTAGTGGCAGTTGCAATCTTCTTTTTTGTATTGGTAGGCGATCTCGGATACCTCCTTTCGTTGAAAAAGCTCAACCTATTGAGGTCAATAATTCGCTCACTCTATCTGTCTTCTCCCACGGAAAGTCTGCCGAGTTGAAATGCCCGTATGCCGAAGTCTTTTTGTAAATCGGCTTTTTCAAGTCGAACTGTTCAATGATTGCGGCAGGACGAAGGTCAAATACCTTTGTAACTATCTCGGCGAGTTCTTCATCCGAAAGGTTTGATGTCCCGAATGATTCAACCGAAACAGCAAGAGGTTCTGCTTTCCCGATGGCATACGAAATGCCGACCTGACAGCGGTCGGCGAGTCCTGCTTTTACAAGATTCTTTGCAATGTATCTTGCCATGTAGGCACCCGAACGATCGACTTTTGTGGCATCCTTTCCGGAAAATGCTCCGCCGCCGTGCGCTGCAAGACCGCCATAGGTGTCCACCATAATCTTTCGCCCGGTGAGTCCCGTATCTGCTTCCGGTCCACCGATATTGAAACATCCCGAAGGATTGATCAGAATTTCCGTATTTTCATCGGCGGGAAAAACAGACAGTGCGACAGGAAGCACATCGTTTAAGATCTCATCTTCAAGTTCTTCGATCGGTTTCTTCCACGAGTGCTGAACCGATACAACCACCGTTTTGATCCGCTTGGCTTTGCCGTTTTCGTATTCCACTGTGACCTGTGCTTTACCATCGGGCATTACACCACGAAGGCGATGCTCACGCTTTTGAATATCGATTTCCCGGCAAATGTTGTGTGCAAGCACAAGCGGAAGAGGAAGCATTTCCTCAGTTTCGTTTGTGGCGTAGCCATATACCGTTCCCTGATCGCCTGCCCCAAGTGAGGAATATCTGTCCTCGCACCCGTTCCGTCCTTCAAGCGAATTCGAAACCCCGTTTGCAATGTCTTTGCTCTGACGATGGCAGTTGACGAACACACGGAAATCATCCGGGCTGTAACCGCAGATCTGAAGTGCTTTCTTCACATCGCTCTCGATATACGGACGAAGTTCACAGGTGATTTCACCGGCAACGATGATCTTTCCACCGGTTGCCATGACCTCACACGCCACGCGGGAGTCGGGATCGACTTCAAGACAACTGTCGAGGATGAAGTCTGCGATAAAATCGCAGAGTTTGTCGGGATGACCGACGCGGACGCTTTCACAGGTTTTGTAGGTTTTCATTTTGCTTATCTCCTTTTGTTTATTAGATTTCAAATAAAAAAGCACACCCATGAGTGTGCAAAAAAATTGCTCGTGTCAAAAGAAATTTGCGGTTAGACACACGCATGACACAAATAGATGTTATACTATTATTCGATGGAATTACACTATTGCAAGGAATCGCCGAAGAAAAAGAAAAATGTAACGCAAGTGCAAGTGCAAATTTTGTGCAAGTCTTGTGCAAGCATTTTCCCTTGTTTTACATTGTTTTTTCAAAAGTTATTCCGACTTTCGCACGAAAAACGCTCTTTTACGCGATTTTAGCCCGATTTTTCACGATATTTTGGCTATTTTCCGGTTCCTTTTGGAGTTGGGGTGGTAGAGGCCGCACGTTCAAGTCGTGTCACTCAGACCATATCGAGTGTTCATAACAGACCTGAAGGTTTGGTATGGACACTCGATTGTTTTTTACCTGAAATACTGTTTTTTATTGTAGCCGTGCAGATTCTCAGCACGGCTTTTTCTCTTGGATCAGGTGGCATCTTCTATCACTTGATCCAACGCAGAAACCGTTTTATACCGTATTTGATTCCACTGCTCTCGCTTACGCTGTCTGCTCCCCGCTCACATACCGGATCGCCACGCCCTGTCTTGTCTCCATCAGAACCGGAGTCTTTTGCACATACGGGACATCAATCACGCCGACAAACCGATAGTGAATCACAATCTTCTGCGTTCGGTTCTTGCCTCTGCCCTGCACGGCGTGGATGTCAATGCGCTCAACCAATTCGTGAAGCACGGTCGGAGTCAGCGTCTCCATCTGCATGAAGGAACGGATGGCTCGGAGAAAGCCGTCTTTTGCTGTCTGCATACCGGACAGGCGATTCAGGCGCTCGGTCAAATCGAAAATCCGCTTCTTCAGTTCCGCTTTTTCTTCCTCGTACTTTTTGGAAAGCTGCATGAACCATTCGTCGCTGACCTTTCCGTTGACATTGTCCTCATAAATACGCTCATACAGTTTCAGCACCTCGGCGTTTCGTGCTTGGGCAGCGGCGAGACCGGCTTCCAACCGTTTTTGCTCCGCCATCATATCCGCATCCGTTTTTTGCTGCAGGAGTTCCGCAAAAGCGGTCTCATCGCAGGCAAGGAAAGCGGCAAGCCGCCGGAGTTCGGAGAGAACGACCTCGGTCAGTGCGTCCTCCCGGATATAGTGGTGATCGTTGCAGATGCCTCTCATGCCCTTGTAGTTGGAGCAGAAGAAGTGTCGGACCGGTACTTTGTTTGTGCTTTTGTGGAACCACATCCGGCTCCCGCAATCGGCGCAGTAGAGGAGATTCGTGAAAATGCTCTTTTTTTCCTCCGGATTCTTCAGATGCCTCTGCTTCACCTTCCCGACAATCTGCTGAACACGCTCAAAGGTCTCACGGTCGATGATCGGCTCATGGACATCGCGAAATACCGCCCAATTCTCCTGCGGATTGTCGATGCGGGTTTTATTCCGAAACGATTTGGAGTAGGTCTTGAAATTGATGACATCCCCGCAGTATTCCTGCTGCGTCAGCATCTTGGCAACGGTCGTTTTACACCACCGGTACGGATTCGGCTGTGTTTTCTTGCCGCCTCTCGGAAGTCCCTTGCTCTGCCAGTAGGCTTGCGGGACAAGCACTTTTTCATTCTGCAGCTTTCTTGCAATCGTTTCATTGCCTTTTCCCTCCATACAGAGACGGAACACCTTACGGACGACATCTGCCGCTTCCGGGTCAATCACCCATTTCTTCTTGTTCTCCGGTGACTTCATATACCCGTATGGCGGCGGTGAGAGCGGCTCTCCGGCGTTGCCTCTCAAGCGTTGTGAGCTTCTGACCTTCCGGCTGATGTCCTTGGCATACATCTCGTTGAACATACGTCGTTCGGGAAGGTGAAGCGCAAACAGCAAAAATCCAGTATTCATGCGGGTTTGCGGCGAGATGGCTCTCGATCAGATAGCTCTCTTTCAGACGGTCAACGGGCTGAAATCACAATCGCATAGTTGTTTTCATGGGAGAATGGCGGTAACAGCGGTCATTCTCCCTTTTTTCGTTCCTGCCGCTTTCAACAGGAGGAACACGAACATGGAAGAACCGAAAAGCAAAGCGAAGCGCGGGGCAAAGACCGCTGCGGCTGCGCAAGAGGATAAAATCACGCTGCTCCCGCTGTCGGAGCTGCACGACTTCCCCAACCACCCCTTCAAGGTGCGGGACGATGAAGCCATGCAGGAAACGGCGGAGAGCATCCGGCAGTACGGCGTTCTCGTCCCGGCTATCGTCCGTCCCCGTGAGGACGGCGGCTATGAGATCATCGCCGGACACCGGCGCAGGCACGGCAGCGAGCTGGCGGGGCTTTCCGCCATGCCCTGCATCGTGCGGCAGATGGACGACGACACCGCCACCATCCTCATGGTGGACAGCAACATCCAGCGGGAGAATATCCTGCCCTCCGAACGGGCGCAGGCATACAAAATGAAGCTGGAAGCTATCAAGCGGCAAGGTGCAAGGCATGATTTAACTTCGCCGCAAATTGCGGCGAAGTTCCGTGCTGACGATGAAGTTGCAAAAAATACAGATGTCAGCGGAGATACTGTTCGCCGCTACATCCGCCTGACCGAACTCACCCCGGAGCTTCAACAGATGGTGGACGAGAAGAAGATCGGCATGACCCCTGCCGTGGAGATTTCTTACCTCAAGCCGGAGGAACAGCAGATGCTCCTGACCGCCATCGACAGCGAGCAGGCTACGCCCTCGCTTTCTCAGGCGCAGCGCATGAAAAAGCTCTCCCGCGACGGCAAGCTCAACGACGACACCATGCTGGACATCATGATGGAGCAGAAAAAGCCGGAGGGCTATAACGTCGTCCTCTCAGCGGACAAGCTGCGCAAATACTTCCCGCGCTCCTATACGCCGCAGAAGATGGAGGAAACCATCCTCAAGCTGCTGGACGCATGGCTGCGCAAGCGCCAGCGCGACCAGTCCAGATAACCAAATACGACCGCAGACAACCACGACACCGACCGGGCAGAGAGCTTTCTTTGCCCGGTTTTGTCATATCCAGAGAGGAGCAAAGCCATGTATATCAACACGTTCAAGTATAAGCCGGAGGACGTTTCCTGCGTCCTCTGCACGGAATATGTCAAAAAGCTGGGCTGCACCGCCCTGTCCTGCCCCTGCCTTGCCGAGCGTATGGAAGCCGGTACGGTGGGCTATGCGGAGGCCGTCGCGGAGCTGTTCCCGTACCGTCCGCGCCTGACCGCAAGAATCATGCGGCTGGCAGAGAGCTTTCCCGGCACCATGTGGCAGGACGACGCCCACAGGAAGCGCATGGAAACCCTGCGGCTGCTGCTGGGCTGCCGCAAGGAGCGCGATACGCCGGAGTTCTTCGCCGCGCTGTATCTGCTGACCTCCAACAAGGAGCTTGCGGACAGGACCTTCAACTGCTTCTTCCTCAGCGGCATCGACTTCCGCTACGCTCGCAGGCGCGGCATCTCTCCCCATGACTACACGCTGCTTATGGCGGCAAAGAGCCTTTACTGCCATACGGCGGAGGTCACGCAGGGCGATCTTGCTGAGCCGCAGATCATCCCGGACGAGGCGTTCCGGCTGCTCATCAACGCCCTGCTCATCGCCCGTTTTGGGCTGGACGCCCTGAAAATTACCGCAAGACGCGGACAGTGGGAATATCCCCTCCGCCGCCTCATCCGCCGCGAAGCAGGGGGTAACGCTCCGTCCGCGGGGCTGCTTTTTCCCTCTGAGGGGAGGTGAACACCGTGGCAGTATTTCGCGTGGAGAAGAACCACAATTACACGGTCATGTCCAATTACCACCTGCGGGACACCGCCCTGACGCTGAAAGCCATCGGTCTGCTGTCCAAAATGCTCTCTTTGACAGACGAGTGGGATTATACCACCCGCGGGCTTGCCACCATCTGCAAGGAGGGCGTGGACGCCATCGGCGCGGCGCTCAAGGAACTGGAATCGCACGGCTACCTTGTCCGCCGCCAGCTCAGGGACAGCCGCGGGCGCATCACCGACACCGAGTACACGATCTATGAATCGCCGCATACGCCTCTGCCGGATACGGCTTCACCAGATACGGAAAACCCGTATCTGGATACCCCGGATACGGACGAGCCATATACGGAAAAGCCCGCGCAATTAAATAAAGATAGAAGAAATAAAGAAAAAGAAATTCCAGATGAATCTATTACGGATACATCAAATCCTGATCCAATCCATCCCCCAGCCCCCTTGCAGGGCGCGGGATATGACGGGATGGGATACGAGGAAGCGCGAGAGATCGTCAGAGAGAATATCGAGTACGACATTCTGATGCAGGACCCGCGGCAGGACAGAGAGCAGCTTGACGAGGTGGTGGACCTCATTGCGGAAACCCTCTGCTCCCGTAAGAAAACCATCGTGATTGCCGGAGACGAGTACCCGTCTGAGATGGTGAAGGAGAAGCTGCTGCGCATCACAGCCTCCCACATCGAGTACGTCTTTGACTGCCTGAAGCAGAACACCACCTACGTCCGCAACATCAAGAAATACCTGCTGGCGTCGCTGTTCAACGCGCCCAGCACCATCGGCAGCTACTATTCCGCCCTCGTCAACCACGATATGTACGGCGACGGGCTGCGCGGCCGGTAGCCGCCGCGTCCATGCAGGACGGCTTTCCCCATATCCGCGCGCCCCCTCGCGGGACGCAGAATCATTCTATCCGCTCATGCGGTAAAAAACAGGAGGACAAGGCACATGGCAAAATCCAATTATCCCCATAAGCAGAGAAGCGGCGGCAGCAACCGGGGCGCGCTCATTGCGCTGCTGGTGCTGCTCATCATCGCGGCGGCGGTGTTCCTGCTGCGAAGCTACACAGACGGCAAGACGCCCGATCCCGCCCCCGGCGGCATCGTCTACGACCCCGGCGCGGTGGAGGGCGGCTGGAATGAGGCGGACACGGACAAGATCGTGGACGCGCTCAACGAAAAGGTGGAGCAGGGCATGATCAACATCTCCATGAACACCACGCCCACCTTCCAAAACAGCAGCTCTGCCGGAAACCTGATGATCGTCAACGAGAGCGTCAACAACTACCCGCAGGTGGTGGAGATCCACCGCAACGACACCGGCGAGGTGATCTACAAGTCCGGCGCGATCCCCGTAGGCAGCAAGCTGGAAACGGCGAAGCTGTCCGCCGACCTTGACGCCGGAACATACGAATGCACCGCCCTTTTCTACAACGTAGACCCCGACAGCGGCGAATACCTCGGCTGCGCGGGCGCTGTCATCACCGTCACCGTTCTGGAGTGACGGTTTTTCATTTCGTGACCATGCCGCAAGGCGGTCAATATATTTTACAAGCCGAAAGGCGAAAGGAGAAAAACCTATGAAGAAGCATACCTCCAAGCTCATCGCACTCGTCCTGGCGCTCTGCCTCTGCCTCAGCCTGTCCGTTTCCGCGTTCGCGGCGGAGATCGACAGTTCCGGCGGCTCCGGCTCCACCCCCGTCAACCTCAGCTCCACCTCGGACGGCACCGAGGGCGGCGACCCCTCCGCCACCGCCATGCGCGTTACCGTTCCCACCGCGCTCCCGATGGCCATGTCGCAGGACGGCGACGTGACCACTGCCAACAACTGCCAGATCGTCAACCACTCCTACGGCGCGGTGCGCGTGAAGTCAGTTTCCATCACCGCAGCCTCCGGTTGGAAGCTCACGGCCTTCGGCAATAAGTCCATCCTCGCCGGAGAAAAGGTGGACAGCAACAAGCTGGGCTTTGCCATCTCCATCGGCGGCGGGCAGCAGAAGGCCACCGATGCCTCTAACGCCAACACCCAGACACTCATCGACGCGCCCATCGCAGGCTGCTACATGACCGGCGTGGGTGACAGCACCGGCAACACCGTGAAGATCGACTACGCCGCCATCGTCACCCCGCTGTCCTCCGCCGTGACCGGCGCGACCGTGGCAAACGTGGTGTTCATCGTGGAGTGGGATACCGCGGCGTAAGAGAAAACCCAACAGCCAAGCGAATAAACCACAAAACAGCGGCGGGCGGCTCCTTTTGCGGGGGCTGCCCCTGCCGCAGAAAGGCAGGCTTTATGAAACGAAAAACCATCCCGGCGTTTTTACTCGCCCTTGCGCTGGTGTTTTCCCTTTCCACCGGCGCGCTGGCGGCAGGCACGACCACCGCCACCGTACCGGTGACGCTGACCGTTTCCAACGAGTACCGGGCGGTCAACGTCACCGTCCCCGCCGCCCTGCCCGTGTACGTCATCAACGGCACGGTGGTCACGGCAGACAACGCGAGGATCACAAACAACGCCAAAACCGGCTCCGTGCAGGTGACGGGTCTTTCCGTCACGGACGGAGCGTACAAGGTCGGGAGTTACGACAGCTTCTCCGGCAGCAAGACCATCGCCCTGAAAATTAACGGCTGCGTCACAACCGGCGCGGGCAGAGTGCAGCTTACGTCCTCCGCCTTTCCTGTGATCGCGGCGGGCGGAAGCCAGAAGCTCACCTATTTCGCAAAGGTGTCCGGCGACGCGCCCAACAGCAAGGACGTACAGGCGGCGAACGTGGTATTTACCATCTCCATCGTGGATTAAGGAGGGGGCAGCATGACGCTTATGAAAGCAAAAAAGCCGCTGGCTCTGCTGCTGGCGCTTCTGGCGGCGCTGTCGCTGCTCGGCACCACGGCGCTGGCGGCAGGGCTGCCGGAGGAAACGATTGCGGCACAAACGGAGCTGTGCGGCGAGGACTGCGGACACACGCACGAAGAAGTATTTTCACACACGGAACACACAGAAGAATCCCTGCCAGAACCGGAAGAAATAGCTGTGCCGGTGGCAACACCTCTGTTGGAACAGCCTGAACCGGAAGCAGAACAGTCCACCGATACCTCCGGCGTAATTCCGGGCAGCGGCATCCATTGGGAACTCAACGAATACGGCTGGCTCATGCTCTCCGGCAGCGGGGCTTGTC
>OCQA01000764.1_pt1 | contig 29023 bp, 30 predicted proteins | sample 1538571 | NCBI WGS metagenome assembly OCQA01 (sample SAMN04571708, study PRJEB22368) | human gut metagenome | biome: human gut; material: stool | host: Homo sapiens | place: Luxembourg | collected 2012-09-28 | reverse complement strand
ATCGCATTGGCGACCACGCCGACGAGCCATTTGGTCAGGTACTCCGACCAATGCCGGGCGTTGCGCACTGTGACGGTCGCGGCCAGTTCGTCGATGGCCTGAGTCCCCGTTGCCGGCGGCAGTTTATGAAAATACGCCTGCACGGGATTCACACGCTCGGAAAAGTCGCTTTCGAGCATGCTGCGCAGGTTCTCCGCCGAGGTGGAGATGCCGATGGTGCGGTCGAGCTCCCGCCGGAAGGAGTTGAGCCGGTATTTGGTCACGGGGAGGAACTCGCCGTCGCTGCTGCGGAACTCCGCACGGCTTTTGACCGTGTTGTAGCGAAAGGCGTAATGCTCCCGCAGGAACTCCTCGATACGCTCGTTCCGGGACTGCTTGCCGGGGACTGCAACGCTGTCTGACGACTTATTTGCCATCGCGCTCGCCGAGAATCCGTTGAATGTCCGAGGTGCGGTAGCGAACCTTGTTACCGACCTTAACGGCTTTCAGATATCCTTTGCGGTTCCAATGCCAGAGCGTCGCGTCGCAAACATCGCATAGCTCTTTGACCTGCTCTTTGGTCAGGTAACGTTCCTTGCGGGCTTCGGCGACTTGTGCAGCCAGCTCTTCTTTGGCGCGGTCGATAAGGCTTTTGGAGAAAGCCAACAGATCCTCGCCGCTTACCTCCAGCCGGATGCTGCCCGGAGCATCCCGGAGGATGGATAATAAATCTTTCATACATTGCTTTCCGCCCGTTATGAGGCGCAACATTCCGGCGGAGGGAAAAGCAGCGCCGCCGCCCGGAAATCCGAGCGACGGCGCAAATATAATGTTATGATTGAACGATGTTTAAGCGTTTAATTCGCGGTGTATTAAGACGAATTTGACGAGCCTTATTCCGATAGAAAATCTTTTATTTCCCGGATGATGAGGGCTTCGCTGCCCCGGCTGCCGACGGTCGATCCGATGAGCAGCGGTTCCGTCAGGCGGCTGTATGCTTCCTGTATGCCCCGCTCGTGGACGATGCGGATGTCAGAGCCGTATTCCGCTTGCAGGGCATCGCGGAACGGTTTGATGTTGGTTGGAACTACCAGATAGCGCAATTCATCGAGTGCGACCTTCAACCGTGCGATGTCGGTCTGGGTGTGTTTCTTTGTGAGGTATTCGCCGATCTTTTGCCGCAACTCGTTGGGATGCGTGACAGCCGGTGAAAACATGTCCATCAATGATTTGGTCGTACTCGGCCGGCCGGGTTTCCTCTTTTCACCCGCATCTTCGGCCGGAGGAGTACCCGTAGACCATTCCAGCACCCGGTCGCTTTCGGCCAGCCGCATCGCTTCGCGGTGGGCATCCCAGTCCTGCTTGGTGCGCAGTTCTAATTTGATGGAGCGGGAGATCAGCAGTCTGATCGTGGCACTCATGGTCATCTTCTGCAAGAATCCCAGATCGGGCGAGCGCCGCAGCTCTTCGCAACGCTCCACCATCCGTTCGAAACTCTTGCCGAAGTAGAGCCAGCAAAGCATTGCCGGGAGTGTGGAATCCTTGCCGGGCTGTTCGCACTCCCGGATGATCTTGCCGGCAAGGTCGTGTTGTCGGGCCGCCTGTTCGATCTCATCGACATGATCGAACAGTCCTTCATTGGCTTTGTCGGACATGAGGCGCCGGTACCGGGGGATAAGGGACATGGCTTGGAATATGACCGACTGGCACCCTGCATAGTCACGGGCATTCATCGCCTCTTCGAATGCGGCGTATTCGTCGGGGTGGGTGTTCATCCATTCCCGCAACTTCGCTTTGAAAGCCTCGTATTCCTGCTGGCCCATGATGCTATTGATTGAGTTCCTGCAATTCGATCTTCAGTTGCTCGGCGAGCTGTTTTTCGGACGGTAGATAGAGTTGGTATTTACTTGCTAAAATCGTATTGTTATTTTCTGGCAGGGTGTATTTTACCAACGTATCGTTTTTATCGGCACATAGCAGAATCCCGATCGTCGGGTTTTCGTCGGGGGCTTTTTCGTTGCGGTCGTAGTAATTTACATACATTTGCAACTGCCCGATGTCTTCGTGCGTAATCTTGTGGGTTTTCAGTTCGATAACGACGAAACAGCGGAGCAGGCGGTTGTAGAATACCAAATCAGCGAAAAATTCGTCGTCTTCAAGCAAGATTCGTTTTTGGCGGGCTACAAACGAAAAACCGTTACCCAACTCCAACAGAAACGCTTGAAGATTGGTAATCAACGCACGCTCCAAATCTTTTTCGTAGTAGGTCGCTTCGGGACGCAAACCGAGAAATTCCAATACCATCGGGTCTTTGATGATCTCAGTCGGAGATTCGGGAATGCGTTCCTTACGGGCAACCTCCAGCACAGCTTTCTTATCGTTGCTCAACAACAGACGTTCATATAGTCCAGAATTGATCTGCCGCTCCAATTCGCGGCCTGTCCAGTTGTTGTTGTTGGCTTCCAGCTCGTAATATTCACGCTTGTCTTTGTCATCTATCTGAATCAGAAGGCGATATTGATACCAATTCAATTGCGTCCGCAGTGCGGTCGCAATTGGATAAGTGCGGTAGAACTGCCTTGCTCGTTCTAACTGACGCACGGAAAATCCACTACCGAACTCTTTTTCAATTTCCAATGCAACGTTTTGAAGAAGGTATGCTCCGTATTCCGCTCGGTCTTGGCCTTTTTGTTCTTCGATAAAGATGCGTTCGCCCAATTTCCAATACATTTGTACACGGACGGTATCCACACTACGAATCGCTGATTCTCTGGCAGAAAGAATAATAGTCCGAATATCGGATATAAATTGTTCGGTCAGATTAGCCTTAACTATTTTCATATATCGTCTATTTTGAATTCCGACCGCGCTGCGGACGCAATCATCTCCTTTACGACAACAAATTTACTAATTCTTTTTTCATTTCATCGTCAATGGTGCGGTAACGTGCGAAAGCCTTGCTGCCTTCCTTATGTCCGCTCAAAGCTCCGACCAAATTGGGGTCTTTGACCTGCTTATACAGATTTCCGACGAATGTCCGGCGGGCCAGATGCGACGAGGCGATCTCGTAAAGCACCCTCTTTTCTTCTTCGCGGGTGGTGGGGTTTATGACCGTAACCAACCGCTTCAATCCGGCGGCTTTGAAAATCCGTTTGATCGCCAGATTGTATTTCTGCTCGGAGATGAACGGCAGCAGTTTGTCGCCGTCCAGACCTTTGTAACGGGATGCGATCTCTTTGGCTGTCAGATTCAGCGGAACCCGCACGGTCAGCGGTCGCCCTTCCTTGGTCTTGCGCGGTATGTACTCGATGGCTCCGTCGATCAGATTCGATTTCGTCATTTTCAGCAGATCACCCACCCGGCAGCCGATCAGACATTGAAAAACGAAGATGTCGCGCTGAACGGCCAATTGCGGATGCCGCATCAGATTCGTGCCGTAAATCTTGTGCAACTCCTCGACCGTGATATAATAAGGCGTTCCGTATGTGCATTCCTCCAAAGGGAAATCATCGAACGGTCGGTTCCGGCTCTTTTTGTTGCTGTTGCACCAGTAGAAGAAAGTCCGGATGCGCGAGAAACAATCCAATAAAGTATTCTTCCCCCTTGGTTGCGGTGTGCGTGCTTCGGGAATAGCTTCGTAGATTTCCGGGTAAAGAGTGCAGTAGCGGTATTCATTTTCCAAAAAATCCCAAATATTCCGCAAGGTGTCGGCCGTTACTTGATCGATGTCCAATACGAATGCTTTTTGCCCCCTCTTGGTTGTCTGGATATAAAGTTCATACCGCTGTAATCCTCGTTTGATGACCCGGTAATTCTTTTTGCGGACATCGGAAAGACGGTGCTTTTCGAGAAATTCGTCGAACAATGCGATCAATGTCGGTTTGGCCGTTTCTTCCGTGGCCGTTTCGACATTGTACTTTTGCGGATTGTAATATTGTTCCAAAGTCTCTTTCAGCCACTCTTTCTGCGGTTCTGCCGTCTGTCGGGACTGATAGGCTTTTTCGAGGTAGGACTTGAGTTTGCGGGCTTCATCGTTGTAATAGGAACGCATTTCGTCGTCGCAAACGATTTTGCTTTTGACCTGTTCGGCCTTGTCATCCCAAAGATTGGGGTTGATGGTGAGCCGGGTCGGTGCGACCATATCTACCTGCCTGCCGTCCCGCAGGCGTGCGTAAATGGTCGCCTTCGATTCTGTATCATAGCGTTTTACGCTCTTTTTGATGATGAGAGTTATTTTCATAGTACCCAGATTCCGGATTGTCAAAGCAAAAATACGAGAAATTCCCCACATTTTCCCCACATCTGCTAAAAAATGTTCAATCGAAATTTTTCATGTAAAATAATTAGCCGTTTATATATTATTGATAATAAATGAAATAAATGCAGTTTTATTTATTTTTGCTTCTATTTTGTTTAATGGGATTTAATATATTCAAATGCGGCTCCGGGTACTGAAAACGTCGCTTGGTCAATTGATCAGGCGACGTTTTGCTTTTGCCGGGGTGTGCATGAGGCGTGAAAAATGCCGGATGGCATTGCGGATGGGGACTTTCGTTTCCCTGCCGGCCGCATCCGGTTCGGACGGGAATCCGACTTCGCCGCCCGCCGCTTCGGCGATCGCCCGGCAGACGTGTCGGCTGCATCCGTCGCCATTTCCGGGTTTTTCTTGCTCTTCCCGGTACGGTATCCGGCTTCCTTCGCGGCTGTTGCGCCGTTGGTGAGCGGCATGTGCCCCGCCATGTCGCCCTTCGGTTCCGGATGGCGGCGATCCTGACTCCGTGAATAACCGTATTCTTGTTCCGCGTCGTGCGCTGTTCCCGTTTTCCTCTGTTTTGTACGTCATGCTTCCTCTGCAAGCGCATGGCCGGACCCTCCTATGCTCCTTTCGGCTCTCGAAACTGTGCCCGGAGGTCGGGGCTTCCGCCGTTTCTGCGAATCTTTAGGTGACTTCAGGCGGTCTTTGATTTGCGGCTTCCTATCTTGCAACGCAGTTTCACTAAATTTTATTCTATGATGCACTTACCAGATTTAACCGGCATGTCCTGCCTTAACTACATGGGGCAGGCCGTATTTGCGGGCACGACCCGCAACAAAACCCTCCCTGATTTTATCTCCTGTTTCGCACGCCACGTCGGGGAGTGCGAACGGACGGGGCGGAACGGTTCGACTGCAAACTACCGGATGGCCTACCGTATGCTCGTCCGGTATGCGGGCGGAGGCAAGCTGCCTCCGGAACAGTTCACCGCCGAATGGCTCGAACGTTACGAGCGGTGGCTCCTGGCGCGGGGTCTCGGGACCAATTCCGTGGTATTCCACATGCGCTCCCTGCGGGCCGTTTACAACCGGGCCGTTGAACAGGGGCTTTTCCCCGCTGCGGGCAGCAATCCTTTTCGCCGCAGGCTCATCAAACAGGTGGCGACCCGCAAGCGCGCCCTGCCGCGCGAGACGCTCCGGCGGATCGGCGGTGCCGACCTCTCGGCCTTGCATCCCAAATATGCGCTGGCGCGCGATCTTTTCATGTTCAGTTTCTACACCCGGGGCATGTCGTTCGTCGACATGATCTACCTGCGCAAAAGCGATGTCCGTGACGGAGTGCTGACCTACCGGCGCAAAAAAACAGGCCAGATGCTCTCCCTGCGCGTCGAAGCGCCCCTGCAAAAAATCATCGACCGCTACGACAGCGATTCTCCCTACGTGCTGCCCGTCCTGACCGCCGACGACAGCTACCGCGCCTATCGCCAGCAGCAGCGCGAGCTGAACAAATTCATCCGTAAAATCGGCGAGCTGCTGGGAATCTCCGAGCCGCTGACCTTTTACGTGGCCCGGCACTCGTGGGCGACGCTGGCCCGCGACTGCGGCACGCCGCTGACGGTGATCAGCGCCGGCATGGGGCATACCTCCGAGCGGACGACGCGCGTCTATCTTGCGCAGCTCGACCGCAGCGTCATCGACAAAGCCAATCGGAAAATCATCAATCTGTGAAGATCGGACCGATTCAGGCGATATTCGGATCAAATGAATACAAGGAAAAAACGGTGCGGATGACGGAAACAAGGCCCATTACTGTAAATAATGTGTCTTCGGGACATAAATGATTGCTATTTAAACAATTCCCATCGTCTGCGAAGGTAAGGTTATTTCTGATTATAACCAAATATTTTACATTAAAAAAATGCAAATAATCCGATAATAATCTGATTATTCGTGTTTTGCATATCCATCTCATTTTTCGGACCGGGTTGCGGACATAAAATCCGTTTTTGGCTCTGCATCGTGTCCAAATATGTCTTTTTTAGCTGACTGTCATTGCTTTATGTAAACAAGACCCATTATTTACAGTAATGGGACTCGGGAGAATGGTGTAACCGGTTGTATTAAAACAGATTACAAGTTGACACTCTCTCTTAAGATTTTGTGGGCGGTGAAGATTCTGCTCACATTGCGCAAGGCGGCGGAAGCCGGGGTTCCTCCCATGAAAAGCCCCGAATTGCTGGCGGCTTGCGTGGCTCCGCATGCGGATACCTATATGTATCGCCGCGCCCTGCGGGAGTTGGTTGCCAAGACCGACTTTGTGACCTGCGACATCCAGTCGAGCCGGACCACCTACGAGTGGAATCCCGATGTCCGCCCGAGCCTGTACGATCTGGTCATCCGGCTGGAGGGCGGCATCCACGAGACATCGAATGCTTTCTGGTCGTACGAGAACACCTACACGATGCAGCCTTTGCACAAGGTGAACAAACGGTACGACGCGCTGACGCGCGAATATCTCTCGAGCATCTACGTCGACGAACTCGACTCTCCGGCGCTGTCCGAACGGAGCAGGGCCAAATTGCCCCATATGAATTTACAAACGACAGAACATGCGGAACAACACACTTAATTAATAACCCGAAAAATGAAACGTCTCTACATTATTGCATTGTTCGTTTTCGCGAGCGGATTTGCTTCTGCCCAAGAAAACGGGAACCGGGATGCGCAGAACCGCATCGTACGGGGGCCTTATGAAACCAATCGCTTTTTCGATAATGTTTTCGTCGGAGCGGCCGGAGGTGTGAACCTTTATTTCGGTGAGAACGACTCCGAAGGAAAATTCGGGAAGCGCCTGGCTCCGGCGCTGGACATCCATGTCGGCAAATGGTTCACGCCTTCGATCGGTGCGCGCGTCGGCTACGCGGGCTTGCAGGCCAAAGGCTGGACCTCTGCCGGAACGCTCTACGCCAAGAGCGCAGACGGCGGCCTGTTCCGGGAAAAATTCGGCGTGATGTACCTGCACGCCGACGCCATGTGGAACTTCTCGAACGCCGTGAGCGGCTACAAGGAGAGCCGTACGTGGAATTTCGTGCCTTTTGTCGGTGTCGGCTGGGCGCGCTCCTACGGCAACGACGCCCACGACAACGAGATCGGCTTCGATGCCGGCCTGCTGAACGTGGTGCGCCTGTGCAGCTCGCTCGACCTGACGCTCGAAGCCCGCTGCCTGCTGGTCAACCAGCGTTTCGACGGTGTGACCGGCGGCCGCACGGGCGAGGGAATGCTTTCGGTGACGGCCGGCCTGGCTTACAAGTTCAACCGCCGCGGCTTCGTGCGCGCCTCGAACGTGCAGCCGGTGGACGTTACGCCCTATCTCGACCGGATTCGGAATCTTGAGGAGAACAACACCGACCTCGCCTCGAAAAATTCCGTCCTGAACGACGAGAACGAGAAACTGCGCAACGCGCCCGCCAAGGTCGTCGTCGAGCAGAAGGTCTCCGCATCGCCCGTGGTGCTCTTCTTCAGGATCGGCAAGGCCACGCTCGACAGCAAGGAGCTGACGAACCTCGAATTCTATGTCAGGAATGCCATGAGGCTCGACAGCGACAAGACCTTCACGCTGATCGGCTCGGCCGACAAGGATACCAGCGTCTGAGCGAGCAGCGGATGGAGTATGTCTACGACCTGTTGAAAAACAAGTACGGCGTCGCTCCGGAGCGTCTGGTCAGGAAGGCCGAGGGCGATACGAACAACCGGTTCGCCGAGCCGGAACTGAATCGCGCCGTCATTGTGGAATAATTCAGCCGAATCATATACAAACGTCACATTCAACGAAAAAGAAGCCATGAATAAATTGTTAATGCCTTATGAGGCACCGGAGCTGTTTCTGATCTCCGTCCGCGTCGAAAAGGGGTTTGCTGTAAGCAGCGACATCGAGCCGGGAGAAGGCGGCGGTGAGCTGGGATACGACGAAACCTACTGATGAGATCGGATACCCGAAAACCAACATTCAAAACAGAGAATGCACGATGAAAAAATTATTGATTATAGCGACTCTTGCCGCAGTCGGCATGGGTGCATGCAGCAAGGATGACGGCGTTTCCGCTCCGGAGGACTTGCGGAAATATGTTCAGGTGACCATCCCCGAGAACGCGGCTTCCGGCGAAACCCGCACATCGGTTGACGGCACGACGACCTCCTGGGTCGCAGGCGACAGGGTCGCCGTATCTCTCTACAACGGTTCCACGACGGAGGTCTGCGAATTCACGGCCGACAGGACGGGCGCGACCACGACCTTCTCGGGCAGCGTGCCCGTCGGCAGCTACACGTGCGCCGCAGCCCACTATCCCTTCTGCGCCGCCACGTTCGACGCCGTAAACAAGACCTTCACGCATACGTGGGGCGATGCTTACTGCTCGACGGATCTGGCCGCCTACGACTTTATGTTCTCGACCGTGTGCGAGACCCCGTTCGTAGTCGACGAGACAACGACGGTCCTGCCCATTGCGCTGACTTTCAGACCGCTGATGGCCCGTATCGGGATGAAGCTCGCTCTGGGCGCCAACGAGACCCCGAAATACGTCACCTTCACCACCGACGACAACGTGCTGCCGACGGCCGGTACGGTCAATGCCGATGGAACTTTCTCCGCTTCGGCCCTGACCAACTCGCTCACCGTGGAGACCGACCGGAAGGAGTTCACCGTGGGCCTGCTGCCCGTCGGCGTCGCTTCGAAAATGAGCGTACATGTTACGACCACCGACGGCATGACCTATTCGGACAAATCGTTCCAGCTGGCCGGTCTGAAGCGCAATACCCACTATACGATGAATGTTCCCTGCCGTACGAAACGCTTTATGCTTACGGTTCCCGATGGTATCGACACGAAGTACGGTACGGGAACCTATAAAAATAATGAATTTTACTCCGTCGATCCCGCCACCGACCCGACGGGTATTTTCAAGGACTGGTATTTCTATCGTGCCGAATTGAAGAATACGACAAACACCGCCAGTGGTGATAAACTTAAAGGGAAGAACCGGATCCAGTTGCAGGTCGCTCGGTGGTTCAATAACTCTAATAACGGCGCATTTGTGACGGCTCCGATCCAGTGCGACGGAACCAAGACAGTAACGGTATCTTTTACGGCGGCGACCAACAGAGCAATAAACGCTAACTATTGGATCGGTGTAACGGATAACGGTCCGATTACATCGGACTGGCTCAGGGACATCAATAAGATTAGCCCTCATGCCGAGGGTTTGATTCCGTGGTACGATAATGTCTCCCACTCCCATACCTTTACGGTCACCAACGGTCAGCGGATCATGGTGAAAGTTTCTAATACGGGGGGTGAGCACCACTTGGAGTTTGCCGACTTTACCTATACGGTCGAATAGATCTCGGCACGGCAAAATACATACGATCGGGACGGATGCAACAGCCGTCCCGATTTATATATAACCATATCCAGTATGAAAGCAGTTTATACAAAACCGGAACTGGAGGTCTTCGCAGTTGCGGTGGAAGCCGGGTTTGCAATCTCGCAGCCCGACGGGGGTGAGTTGGGTCCGACTTCGGAGGACTATTCGGATAACGGGGATTTAACTTATTGAAAATCAAAAAATATGAAGTACAGTTCTGTTTTCCGCTTGTCGCTGCTGGCGCTTCTGCTGACGGGATGCGGGGAGGACGATGCCGGAACGACGGCATGGACCCGCCCCGAAGAACCGGCAGCGGCGGGAAATCCCGTCGTTTGCCGCCTTTCGATCGACGACGGCGACGAGTCGCCGGAGGCTGAAACCCGTACGGCATACGGCCCGCTGACGAACGGCTCCTGGCCGATCTACTGGCGCAGCGGCGATCGGGTGGAGGTCATCTCTCCGCAGACGACTCCGCAGCGGGCGACGGTCGAGGTCCGCGTCTCCGGGGCGACCGAAAGCGAGGCCGATTTGAGCGATACCGGGATGGTCTGGGGCGAAGGGCTGCACGACTTTTACGCCTTCTATCCCTCCGGGGCGATCCGGGCCAATGCCGGTTCGATCGTCGTGGCGGCGGTCCCTGCCGTCCAGACCTGCAACAACGGGGAGTGCAACATGCAGTATGCCTGCATGTCGGCCTGCGCCGAGGATGTGGCCCAAGGCGAGGTGGTTTCGTTTGCATTCCGTCCGCTGATGACCACGGTGGCCGTGTCGGTGGGATTTTCCGAGACGGTCGAGGTGCAGAAACTCGTCCTTTCGAGCGCGAACGACGCCGTGGCCGGACAGTTTACCCACGACATCGCCGCCAACGTCAGCACGGTCGATCCCGACAGGCGTTCCAATGTGCTGGCGCTCCATCTGACGACGGGCGATGCGCCCTATATCCGGATCAATGCCGGCTCGAAAATCGTGGTGACGGCCTTTATGCTGCCGCAGGACATCCGCGGCCTGACGCTGACGGCCGTTACGACCCAAGGGCGGACTTACAGCTACACCACCCCGGCGACGCTCCGGGCCGGACACCGCTATTCGTTCTCGGTCGGCGACATGCCGGCCCAGGCCCAGCACATTGCCTCGGACCGGTCCGACTGGATGAAATACCTGCCCGATAACGCTTTCCTCTCGCAGATCTCCATTCCCGGATCGCACGACGCCTGCGCGATCTACGGCTCGCACTACGAATATAAGAGCGGTATGCCGCAAGAGAGATACCATTTCAAATGGCTGCTTTCCTGGTTAGGCAACACCAACACAACGAAAGTCACCAAGGCGCAGGAACTTTCCATCGAGGAGCAGCTGGCGGCGGGCGTCCGCATGTTCGACCTGCGTCCCTGCGCGTCTTCGGCTTCCGTAAAGGACCTTCCGATTCATCACGGCATCTCCGTGCTGGGCGATCCGGCCCGCGGCGGTTATACGCCGGGCGCGTCCGGTCGGCAGGAGCTGTCGCCCTTCCTGCTTTCGCAGGTGCTCGACCGCTTCGTGCGTTTCCTGGAGGAGCATCCGGGCGAGACGCTGCTCGTGCATATGAAATATGAGAACACCTCCACCAACGCCAATAAAAGAGGGTGGAACAAGAGTGTCGTGAGCTACATCAAGTCCCGTTGCAACGGCCGTATCGCCGACTTCACGCCGCGGATGACGCTCGCCGACGCCCGGGGCAAGATCCTGTTCGTCATCCGCGAGGATTATAAATCGGACAATGGCGGGGAGTATCTCGGGGCCTATCTGAACTGGACGAACGATAAGGTGGTCTTCGAGACCACGCTCCACGGCAACACCGGCGAGGCGGCTCCGATCAAGGTCAACGACCTCTACAACATCAAGAACGGGGCTTCGGACGGCGTGAGCAAGTATGCGGCCATCGACGAGTGCATCGCCTACACCTACAATGCGACGGACGTCGCGCGCTGGTGCATGAACTACGTGAGCTGCTATGACAGAGACCATTGCAGCGTGACGGGGCTTGGCATCCTCGGGGCTTTGGGCGACTATGACTATTGCGCCAACCGCTACAACCGCTATACGGCGGACAAGCTGAACCGGCCCGATTTCCGCGGAAACGCCGGCATCGTGCTGATGGATTTCGCGGGGGCTTCGAACGCCACGATGACCTACGGCCAGACCTATTCGAACATGGCGGTTTACGGCGACGACCTGGTGGAGGCCGTCATCGGCGCCAACAACAAGTGGGACCTGCGCCGCAACGAATAGGCGGTGTCTGCCGCAAAAAAAAGAAGCGTCCGGTTGGCCGGGCGCTTTTTTGCGTGTGTGCGGCGTGTCAGCAGTCGGTGAAGAGGTTGAGCTGGTGCAGCAGCGTGAAGGCGAAGAAGCACCCGATGATCAGGCACATCACCGCGAGCAGCGCGTTGAGCACCCGCGGCGAGGGTTTCGTGGGCCGCCCGGCGTTGTCGCGGATGTATTCGCGGAAGAAGAGGTACAGCGCCGGGACGATGCTGCATGCCAGCAGGTAATCCTCCGGAATGCCGAAGAAGTAGACCTTCGAAAGTCCGATCAGCGCCCAGTGGCAGAGGAACATCGCCAGCACGATGTTGACTCTCTCCGAAAAGGCCAGCATCAGCCCGATCGTGAAGACCGCCACCGAGCAGGGCATCACCGGCGAGGTGATCATCGGGAAGGTGCGGCCCAGCAGGAGCGAGAACAGCGGGTAGACGAGCGGCATGGCGAACAGCAGCGCGGCGAACGCCTTGTGGTTGCCCGTGCGTTGCAGCGAGGCGTGCCCGACCGCCAGGTCGTAGACCCAGATGCACCCCATGATGGCCCAGAACAGCGCCAGCAGGTCGTGGTGTTCGCGCGGCTCGCAGCAGACGAGGTAATAGACCCCGGCGATCCAGAAGTTCAGGAGCGCCATGAACACCTTCATCGCGATCCGCACGGCGGGCGAGGGGCGGAAGTAGAGCAGCAGGGTCAGGACGACGGCCGCCAGCGTCAGCGCGAGCTGTGCGGGCCATGTCGCGGCGTTGTAGGAAGCGATGGTATTCCAGAAAGTCTCCATGCGGAAGGTTTATTTCACGTTTTTTCTGCGCCGCGTGAGCGAGAACGCCCGGCGGTTGAAGACGAAGATCGGCAGCGTGGCTCCGGCGGCCAGCAGGGCGATGACGCTCAACGACACGGTGGCGTTGAGGAAGAACAGCTGCATGTACTGCATGCCCTGGCCCGGGTCGTTGAGCGACTGGAGGAACATGATGAGCGAGAAGACCGTCTTGTAGGCGTATATGCCCGGAACCATCGGCAGCAGCGCCGGGATGTAAAGCGCCGTCATCGGGCAGCGGATGGCCTTGCCCAGCCAGAGGCTTCCGAAGCCGATGGCCGTTGCGGCGCAGAGCGACGCCGTGGCGATGTCCATGCCGGCGCAGTTCATCAGGCAGAACCGCAGGGCGTGTCCCACGGCGGCCAGCAGGGCGATGCGCGGGAAGGCGCGCATCGGAGGATCGGAGACGGCGCCGAAGCCGACGGCCGCCACGGCCGCGAAAAACCCGTCGAGAAGAATGTCCGCAGCGATCATAGCAGGCTGTTTTTAACCATTAGCAAAGTCGCCGAAAGCCCGATGGCGATGCAGATGATCAGCAGCAGGGCGTTGATCAGCCGGCTGAACCCGATCAGGATGTGGCCTTCGACGATGTCGATCACGCCGTTGATCAGCGGCACGCCCGGCACGAGGTACAGTACGCTCGTGGCGAGGGCCGTCTCCGCCGTGCAGTCGAAGCGCAGGGCCGCCGAGGCGCACAGCGAGGCCATGAAGGCCGAGATGATGAAGATCAGGAAGTGGTTGACGCCGTGCGCCTGCATCCGCTGCCGGGCGGCGAAGCCCACGAGCGTGGCGGTGAAGACGATGCCCGCGGCCGTCCAGTCGCCGCCGAAAAGACGGCAGAACGAGGCGTTGGCCAGTCCGACGGTCACCAGCACGAAGATCGGGTCGATGCGCGGTTTGTCGATCAGCTCCCCGTAGCGCCGGCGGATTTCGTCCAGGGGGAGCCGGTCGTCGAGGGCGTCCCAGCTCAGGGCGCTCAGGTCGGAGTTGCGTTCGAAACTGATCGGCAGGGCGGGAATCTTCACCACGCGGGTGACGGCTTCGCCCGTCGCGTCGTCGCGGACCGTGAGGATCGTGCTTTTCTGGAAACTCGACAGCTGAATGTCGACTCCCTGCGACTGTCCGATACGCTGCGAATTGCGGATCACACGCGAGGTGTGGACGCCGGATGCGAGCAGGTAGGTCGCGTAGTCCGCAATGAAATCGAGGATTTCGGTCAGTTCTTGTCTGGTTTTCATAACGGCTGCAAAAATAGTTCATTTCCTCCAAACGGCTCGTCTCCGGGCCTGAAAAATTTGCCCGGCGCGTGATTTTGCGGCCGGCCTGCGCCGCTGTCCGCCCCCTCGCTGCGGGGCTGCCGGATGGTTTCGGGGACAAAGCGGGGCTTTTTTAGGCGGAACGGATAAATTTTTCTACCTTTGCTTCCCGGTATGGAAGCATCTTTCAAAAAGTCATACGCCTCGCTGGGGGCCGACAGGCTGGTCCTTCTGTGGCTCGGGGTGTGGTGGATCGCAAACCTCGTGCAGGCCGGCTTTACGGAGCTTGCCAACGACGAGGCCTACTACCATATGTTCGCCGAACGGCTCGCATGGGGGTATTTCGACCATCCGCCCGTGACGGCGCTGCTGGTCTGGGCCGGAGAGCGTCTCTTTGGCGGGGAGCTGGGCGTGCGGTTTTTCTTCACCGTGCTGCAACCCCTCTACCTCTGGATTCTGTGGCGTCTGATCCGCCCGGCGGATGCCGGCCGCCGCGACGCCGCGCTGTTCGTCGTGGTGTCGGCCGCGACGCTGATGCTCCAGCTCTACGGCTTCATCGCCGTGCCCGACGGGCCGCTGATGTTCACCACGGCGTTGTTTCTGCTGACTTTCAAATGGTTTTCCGAAAACCGCCGCCGGGCGTGGTTGTGGATGGGTATTGCCATGGCGCTGATGGCTTACAGCAAATACCACGGCGCGCTGGTGGTTCTTTTCGCGCTGGCCGCCAACCCGCGGCAGCTGCTGCGCCCTGCCCTGTATTCAAGCGGCGCGGTGGCGCTGCTGCTGCTCGTTCCGCACCTCGTGTGGCAGTACGAGCACGACTGGGCGTCGTTCGCCTACCACCTTTCGGGCCGCAACTCGGTCTTCAGACCCGGCTACGTCGTCGAATTCCTGGCCAACGTGCTGGTGGTCTTCAATCCTTTCTTCGTGCCGCTTTACGTGCAGGCTTGGCGGAAGGTGAAGCCGCAGACCCCCGTCGGGCGGGCGCTGAAGCTCCTGCCCGTGGCCTTTATTGTCTTTTTCATGCTCTCGTCGCTGCGCGGTTACGTCCAGCCCCAGTGGGTGATCGTCTCCTGCTTTGGACTGGTCTGCGTGTTGTTCGCCTATGCGCGGCGGCATCCCCGCACGCGCCGTTACGTGATGCGGGCCGGGGGCGTGACCGTCGGACTGATCGTCCTGGTGCGGCTGGTGATGATCTTCAACCCGCTGGGCATCCGTTTCGAGGTGTTCAACAATCCGGAGAGTTACGCAGCCATCGCCGCCGAGGCCGACGGCCGTCCGGTGGTTTTCCGCTACGGTTACGCCGTTGCGGCCAAATATGCGTTCTATACGGGCGGCGAGGCCTACTGCCAGCCCAATATCCGTTACCGTACGCATCAGTGGCAGTTCCGCGACGACGATTCGCAGTTCATCGGCCGCGAAGTGCTCGTCGAATGCCCGGACGGGACCGTCTCGGACAGCACCCGGCAGGTGCGGACCCTCACGATGGCCAACGGCCGGAGTTTCACCTGGTTCGTCGATCCGGCTTTCCACCCCGTGCGGCTGGTGGACATCGCCTTTACGGGCCTGCCCGGGCGGGTGGCCGCGGGCGAGACGCTGCGCCTCGAACTGCGCATCACGAATCCCTATCCCTATGCGATCCGCGTGGGTGCGGACGACACGCAGCTGGTGATGCTGTGGAAACACGGGCGTTTCCGGGTCGACGAGTTCCCCACCGGCGAGACCTTCACGATTCCGGCCGACAGCGAACTGACGCGCGGGGTGACCTTCACCGTTCTGCCGCAGCTGGCCGGCGAGACTTTCGACGTGGGGTTCGCGCTGCGCCGGGAGGGTTATACGAATTGGGTTAACGGAAAATCCGTCCCGACGGAGGTCGGAAATTTATGATAGAACAGTTTTTCAAATTCTGCGTCGTCGGCGGCTCGGGCGTCTTCGTCGATTTCGGCGTCACCTATCTCTGCAAGGAGTGGCTGAAGCTGAACAAATATGTGGCCAATTCGCTGGGGTTCCTCTGCGCCTCGACTTCGAACTACATTCTCAACCGCATCTGGACGTTCCAGAACGAAAATCCCGACATCACGGGCCAGTACCTTCGGTTCCTGGGCATCGCGGCTGTCGGGCTGGTGATCAACAATGCCACCATCTACGTCCTGCACGGCCGTTTCCGCCTGAATTTCTACCTGGCGAAACTCTTTGCCATCGGCGTGGTGACGTTCTGGAATTTCTTTATGAATTATTTCTTCACCTTCTGACCGGGCTGTCTTTCCGGCCCCGCATCATTTGCGTTTGCGGATACGGCGGAAGGGGAGTTTCAGCACCCCGAAGAACGCCTCCCCGAAGATTCCTCCCGACATCTTCGACGTTCCCTCGCGGCGTTCGACGAAGATGATCGACACCTCCTTGAGCCGCATTCCCAGCCGCCAGGCCGAGTATTTCATCTCGATCTGGAACCCGTAGCCCTTCATGCGGACGGCGTCGAGGTCGATCGTCTCCAGCGCCCGGCGCGAGTAGCAGACGAATCCGGCGGTGGCGTCGCGCAGCGGCATGCGCGTGACGATGCGCACGTACATCGAGGCGAAGTAGGACATCAGAAGGCGCGACATGGGCCAGTTGACCACGTTGACGCCCTGCACGTAGCGCGAACCGACCACCACGTCGTTGCCCTCGGCGGCGGCGCGGTAGAGGCGCACCAGATCGTCGGGGTTGTGCGAAAAGTCGCAGTCCATCTCGCAGATGTAGTCGAATCCGTTCTCCAGTCCCCAGCGGAATCCCGCGAGGTAGGCCGTGCCCAGGCCCAGTTTCCCGGCCCGTTCCATGAGGTGGAGCCTCTCCGGGAACTCCTTCCGGCGCTCTTTGACGATCGCGGCCGTGCCGTCGGGCGAACCGTCGTCGATGACGAGCATCTCGAAGGGTTCGGGCAGCGAGAAGACCTTGTCGATCATCGCCGAAATGTTCTCTTTTTCGTTATAGGTCGGAATGATTACCAGTTTGCGCATGGCGGATGTCGTATCTTTTGGAATTACAAAGATAATATTATTTTGCAAATCGCGGCTATTTTGTGCGCCGTTTCAGGGCGCGGGCCGTTGCGGGGTAAAAGTACGCTTTTTTCCGCAGACTGCCGCAACGTTTCCGTTAAAAAGGTTATCTTTGTGCTGAAATGAAACTTGAGGTGCGACAGGTGACCGAGGTCACCGATTCGCTGCTCGAAGCGTTCGGGCGGCTGATGCCGCAGCTTTCGCCGCGGCTGGAGGCCCCTTCCGGGGAGCGGCTGCGGGCAGTGGCGGCGAACCCTTCGGCGGCGCTTTTCACCGCGGAGTCCGGCGGCGCTGTCGTCGGGGCGCTGACCCTGGTGTGGTACGACGTGCCGTCGGGGCGCAAGGCGTGGATCGAGGATGTGGTGGTCGACGCCGCGGCCCGGGGATTCGGGGCGGGCGAGGCGCTCGTGCGCGCGGCGCAGGCGCATGCCGCCGCGGTCGGCGCCGGGAAGGTGATGCTCACCTCCAACCCTTCGCGCGGGGCTGCGCGCAGACTGTACGCAAAAATGGGATTCAAGGAGGCGGAAACCACGGTTTTTGCCTGTAAAACAGATACGGAATGAAAAAAATCGTGAAGATCGCGGTTATAGCCGTGGTCGTTATCCTGGCTATCGCCCTGATCGCTCCGGCCGCGCTCCGGGGCAAGATCGCCGACATCGTGAAGCGCGAGGCCAATGCCATGTTTGCCGCCCGGCTGGATTTCGAGAAACTCGACATCAGCCTGCTGCGCCATTTCCCCAACGCTTCGGTGGAACTGAAGGGGCTGACGCTGGTGGGCGTCGACCGTTTCGAAGGCGACACGATCGTCGCCGCACGGCGTATTTCTGTGGTCGTCAATCTGATGTCGCTTTTCGGCGACAGCGGATTCGAGGTGACGAAGGTCATCCTCGCCTCGCCGGCGGTGCATGCGCACAAACTCGCCGACGGAGCCGTCAGCTGGGACGTGATGAAACCCGCGGAGGCTCCCGCGGAGGAGGTTCCCGCAGAGGAGTCCGCGCCGTCGTCGTTCCGGCTTTCGGTCCGCGACTTCCGCATTTCCGATGCGGCGATCCGCTACGAGGACGATTCGACGAACATGCGGTTCTCGACCGCGCCTCTCTCGCTGCGTCTCCGGGGCAACATGTCGGCCGACCGCACCGACCTCGACCTGCGGCCGCCGCCATGCGTTTCGTGTCGGGCGGCATTCCGCTGTTGAGCGACGCCGAGGCGGAGCTTGTCGCCGTGATCGACGCCGACCTTGCGAACAACCGCTTCACTTTCTCGCGCAATACGCTGCGCCTGAACGCCATTTCGGTCGGTCTCGACGGCTGGGTCGAACTGGACGGCGACGCCGTGGCCATGGACCTCAAGGCCGGCTGCGACAAGGTGCAGTTCAAGGACGTGCTGTCGCTGATCCCGGCCTTCTACACCCGTGAGTTCAAGAACCTTACGGCGGGCGGTGAACTGATGGAACTCTGGGCCCGGGGCGAAATGCGCGGCCCGGCGCTTCCGGCCTTCGAACTGAAAACCGAGGTCCGCAACGGCAGTTTCCAGTACTCCTCGCTGCCCAAGGCCGTGACGGACATCAATATCGCCGCCAGGGTCTCGAACCCCGGATCGGTGATGGACAAGACGGTCGTGGATCTCTCGAAATTCGGGCTTCGGATGGCCGGAAATTCCGTTGCGGCGACCTTCTACGCCACGAATCTCGTCAGCGACCCCGTTTTCCGGGCTTCGGCCGACGGACGGGTCGACCTGGGAGCCGTGAAGGAGGTCTATCCGCTGGAGAAGGGCGTCGACCTGGGCGGTCTGATCACTGCGGACCTGAAACTTTCGGGCCGCATGTCCGACATCGAGAAGAACCGCTACGAACGGTTGGGCGCGCAGGGAACCTTCGTCGTCGAAGGGGTGGGGCTGACGCTTCCCAACCTCCCGGCGGTCCGTATCCGCCGCGCTGCGGCCACCGTCACGCCCGCCGCGATGACGCTCGGGGAGTTCGGCCTGACGGTCGGCAGGAGCGACCTTTCGGCCAACGGCCAGCTGACCGGTTACATCGGTTACCTGCTGCGGGACGACGTGCTTTCAGGGCGCCTCTACGTGAAATCGGAGCTGCTCGACCTGAACGAGATCATGGACGCCATGCCCTCGGCGGAAGGCGGGGCCGCGGACGAAGAGGCTCCGGCGGAACCGGTGCGGGCCATCGAGGTCCCGCGTAACCTGAACCTCTCGCTCAACACCGATTTGCGAAAGGTGCTTTTCGAAAAGATGACGATCGGCGACATCTCGGGCGAGATGCGCGTTGCCGGCGGCGCGCTGTCGCTCGAACGGCTTGCGATGGGCGTCTTCGGCGGCAGGGCCACCGCTTCGGGCAGCTACTCGACGGCCGCCGATCCGGCGCGTCCGGTCCTGAAACTCGATGCCGCCGTTTCGGGCGCTTCGTTCCGGAAGACCTTCGAGGAGCTGGAGATGGTGCAGCAACTCGTGCCGATCTTCGCCAAGACGGGCGGCGACTATTCGCTCTCGCTCGACCTCGGCACGTCGCTCGACGCCGCAATGTCTCCCGACCTGCGGTCGCTCAACGCTGCGGGCGAGATCAAGTCGGCCAATATCCACGTGCAGAATATCGAGGCGTTCGATGCCCTGGCCAAGGCGCTGGGCAACGACGACCTGCGGAAAATCGAGGCCCGGGATGTCGCCATTCGTTTCTCCATTAAGGACGGGCGCATCACCACGCAGCCCTTCGATCTGAAGATGGGCGGCGTGAACATCAACCTCGCGGGTTCGACGGGGCTTGACCAGACCATCGACTACAAGGCCCGGGTGGCCGTTCCGGGCGGGAAGACGCTCCAGTCGGTCGGCGTGAACATCGGCGGCACGTTCTCCTCGCCGAAGATCACCCTCGGGATCAGGGAGGCCGCCGAGGAGGCCGTGAAGAACGTCGTCGACGAGCAGATACAGAAACTCACGGGCAGCGAGTCGCTCTCGGAAGAGATCGCCAAACAGGCTGAAAACCTCCGCGCCGAGGCGAAGCGCGCCGGCGAGAAACTCATCGCCGCCGCGCAGGAACAGCGCGCGAAACTCGTCGAAGCCGCGGCTTCGAAGGGGGCTTTGGCCAGGATCGCCGCCGAGAAGGGCGGGGATAAGCTGGTGCAGGAGGCCGAGAAGCAGGCTGCCAACCTAGAAGCCGAGGCCGAGCGGCAGATCGAGAAACTCTCGTCGAAAAAGGAGTAACCGGAATGCTTGCAATATTCGCCGTCATCATCGGAGGCATTGTGACGGGGCGCCTGCTTGTCGGCTGGCGCCTCGCCTTCGTACAACGTCTCATCACCTTCATTATCTGGGCGCTGTTGTTCCTGCTGGGCGTCGAGGTCGGTTCCGATCCGGCGGTCGTCGGCTCTCTGGCGACGCTCGGGGCGGCCGCCTTTGCGATCTTCGCGCTGTCCGTTGCGTCTTCGCTGCGTGGTTGCTGTGGCGGCGCATTCGCGGCCGCGCCGTGTCTGCGGACGAAGGCGGAGATGCGGACGAAGCTCCCGTTTCCGCGTGGACGGCCCTGAAAGGGAGTCTGGTGATCGTCGCCTTTTTCGTCGCGGGGTGCGTCGCGGGGCTTTTCGCGCCGTTCGACATGACCGGTTCGCGCATGAGCGCCTATGTGCTCTACGCGCTGATGTTCTGCGTCGGCGTGACGCTGGGCAACGACCGCACCCTTGCGGAGCGGGTCCGGCGGCTCGATCCGCGGCTGGCGCTGCTGCCCGTCGCCACGGCCGTAGGCACGCTGGCCGGTGCGGCCCTCGCCGCGCCGCTGCTCGGCGGCTGGTCGCTGACCGACTCGCTGGCCGTGGGCGCGGGATTCGGCTACTATTCGCTTTCGAGCATCTTCATCGCCGACCTCCGGGGACCGGAGCTGGCGACGATCGCCCTGCTGTGCAACGTCATGCGTGAAATCTTCACCCTGCTGGCCGCACCGCTCGTGGCGCGCTGGTGCGGACCTCTGGCCGCCGTGTCGATCGGCGGCGCGACGACCTTCGACACCACGCTGCCCGTCATCACGCAGGCCGCCGGGCGGCCCTATGCCGTGGTTTCGATCTTCCACGGCTGTGCGCTCGATTTCAGCGTCCCGTTTCTGGTGACGTTCTTCTGTTCGATCTGACAATGCGGATTGGCCGCGGTGTGATCCGGGGTTTTGCTTTTTCGTGTTATATCTTTTTTTGTATCGACTTTTCGAAGCGTACGCCATCTCCCTCCCTGAGGGAGGGTCGGGGTGGGGTCAGACTTGTATACGACGCCGAAGGCGGCGGCAACGACTATCGACAGCAACAGGGGATCCAAGTATATGATTTGCCTATTTCTTTATATAGCTTTGCAGCGCCTCGACGTATTCGGCGAAGGCGTCGCGCCCGGCGTCGGTGATGCGGCACACCGTGCAGGGAATCTTGCCGCGGAAGGTCTTCTCGACTTCGATGTAACCGGCTTTTGCGAGTTTGTCCAGCTGCACCGAGAGATTTCCGGCGGTGGCTCCGGTCTGCTGCCGGATGAAGACGAAGTCGGCGCTTTCGACCCCGATGAGGATCGAAACGACGGCCAGCCTCAATTCGGAGTGCAACAGGGGATTCAGCTCTTTGAACATCGCGTTATCGGGCAGGGTGGTTCGACTTGTAGTTGAGGATATGCCCCGGAACGATCATCATCACCACGAATCCGGCGATGAAAAGCAGCGGCTGCCACATGTCGCCGGCGATCAGCGTGAACGGAGCGAGGATGATGGCCGCGACGCCCCCGACGGCGGTGGGCGTGAAGCGGATGATCAGCCCCGTCACGGTGGTTCCCATGCCCATGATGAGCAGAATGATGAAGAGTATCGGCAGGCGCATGGGCGTGAAGAGCGCCAGCATGCTGACGAACCACGCCGAAAGACCCATTACCGTCCAGACGTTCCCGATCACGCGGTCGACGAACGTGCGCACCTCGCCTTCGGGCTTCTTCTCGCGCGAAATCCACATCAGCAGCCAGCCCAGCAGGGGCAGCATCAGCCAGAGGTAGTTCCAGCGCGGGTCTTGGAAATAGAGGACTGCGCCCCAGACGGCGAGCGTCGTCAGTACGGTGGCGTAGCCCCATGCCAGCAGCGGACGGCCCGAGTTGCGGACCATGCGGCTGCGGGTGTTTTCGATCATGCGGCCGATCAGCGCCAGGCTTTCGGCGGCTTCGAGTTTACGGTCTTCCATGGTGTTATCGGTTTTCCGAAGCCTCTGCGGCGTCGCGTTTGACTTGTCGTTTGAGTGCGTATCCCGAACCTGCGAGCCCGACGAGGACCGCCACGGCGAACTGAATCAGGTTGCCGTCCGGGTTGACATTGATCCACGATTCGCGGATGATGCCGAAGGCAACCGGCAATAGGAAGCACGAAACGTAATACATATATTTGTTGTGAATCACCGTTCCCGAGATGAAAAGCCCTGCGCTGATCAGCAGCAGGACCGGGAACAGCGGGTCGACGGGCCATTCGCGCTCCATGCAGATCACGAAGGTAGAAAAGGCGGCCAGACCTGCTATGCATCCCCATATCTGTTCCAGCAGGCGGTCGGTGTAGCTTTTGACCTGCGTAGCACGGCGGCGGCTGTACCACCACGTAGCGGCCCATCCGGCGGCCAGCGCGGGCAGCCACAGCCATTGCCAGGCGCGACTTTCGGTGAAGGTCAGCAGGAGGAAAATCCCGACGGCGGTTGCGGCGAGCAGGTATCCCCATAGGATGAAGAGGTTGCTGCTGCCCGACGAAAGGTTGCGGCGCGTGTCGCGGATCATGCGCTGGATGAGTTCGATGCTTTGGTCGGCGTTGAAGTTTTTGTTGTCCATCGTTTCGTTTTTTTCAGCGGTTGCGGTAATTGCATTCGTCGTCGCAGTCGAACAGATACCAGGCGAGCGACAGGGCGATGTTCAGCCCCCATCCGGCGATTACCCACAGCACCCACCAGTAGTGGGGCGAGGTTTGCCAGTTGACGAAGGCGAGAAAGGCGCAGACCACGATGCAGGTGGTCAGGCGGCGGATGAACCAGCGCGCGAAAAGGCGGCGTTTGTCGGTGCGGGCGGGAGTGATTTCCATGGCTTTTTCCGGTTGTGAGCGGCTGCTCGGTTTGTAAATCCATTACAAATATAAAGTAGTTTATAAAATAAACCAAATTTCGAGCCGGAAATTTTTCGGAAAAAGCGAATACCTATATTTATTGAGCGGGAAGATGCCTGTCGGGAGGAGGCAGAACCGGACCCTTCGAAAAGAGTCCGGTTTCGCGGCGGGACGCTCCTTGCGGGGGGGGGCCGAACCTGCCCGGGCCTACTTGTTTTCGGCGGTCAGCACCAAGTCCATCCATTCGGGGTGGCGGCGGATATAGGTCGCGACGAACGGGCATTGGAGGACGACCTTGAGCTTCTTTCTGCGGATGTCCTCCAGCACGCCCTGCACCAGCTCCTTGCCGATGCCCCGACCTTCGTACTTCGGGGGCACTTCGGTGTGCGTCAGTACGATAAGTCCGTGTCCCAAAACGTATTCGGCCAGGGCCATGCCGTCTCCGAGGTCGAGCTCGTAACGCTTTTCAGCGGCGTTGTCGATCAAAGTGTGCTTCCTTTCCATATGCATCTCGTTTTAATTGGGTCTGAATGCTTCAAATTTGATTCCGAAGTCGTATTTTTGTCTTCCGTTATGAACCGCATTGCCGAAATACTGCTCGACTGGTACGCCCGCGAGGGTCGTGACCTGCCGTGGCGCCGTACGCGCGATCCCTACCGGATCTGGCTCTCGGAAGTGATCCTCCAGCAGACCCGCGTGGCGCAGGGGATGGAGTACTACCTCCGTTTCACGGAGCGTTTTCCCGACGTTGCGTCGCTCGCCGCCGCGCCCGAGGACGAGGTGCTGAAACTCTGGCAGGGGCTGGGCTATTACAGCCGCGCCCGCAACCTCCGGGCCGCCGCCCGTGAGGTCGTAGAGCGTTTCGGAGGGGTGTTTCCCCGCTCGTTGGACGACGTGCGTTCGCTGCGCGGCGTGGGCGACTATACCGCGGCGGCCATCTGCTCGGCGGCTTACGACGCTCCGTGCGCCGTCGTCGACGGCAATGTCTACCGGGTGCTCTCGCGGCTCTTCGACCTCGCCGAACCGATCGACACCACGGCCGGAAAACGGGCTTTCGCCTGCTTGGCGCAGTCGCAGCTCGACGCCGCGCATCCGGGCCGCTACAACCAGGCGATCATGGACTTCGGAGCGATTCAGTGTACGCCCGCGTCGCCCCGCTGCGAAGCATGTCCGCTGTCGGAGAGCTGTCTGGCCCTCGCTGCCGGAACCGTCGCCGACCGTCCCGTGAAACGAGGCAAAACCCGGGTCCGCGACCGCTGGTTCAATTACCTGCACGTCGCCTCGGGCGACCGGGTCCTGCTGCACCGCCGCGAGGGGCGCGACATCTGGCAGGGACTTTACGAGTTTCCGCTGATCGAGACCGACGCTCCCGTTGAATTCCCGGACCTCGCGGCTCTGCCGCAGTTCCGCCGCCTGCTGGGCGACGGTCCGTGGCATCTGGTGCGCAGCGTTTCCCTGCCCCGGCACCAGCTGTCTCACCAGCGGCTTCATGCGGTCGTTCACCGCATCGAAACGCCTGCATTCACTCCTGCCGCCGCTGCTATGGCCGTCCCGGCCGACTCGCTGGGCGACTATGCCGTGCCGCGGCTTGTCGACCGTTACCTGATGCAGGCCGGTTCGGACGACTCCTCGTTTTAAATCCCGCCGAGGCGGGGATTTAGGAGTGGGTCAGATTTGTAAACACGGCTGTGAGCCGTGGGTTTGCGGTCGGATTATCGTATCAGATACCCGATGTAGGCGACGTAGATCGCCAGGAAGATCGCACCCTCCCAACGGTCGATCGCCCGGCGTTTGAACGTGAAGGCCGCGAGGAACAGCAGCACCGAACTCAATACGACCATCAGCAGGTCCCAGACCGTGATGCCGCCCATCGAGAGCGGATGGATCGTCGCGCTCAAGCCCAGGATCAGCAGGATGTTGGCGATGTTCGATCCGATGACGTTGCCCAGCGCCATGTCGGCCTTGCCCTTGAACAGCGACACGAGCGACGAGGCCAGCTCGGGCAGCGATGTGCCGCCAGCCACGAGCGTGATGGCGATCACCGATTCGCTGATTCCGAGCCGCCGGGCGATCTCCGTGGCGCTGCGGAGGAACATTTCGCCGCCGAAAATCAGTCCGGCGAGGCCTCCGACGATCATTGCGGCCATGAGCCATCCGGCCATTCCGGGTTTCGCTCCGGCGTCCGAAGCCGTCGCCTCGGGCCGTTTCGTGGTGCGGATCGTGTACCACATCAGCGCGCCGTAGAGCAGGAGCATGACGATGCCGTCGATGCGTCCGATGCGGTCCGCCGCACCTTTGAAGACATGGGAGTCCGCTGCCAGCGCCAGCAGCAACAGCGATACGATCACTCCGAACGGAATGTCGCGGCGGATGTTGCCCGCCGTGAGCGGCAGGGGGCGGATCAGGGCGCAGACGCCCAGGATGACGAAGACGTTGAAGATGTTCGACCCCACGACGTTGCCGATTGCCACGTCGCTTTTGCCTGCGATGGCCGAGAGCGCCGACACGACCAGTTCGGGCGTCGAGGTACCGACGGCGACCACCGTGAGCCCGATGATGAATTCCGGCACGCGGAACCGCTGCGCCAACGCCGCGGAGCCGTCCGTCAGGAAGTTCGCGCCTGCGAGGATCAGCCCGAGGCCGATGATGAGGAGTAAGATGTCCAAACTATGAATTTTGAATTGTGAATTCTGAATTGTTTGATCATGCCAGCAGGATCAGACTCACGGCCATCAGGGCCATGCCGGCCACCACGCCGTAGATGGAGATGTGCGCCTCGCCGTATTCGCGGGCCGCGGGCAGCAGTTCGTCGATCGAGATGAAGACCATGATGCCTGCCACGCCGGACAGGATGCAGCCCATCAGCGTCGGGGTCATGAAGGGCGTCAGCACCAGCCATGCCAATATGGCTCCGACGGGTTCGGCAAGGCCCGAGAGGAGCGACAGGCGGAAAGCCTTTCGGCGGTCGCCCGTGGCGTAGTAGATCGGGATCGAGACGGCGATGCCTTCGGGAATGTTGTGGATGGCGATGGCCACGGCGATCGCTACGCCGAGGGCCATGTTGTCCACCGCCGAAGTGAAGGTGGCGATGCCTTCGGGGAAGTTGTGGATGCCGATGGCCAGCGCCGTCATCACGCCCATGCGCATCAGACGGGGATTGTGCGGCTGATGGTCCATCTCCTCGACTCTGTGTGCTTCGTGGGGATTCTCGATCGAGGGGACCAGCCGGTCGATGACGCCGATCAGCAGAATGCCCGCGAAGAAACTCGCCACGGTGACGATCACGCCCGTGTGTGCGCCCCATTCGGCCGAGAGGGTCGTGTTGGCCTGCTGGAACAGCTCGACGAACGAGACGTAGATCATCACGCCGCCCGAGAGGCCCAGCGAGAACGAAAGCAGCCGTTTGTTGGTGCGTTTGGCGAAGAAGGCGATCGCGCTGCCGATGCCCGTGGCGAGGCCCGCGCCGAGTGTCAGCAGCAGGGGGATGAGGATATTGTGTTCTTCCATACGAATCGTTTTCGTTTGTTTGGCAAATACGCAGCAAACCGTCCGGGTTGCCGGGTTTTCCACCGCAAAGATAATGCATAAAACGAAATACCGAACCTTTCGAAAAGATTCGGTATTTGTAGGTAAAGAGAAGCGCAGGAAAGAGTAAATATCTTGTTTACAGGTATTTAATTCTCTGCTCTGCATCTATTCCGAGCAATAAAATTGCAGAATCGGGCAGGATTAACGGTGAGTTTCGTTACTTATCCGTTACCTGCCCGAAATGCTTTGGTTTGCATCAAAACATTCGTTTTCAGTTCGTTGCATCGAATTACCGCATACCAAATAACTTGACTTAACGTTTAACAAACCCTCAAAGTTCAAGTTATCATGCAACGCAGCACTTTCAAAGTCCTTTTCTATGTGAAAAGGCAGTCCGAAAAATCGGGTCAGGTTCCCGTTATGGGGCGTATCACGATCAACGGCACGATGTCGCAGTTCAGCTGCAAACTCTCGGTTCGTTCTTCTCTCTGGGATGCCAAAGCGAACAAAGCCGCAGGCAGAAGCCTCGAATCGCAGCGCATCAACGAGAAGCTGGAGAATATCAAAACCAATATCGGCAAGCAGTACCAACGCCTCTGCGACCGTGATTCGTATGTTACGGCCGAAAAAGTCCGCAATGCCTTCCTCGGTATGGGTGACGACTGCCGCCTGCTGTTGCAGACCTTCGACGAATACCTCGCTGGCTTCCTTAAACGTGTGGGCAAAGACCGCACCTATTCGAGCTATAACGATTACCGCAAACGCCGTAACCGCCTTGCCTCTTTCCTCGAATACGAATACCGAGTAAAAGATATTCCTTTCAAAGAGCTGAAGCGGGATTTCGTGGAAAAGTTCGTCGTCTACCTCTCCTCGGTACAAGGGATGCGCTCCGGGACGATCCATTCAACCATCAAAAAACTGAAGCTGATGACCTACACGGCATATAAGAACAACTGGATTCCCGCCGATCCTTTCGCAGGGTTCTATGTCAAAGCAGAATACGCTGAACGTCGCTACCTCTCGGCTTCGGAATTGCAGGCCGTGATGGATGTCAAGCTCCCCAATTACCGAACAAGCATTAACCGGGATGCCTTCGTCTTTTGTGCCTTTACGGGCCTGAGCCATGCAGACGTGGTGAAACTTACCCATGCGGACATCCATACGGACGATAACGGGGAGTATTGGATCATCGACAAACGGCAAAAGACAGGTACGCAGTTCCGTGTTAAGCTCCTTCCCGCCGCAGAAATGCTCTACAAGCGTTATAAGGATCTGCGCCTTGCGGGAGATAAAGTCTTTCCGCTCAAAGGCACTTATAAAACACTGAACATGTCCTTACGGCATGTTGCCAGACACGCCGGTCTGTCATTCAACCCCACGATCCACATGGCGCGTCATACCTTCGCCACGACGGTCACGCTCACGCAGGGCGTGCCTCTGGAAACCGTATCGAAGATGCTGGGACATAAACGGATCACCACGACCCAAATCTACGCCAAAATCACCAATGACAAGATCGGGCAAGATATGGCGGCATTAAGCGAGAAACTCAGCAGCGTCTTCAAGGTTGCACAGTAATGGCCTACGATCTTACAGCTAGTTCGATTTCCGATTTTGCTTCGTCAATGGCAGGGTAATTTTCGATGTAAGTTTTCCCGCCGGCAGGGAATTAAACGCCGGAGATGGAAATACGCAAGACCATGCGAATCGCCCGAGGGGCGAGCCTTGCGTATTTTCATCTCCGGCTTTGCTAAACGCTACCGTCGGAAAAGGCGGCTTTCTGCGGCTCGGATGTTATTTTCGGACTGTTGGCTCCACGACACGCACGTCATATACCCCAATAGGCATAACACCGCTCCCGACGTTTCGTTCAGCTGTCTGTTATAATTCGCATTGTCTGTTCAAAACGGCCGTCTGTTGTTCTTCTTTTCGTGGAGATAATTCAGCTCGTCGCTGTAAATGCTGATCACGAACTGCAGCATATTGTCAACCAATGCCGTAAGCCTTGTCGTATCATCTCCCAGCAGGTGGAGTATTTCCGATACTTTGTGCTTGGTTTGGGCACTGACATAGATCGCCGAACGGTTACGGCAATTCACCGGAGCAAAGAAGGTGCGTTCGAAATCCGGTAGCGTAATCTTTTTACGACGGAATCCGGAAGGCTCCTTTATCGTGCTCGTTTGGGTGTTTACGTCTGTTTTTTCAGCAGTCGGTGTCGATGCTCCGGATACCGTTTCCGAGGTGTTTTCCTCGGGAGCGTCCGCATTTTCCTCTTCCGGTTCGGGAATCCTGCGGGCGACTGGCGAATCCAAAGGGGCCAATCCGGCGATCATACGGCGTACCATCTCTTC
>OCQA01000762.1_pt1 | contig 29098 bp, 24 predicted proteins | sample 1538571 | NCBI WGS metagenome assembly OCQA01 (sample SAMN04571708, study PRJEB22368) | human gut metagenome | biome: human gut; material: stool | host: Homo sapiens | place: Luxembourg | collected 2012-09-28 | reverse complement strand
TGAGATGCGGTTGCGTCCCAGGGCGATAAGCTCGGCGAGTGCTGCCGCAGTCAGCGGCGGTGTTGATGATGTTTGCATTTGCATAGTAGTGATGCTCCTTTTTGATTTGATCGGCAAGGGGGTGAAACCCTCACGCTATATATAGGGCAGCGAGAGGCTTAAAAGTTTACATCGTTTTAAAAAAAATTTTTGTAGGGTGGTTTGAACTGGGTAAGCCGACTTCGTCGGGATAGGAAATCCACGCCGCTCCTTATGCAGTCGCGTCTTTTGGATAAGCTCGCAGGAGATCTGCCCGCTTCGCTGGCGCTCATAGGCAGCTTATGCTCGGCTTAATAGTTTACATCGGCTCGAAAAAATTTTTGTAGGTGGTTTTTAACAGCAGCTCATAACATTTTAGTGATATTTGTGAATAGTATGTGAAAACTTATTTTGGCATGTAAACTTTTCCGGTGTTCGCTGCCCTATATATAGTGACAGTATTCAGTACTGAATTTGTTAGCAGGGTTTTTAAGACTTATAGGGTTTTACTGCTTAGGACTTTGACCTTGAATCTGACAAAGAAATACTTACAGCAAAGTAAAGTAATACTTATTTAGTAAGTACTGAATACTGCCATAAACATTTGCACGACGAAAGGATGATCATGATGAACGAGATCGTTACATCAACAGAAAAAATGGAGGAGAAGCGTATGAGCCTGGGGCTGCAAAGCAGATTGTTGTATCTGCTTTTGAAATGCCCTTTGCTGCAGCAGGGTCAGGGATGTGCCTGTAAGGAGGCGTCGGCCCCAAACGGAAGGCTGGCAGGGAGGCCGCGGCGCGTGCACGCAGACGATGAGGAGGTTATTTTGCAGGTGACGGTGCCGTATGCCCTGCGGCGTGCGGCAAGAGCGGCGCATTTGGATTGCAGCGCTTTGACGCGTAAGGCTTTGACCAAACAATTAAAAAAAGCTGCCCGCGATTGAGCAGCTTTGATGTGATCGAGAATGACTGGCTGGCCGCGCCTGAGGTTGAGGCAGAGGCTGTGAGCCAGTGTTGTGTATGCGCCGAGCCGATCTGCAGCGGCGACAGCTACTGGGAGACGGCGGGCGGCGATATTTGCTGTGAGTGTATGGAAAATATGACGGCAGCGGCTTTTTTGACGGACGTATGCTGTGAGCGTGAAAATATAGCTAAAAGAGACTGAGGAGTGTAGATTTGGAGATACAGGAATTGAAGCGTGATTTGGAAACATTTTTTACTGACGGTGAGAACGGTTACGGTCTTTATTCGACTGAAAGGCTGCTGATACTGGCGCAGCAGGGGGATGAGAAGGCTAAATTGCAGATACTGTTCAATTTTAAGGGGCTGATTTATAAGAGTCTGGTCAATAACAGTTATTATCTGCAGCTTAGCGCCGGTGATATTTTGCAGAATTTGAGCGAGGTGCTGCTGCAGGAGATGGCAGTGTGGAAGCCGAAGGCTGCGGCCGCGTTTGGCAATCATATCAAGTATTGCCTGCGGACAGCGATCTGGAGTGAGATCAGGCGGATAAAGAGGCATGATTATAAAGAGTTGTCGTACGACGCTGAGGCTGAAGGCGGTATTTCTCAGGCCGAGCAGCAGCTGGATACTTTGATATACAAACGGTTTGGCTATAACGAGAAGCAGGCGACGCTGCGGTTTGCAGTAAAAGACCTGTTGGATTGTCTGACCAAAAAGCAGCGGTATGTGCTGCAGGCTGAGTTGTTTGAGGATAAGGACGGAACAGAGATCGCACGGCTGCTGCATATCAAAAAGTCGGCGGTCAGCAGGATCAGGGCCCGGGCGATCAGGCATCTGCAGAAGATATTGATGGCGGGTATACAGGGTGGTGAGCTGTTGTGCTGAAACCGTATCAGACGATAGGCAGGGCGCTGGCGTTGTTTAAGGCGGCGGGCCTTGCGGTGCCGGCGTATGGAGAGGAGGAAAAACGGCGGCTTTTGGATGCCTGGGTGCAGCGTTACGGGGCGCTGGACAGTGAGCTGTTTTTGAAGTGCAGTGAGCGGCTGGCGTCAGGGCAGCGGTTTCCGCGTTTTTATGATATGGATGCGGCGCTGTGGGAGGAGGAGCGTGTGCGCAGCCGCCGGAAAGCGGCGGCAATGCCGCTGGCTGCGTCTGCTGCAGTAGATTATGAGGGAAACAAAAAACGTCTGCGTCAGCTGATAGAAAGTCTGTCCGGGCGGCGCTGATACTGGGCCATACACAGATTGCCGAAAGCTGTCTGTGTATGGCTTTTTTAGCGTTGTTATAAGGGGTAAATGCAGAAATAAAGCCGAGTATAATAGGTTAAAAATAATTATTTGAAATTTATAATTAATGTTTTTTACTAATTAAATGAAAAATATTTATTTTAGTTATGGTATTATATAGCCTTTTTTGTTAAAATAACTATATATACGAACGAGAAAAATATAATTTACAGTGGATATAAAAGGAGCGTCTGGTTAGATGAAGCAGCAGGGAGAGCCGTCAGCGGAATTGAATGCAGTAATGGGTTATAATGCACTGATAGACAGTGTGGGGATCAATGTCTGTAAGTTGCTTTTGGATGATGATTTGACGATTTTATGGGGCAATGATAATTTTTATAAAAGTTCCGGTTTTACCCAGGCGGAATATCAGTCGTTGTTTCCTACGATCAAAGCATATTATGCCGGGAACGGAGACGAGTTTTTTCGCATCAGGCATGCCTTTGACAGCAGTCTGGCCAGGGGTGAGAAGCTGGTGAAGACAAGCTGCCGCAGACCGCTTAAAAACGGTGACCATGCCTGGATCAGCATCAACGCCATGATAACTGACGAGGAGCATGAGGGCAGGCGGGTCGCGCTGGCTGTTTATTCTGATATCAGCGATGTGACCAAGCTGAGGGCGGAGCGTGACAGGCTGCTGGATGAGAAAACACGTTATTTTGAGTGGATGATGGACGAGTATGTCGGTAATATTTATATCGCTGACGTTGAGACTTATGAGCTGCTGTTTCTGAATAAGACCAGCTGTGCTACTTTGCATATGACCAAAGAAGAGGGGCTGGGCAGAAAGTGCTATGAGGTCATTCAGGGGCGTACCAGTCCCTGTCCGTTCTGCAATAATGCGGAATTGACGGAGGAGGATGTCTGCGCCTGGGAGTTTGATAATCCTAATTTGGAAAAAAGGTTTATGATCAGGGACAGGCTCATCAACTGGCAGGGTCGCAAATCCAGGATCGAGCTGTCGCATGATATGCTGAGCGCTGAGTATAAGCTGGCGAAAAAGGATCTGGAACGGGAGGCTATTTTAAGAACTATTCCCGGCGGTCTGGCCAGGGTGGACGCCAGAGACTGCGAGACTGTGATGTGGTATGGCGGTAACTTTTTAGAGATGCTGGGTTATACGGCGGAACAGTTTAAAAACGAGCTGAACAGTAAATGTACTTATGTACACCCGGATGACGCGGAGCGGGCTGCCGCTTTAATGAAATCTATTTCGGAAACTGGCGAGTATAATGTTTCCGAGTTCAGGTTCGTCTGCCGCAGCGGCGAGGTGAAGCTGCTGATGGTGACTTTCTGTTATGTGAGCGCGGAAGACAGCTGGGACGGGATACCTTCTATTTACAGCGTCGGGCTGGACGTGACTGAGGAACGTCAGGAGCAGGAGCGGCAGCGCAAGGCTCTGGAGGACGCGTATCAGTCGCTGCACGTTGCCAATCTTGCCAAGAGTAATTTCCTGTCGTCGATGTCGCATGATATCCGCACGCCGATGAATGCCATTATCGGGATGACGGCGATCGCCAAGGCCAATTTATTTGAGCCGGAGAAGGTGAGCGGCTGTTTGAACAAGATCAATGTTTCCAGCAGGCATTTGCTGCGGCTGATCAATGAAGTGCTGGATATGTCGAAGATCGAGAGCGGCAAAGTAGACCTGATGCTGGAAGAAGTGAGCCTGCCGGATGTAGTGGACGATATCGTCAGTATGTGCCGGCCGTTGATGCAGGATAAGCAGCAGGCGTTTAAAGTAAATATCTTTAATGTGCGTAACGAGCATGTGATAACTGATGGTGACCGGCTGCGGCAGGTGTTTACCAATCTGCTTTCCAACGCGATCAAATATACGCCTGCAGGCGGTAAGATCAGCCTGACGATCAACGAATTGAATTCGGAGATCGATTCACAGGGCCGGTATGAGTTTATTTTTGCGGATGATGGTATCGGTATGCCGGAAGAATATATGCAGCATATTTTTGAGCCTTTCGCACGTGCCAACGATGAAAGTATCAGTAAGATCCAGGGAACCGGGCTGGGGCTGGCGATAACGCAGAATATCGTGCAGATGATGAACGGCACGATCGAGGTACAGAGCCGTCCCGGTGAGGGCAGCACCTTTACTGTAACTGTGCCGCTGGCATTGCAGATGCGGGAGGAGCAGGAGCCTGAGGAGCTGGCGGGACTGCCGGTATTGGTGGTTGACGACGAGCTGGCTGTGTGTGAAAGCGCGACGATGCTGCTGCAGGAATTGGGTATGCGCAGCAGCTGGGTGATGTCGGGGGCCGAGGCTGTGGAGTGTGTGGTGGAGGCGCACCAGCGGCAGGAGGATTTTTATGCGGTGATCCTGGACTGGAAGATGCCGGACATGGACGGACTGGAAACGGTGAAGGTCATTCGCAGGCAGGTTGGTTCCAAGGTGCCGATCATTATTATTTCGGCTTATGATTATTCCAATATCGAAAAGGAATTTATTGACGCCGGGGCTGATGCTTTTATCAGCAAGCCGCTTTTCAAATCCAAGATGCTGCACGTTTTGCAGCTGTTCTGCGATACTTATAAGGCGGATGCTGTCGAGACTTTGCCTGAGCAGCACATACATCTGGAGGGCAAAAGGGTTTTGCTGGCAGAGGATAATGAGCTGAACAGTGAGATAGCTGTAGAGCTGCTGGAGATGCACGGTTTGACTGTAGAGACCGCCGAAAACGGACTGCTGGCTGTAGAGAGGTTTAAAAAATCACTGCCCGGCTATTACGATGCGGTGCTGATGGATATCCAGATGCCGGTGATGGATGGTTACAAAGCGACTGCCGCTATCCGTGCCCTGCCTCGTCCAGATGCTGCCAGCGTTCCGATTTTGGCGCTGACGGCGAACGCTTTTGTTACTGATGCCGGTAAGGCTAAAAATGCAGGGATGAACGATCACATTACCAAACCGATCAATCTGGAGGTATTGTTTGCCGCTTTGCGCAGATGGTGGAAGTAAAATAAGACTGCAGGCACATAAAATTTGAAATTAGTAACGGACTAATACCGTTCAGTGTAATGCTGAGCGGTATTTTTTTGTGCTTTTTTGAAGCTGACGCAAGCAAAGGCAGGGTGCAGACGGTGAGAGGAGTACTGCTTTTCAGCATAAGGTTCTGGGCAAGATACAATAAAATTTTTACTCACACTAAAAGTAAATGTCTTGCGGGGGGGGACATCGATGTTATAATACATATAACTATGATAAAAGTTTTTGCATAAAAATTAAAAAATATAAAATTAAATGCTGAACAAAATGCTGCTGCGGCTGCAGCAAAGGTGGTGGCAAATGTATAACGAAGGCCAGATCAAAGAGATAGGCAAAAAGATCAAAATACTCCGTGCTGTCCATCAAATCAGGCAGCAGGAGCTTGCGCGCAAGCTGGGGATCAGTCAGACGCATCTCAGTAATATCGAACACGGCAGAGTTACGGTCGGGCTTGTGATCCTGCTGCGGCTTGCCAATATTTTGCATTGCACGTTCAACGATTTTTTTACGTTGGAGGACGAGTCACAAAAAATGCTTGATTATTGGGACAGCAGCCCGGGAATGCGAGAGCTGAAGCAGTTTTTAGACAGCAGGGAATTGGCAGAGAGCGAAGAACAAAAAGCTGTAATTAAGGGGAGAGCAGATTGTTAAAAACAGCAGGAAAAAGTATAGCAGTAGTTTTAACTTTGGGAATAACGGCGACAGCTTGGGCAGCAGCGGCGCTGCCGGGCAGCGATCCGCAGGTGCGGGCGCTGGAAGAGAACCGCAGCCAGGCTGAACAGCAGGCACAGGTAACAGCGCCGGAGGAAGCAGGCAAAGTGCAGGGCGAGCAAAAGTTTATGCTTACCAGCTTCAATTTTACCGGGCAGGAGGCGATCGACCCGGCAATTTTTACAGACCTGACTAAAGACTATACCGGCAGGGAGATCAGCGTCAGCGAATTGCAGCAGGCAACCGACATAATAACGGATTATTGCCGCAGTCAGGGCTATACTGTAGCCACGGCGTTTTTACCGCAGCAGGATATTCAAAACGGCGTCGTAGAAATACGTATTTTGCTGGGTACTCTGGGCGAGGTCAGGATCGATAACCAATCCCGCCTCAGCGCAGAACAGGCCGCCAGCTTTTTGAGCAGCCTGCATCAGGGTGACATTATCAAAAACGCCCCGCTGGAAACAGCACTGAATAACCTGAACGACTTACCGGGCATAGCTGCCGCCGGCATCCTGAGTGCAGGCACAGAAGTAGGCAGCACCGACCTGACCGTGACGTTGGCCGATAAAAAACAGTTCGATACCGTCTTATATACGGATAACCACGGTGGCCAGTACAGCGGACGCTACCGCTATGGCTTCCAGACGACCATGAACAACCCTGGCGGATATGGCGACAAAGCTTTTGTTGGCGGGATGCTGACCAACAGCGACCTGCACAACTATAATCTGGGCTATGAAATGCCAGTGGGCACTAACGGCAGCCGTTTAGGCGTCAGCTACAGCCTGATGGATTATACCTTGAGCGGCTTCTACAATATTCTGGACGCTGTCGGCAGGGCGAAAACCTTCAGCATCTACGGCAGTACGCCTATAGTGAATACCAGCCGCAGCTATTTAGCAGCAGCCTACGGCTACGACAACCGTCAGCTGCAGGACGAACTGAGGACCTTCGGTTTTAATACTAAAAAACACAGCGATGCCCTGCACTTGGGCATTGTTGGCAACAGCAGGGGAGCAGGCAGCTACACCGGCTACAGTGCCCTTTACTATGCCGGAAGATTGACCTACGACGACATCAGCACCAGTAACGAAGGTACCTACCATAAATTCAATACCGACGTCAACCATATCCAAATGCTGGGACATGCTGTTAACTTACACGTCAACCTGCACAGCCAGCTGGCCAGTAAAGATCTGGATGGCAGTGAGCAGTTCAGCCTGGGCGGCGCCGACGGAGTAAGGGCCTATCCGCAGGGCGAAGCCAGCGGCAGCGTGGGCTACCAGGCAACGGCAGAACTGCGCTGCGCCACGCCCATCACTAACCTCAGCCTGGCGACCTTTATCGACTGGGGTGAGGTGGAAGTGAGCAAAAGTATTGGCGAGCGCCGTAATCTGGCAGGCTGGGGCGTTGGTGTGCAATACGCCAAACCGAATGATTATTACCTGCGTGTCGATTACGCCAGAAAGATCAACGGCGAAGCCTACCAAAGCGAAGAAAATGATAAAAATGGCAGGATATGGTTTTTAGCCTATAAACTGTTTTAAAAGCGAGCGGGAGAAGGAGAGAGGGAAGCATGAAGAAAACAAAACTGTTATTACATAAACGCATACTGGCGGCAGTGTTGAGCGGCGGTATGCTGCTGCTGCCCAACTGGGGTTATGCCCTGCCCCAGGGGGGAACGGTAGTTGCAGGAAGCGTAAATCAAGGTTCATTCAATCCCAGCGGAAACCAAATGAATATCACAGGCAGCGGCAATGTAGCTATCGACTGGAACAGCTTTAACATAGGGAAGAACGAAACAGTCAATTTCAGCGGGATGCAGGCCGTGCTGAATTATGTCACCGGCAACACCAAAAGCGAGATATTGGGTAATATTACTGGTAATGATGTACACGTTTTTTTAGTCAATCCTAACGGTATCCTGTTTGGAGCCGATGCCAAAGTCAACGTCGGGCAGCTGACGGCATCGACACGGACGATAGAGGACAGAACAGGTTTTGACGGCAGTGCTTTCAGCACCTTGAGTGCGGCTGCGGCCAAAAAAGTACGCGGTGACATCATCAACCTGGGCGAGCTGACTGCCAATAAGATCGTGCTGGAAGGCGATAACATTTCGCTGCTCAATGCTGCTACGCTGAAAGCGGGCAGTAATAGCGACATCACCCTGCGTGCTAATAATAAAGTGACGGTTGGGTATGAAGTAAAGAAAACTGCAAATATAAATGTCAGCGATTATGCAAGTGGTGAAGCTGTTGATAAAAAAGGCAGTGAGGTACTGTCAGGTACCAATATACAGGATCTGAGCGGCAACAGTAAAAATATAACCGATGCCATGCTGGTACATAATATTAATGAATTGCAGGCGGTCAATAATAATCTTGCTGGTGATTATATGTTGGCTAATGATATTGATGCCAGTGATACAGCAAACTGGAATACGGGCAAGGGATTTATTCCTATTGGCAGAGATAGCGGTTTTAATGGTTCTTTAGATGGGGCTGGCTGCGCTATAGAAGGCTTGTATATCAATATCGATAGTAAGAGTGATCCTGAGGCAGTATATTATAATAATGCAGGGCTCTTTGATGTTTTAAATACAAATGCTTTTGTACATAATTTGACGATGCAGGGTGGAAGTGTATCTTTTTTTACTGATTCCAGTGGCGGTAATGTTGGCAGTATTGCAGGAGAGAATCTTGGACAGCTGAAAAATGTTTACAATCTTGGAATGAAGGTAAGCAGCATAAATCAGAGTGCCCGTATCGGCGGCATTGCAGGTCATAACGCAGGAATTGTAGCTGACGCACATAATCAGGGCACAGTTCATGATGGAGGAACAAGTATATCTTCACAGATTGGCGGTATTACCGGTTACAATGATAACGGCGGCGTGATCAGTTATTCTGATAATAGTGGAACTTTAACAGGCAAAGGTGAGGATTATTTACTGGGTGGAATAGTTGGTAAAAATGATGGTATGATCAGCAATGCTTTTAATAATGGAGATATAAAAGGTGCTGGTGAAAGCAGCTGGGGTGTGTATATAGGTGGTATTGCTGGAGAAAATTATGGTAATATCAGTGATTCCTATAATAAAGGCAATATTAGTGACGATGATATAGGCGGATATGATATGGCATTGGGAGGTATTGCCGGTTATAATGAAGGGGATATTGATGGCGTTTATAATAGCGGAAATATTAAAGGGCAGTATTACTTAGGTGGTATTGCAGGCCAAAGCTATGATGGTAGTATAAAAAATGCTTATAATACTGGTGTAATTACTGGAAATGGTTATGATGCAACTGCTGCAGGCATTGTTGCAGTAAATGACGCTGAAATAAAAAACGTTTATAATACTGGTAAAATAGTAAATGGATATAATATAATTGCAGATGGTAGCGGCATTTCAAATGCCTATTATGCAGTCAGAAACGGCGATACAATTTTAGGCTATAAAAAATTTGGCAGCAGTACATTACTCAGCATGGAAGACTTTGGCAAAGCATTTGAAGCTGGATTAGATACGGCGTCAAAAAATTCCTGGAAATTCTATAATGGGTATACTACGCCTCTTTTAAAGGGCTTTTTGAAAAAAATCACGATCAATGGTAATGATATTAACGCTGCTGCCAATACTGTTTACGATAGTACTGAACAAAGTTCGGGGTTAAGTGGTTTTGCAGACGGTATTTCAGTAGGGACTAAAAAGAATGCCGGAGAGTACGCTTTGGGTGATCTACTTTATTCCGGGCAGGACGGTTATGATATAACTATAGTTAATGATGGCACTAAATTCACTATCAATAAAGCAACGCTGACTGTTACTGCTGATGAGGCTGAGATTCAGGCAGGTGATTCATTACCTGATTTTAAAGGTACTATCAGCGAGCTGGCTGTCAACGATAAATGGGAGGAATTAGATGTAGATATTAAGAAGGATCTGCATTTTACTACTGACACAGACGGTAAGACGGCAGGAGAATTTGCGATCAACGGCAGCCTGGATAAGACGCTGGCTAATTATGAAATCAAACAGGCTGAGGGTAATGCCACAGCTTTGGTAGTCAAGGGCAATAAACCGCCAGATCCACCAAATCCCCCCGAACCGCCAAAGCCGGAAATACCAAAAGAAACTATTTATCGTAATGCATTGGTAAATATTGATATTACAGAGCAGGAAAACAGGCCGGAACAGCAAAATATCAAGCGGCGCATCAGTAACAGCCTCACCAGTGACCAAGAAGAGCATGTTAAAGTGATGATCGAAGGCGACGGCATCAAATTTGGGAACGAGCAGATCAAGGTAAATGTCGATGACGACGGTATCAAAATAGAGGAAGAACAGGATTGATCCAGAACGCAGACTTCGGTCTGCGTTCTTTTTTGGTATAGTAATGAGAGTGTCAAATGATTATTTTGTAAATACAGATACATTTTTTATTTATTGTTACTTGCGTTACACTTTGCTGTTTTAAAAACAGTAAATTCTTAAATTTCAGTCAAAATGCAGGAAAAGCCCTTGTAATCAGCGAATTGTAATAACATCAAATTTTCTAGGACAAGGGGGAGTAATCATGAAAGAGTATACTGGAGATAGGATCAGAAACGTGGCCATTGTGGGTCACGGTGGGGCTGGAACGACGTCTGTTACCGAAGCCTTACTGTATCGTTCGGGAGCAATTTCCAGAATGTGCAAGGTAGAAGACGGGGCTACCACCACTGACTATGAGCCGGAAGAAATCAAACGCGGCGTATCTGTCAATGCAACTTTGGCGCCTGTTGAGTGGCGTGATACCAAAATCAATTTTATCGATACACCGGGCTTTGCTGACTTTGTAGCCGAGGTCAAAGGCGCTTTCCGTGCCGTTGACAGCGCTTTGATCGTTGTATGCGCTACTTCGGGCGTGCAGGTCGGCACTGAGCAATGCTGGAAACTGGCAGAAGAAGCACATTTGCCGCGTATCATTTTTGTTAATAAGATGGATCGTGAAAATGCTGATTTTGATAGTATTCTTGAAAATCTGCGTGCTAAGATCGGTAAACGCGTATTGCCGCTGCAATTACCTCTCGGCAAGGAAGCCGATTTCTGCGGCGTTATCGATCTTTATAAAATGAAGGCTTATAAAGCTAACGGCAACGATTCCATCGAAATGGACATTCCTGAAGATATGCTGGAGTATGCCAAAGAAGCGCATGAAAAAATGGTCGAAGCGGCTGTTGAGGCTGACGATGACTGCATGATGCGTTATCTGGAAGGCGAAACTATCAGCGATGAGGAAATTATGGACTGCCTGATCAAGGGCATTCGTCAGGCGATTATTTTCCCTGTCCTTTGCGGAAGCGCATATAAAGATATTGGTTTGGGCCGTGTTATGAACGCGATCATCGACTTTACCTATCCGGCAATACTGAACGATTTTGTCGTTACGAATCCGGAAACCGAAGAAGAAGAGATCCGCGACGCTAACGCGCCGATGGCCGCTTTGGTTTTCAAAACTACATCCGATCCGTTTGTGGGCCGGTTGAGCTTCTTTAGAGTATTTTCGGGTACGATCAAAGCCGACAGCATGGTTTATAATGCCAGCCGTGAAAAAGAAGAACGTATCGGCGGTATTTTTACAATGCGCGGTAAAACTCAGATTCCGATGAAAGAAGTAGTTGCCGGTGATATCGGCGTTACTACTAAATTGCAGTTTACATCTACGGGCGATACGCTCAGCGATAAGAATTCTCCTGTGTTGTTTGCACCGATCGCATTCCCGCTGCCGATGTATACTCGTGCCATTTACGCTAAAAAGAAAGGCGAGGAAGAGAAGATCGCCACTGCTTTGAACCGTTTGATGGACGAGGACCCGACAATCATAGTTACTAAAAACACTGTTACCAAGGAAACTCTGGTCAGTGGTATGGGCGATCAGCATATCGAGATCATTATGGAGCGTATGAAACGTAAATTCGGCGTGGAAGCCGATCTGCGTGCGCCTATCGTTGAATACAGAGAGACTATCCGCGGAACTGCGGAGGTTGAAGGCAAGCATAAGAAACAATCCGGTGGACATGGTCAGTATGGTCACGTAGTGATCAAAATGGAACCCCTGCCGCCAGGAGAAGGCTTCGAGTTTGTTGATAAGATTTTTGGCGGTGCCGTACCGCGTCAATATATCCCGGCAGTTGAAAAAGGTATGCGTGAATCTATGGAACACGGCATTTTGGCCGGGTATCCGGTAGTAGATGTTCGTATCACGCTGCTTGACGGTTCTTATCATACCGTCGATTCTTCGGAAATGGCGTTTAAGATCGCTTCTAATATGGCATTCAAAAAAGCTATGGAACAGGCTAAACCTGTTTTGATGGAGCCGGTTTATAATTTGGATGTTTATTGTGCCGAATCGATGATGGGCGACGTTATTGGCGACCTGAATTCGAAACGCGGACGTATTTTGGGTATGCAGAGTCTGGAAGACGGTATGGGCTGCGTCAAAGCACAGGTCCCTTATGCCGAGATCTCTGAATATGCAGTTGACCTGCGTGCGCTGACCCAGGGTCTGGGCACTTTTGAAATGAAGTTTGACCATTATGAGGACGTTCCGATGAAAATGGCCGAAAAGATCATTGCCGAGGCTAAGGAAGCTCAATAATTGATGTAGTTGCTGCAAATGTAAAAGGAAAAGCGGTTTGTTTTAGTGGCAAACCGCTTTTGTGACTCCAATATATTGATAAACCCTTTGGTTTTGGTAAATTTTGTTAAAAGGTCAGAAATCAGTAGACCAAATGCACCAGCATATATCCGGCAAAGCAGGCACTGCCTACGCCAATAAGTCCTGGCAGCAGGAAACTGTGATTGATGATGAATTTGCCGATATGTGTCGTTCCTGAACGGTCAAAGCCGATACAGGCCAGATCAGATGGATAAGTAGGAAGAACGAAATAACCGTAAGCTGCAGGCATAAAGCCAACTATTACTAAAGGACTGACACCAACGCTCAATGCCATTGGTACGATTACGGTTACAGCAGCAGCTTGGGAATTGATCAGTTTGGAAACTAAAAATAAAACTACTGCATACATCCAGGGATAAGCAAGGACCACGTCACTTAAAGATTGTTTCATAACGGGCAGATAAGCACCGAAATATGTATCGGCCATCCAGGCTACACCGTAGACTGAAACAATAGCTGTCATACCTGATTTGAAAACAGAGCCGGAAGCGACTTCTGAGGTTTTTACATTACACAGCACCATGATAACAGCTGCAATAGAAAGCATCATTAGCTGAATGGTAGGCGTCATGGAGAAGGGTTTTAAAATGCCTTTGGCATTGGGAAAATGAGGTAATAATTGTGGGAAACTGCCAAAGATGGCAATGACGACGATACCCAGCAGAAAAACTAAAGCTGCCTGATAAGCGCTTTTGGGTAGGGAGACATTTAAAAGACTTTGCTCTTGCAGACCGCCGTAAATAAATTCTTTTTGTTCAGGGTCTGCGATTTTGGCCTGGAATTCGCTGTCTTTATCAAGATCTTTGCCGCGGTTGAGGCTCCAAAGGCCGGCGATTATAACGCCTATAAAAGTAGCCGGAATGGAAATGGAAAGGATCTGCATAACGCCGAAAGGCTGGTCGGTAGCACCTAAAATGGCTACGGCAGAAACAACGGCTACTGAAGCCGGCGAAGCGCAGACGCCCATTTGAGAGGCGATGGAAGCAACAGACATGGGTCGTTCCGGACGGATATTTTGTTTTATGGAAATATCATAAATAATAGGGAACATAGCGTAAACTACATGCCCGGTACCGCATAAAACGGCGAGCAGCCAGGTGGTAAGCGGCGCAAGGATCGTAATATATTTGGGGTTACTGCGTAGAAATTTTTCCGCATATTTCAGCATTACGTCAAGACCTTTGGACGCCTGTAAAAATGCTGAACAGGTAACTACCGCCATGATCGTCAGCATAACGTCGACCGGTGGTTTACCGGGTTTCAGGCCCATAATAAAAATAAAGAAAACAAGGCCGATACCAGAAATAGTAGCCAGGCCGATACCGCCGCGTCGAACGCCGATTACCAGACATGCCATCAAAACGATAAAACCTAAAAACATTAACATCAAGACACCTCCGAGAAATAAAATAAATAATAATAAAAATATATCTAACGACGTCAAGGTATACAGCTTTACCTGTTATGCCACGGTCGGAGATGCCCTTTTCCAATACGCACATAGTTTTTAGAAGGCAAGGGGCCCGAAGGGAATGGTGACACTATATAAATAAAGTGTATGATAATAGCGAAATAATCACAGGAATTAGTATACACTATTTTGGCGTTTATGACTAGACCTTAAAATTTTATTTCAAGAAGGATTGTAATGTGAAGAGATAAATAAGCTTTATAATGCTTTGCTAATGACAAAAAACTGATAATGGACTGTCAGATAAAAAACACTGGAAAATACACGATGTTAATTTTAGCAACTTATGCTATAATTAATGTATTACTATGACTTATTGGGAGGGTTCAGTAAATGCAGGCTATTGATCATGCATCTGTTAATACTTTACGCTTCTTGGCGGCTGACCAGGTAGAGAAGGCAAAATCGGGGCATCCCGGCTTTCCTTTGGGCACGGCACCGTTGATGTATACTTTGTGGGACCGTTTTATGCACTATAATCCAAAAGATCCTAACTGGTTCAATCGTGACCGTTTTATTTTGTCGCCGGGTCATGGCAGCGCACTGCTATATGCAATGCTGCATCTGGCCGGCTACGATCTTTCTCTGGAGGAACTGAAAAACTTCCGTCAATGGGGCAGCAAAACTCCGGGGCATCCTGAATATGGCCATACGGCAGGCGTAGATGCGTCTACAGGTCCGCTGGGACATGGCTTTGCCATGGGTGTAGGTTTTGCCATTGCTGAAGCGATGCTGGCGGACAAATACAACAAACCTGAATTTACTGTTATCGATCATTATACTTATGGTCTGACTTCTGACGGCGACCTGATGGAAGGCGTTGCCAGCGAGGCTGCTTCTTTGGCAGGTACTTTGGGACTGGGTAAATTGATCTACCTTTATGACGATAATAAAATCACTATCGAGGGTTCTACCGATATTGCCTTCACTGAAGATGTAGAAGCACGCTTTAAAGCTTATGGCTGGCAGGTGCTGCGTGTAGCTGATTCCGAAGATATCGACGCTATGGAAGCGGCTGTGAAAGAGGCGCAGGCAGATACCTCGCATCCAAGTCTGATCATTGTCCGTACCCATATCGGTTATGGCAGCCCGAAACAGGACAGTGCTTCCTGCCACGGTGAGCCTTTGGGCGCGGAAGCGTTGGCGCTGACTAAAGAAAAAGCAGGTTGGCCTGTTGGTCAACCTTTCTATGTGCCGCTGACCGTCAGCCAGCATTTCAAAAATAAAATCGAAGATTGCCAGGATAACCAAAAAGCCTGGGAAGCATTGATGGCTGATTATAAAGTTGTTTATCCCGAACTGGGCACTGAACTGGAAGAACGTATCAGCGGCAATGCGCTGGTAAATCTGCATGATCTGGAAGCGATCTTTAAAGATGTTGCTAAAACAGCTACCCGTGAAGCTTCCGGTGATATCCTGCAAAAACTGGTCATGCAGCTGCCTGATTTGGTAGGCGGCAGCGCTGACCTGGGGCCTTCTAATAAAACTGTGATGAAAAATGCCGGTTATTTTTCACAAACCGACCGCAGCGGCCGCAATATTCATTTCGGCGTGCGCGAACACGCTATGGGCACCGTGCTTAACGGCCTTGCTCTGCATGGCGGCTTCATTCCTTTCGGCGGCACCTTCCTCGTTTTTGCCGACTTTATGCGTCCGGCTATGCGTATGGCGGCCTTGATGGGACTGCGTTCTATTTTCGTGCTTACGCATGACAGTATTGCTTTGGGTGAAGACGGACCGACGCATCAGCCGATCGAACAGACGATGAGCCTGCGGATGATCCCGGGATTGTCGGTATTCCGTCCGGCAGACGCTTTGGAAACTGCGACTGCCTGGCAGATGGCCTGCATGAACATGCATAAACCGACAGCGTTGCTTTTGAGCCGTCAAAAATTACCGGTGCTGCATGATTATGCCGCTACCGTACACGAAAATGCTTATAAAGGCGCTTATGTGCTGAACCCGGGTCAGGGAGAGGCAAAAGCGGTCGTTATCGCTACCGGCAGCGAAGTGCATCTGGCGCTGGCAGCTCAGGCTGAACTGGCGAAAGAAGGTATTGCGGTCAGCGTGGTTTCGATGCCAAGCTGGGATGCCTTTGAACTTCAGAGCGACACTTATAAAGCTTCCGTATTGCCTGAAGGCTTGCCGAAGATTGCTGTCGAAGCAGGCGTTACTTTGGGCTGGAGCCGTTATACCGGCAGTGAAAACAATGTACTTGGCATCAACCGTTTCGGCGCTTCGGCACCTGGTGATGTGATGATGGAAAAATATGGCTTTACTGTTCAGAATCTGGTCGCTAAAGTAAAAAGCGTCCTCTAAAATCTAAATCTTAACGGGCATGGTGCTTACTTTTAGGCCCGTGCCCGTTTCGTTTGCGGCAAACAATGTCACACTGCTGACCGCAGATAGGAGTAATGATGAAACATTTATTAACGATAGCAGGCAGCGATTCCAGCGGCGGCGCCGGGATACAGGCCGATTTGAAAACCTTTGCCGCCCATGGCACCTTCGGCATGAGCGTTATTACCGCGGTAACGGCGCAGAATACACAGGGCGTGACGATGGTGCAGGATATTGACGCCGAAGTGGTCGAGGCGCAGATCAACGCAGTCTTCGACGATATTCGCGTCGACGCTGTCAAAATAGGCATGGTTTCGCATCCTGAAATCATTAAAACGATCGCCGGCAGATTGCGTTATTATAAACCGCAGATCGTGGTGCTGGACCCGGTAATGATTTCTAAAAGCGGTTATCCGCTGCTGGCGCCGGAAGCCTGTGAGACGCTGGTCAAAGAACTGCTGCCGCTGGCGACGCTGGTAACGCCTAATTTGCCCGAAGCAGAAGTGATCAGCGGCATGAAGGTGGAGACAAAGGCAGAAATGCTTCCGGTGGCTGCACGCATTTTAGAACTGGGAGCCCAGGCAGTGCTGGTCAAAGGCGGGCACCTGAACGGCAGTGCCGATGATCTGCTGTTTGACGGCAGCACGGAACGCTGGTTTATGGGTGAACGTATCGATACTAAAAATACGCATGGAACAGGCTGCACGTTATCGAGCTCGCTGGCAGCCAACCTTGCCCTGGGCCTGAGCCTGGCTGAGGCAGTGGCAGCTTCGAAAGCCTATGTAACGGAAGCGATAGAGTACAGTCTGCCGATCGGCGGCGGCTGTGGTCCGACACATCATTTTGTTGATTTGTACAGAAAGGCAGGCTGGTTAAAATGAGTTTGGTCATCAAAGGCCAATTTGGCCTGATTGTCGATGCAGTGCGTGCAAAACGGCCCGTTATCCATCATTTGACCAATTATGTGACTGCCGGCGACTGCGCCAACATAACCTTGTGTGCGGGTGCTTCGCCGGTAATGGCCGATGAAGCGGAGGAAGCAGCTGAAATAACGGCTAATGCCGACGCGCTGGTGCTGAATCTTGGCACTATTGCCAAAGCTAAAATGCAGGCTATGGAAACGGCGGCTGTTACTGCCAGGAATAAAGGCATAGCGGTCGTTTTAGACCCGGTAGGGGTGATGGCGTCCAAGCTGCGTCTGGCTTTTGCGCTGAAGCTTTTGCGTGAAGGGCTGATAACTATTGTCCGCGGCAATTATGCTGAGTGTATGGCGCTGCTGGAAGAAAAAGCCGAAGGCAAAGGCGTGGATTCCAGCGGTGATGTGCCTGACGGGCTGCGGGTAGCGAAGGAAGCCGCAGAAAAATATGGCTGCGTTTTTGCAGTTACAGGCGTTACTGATTACGTCAGCAATGGTAAACAGGCGTTGGTGCTGACAGGCGGTCATGAGCTGCTGACGCAGATCACCGGGGCCGGCTGCATGACGACGACGTTGTGTGCCTGCTGCGCGGCAGTGACAAAAGACCCATTGCTGGCTGCGGCTTTAGGCATAGTTATCATGGGGCAGGCGGCAGAGCTGGCCGCAGGCTTTATGGAAACCAAAGATGGACCGGGAATGTTCAAAACACGATTGTTTGACGGCGTTTACCACGTTACGACTAAATGGAACGTGTTGCATTTGGACCCGGAACGGAAGCAGTGAGATGGAACAGATGAAACAAAAAATAGATTACAGCGTTTATCTGGTGACAGATACAGGCCTTTTACAGGGGCGTGATTTTGCCGCCTGCATCGAAGCGGCGCTTAAAGGCGGCGTGACCCTGCTGCAGTATCGTGATAAAGACGCCGACAGCCGCACGCTGTTTGAGCGGGCGCAGCTGCTCAAGAATCTGTGTACGGTGTATAAGGTGCCGCTGTTGATCAACGACAGGCTGGATATTGCCTTGGCGGTGCAGGCCGACGGCGTACACGTAGGGCAAAGCGACTTGCCTGTTGCCGTAGTACGCAGGCTTTTAGGCGGTCAGGCTGTCATAGGCGCCTCGGCCCATAATGCCGAAGAAGCCAGGCAGGCTCTGGCAGATGGTGCCGATTATTTAGGCTGCGGCGCTGTGTTTGGTACTACTACCAAAACCGACGCCGGTTATTTAGGGCTGGAAGGTCTGCAAAGCATCAGGCAGGCAACTGCGGCGCCTATCGTCGGTATCGGCGGTATCAACAGCGCTAATTTCGGGCAGGTGCTGCAAACCGGCGCCAACGGTGCCGCTGTTGTCAGCGGGATTCTGGCGGCAGCCGATATTGAAGCAGAGGTGCGTAAATTCAAAACGATTGCCGCTGCCTATAAAAATGCATAAAAAAGCACATAAAAATAGCTATCGCTGTTACGGCGATAGCTATTACTTTTTTGCTGTTTTTTAGTTATTTTCGTTCAGGATCTGATTGACGCGGTCGCGCATTGAACCTGTCTGCGGCGACTTTGCTTTATCGTCGCTGAATTCTTTTTGCAGTTCCTGCATTTCCTTGTCCAGTTCTTTCTGCTGGGCCTTGATTTTGGCTTCAGCCTGCGCACGCTCAGATTTTTTGATATCCTTCAGGAAGGTGTTATCATCAAAATCCCTGAACTCGTTTTCCAGCGACTGCGTATCATAAATAGCCGGTGAAGAACCTGCTTCCGTGATATGCGGTGTCAGGATCATCATGACCTCGGTTTTATTTTTAGTAGTGCTGCGGTTTTTAAACAGCTCGCCTAAAATCGGGATATTGGAGAGGAAGGGGATCTTCTGGATATTTTTCTGTTCTTCTTCGTTGATCAGGCCGCCGATGATCAGCGTTTCCCCATTACGCATCCTTACATAAGTATCGGCAGTACGGCTGGTGATCTTATAATTTTTGATTTCAGAAACCAGCGTCGGGGTGCTGACTTCAGTATGGACGGCAGAAGTGATCATGTCGTCCTCGCTGACCAGCGGAGTATAAGTAAGCTTGATACCTGCATCTACATATTCGGTAGTATTGACGGTAACGCCGTTTTCGATCTTTTCGGTCAAAACAGGGATGTGGTCACCGATGAAAATACTGGCTTCCTTACCGGGAACGGTGATGATGCGCGGAGTCGCTAAAATTTTTGCCTTGCCGTTGGCAAACAGCGCGTTGAGCGTGGCATTGAAGCGGAACTCATAGCTGGCGCCAAAATGGACTACGCCGCCGAAATCTTCTTCATCGTCGTTGTTACCGCCGCCGTTATTGTTGTCCTCGCTGTTTTGCGGTATTTTATCCCAATTCCAGTTGATACCAAGGTTTTTACTGTCCTCTTTATTGATGGCAATGATCTTGGCTTCCAGAGTGATCTGTTTTGTAGCTACATCCATTGCTTTGATAGCGCTGCGCACACGTTCTTCATCAGTGCTGCTGCCGCTGAACAGAATGGAGTTAGTGATCGGATCGATACTGATTTTTTTATCGCCGTCTAAAATACTGTCCAGGGCTGTTTTAACATCTTCTGCCTTGGCGTAATTCAGTTTAAAAACATTGACGCTGCCGTTGAATTTATTCAGATTTTCCTGCGTGGAAACCAGAATAACGCCGTCAACGACGCGGTAAGCCAGGCCCTTGGCGCTGGTGATCAGTTTGATCGCCGTGTTAAAGGGCACATTGTCCAAAGCGATCGTGATCCTGCCTCTGACAGATTCGTCGGTAACGATGCTGGCATCGGAAAGAGCAGAAATAGCAGTCAAAACGTCGCGAACCTCGCCATCGTGCACATTTAAGGTAACATTAGGCGCGGCTAAAGCAACAGCCGTGCTGCTGAATGCTAAAAGTGCGGCAAGAGTAGTGTTCCGCAGCGATTTTTTCCAGGAATGCATCAGTTATTCCTCCCAAGTGTCAAATGGAGTGGCGCCTGCGGATGGCTGAGATCAACGGAATCAGTACCGATAGCGGCAACGGTATAGTCGCCGAAGCTCTGACCGTCTTTATAATAATTGCTGGTATTGTTGAATTCGATGATCGCCAGCTGTCTGACGCCATTATTAATGATGCCGCGCAAAACCGGCGATCCTGCGTAAACAGCCGCTCCGCCTGTGGCTGTGCCGGCAGATACGGCAGATCTGTTGAGCAGCGCCGCCGGAGCCATAAATGGATTACGGACGATAGTTTGCATTTTAGCTGCAGGGACTAAAGCATCTTCAACAGGCATGGCAGCAGCTGCCGGTTGAGTTTGCACGATAGCCTGCGGCTGTTCGGCCCAGGCTTTTTCGAACAAACCTTCTATATAGCTGCCTGCATCAAAGCGGCACATAAAATGCGAGGCGCTCAAAACCAGGAAAGCTGCCAGAATGACAAGTGACAAACGATCAGTTTGTTTTTGCTGTTTTCGCATGATGATTCCTCCAAATATAAATTAAACTGATAATTATAAAATCTTAATATAGTTATTATATCACAAGATGAAGAAAAACAAATAAATATTCTTGTTGTTTCTACTAAAATAAGTTTGTTTTAGAATATACATCGTAGTATAATAAAATATAAAATAAAACATACATATTATTCGTTCTAAAACCAATAAAGTAACTAATGTAATTTTACTGTCAGTAAAGGCAAAAACGGAGGTACGCAACGTGGCAACGCAGAAAAGACGCCTGGGTGAGATCCTTGTCACTTCGGGAGAAATAACGCAGACTCAGCTGGAACAGGCTTTGGCTGAACAAAAAACAAATGGCAAAAGACTGGGCGAGACCTTGATCAGCCTGAACTTTCTGACGGAACGGAAGATGCTGAAGACACTGGAAAAACAGCTTTCCATACCGTATATGTTTTTGAGCGATATCGAGATCATGCCGGAAGCCATTGCAGCGGTACCGATATTTCTGGCGGAACGTTATACTTTAGTGCCGCTCAAAAAGGATGGCAACCGCCTTACGATAGCGATGAACGACCCGACTAACTTTTACGCCATCGACGATGTGCGTATGGTCAGCGGCTGCGATATTTCCATCGTCTTGTCCGAGCAGCAGGATATCATCAATGCCATCAATAATTTTTACGGCGTCAGCGGACGTGTGGGCGGCAGTCTGAACAAATTGAAGGAAGATTCCTTCGCGCCTGTCATTCGCAGAGTCGAGGACAGCAGCGACGACGCTCCGGTAGTCAAAATCGTCAACTCGGTCATCGAACAGGCGATCCGTGATAAAGCCAGTGATATCCATATCGAGCCGCAGGAAGAGGCGACGCGTGTGCGCTTCCGTGTCGACGGCGTTTTGCGTAATGCCGTTACACTGCCTAAAAACAGCCACGGTGCCATTATTTCACGTATCAAGATCATGGCGGAAATGGATATCGCCGAAAAACGGCTGCCGCAGGACGGACGCATCAATATCGAACAGGGCGGACGCGAGATCGACCTGCGTATTTCAACGCTGCCGACGATTTTGGGCGAAAAAGTCGTTATGCGTATCCTTGACAAATCAGCGGCATCGATAGCGATCGGCGATTTGGCTTTTACTGCCAAGAACATGGCTTTGTACAGCAATCTGTTCAGTTCGTCTTACGGCATCGTGCTGGTTACAGGTCCTACGGGCAGCGGTAAGTCTACCACGCTGTATTCTACGCTGACTAATATCAATCACCCCAGCAAAAACATCATCACGGTCGAAGACCCGGTCGAGTACCGTATCGACGGCGTCAATCAGGTCGCTGTCAACAATAAAGCCGGACTCACTTTCGCCAACGGACTGCGCAGTATTTTGCGTCAGGACCCGAACATCATCATGGTAGGCGAGATCCGCGACGTAGAAACGGCACGCATCAGTATCCATGCGGCACTTACAGGTCACCTTGTTTTCAGTACCCTGCATACCAACGATGCCGCCGGCGCTATCACACGGCTGATCGATATGGGCGTAGAGCCATTTTTAGTCGCTTCTGCTTTGCGCGGCGTCGTTGCGCAGCGTTTAGTGCGCCGCATCTGCCCGCATTGTAAAGAGGCTTATGCTCCCGATGCAGCTGAAAGAGCTTATATGGGCATTGCGCTTGACGAAGATGTCAAAATCTATAAAGGCGCCGGCTGCGGCAAATGCAATTTTACCGGTTATGCCGGACGCATGGCGATCCACGAGGTTTTGCCCATTGTTCCCGAAATGAAAGAACTGATTTTGAAAAATGCCCCGGATACAGATATTTTTGCCGCCGGACGTCCCCATGGCGTCACTTCCATGAAGGAAGACGGTATCCAAAAGGTGTTGGATGGTGAAACAACTGCCTCAGAATTGCTGCGCGTAGCGTATGCCTAAGGAGATGACAAAGTGATCAAAGAGTTAATGCGTGACGCTTTTGAAGTCAACGCTTCCGATATCCATTTGACCGTGGGACTGCCGCCGATGCTGCGTGTCAACGGTGTGCTGCGTAAGGCCGGCGAAGAACCGCTGCGCCGTGAGGATACCTATAACATGGTCATGGAACTGATGGATGACCGCCGCCGCACGCAGTTTTTGGACAACGGCGAATCCGATTTCTCGTATGAAATCGAAGATATGTGCCGTTTCCGTGTGAACGTGTTTAAGCAAAGCAACTGTGTAGCAGCGGCGCTGCGTTTGATTTCCAATAATATCCCCAGCTTCGAAGATCTGCATCTGCCCGACGTTATCAGCGAGCTTGCCATGCTGCCGCGCGGACTGGTGCTGGTCACAGGACCTACAGGCAGCGGCAAGTCCACGACGCTGGCGGCAGTCATCAACAAAATCAACAAACACCGCAAAGACCACGTCATCACGCTGGAAGACCCGATCGAGTACAAACACAACCATATCAACAGCATCATCAACCAGCGCGAAGTCGGCAGCGATACCAAAAGCTTTGCCAACGGCCTGCGGGCAGCGCTGCGTGAAGACCCAGACGTTATTCTGGTAGGCGAGATGCGCGACACGGAAACTATCGCCACCGCGATCACTGCGGCTGAAACAGGACATCTGGTGCTGGCGACACTGCATACGCAGGATGCGGCATCGACAGTCAACCGCATTATCGATGTTTTCCCGGAACATCAGCAACAGCAGATCAGGATCCAGCTGGCAGGCAATCTGCAGGGCATCGTGGCCCAGCAGCTGCTGATGAACCGCGAGCAGACAGGACGGCTGGCAGCCTTTGAGATACTGGTCGCCACACCGGCGCTGCGCAATCTGATCCGTGAAGGTAAAACGCATCAGATACCGTCTTATATCCAGACCGGTTCTAAATTTGGCATGATCTGCATGGACGCTTATCTGGCACAGCTGGTACGCCAAAACAGGATCGACCGCAGCGTTGCGGAAGAACGCTGTTATGACCCGCTGACACTGGAACGCTATATGCACGGACTATAAAGCTAAAGGAGGAAGCGCAGTTTGGAGCAATTTAAATATAAAGCCCGTAAACGTGACGGCACTGTAGTCTACGGCACCGTCAACGCCCCCAACGAAGCTGCTGTCGCCGCCTTTATCCGTAAACAGGAAATGTATGTGGCCAATATCACAGCCTCTAAAAAGAAAGGTCTGCTTGCGGGCGCACTTTTTGAAGAAAGCATCAACCTTTATGATATCTCCATCTTTGCCCGTCAGTTTGCGACCCTGCTGGGAGCGGGCGTACCGCTGTTAACAGGCCTGGAGATACTGACGCAGCAGTCTGCCAAAGAACGGCTGCGTAATGTTTTAGGGCAGATCACTACCAGTGTTCGCGAAGGCAAGGCCTTATCTGCGGCCATGGCCGAATTTCCCAAGGTCTTTCCCGAGCTGATGACTAATATGGTAGCAGCGGGCGAGGCCGGCGGTATTTTAGAGATCGTTATGGACCGTCTGGCAGCACAGTTTGAAAAAGACTACCGCATGAACGCCAAATTCAAATCAGCTATGATCTATCCGGCAATCGTTTTATCGGTGGCAGCCATCGTTGTTGCTATTATTATGATGTTCGTCATGCCTGTTTTTGTCGGATTGTTTGAGCAGCTAAAAATAGAACTGCCCTTTGTTACCCGTGTCGTTATCGGTATCAGCAACTTTCTTGGGCATTACTGGTATCTGGTTCTCGCCGCGCTGGCGGCATTGTTTGCCCTTTATAAATGGGCTGGGACTAAAGAAAGCTTTCGCCTGTGGCGTGACGGTATTTATCTCAAAGTACCTATTTTCGGAGATCTGTATAATAAAATCATCATCACCCGCTTTGCCCGCACTTTTGCCAGCTTATCGCGCAGCGGCGTGCCAATATTGAACGCCATGAATATCGTCAGTAAAGCGACAGGCAGCCTGCAGGCCGAACGGGTTCTCAATCAGGCACGCGGCAGCTTGCGGCGTGGGCGGACACTGGCAGACCCGATGGAAGCCAGCGGTATGTTTCCGCCGATCGTTATCAGTCTGGTCAATATCGGTGAAGAAACAGGCGCTTTGGATACTATGCTCGATAAAGTAGCCGATTTCTATGGTGCTGAGGTCGATGATACGATCGGACGTCTGCAAACCATTATGGACCCGATCCTGATCGTTATTTTAGGCGTTATCATCGGTACTTTGGCTATAGCGCTGTTACTGCCGATGTTCGAAATAGTTACTAAAGTTGGCAGTTTATAAATAAAATACTGCTTTTATAATAAAAATACTTGATAAAAGGCTAAAAAAGAGTTATTATTAAAATATAAATAAAGTAGCGGCTATGTTATGTGGATGATCATAGTAACGCTGCATAAAAGAAGGGATGAATTCCAATGAAAAATTTTATTAAAAACAGAAAAGGTTTTACCCTGGTAGAACTGGTAGTAGTAATTGCTATTCTGGGTATTTTGGCAGGCCTTGCTATTCCGCGGTTTATGGACGCAACAACTAATGCCCGTGGCTCCAGATTAGTTGCTGATTTGAGAACTATCGAAAGTGCAGAATCTATGTATTTCGCTGAAAAAGGTCAATTTGCAACAATGTCAGAATTGGTAAATAATGGTTATTTGGCAGTAGAACCTATTCCGCCTATCGGCAACTTTAAAGTGGCTGAAACTAATCAGACTGGTGAAATTAAAGATGCTGTAACAGCTTATACCGTAACACCTAATAATGGTACTACACCTAAAACTGTTACCATTAATGCCGGTACTGGTATTGATTTAAAAACTTTAATGACTAAGAAAAAATAATTAAATTTACATAGGCAGATAGGAAATTACAGCCTGTCTGCCTGTTTGTTTAGATTAGGAAAGGAAAGGTTATGTTCAAACACAGTAAAGGCTTTACCCTAGTTGAACTTGTGATCGTGATTGCTGTCATTGGAATTTTAGCCGGTCTTGCTATTCCTCACTTTTTAGATTCGCAGGCCAAAACAAGAAGTGCCAGAGCGGCGGCTGATATGCGTACTTTACAAAGCGCTGTTGAACAATATATGGCAGCAGGTAATAACATCAGCGACCTTACAGATGATCAAAAGGCAAATGGCGAAAAAGTTTTTCAAGAACTTGTTGCGAAAGGCTTTTTATACGCAGTACCAACTCCGCCTCAGGGTGAATATTACTATGCAGTCTTTGGAGAAAGAATATCTTTTAATAATTGTGCCTACGGTATCGAGAAAGCAAGTTCAGGTATTGGCAGTAGTGAAAATAAAAGAAAAATAACAGTATCTTTTCTTAATGGATTGGGCAGTGGAAATGCTGGCGTTCCCTACTCGATGTTTATCGAGCAATATATTTTAGGAAAAATGTAAATTACATATTTTCACTTAGAAGATCAAAGTTATAAAGATAAAAACAGCTGTCTAATTTTAAATTATTAGACAGCTGTTTTTATTTATCGATTTTTAATATCCCATTATCATTTTTGACAGTAACGACAGTCTGTGAGGAAGAAATAACATTACCGTTTTTAAAATTATATACAGTAGCGTTCACTTTACCAGGACCGGTAAGCGTGGGGAACACATATATGCTGTAATTACTGTTATTGCCTCTAATAGCCCAATCACAGCCACTCAGGCTTATTCCTTGATTAGTTAGATAATTGACAATAGCTTGAACTTTTGCACCATTGGTACTGGTAGAATCAATAGCTCCGATTGTAATACCTGCGTTTTCTAAAGCGTCCAGCAAATTATCTTTGATTTTTTCGGCCTCACTGCTGCTCAGAGAAGCGGCACTAACGATTGACACCGGTCCACTTCCCCGTCCAGCCTCGCCGCCTAAATACTGCTCCAACGTCTTCTGATCAATGGTTGCCCGGCCTTCATAAGCTTTATCAGCAACTGTCTGGCTATTATAAGCATATTCATATGGTTTATCGCCATTGCTTAGATTATAACGATAATTGACACCATTATAACCTTGCACTATAGCATATCCGCCCGTAGATACAGGCCAGCTTTCAAAATATTGCTCAATAAATTCTTTATCTTTGCCTAAATTCCCTTCTGTACTGACAGTAGGGAATTTACCGTTTTTTGTATAATAAACAGTTCCTGCGCTTTCAATAGAACGTAAATCAGCCAATAACTTGGCTCCCCGGGCAGTTTCTACGGAATCCATAAATCTTGGTATCGCGATTCCGGCCAAAATTCCCAGGATAGCAATAACTACCACTAATTCTATTAATGTAAAACCCTTTTTGACACGCATAACACCACCCCAAAAATTATATTCTGTATATTTGTATTTTAATTATATCATATATTTTATTACATATAATATAAATAATTGATTCGAAATATAAATAATCCCCGCTGACATAAATAGTCAGCGGGGATTGTTTCATTTGGCTTCGATTTTTTCGATATTGCTTTGGCACAGGCCAATACTGGCCAGTGTACTTTCGATCTTAAACTCGTCCTTTTCACGCTGCAGCAGAATGTTATAAACATGTTCAAACCGGGAAAACATATCGTGGTCAGCTGTACATAGCGTCATATAACCGATGTCGTGTACAGCCTGAGCAACTAATTTATTTTCGTAATGAGGTTTTTTATAAGGATTCAGCTGTTTGCACGCCATGTGCCATGCTTCTGCCGCAGTCAGTTCGCGCTGTCCGGTTTGGTGCTGCAACAGCATTCTGGCTGCCTGCACAAAAACGGCAGGCTTGGGCGGGTCGAAAGCGGTGTTTTCAATAAGATACATCGCCGCTGCCTGCGCCACATCAAGCGGGAACTGTGCAATAAATGGATACCAGTCTGTTACGACTTCGCTGCCGTTTTTTACCAACATAGGAAAGTAACGGCCTAAACGATCAAGAATCTTAGCTACATCCTGCTGCGTGACCTGATTATTCATGGCGGCCTCCCTGTGCTAAAGCACGGATTTGCGCGGCACCGGCAGAAAGCATGGGTTTGGCTGGATGGGAAAAGGAAGAAAAAGAAGAGTTTTGATAAAAATTATTCTTCTTATCTTTCTCTTCTTTCTTATTCTTCTTATTAGATGCAGAGCCTTTGCAATCGCTTTGCACTGCATTTGTAAGGTCTTTGCAGCCATCTGTGCAACGGTCGCCATCAAGGTACTGATAAGCGCCCCAATTAACGATAGTCAGCAGGCGTCCGGTCTTTGTAGATTCGTTTGCTAAAAAACCAAGTTTTACAAAGCGGTCTAAAGCTCCCCGAACATTACCTGTACTTACGCCTTTGCCACAGCGGTCAGCAATATGCTGTAAACTGGTAATAGTCTGCCCTGGTTGCACGTTGAACTTTTGACCTTGCCATTCCCATTCGGCGGGCGCAAAGTTGACCATAGAGAGCAAAGTAAGAAGAACAGTTTTTTGGATCGGAGTAGACTGTTTCCAGATCGGTTTATCCCAAAGTTCACGATAAATTTTAAAGAAGCCATTGTTCATACAGAACACCTCGATTTTTTATATTTTTAATATAAAAAACAAGGGATTCCCGGCTGGCTGGATGTAATGATGTCTGCTTACAGGTGTTCTGCCGCTTAAGAGCGTTTTTTATCCGGCTAAGGCTCATCGTTGCTCAATGCTTGTTTATTGCCGTTGCGTAGGATTTTATAACGTCGTCGCTTTAGTTTGCTGTCAATCAAAACATTTTACATATCGCGCAGCGTCTTGTCCTGTTTTTTGAAGCCTTGCTTCACTAACTGTGGGTTGAAGGCAACCTGTTAAGTATGCGCTTTTTGATGGTGTTTGTCAAATAAAAAACGGCTGACAATTTTGTCAGCCGTTTTTATTTTAAATATTATCAGGGGTTAGTTATTTGGTTCCACCTAATAATTCAGTAAGTTCTTTACCATCCATAGTACCACCAGTTAAAGTGAGTACACCTGGATCAGCTTGACCTGCACTAGCATTTGTGTAGGTGTAAGCAGTAGCAGTAGTACCAGCAGTAAATGTTCCAGCAGTATCTGTTCCTAATGTTTTAGCAATTGAAAAGCTTCCATTAGGAGGAGTAGGCCAACCGCCTTGGATTAAAGCAACAAAATTTGCATCTCCTCCAGTAGTTGCTGCTGTGTTAGAAGGATATTTAGCATATTTTGCATAATACATTATTTCTGCAGCTTGGATAGTACGCATATCAGCTACAATTTTTGCACCACGGGCAGTTTCTGTTGCGTCGATAAAACGCGGAATTGCAATACCAGCCAATATACCGAT
>OCQA01000751.1_pt1 | contig 29413 bp, 27 predicted proteins | sample 1538571 | NCBI WGS metagenome assembly OCQA01 (sample SAMN04571708, study PRJEB22368) | human gut metagenome | biome: human gut; material: stool | host: Homo sapiens | place: Luxembourg | collected 2012-09-28 | reverse complement strand
TATATTTTCCTGCCAAGAGGCTTTTTATGCTGTCCGTTCAATATGGGGCAGTTCAGAATAACGGTGCTTTATTAACGTGGTGAAAAAGAATGGCCCAAAAGGTACCAGTTGCAAGACAAGCGAAGAAAATTTTATTTTAGAACAGAAATGTCTTGCGGGGGGGGACGGATGTGGTATAATGATGGCAATAAAAGAGAACGTTTGATTTATCAAAAAACAAAAGTCATCTTGCAATAAATAAATGGCTGAGACAAGACAACGACGGAAGTCGATAGTATAAGCTGTCTTGAGAGAATTTGAGAGTAGATTTTTATTTGTTTTCTTCAAAAAACAACTGCAAAGTGGTGATAGAGAAATAGAGTTGTTCTATTTCTCTATTTTTTTTTACCATGATCGGTTATCCGGAAACCGTCAGTTGACATGGAGGAAAGAAAAGTTTGAAAGGGGTTTAAAGCAATGAATGTTTATGCGTATGCAGGATTTTCGTATCTGTTCACTGCGGCAATTTCGTTGTTTATGATTGGCGTAGTGGTATTGCTCAATAAATTGATGGGCAATAATAATTCTAATGGAGAAGGGATGGAATAAGGATGGAGATGGGTTTAGTAGCAACATTGTTTCCTGGTATTGCCAGTTTATTTGTGCAAGATCCGGTGATCGCCTGTGCGCGTATTTTTATGATTATCTTTGGTTTCGTCCTGGCCTATCTGGGGTTTAAAAGGACTTTAGAGCCTTTGATCATGGTGCCGATGGGTGTTGGTATGATCTGTATCAACTGCGGCGTACTTTTTTTAGATGGCGGTAAGCTGGGCACCCTGTTTCTGGATCCGCTTGTTTCAGAACCCGGCGCTCTGATGAATATCATGCAGATCAATTTTCTGCAGCCGATCTATAATTTGACCTTCAGCAACAGCCTGGTTGCCTGTCTGGTTTTCATGGGTATTGGTGCGATGTGTGAAATCGGTTTTATTTTAGCAAATCCCTGGACTTCCATCATTATTGCTATTTTTGCTGAAGCGGGCACCTTTGTTACGCTTATTCTGGGTGTCAATCTTGGTTTGACCCCGCCGGAAGCTGCTGCTGTTGCGTCTATCGGCGGCGCTGATGGGCCCATGGTCCTGTTTACTTCTTTAATGCTGGCGCCGGAGCTCTTTGTGCCGATCTCTGTTATTGCTTATCTGTATTTAAGCCTGACTTATGCCGGCTATCCGACCCTGGTAAAAATGCTGGTGCCGAAAAAGTACCGTGGTATCGATATCATTTTTGATGCTCCGGAAATTCCGAAAACCAAAAAATTTATTTTCATTTTAGTATGCTGCGCTCTGTTATGCATTTTACTGCCGATGGCAGCGCCGCTGATCATGTCCTTCTTCCTGGGCATGACGATCAAAGAGGCTGAAATCGTTCCTTACCAGGATCTGCTGGAGAACGTTATTCTTTATGCTGCAACTTTAATGCTGGGGCTTTTGCTTGGCACTTTATGCGAAGCTTCCACGCTGCTCAATCCCAAAGTTGCGCCGCTGATCGTTTTGGGCGTAGTAGCTTTGGCAGTATCCGGGGCTGTCGGGATTTTAGGCGGCTGGGTAGTTTATAAATTCAAAAAGGGTGATTTCAATCCGGTCGTTGGTATTGCCGGTATTTCCTGCGTACCGACTACGGCTAAGATCGCCCAGCATATAGCCGAAGATGAAGATCCGTTTGCTGTTATCATGCCGGTGGCAATGGGTGCTAATATCGGCGGCGTTATCGTTTCGGCGATCGCCTGCGGCGTTTTCATTTCGACGATCCATCTGGTTAAGTAAAATTTGAGGCGGTGCGATGAAGATGGCAGAAACCGGGACGATACTGCACAATCAAATACAGTATTATGAGGAATTGGCTTCTACCAATCTGAAAGCGCTGGAACTTGCGAAGCAGGGTGCGGCAGGAGGTACGGTCGTTGTTGCCGCCAGGCAAACTGCCGGACGAGGACGTATGCGGCGGAAATGGGAATCTCCGGAGGGGAAGGGATTATGGTTTTCCGTGATCCTCAGACCAACGATCGCTGCCGAATACTGCGCCCAGATAACGCTGCTTGCAGCCGTTGCGGCAGTTCAAGCTTTGCAGAGATTAACGAATAAGAATTTTTCTATAAAATGGCCCAATGATATCATGCTGGACGGTAAAAAAATCTGCGGTATTTTAGCGGAAATGGCGCTGGCTGCCGATGGCAGCATTGAGTATGCCGTTGTCGGTATTGGTATCAACATAAATATGTCTTCTGAAGATTTCGGAGCCCTGCTAACGGCGACTTCACTTTATCTGGCAACGGGCATCGAATACGAGCATGAACAGGTCCTCAAGGCGTTTCTGGATGAATTCAGCCTGCTTTACTCTCACTGGCACAGCTGCGGTTTTGCTTCGATCAGGCAAGCCTGGCTGGCAAACAGCTGTACTTTGGGACAGAAGGTGATTGTAAAGGACAATGATACAGAAATTTATTCCGGAACAGCGGAAGACATGGATGATTATGGTAGTTTGCTTGTACGAAATGCTGCGGGAAAAATCGAAAGCTTCGATTTTGGTGAAATAAGCATTCGCAGCTGCTGAGGTTGCAGTAAAGGGAGGATTTGAGAGATGGAAGCATTTTTGTTGGGTGAAAGTATTAAAAGCGTTGGCGTAGCGGCAATGCTGCTGGCGCTTACACGCACACTGAAAGATGAAGAAACGGCCAAAAGAGCGCTGACGGAAGCTGGTCATAAATTTGTGGTCACAGAGGTCGGCGGTAAAACATCTTATGATGATTTCCACGAAAAGGTCAATAGGGCCGTAATTGGCGCCAGTCTTAATTCAGGCATTATTGAAAAGACAGCTAATGATATCCATGCTTTGATCCATGCCACGGAAGAAGCTAAAAAAGGTATTTTAGTCAGCGTTTCCTCCAGTGCCAGCCTGGCTCTGAAAATAGCTGTCGTACGTGATACCGGCTGGCTGGCGGTAGCGTTGTTCGGTAAATCGGCTCTGCATTACATGACGAATCATGAACGGGCAGGGCTGGGAGTTATGCATATCTAGATACGGGTATAAGTGAATAGTGGCGAATGAGAGAACGAGCGCGCAGTTAACAGCTGTGCTTTGTTCTCTATTTTTTTTACCCGCATCTGGTATAGATGAAGCAGTTTTGTAATAAGAAAGGAGAGAATGTAATGGAGCTTAAAGGTATTACGCGTGAGTGGGATTCTTTAAAGAAAGACGCTGCGGCAAGAGCTGCGTCGGCTGCCCCTTACGTCAAAGAAGGAAAAATAGTTGATGCCAAAGATGCAGTAGCTTTGCTGGAGGCTGTTATCAAACCGGGCGATAAGGTCAATATCGAAGGCAACAACCAGAAACAGGCCGATTTTCTGGCGAAAGCACTTTGCCAGGTCGATCCTGCTAAAGTACACGACCTGCATATGGTACAGTCCGTTCTGACTTTGCCGGAACATCTGGATGTTTTTGAAAAAGGCATCGCTAAAAAGCTGGATATGTCCTTTTCAGGCCCGCAGGCAGGCCGGATTGCCGAATTTTTAAAGGAAGGCAAACTGGAACTGGGCGCTATCCATACCTATCTGGAACTGTATGGCCGTTATTTTGTAGATCTGACTCCGCGTGTCGCATTGATCGCGGCCACGAAAGCCGACCGTCATGGCAACCTGTTTACCGGGTTCAGCACAGAAGATACGCCGGCGATCGTAGAAGCTACTAAATTCCGTCAGGGTATCGTTATTGCGCAGGTCAACGAGATCGTAGACGAGCTGCCGCGTGTCGATATTCCCGGCGACTGGGTCGATTATGTTATCCAGTCTCCGAAACCGTTTTACATCGAACCGCTCTTTACCCGCGATCCGGCACTGATTACCGATGCCCAGGTTTTGAAGGGCATGATGGCGATCAAAGGTATCTATGGAGAGTATGGTATCAAAAGCCTGAACCATGGTATCGGTTTTGATACGGCTGCGATCGAATTATTGCTGCCGACTTATGGTGAGGAACTGGGCCTGAAAGGCAAGATCTGCACCAACTTTATTTTGAACCCGCATCCTTCGATGATCCCGGCTATTGAAAGCGGCTGGGTCGAATCTATCCACTGCTTCGGTGGTGAATTGGGCATGGATGAGTATGTTGCTGCCCGCAGTGATATTTTCTTTGTCGGTCCTGACGGATCGATGCGTTCCAACCGTGCTTTTTCACAGACTGCAGGTCATTATGCGATCGATATGTTTATCGGCGGCACACTGCAGATCGATCCTTACGGCAACAGCTCGACGGCTACGGCCAATCGTGTGGCAGGCTTCGGCGGCGCCCCGAATATGGGCTGCGATCCTAAAGGCCGTCGTCATTCTTCGGAAGCGTGGCTTAAATGCGGTGAAGAATACGGCGTTAAGGAAGCCATGTGGGGGCCGGTACACCGCGGTAAACGGCTGGTCGTACAGCTGGCGGAAACCTTCCGCGAAAAGCTGGCGCCTGGCTTCGTAGAAGAACTGGATGCTTTTGCTTTGGCTAAAAACGCTAATCTGCCGATCGAACCGGTCATGATCTACGGCGATGACCTGACCCATATCATTACCGAGGAAGGTATCGCATACCTGCATAAATGCAGAAATATGGAAGAACGTACTGCCGCTATCCGCGGTATCGCGGGCTTTACCGAAGTCGGCATGAAGGCTGACCCGAAAGAAACCCTGCGTCTGCGTGATCTTGGTGTGATCAAGACTGCCGATGATCTGGGCATTGATATGAGCAGAGCTAACCGTTCCATGCTGGCGGCTAAAAATGTACATGACCTGGTAGTTTGGTCGAAAGGTCTGTATAATCCGCCTGCTAAATTCAGAAACTGGTAAGAGGAGGAGATTAACGTGGCATTACAGGTTTTGGAATTTGAATTTAAATCTGCCGCAACTCAGGAAATAGCTAAGGAATGGTCGCATCTTGGTGTGACCGGTTCCGGCGATCTGGAAGTACTGATGGAAAAAAAGGCTTTGAACGGCGGCGTTAAAGCCAAAGTAGTTACTCCTGTGAAAGGCTTTGATGCGGTTTGGGAAAAAATGCTCGGTAAATTTGTTGCTGATACAGGTGTTGGTAATGTCAGTATCGAGATCAACGATGACAATGCTACACCGATCGTAGTTTATATGAGATTGCGCCAGGCACTGGCAGAAGCTACTGCAAAGGAGGCTGAATGATTATGAAAAAATGGACTGAGCTTGAAAACAGCAGCTTCTTTGACGCTAATGCCCGTGAACGTGCTTTGGGCATGGTCGATGAAGGAACCTTTACGGAGTTTTTAAATCCGCTGGACCGTTATTGCAGCCCGCATCTGCCGGTATTGGGAACGGCTGTGGAATTTGATGACGGTACTGTCTGCGGTGTGGGCCTTTTGGGCAAGCATCCTGTTTTTGTAGTATCAATGGAAGGTAAGTTTATTGGCGGCGCTATCGGTGAAGTCAACGGCGGTAAAATGGTCGCGACCATTCGCCTGGCCTTGAAGGCTGCTGCCGATATCAAAGCCAAATATCCTGAGGAATATGCCGCAAGGCGTCCGCTGGTCGCTGTTTCTTTTGAAACCGGCGGTGTACGTCTGCACGAAGCTAATGCCGGTCTTTTGGCTCATGCCGAAGTTATGGATGCCTTCCAGGACTGCCGCGGTATCGTCCCGGTAGTGGCTGTTGTTGGCAGCAAAGTTGGCTGCTTTGGCGGTATGGGGTTTGTCGCTGCGGCTACCGACGTTATCGTGATGAACGAAGAAGGCCGTATCGGCCTGACCGGCCCGGAAGTAATCGAACAGGAAATGGGCAAAGACGAATTTGACGCTTCCAACAAAGCTTTGGTTTACCGGACTACCGGCGCTAAGCATAAATATATTATTCAGGACTGCAACTATCTGGTCGAAGATAAGATCGGCGAATTCCATAAAACCCTGGCGGAAGTGGCTGAGATCCCGATGGCAGAGATCGAAAAAATGCGCCGCATCGGTTCGTTGAAGCTGGTCCAGGAGCAACAGGAGCTGGTGAAGCTGGTCGGAGATATGCAACCGAAGGATTCGATGGATCTGTGGAAGTACTATGGCAACGAAGATCCGGCAGCTCTGCCTGAAATGACGACTGCGGAATTCCTCAAAGTAGTAAAACGCAGAGTACGCGCTTAAGGAAAAGGAGGAACATGAACATGGAAGAATTGGACAACACTATGATAGGTCGCGGCCGCGACGCTATCGATATGATCATCGATAAAGATTCCTTCCAGGAAAACATCATCGACGGTTACAGCTTCGACCCTGATTATGGCCCCGGTTCCGTCGTCGGTACGGCGAAACTGGACGGCAAACTGACTACGATCATCGCTAATGACGCGATGGCTTTTAACGACAGATTTCCTGTTGTTTTCGGCGGCGTCATCGGTCTTGAGGAAGGTTATAAAATGGCAACGGCTGTTTACCGGACGCTGGAAGCCGACAAGGATAAACCACTGGCAGAAAAACGCGCCATCGTTTTGATCGTTGATACCCCTGGTAACGGCCCTGGCAAAATGGAAGAAATCGCCGGTATGAATAAATCTACAGGCGGTTATCAGCTGGCTTTGGCTGAAGCACGTAAAGCAGGGCATCCGATCGTGGCTATGGTCATCGGCCGTGCTATTTCCGGCGCTTTCCTGTGTCACGGCCTGCAGGCTGACCATATTCTGGCTCTTTCCAAAGATTTCGGCACTATGATCCATGTTATGCCGCTGACTTCTATCGCCCGTATTACCAAAATGGACATCGAACGCCTGGAAGAGCTTTCTACCAGCAATCCTGTTTTTGCAGCCGGTGTTGATTTCTTTTATAAGCTGGGCGGCGTGCAGGAAATCGTCAACCAGGTTGAAGATATGCGCGCGGTCATTATCAAACATATCGACGAAGTTGCCAAATTAAAGGCAGAGGGCAAAGGCGAATTGCTCGGTCCCTGGGGCAGAGGTATTTTAGGCAATGAACGCGGCGGCCGCACTCACAGAATGGAAGCTATCGCCAAGGTCAACGCAGAATTTGCCGCTGTGGAAGATAAATATATCAACGCCTGAGGAGAATGCAGATGAACAGCTTGCTTCAGGAAATAAGTATGCTGGTCGAAGATTTCGGCTCGGCGCCCAGGCTGGAGGAGATGCCCAAGCGCACTTTGGCGGATAAAGGTATTGCGGGGCCGACAGCGGCTCATGTGATCGAAGAAGTACATACGCCTTTGAATCTGGCTTATCTCACGTTTACCACTGGTACCTCGGCGTTTCAGAATATCGTCGGCGTTACCTATGCGGAGCTGCCGGCCCGCATCAAAGCTTCCTTCAGGATTTTGGAGCGAGCCGGGCTGAAACGCGGCGATAAGGTACTGGTTACCTACCCGCCGCTGGTCAATGTTTTTTCCGGGCAGGCCTTAAAGGAGTTCGGCTTGGAATGGTCGTTTTTAGTACGTTCCAGCCGCGACGCCTTTCTGGCGGCGCTGTACAAAGAGCAGCCTACCGCTGTGGTTGGGGAATCGGCATTTTTGCGGGCGGCACTGGCAGACGCTGAAAATATGGGCGTTGCCGGAGACTTGCCGCAAGGCATCAAGCTGCTGACCGCCGGCACGCCGCTGGATCTGGAATTATTACCGGTGGCTGCAAAAATCCTGCAGGCAGAAGTACATGATTTGTATGGCTGTCAGGAAATCGGCTGGCTGGCTATGGATGGCATCCCGGTCAGAGACGATATTGAACTGGTACCGACCGCGTCTAAGGGCGGGCAGCAATATTATGAACTGATAGCAGGCGGGCTGCCGATGGGTGACAGCTTTCCCTGTTCAGAATCGGGGCATATCTGTAATAAAGACGGCAAGATCATTACTTACCGCAGGGAACGGACTTATCCGGAGTATGAAGTGATCGTGAAAGCGACGACGCTGGCTTCAGCCGTTACCCTAAACAGAGTAGCCCGCAGTATCCTGCGCATCAAGGGACGGATCGTCAAGGTCTGTCCCGAAGTGCAGGTCAATGCCGGCCAGACGGTGCTGGAACTGCGTGGCGATCCCGTGGCCGGGATCAAGGTAGCTCCCGTTACCATCACCGGACCGGTGCAAACGGAATTTTTTGACAGCATGGTACAGGCACAGCTTGATTATCAGCAAAACAGTAAGGCGGATCCCGTATGGACAAAACGCAGTTAAAACGGCATGATCTGGTTTATCCAGGCAGTGCCGGCAGAAAAAGGCTGCAGCAGATATTCCTGCACGAGCTGACAGGGGAAAAGGCATTTTTAGCGGCGGATATTTTCCGTGCGGACAGCGTTATTCCCGGGATCGTCAGACGTGCGGAAGATGTTGCAGCAGAGATGATCCCCGTAGGCTTCGTTCATCCGCAGTTATGCGGCGGCAGGCGTCTGCGGCTGGCCGCAGAGTTAAAAGTGAGCGAGGCAGTTCAAGTGCAGCGGCCCTATGAACTGGCGGCAGCAAGCTTCACAGCGGCTACTGACTGTCTGGCGGCAGCACAGGCCGTATGCGCTTATGCTGCCGGGCAGCAGATCAGGCTGGGTATTTTAGGCTCGGCGGGACTGGAAATAGCGACCGGGCTGCCTTTTACCAACAGTGATTCTGATCTGGACTTGCTGGTAACAGGTTTGTCGTTGGAGCGGCTGCAGGAATTCTATGCAGAGCTGCAGGCTATCGGCAGGAAGTTTCAGGTGGATATCGATCTGGAAACGGAGCTTGCTAACGGTTATGGTATTAAAACGGCTGAATTATTTCAGCCGACGCAGACAGTTTTAGGTAAGGGTCTGCAGGATGTACAAATATTAAAGAAAGAGACAGTTTTGGAAATACTGTCACAGGAGGCATAAATCATGGAAATCAAATCCCGCGTACCCGGTAAGATCGTTCGTTTTGAAAAAGAGGTAGGAGACAGCGTTGAAGTTAAAGATGTGCTGGTAGTAATGGAAGCAATGAAAATGAAACAACTGGTACCGTCCCCGGTGGCCGGCGTCGTCAAGGAGTACAAAGTACAGCCCGGCGACCGCGTCAGTGCCGGTCAGGTCGTTGCCATAGTTGAATAAAGACAAACTAATTTAAGGAGATGTTGAATCATGGAAATTAAATCCCGCGTACCCGGTAAGATCGTTCGTTTTGAAAAACAGGTAGGAGACAGCGTTGAAGTCAAAGACGTCCTGATCGTAATGGAAGCAATGAAAATGAAACAACTGGTACCGTCCCCGGTAGCCGGCGTCGTCAAAGAGTACAAAGTACAGCCCGGCGACCGCGTCAGTGCCGGTCAGGTTGTTGCCATAGTTGAATAAGTAAATTTTTACCGTTGCCTTTAGTTGTTTCGCTCCCCCTGAGCGGGGAGCGATAATAAAAAATTGTACTAAGGTGGTGTAATCTCATGGCTATATATGGAGTTGCTTTATTGGCGGCATGTTATATTGTCGGTATTGTTCTGGGTGATATGTTTGGTGCCATCGTAGGGGTAAAAGCCAATGTTGGCGGCGTAGGTTTTGCTATGCTTTTCCTGATCCTTTTGTCTAATCATGGTATAGACCATGGCTGGCTCGATAAAAAATCTCAGGAGGGCATTGCTTTCTGGAGTGCCATGTATATTCCGATCGTCGTAGCGATGAGTTCTATTCAAAATGTAGTAGCGGCTCTTTCCGGCGGCGCTTTGGCTATCGGGTCGGGACTTGTAGGTGTAGCGGTTGCCTTTGTATTGATTCCCGTCATTTCTAAATTAGGCGGCTCGAAAGGCGAGGTGAAATAAATGGATATCGTTGCTATTACTGCGAAAGTATTTAAATCGAATGGTTTGGTTTTTGCTTTTATGCTGATTGGTATCATTACTTTGATTACCTACAAGCTTTCTGCTCTGACCAAAGGCAAGATCCATGGTTCTGCCATCGCTATTTTTGCTGGTCTGATTTTAGCTTATATCGGCGGTATTACTACCGGCGGCTCGAAAGGTCTGGCAAGTATTCCGATGTTTGCCGGCGTTGGTATGATGGGCGGCGGGATGTTCCGTGATTTTGCTATCGTATCCACCGCTTTTGGCGCGGATCTGCGTGAAATCAAAAAATGCGGTATGGTTGGTGTCGTATCACTTTTGATGGGCGTACTCAGTTCTTTTGTTGTTGGCTGCGTGATGGCCTATTTTATGGGTTATCCTGACGTAGTTTCCATGGTTACAGTTGGTGCAGGTGTTTGTACGTTCGTTGTCGGGCCGGTAACGGGTGCTGCTTTGGGTGCTTCCTCTGATGTAATTGCCATCTCGATTGCAGCCGGTGTTGTTAAATCTGTTGCAGTTATGATTTTGACACCGTTTGTTAAAAATATCGTTGGTTTGAATAACCCTCAGGCGGCTATGATTTATGGCGGTTTGATGGGAACATCTTCTGGCGTAGCTGCAGGTTTGGCGGCAGTTGATGCTAAACTGGTGCCTTATGGCGCTATGACTGCTACATTCTATACTGGTACGGGCTGTTTGTTGTGCCCTTCCATTCTTTATTTGGCTACTAAAGCCATTATGGGTGCTTAAAAGTTATTTTGGCAGAAAGCAGGTGCAGCGATGTATGATCCCCAGGCTAAAAAATTAAATGGGCAAAGTGCGTTTAAGGAAATAGTAGTAGAGATTTCAGCCCGCCAGCTTTCTGCTAAATCTGAAGCTTTACAGCAAATGAGTCTGTTTTTGACGCAGGCTGTTTTTATGGAAGTCTGTGCCCATCCCAAACCGGGACTGGTTACCCGTCATAGTAACGGTGCGCATACGGATATGAGTATTTTGACTTTTGCCGCCGGTTCTGCGGTTTTGGCAAAAGCTTTCACTGATTTACAGGTTTTAGGAATGAACCATACCGGTGATTATCGGGAATTATTTGCCAAAGTCAGGCAGTATGGCGTTAGTGCGGAGCAGGAACTGCTGCGCGTGACGAAAGGCGTCAATACCCAAAGGGGTATTTTATTCGCCGGCGGGTTAATGGCTGCGGCTGCAGGGGCGGCTCTGAATAAAGGGCTGGACAGTGGCTCGCTGTGTTCGATCGTGGCAGAGATGACGCAGGGTCTGGTAGTGAAAGAGCTGGCAGGATTGCAGGCAGACCGGCCTTTGACGGCAGGAGAAAAACTATATCAGACTTATGGCATCACGGGTATCCGCGGGGAAGTGGAAGCAGGGTTTCCCAGTGTACGCCAGGCAGGGCTGCCGGGTTTAAAGGAAGCTTTTGCCCGGGGGGCATGCTTGAACGACGCTTTGATACATGCTTTATTAAATTTAATGACTGTCGTGCAGGATTCTAATGTCATCTGGCGCGGCGGTTATGAGAAGCTGCCGTTTGTGCAGCAGCGCGCCAAAGCTATTCTGGCGCAGGGCAGTGTTTTTACTGCTGCGGGACAACGCCTGCTGGCAGAAAGCGAAGCAGTTTTCAGGGCCGAGCGAATCAGTCCGGGCGGCAGTGCCGATCTGCTGTCTGTTACAGCAGCTTTATATTTAGTTGAAAACAAGGAATTCCCTGTGGCGATTATTTAGGACAGGTCGCCGGGGAAGAGATCAGATAGATGTTTACTGCTTCCGGCATAGAAGATGTGCTTATGCCATTCCTCCATCAAGCAAAATAAGGCCCGTTCACCGGGCCTTATTTTGCTTCAACAGCAGAAAAGAGGTGTCATATGGAATTTGTTTTAAAAGCGCTGGAAGGTATCTTCAGTATTGTTTTTATTATTGGTATCGGATTTGTTTTAAGCAGACGCGGCTGGTTTGACGAGTACAGTAGCGCACTGATCGCCAGACTGGTGACTGCTGTTTCTTTACCCTTGTATATGATCGTCAGTATCAGTAAAAATTTTGACCACAATAAGCTTGTGGCCATGGCTCCTGATCTGCTGCTGCCGATCTGTTCTATGCTGCTGGCCTTTATTGTCGGCAAACTGGCCGCCCGTATTTTTAAAATCAAAAAAGAGCGCCGCGGTATTTTCTGCACTAATTTTTTTATTGCCAATACCATGTTTATTGGCTTGCCGGTCAATCTGGCGTTGTTCGGCGAAAAAAGCATCCCTGCGGTCATGCTTTATTATATGGTCAATACAACCTTTTTCTGGACTTTAGGTGTACATAATATCGTGCAGGATACGCTGGCGCATACGAAGAACAAACCGGCGTTTTTTTCGCCGACAGCGCTGAAGAAAATTTTTTCGCCGCCGCTGGCAGGCTTCATTATCGGTATCATACTGGTCTTACTGGATTGGCAGCTGCCGCATTTTTTAATGAACAGCTTTCAATATGTGGGCAATCTGACGACGCCTTTGTCACTGGTCTTTATTGGCATCGAAATGAGCAAAATACCTCTGGGGGAGATCGGCTTTGATAAAGAACTGCTGCTGGGTGTTGCCGGGCGCTTTCTGGTTTGTCCCCTGTGCGTTTTGGTTTTAGTACCGTTATTGCCGGTAACCACGCTGTCAGCGCAGGTCTTTACCATGCAGGCGACGATGCCGGCTATGACGCAGATGGCGATCGTAGCGAAAACCTATGGCGCTGATTCTGCTTACGCGGCGACGCTGAGCTTTTTAACGGTGCTGCTGGGGATCATTGTAGTGCCTGCGTATATGACTTTAGTCAGTCTTTATTTATAGGGGAGGAGTGAAATTATGAGTACGGTAACAAATGTAGAGGAACATATCAGACAGATCTGGAGCGGCAGTGCGTTTATGCAGCTGTTGAAAATCAATATTGATGAAGTTCATTGCGGCGGCGCGACCGTAAGTATGCCGATCGATTTTGATATCCATACTAATCACTGGCTGGGAGTGCATGGCGGCGCTTTGGCGGCTTTGGCCGATTCTGTCATGGGCATTACCGGGGCCAGCGTTGGCGAAGTCGTGCAGACGCTGAGCTTTAATATCAATTTTATCAGCAATCTGCCCGGTACGGGCACGGCGATCGTTATCAGCCAGATCAAACATCACGGGCAGACGACGATGGTCATTACAGCGGAAATGACTGATGAACAGCATAACCTTCTGGCAACTATCACGACAACGATGTTTATTGCCGGGCATTTTAATGAAATACCGAAAGTGTGGTAAGAAATAACAGGCAGCGTACTTATTGCGAGTACGCTGTTTTTTTGCCGCCATCGTGGAAAGGAGCTATTTTATAATAAAATTACGAAGGGAGGTGAGGAGAATGTCCAAGGAATATCATATCGTCCGCGTCAGGGTTTCTAAAGCGGAATATTATTCGATGCAGGGAAATGCCTATCTAGGCTTGGCAGTGTATGATGATACGGATTCGATGCTGCGTTTTACTGAAAGTCATTTCCAGGCAGCCCAGCAATTTAACGCAGGTCAGGAATATAAAATTTCCGGCAAAGCGGTGGGCGAGGAAGCGAAAGCAGCCGTAACCAATTTTACTGCAAAATGTGTCGAAGATGGCAAAGGTGCTGGCAAAGCATTGTCATTTGAGGTAGCAGAGATCAATGTCAAAGAAGACGGCGTAACAATGAAATAACAGCTTTCTTTAAACCTCCGTAAACAACTTGTAAATAGTTGTTTACGGAGGTTTTTTATGATGTTAAAATATAAGTATAATTTAAAAATATTTATTAAAATTAGAAATTTTGGTGCTGTTATGAAAAAATATTGGTCTAAATACGGTAATAAAAAAATATTGGCGGCATTCATAGCTGCTGATTTGCTGGCAATGTCTGTTTGCGGGGCGGTACTGGCGGCAGGGGTTGGTATTGACACGTCTTATGACGGGCGCAAGACAGGTTTTGTCAGTCCGGTCAAAAATCAGCTTAACTATGGCAGCTGTTGGACCTTTGGCATGCTGGCTACGGTGGAGGCCAACTGGAACAAGCAGCGGCAGGCAGCCATAGAGGCGGGCAAGATCACCGAAGCTGTCGCGAAAGCCGATTTTTCTGAACGCTATCTGGCCTGGTTGGGTTATAATGCGCCACTGGGTACAGATGCGTCTACCTATCCGCACCCGTTTTATCCAAGCTCTATCGATCCTGATAGGGGGATTTATGATGCCTATGATCAGGGCGGCCTGGAATTTAAGGCGGCAGCGCTGCTGACGCGTGGTACGGGTTTGACCTGGGAAACCAATGCTCCGTTTGCTTCCAAACCTTTTCAGAAAAATGATCCGGCAACGCGGATGCAGGGAGTTACATTGCAGCCGGAGGTTGGATTGGTAACACAGGTCTATGGCCTGTATCAGTATGTTGATAGTATGTCCGTTAATTATTATTATGATAGTGAAAGCAAGAGTTTTGTCAGCGATTCTGATCGGCAAAAGTATATCAAGCAATTGATAACTGAGAATGGTATTATTTCTGTCGGTATCTATGCTGGCCCAGAATGGAACGACGCCAAGATTACGGAAATATATAACCAGGACTTTGACTTGGGAGCCAACCATGAAGTAGGGCTGGTAGGCTGGGATGATGATTATGAGTTTACAAATTATAAAGACAAGAATGGTCAGCCATTAAAGGGCGCCTGGATCATGCGCAATTCCTGGGGCTCTGATTGGGGCGACGGCGGCTACGCCTATGTGTCCTATTATGATACCAGTCTGGCCGGCGGCGTTACCAGTGTTGTCGAAGCTGATCCCTTAAGATATACTTCCATTAGCCAGCACGGACAGCTTGGCAGCGATATTTACTGGCGCTGGGATGACGAGGATCCTGTTGCGATGGAGACCGGCAAAGGTATGGCCAGCCATTATGTGGCCGCCAGGCCGCAGTTTTTAAAAGCGGTGGGTTTTTGTACGCTGACGGACGCTGCCAGTTATGAGATCGAAGTGCTGGCCGGGGCGACTGATCCTGAAAATGGCAAAAGCGTCTATACGCAAAAAGGTACGTTTGGCAAGGATGACAGCAAGGATTATGTCGGTTACCGCACTGTTGAGCTAAAAAAATTTACTTTGCTGCCGACGGGCGGCGATTATGTAGTCAGGGTTAAGATCTATGACAATAATGGTAAATTATTGGGTACCCAGATAGTGATCGATGATCTCAGCCCCGCGGCACAGGGGAACTCGTTCATTAGTTTTGGCGATGCTGGCGGTTGGCAGGACATGGCCGCAGACGGCAATTTTTCCGTAGTGCTGGCGGCGCTCGGCAAAGATACGATCCTGGCCAATGGCGGGGATTTCACCGTCGGCTGGCTGGATGACGGCGGTGTGGGCGGCAGTATCATCAACCTGGGTAAGAATGATGAGCTGTACGGCAGCGATCCCTTCGACCCGGAACGGAAAACTTTGTCGAATATGACAGTTGACCTGGAGGCTGGCGTTACGGATTCTGTCTATGGCGGCTCGATCATCGGCGAGGGTGATGTTATAAAAATCGGCACTGGCAAGCTTGACCTAACCGGTTATAATACCTACAGTGGTGATACTTTAGTGCAGGCAGGTACGCTGGCTGTCAACGGTTATCTGACCAACAGCGATGTTACGGTCAGCACCGCTGCGGCAGAGAACGCTAAAAATGCAGCAGCAGATCAGCCTAAGTTACAAGGCAATGGCTTTATTACTGGTAGTGTTAATAATGTGGATGGTATCGTAGCGCCGGGTAATTCTATTGGGCATCTGACTGTCGGCAGTTACACGCAGGGGAAAGATGGCGTGCTGGAACTGGAAGGCGGCATCAACGGCGGGGATAAACTGACTGTGCGGGGTACAGCCAAACTTGACGGCACAGTGCAAATTGTACCTAATGGTTATTTTGCCAACGGCGAGAATACTTTGCGGCTGACCGATTTTATAGAAGCAGGCACATTAGAGCAGGACAATAATTTGCAGTTAGAAGGAAAAGATTCCGCAGATTCTATAGTACACGTTGAGTACAAAAGCACATCCGGGGGGGATATAACATTCTCCGCCAGCAGGGCTGCCGATGCATACAGTAAAATTGCTGCCACTGCGGATGGACATCAGTTGGCCGCCTTTTTAGATCAAAAGGCCGGAGCGATGACCGGGGACGCGCAGAATATCGTTGGCGGTATCGATTTTGCAAAATTCACAATCGATGCGGCAGCGGAACAAATGACGCCGCGGGCATATGACAGCCTGCAGTATGCGGCGCAGAGCCGCATCAAAATGATGACGGATCTGACCAGTGACCGGTTACTGGAAAAAGAGCGGCCGCAGGAAGGCGAATGGTCAGTTTATGCCCAGCCGCTGCGGCTGGAGTTTGACCAGAACAGCTGGCGCAGCTATGCCGGGTTCAGCGGTCAAAGCAGCGGTATTTTAGTCGGCGCCCAGCGTCAGGCTGGCAACTGGCGTTATGGACTGTATGGCGCTTATTTGGACGACAAAACTGATGTTATGGCCGCAGCGCCCCTGCACAGCGAAAGCCAGAGCGGCTTTATCGGTATCACCGGGCATTATGCAGCCGATCCTGAGCGGGGGCAATTTTATTATGGATTGCTGCAGGGCGGCGCTGAACGTTATGATACCAAGCGTAATGTCATGTTGGGCAATACCTATTCCGGCAGCTACGATAAGAAATGGACAAGCCGCAGTTTAACGACGGAGGCCGGGACCGGCTGGCGTCTGCCGCAGCGCCAGGGCACACTTATACCTGTTGCAGCTTTGCGCTACAGCATGCTGCACTATCCCGGTATTACTGAAAGCAGTGCTGCAGATGGTGCGGCAGTAAGCCGCGGCGCCAGCGATCTGCAGTCGCTGCAGAGCAAGGTAGGACTGCGTATAGAACTTGGCAAAGAGCGGCTGGGAGCAGTGACAGAACGCAGCTATGACATGAGCGCCATGTGGTACCATGAATGGCTTAACAACGATACTGATTACAACTGGAACCGTTTTGTAGGGCAGGACCGTCTGAACGAAAAGGGCGGCGGCAGTGCCGGGCGTGATACCTATACTTTAAGCGCCGGGATGCAGCTGCAGGAAAACAATAAATTTACGCTGCGGGCGGCCGTGGGTAAAGCCTTTGGCAAAGGTTATCACGACAGTAAGGTATCGGTAGACTGTCAGTGGTATTTTTAAAACCGTTTGCTCAGTTTTCGCTGATAATTTAGTGGAGCTGGAAGCGTTAAATATGGTAAAATTAATATATCTGAACTAAATATAAAAATTTATTGCGAACAGGAGAATTTATTATGCAGCAGGATATGATCGTAATCTTAGACCTCGGCAGCCATGAAAATACGATGGTGGGCCGCGCCGTCAGGGAACTTGGTGTTTACAGTGAAATCAAGGCGCATGATATTACAGCGGCAGAGCTGCAGGCACTGCCGAATGTCAAAGGTATCATCATCAACGGTGGAGAAAATAATATTATCGACGGTAAGCAGATTGATGTGGAGGCCGCTGTTTATCAGTTTGGCGTACCGGTAATGTCCGTTGGCCATGCTTTGGCGAAAGTCGAAAACCTGCCAGCCTGGCCGGAACATGCAGCTATGCTGGAGCTGCTCAAAAAATTTGTTTTTGACGAATGCCATGCTACAGCTAACTGGAATATGAAAAACTTCATCAACGATCAGGTCGAACTGATCAAAAAACAGGTCGGCGCTAAAAAAGTCCTGCTGGCACTGTCCGGCGGCGTCGATTCCTCTGTTGTTGCCGCACTCCTGATCAAAGCCATCGGCTCTCAGTTGACCTGCGTGCATGTTAATCATGGACTGATGCGCAAAGACGAGTCAGAAAGCGTCGTCAGAGTTTTCAGAGATGAACTTAAGGCCAATCTTGTCTATGTTGACGCCAGCGAACGCTTTCAGTCTAAACTGGCCGGCGTAGCTGATCCGGAAGCCAAAAGAAAAATTATCGGCGCCGAATTTATCCGTGTTTTTGAAGAAGAAGCGCGTAAACTGGACGGCATCGAATTTTTGGGACAAGGCACAATTTATCCTGACGTTGTCGAATCTGGAACGAAAACAGCTAAAAGCGTCAAAAGCCATCATAATGTCGGCGGTCTGCCAGAAGATTTGCAATTCAAGCTGGTCGAGCCTTTGTATCAGCTGTTTAAAGACGAAGTGCGTGCCTGCGGTATCGAACTGGGACTGCCGCACAGCATGGTCTATCGTCAGCCCTTCCCCGGACCTGGCCTCGGCGTAAGATGTCTGGGGGCTATCACTAAAGAACGTCTGGAAGCAGTGCGTGAAGCTGACGCTATTTTGCGTGAAGAATTTGCCAATGCCGGCCTCGATAAAAAAGTCTGGCAGTATTTTACCGTCGTGCCTGACTTCAAATCCGTCGGTGTACGCGATAACGCCAGAACCTTTGAATATCCGGTCATCATCCGTGCTATCAATACCGTCGACGCTATGACCGCTACCGTCGAAGAACTGGACTGGCCGATCCTGCACAAAATCACCAACAGGATCTTGGCAGAAGTGAAAAACGTCAACCGCGTCTGCTATGACCTGTCGCCTAAACCGAATGCCACTATCGAGTGGGAATAGGACTTGCTTTCCGCGGAAATCCTTGATAAACAAGGATTCCCGCGGATTTTTTATTTTAGGCCTTAACATCAAGAAGTAAAAAAATTTCTGCGATTGACAAGCAAAATGCACGGGTGATATATACCCGTGCATTGCGTGTCATATGCTTTATATATAAATTGTCTTTGGACTGTTGTTCTTATGTTTTAAACCTATATTGTTCCACCCACGCCTTTAAATTTCTCCACAAAGGCAGCTATTTTTTGAAAAACAGTTTGCTTTTTCGTTAAATATGTAGGATTAAGAGGACTCATTTTAGGAAGAACTTCATTTAGTTCCGTTCCGTTTTCGCTAGCATATTCTTTTTTTAATGAAGCAAGGATGTACCGTTTGGCTGCATCTTGGTTAAGTTTTTCAGTATTAATTAATTCTTCTGCTTCTCTTTTTTGCTCAGTTTGAGCAAATGAGAAGAAGGAATCAATAATGCTTGCTTTATCTTGAATATCGTCTAAATCAGTTTGGTTAATAAAATCTATTACCAAGCTTTCTTTTGCGCGATTTCCGATGCTGGAACGAATGATACGACGTATCTCTTCAACCAGAATTTCTTTGTCTTTTACTTTTTTATTTTTTTCAAAAATCAGCTCAAGAATATAATCCAAGTTTATTTCTTGTGATTTCAATAAATCTACTTCAAATACAACATCATCCCAATCGATTGAATCACTTTCCTTATCTTTTCCTACTTTTTCTCGACGAAGCCAATCTCGGATATCGTTATATGTAGAACGATAATCTTGAATTATTCTTTCATCAAGGATATCGATTCCTTCCATAGCTTCTAAATCTTCATCGCTCATATAATGAGTTGCTTTAAATTCTTCCAGAGCTTTCGTATCGTGTATATCAATTGATTGCAGGGCTTTTAAATTGGTAAACTCATCATAGTTTTGCAGTATGTTTTCAACTCGCAAATATTCACCAAACAGCTTTGCAAAATCTTTTTTATCCTTTTCAGTAACAATATTATCAACATCAGGAAAGCGTGCGTTTAATTCTTTTACTACGTCTACATATCCACGGCGTGCCTCGCCTGTAGAAATATCGGTAAACCCTTCCATATATTCCTTATAGCTTTTTTCAAGCACTACATTTTTGGTGTTTTTATCTCCAAAAAGAGTAATGGCATCAATTGTCGCTTGCTCCAGATTTCTAAAAGTAACAATATTACCAAATGTTTTGGTAGCATCATAAATACGATTGGTTCTCGAAAATGCTTGCATTAAACCATGGTAGCGAAGGTTTTTATCTACGAATAGTGTGTTCAATGTCGGTGCATCGAACCCAGTTAAAAACATACCGACTACAATCAACAAATCGACTTCTTGCTTTCTTACCCGGTTTGCAAGGTCACGATAATAGTTTTGAAACTCCTTGCTCTCCACACCAAAATTGGTTTTGAACATGGCATTATAATTGCTGATGGCATACGTTAAAAACTCTTTTGCACTGCTATCCATGGCTGTGGGCTCAAAGGTTTCGTCCACAATTTCGCCAATGGCATTTTGCTCCTCGTTGGCGGCAAAGGAAAAAATCGTTGCAATTTTCAGCGGTTTTTCGCTTTCCTTTTGCAAGTCATGCAATGCCTCGTAGTAGAGCTTTGCGGCATCAACGCCGCTTACGGCAAACATGGCATTGAACCCTTTTGCCCCGGCATGGGAGCGGTGTGTCTTTACCCTGAAGTTATTCAGAATGTATTGGGAAATTTCTTTGATTCGTTCGGGGTGTAGTAGCGCCTCCTTCGTTTCGGCGGCAGTCAGCTTTTTCTCATCCTGTTCCATTTCGATTGATTTGAATTTAGGCCGAACATCGTTATAATCCACTTTGAATTTAAGCACTTTTTCGTCTCTGATAGCATCAGTGATAACATAGGAGTGTAGTTCTCGTCCAAATACTGAAGCAGTTGTTTCAGCACCAAGGGCATTTTCAGGGAAGATTGGTGTTCCTGTAAAGCCAAATTGATAATATTGCTTAAACTTTTTATGAATGTTTTTTTGTGCCTCTCCAAACTGTGAACGATGAGCCTCGTCAAAAATAAAAACTACTTGTTTATTGTAAATAGGCAAATCAGCTTCGGTTTTAATAAGATTATTCAGCTTTTGAATAGTCGTAACAATAATTTTATTATCATCTTTTTCAATATTGCGTTTCAGCCCGGCGGTGTTTTCAGAACCGTTCACGCTATCAGGTGAAAAACGCTGATATTCTTTCATCGTCTGATAGTCCAAATCTTTTCTATCTACAACAAAAAACACTTTATCTATAAAATCAAGTTCAGTCGCTAAGCGGGCAGCTTTAAAACTAGTCAAGGTTTTGCCTGATCCGGTTGTATGCCAAATATATCCACCACTTTCGTTGGAGCTCCATTTTTTTGCTTGGTATGAGCTGTTAATTTTCCACAAAATTCTTTCTGTTGCTGCGATTTGATAAGGGCGCATAATTAACAAGTTATTGCTGGTATCAAAGACTGAATAATGCAGCAAAATATTAAGTAATGTGTTTTTTTGAAAGAAAGTAGCTGTAAAATCCTTTAAATCCTTAATTAGAGTATTATCTGCTCTTGCCCAGTTCATTGTAAAATCAAAACTGTTTTTATCACGTTTAGTAGTGTTTGCAAAGTAGCGGCTGTCGGTACCATTTGATATAACAAAAATTTGCAAATACTTAAACAGAGAGTTTTCTGCATTAAAACTCTCTTTGCTATATCTATTTATTTGATTAAAGGCTTCTTTAATGGCGATTCCACGTTTTTTTAGTTCGACCTGAACCAAAGGTAGCCCATTTACCAAAATCGTAACATCATATCGATTGGCATGAGTCCCTGTTTGTTCAAATTGAGAAACTACCTGCATTTTATTTCTTGATAGGTTCTTTTTATCCACTAAGTAAATATTTTGTATATGTCCGTCATCAAAAACAAAGTCATAAATGTAATCATTATGGATTTTACGGGTTTTATCGATATGATTGTCACTTGGATTATCTAAATATTCTTCGCAAAATCGTGCCCATTCTGAAGAACTAAACTCTACATTGTTCAGTATTTGTAATTGGGCACGAGCATTTTCAAGCATTGCATTAGGTGTAGTGAGTTTCGGGAGATACTCATATCCTTGATTAACTAGGTCTTGTATAAATTCTCTCTCAAGGGATGACTCAGTTTGATAAAAAGATGCTGTTTCATGTATAACTGAGTATTTTGTGTATTTATCTAAAACTATAAAATTGTTTGATTCCGCAATGGTGTTATAGTCGCACATTTTAAGCCTCCTAAATTATACTTTTCATATGAGGTCACTTAAATTGGTGATTTGCCTTGATTTGATTTAATAAATATTCTAAAACACGTTTGTCATCATCTGTTAATTCAGAAATCTCTTCACCTGAATGTTTTGAATGGCTTGAAATATTAATAATTCTACTTTCATATGATTTTGTGGTGCCATCATTAGTCTTTGGTAAAATTTCACCCCAATTGCTGTAGCCTAAAAATGTTGAGGTTTTTTCTAAAATGTTTCTAAGAAAATTAAAATGATACTTTTTTAACTGACCTGACTTAATTGCTTTTTCAATCTCTAGTTTCAAGAAAAGGTGATAAGAAAAAGGAGAATCGTTATTTTGAGGTACTAAATCAAATTGTGCGTCCCCGTCTTTTTTTAGAAAAAAATTTCCTTGCTTGAATTCGTTATGGAGTACATTATAAAACAAGGGATTATGTGTTGTAATAACAAATTTTAAGTCAGATTCACTCTGCTTAATCAATTGCGCTAAGTTTACGGCTAATTCAATTAAATGATTATCATCCAACGAACTTACGGGGTCATCTATAAATACATATTCCAACTTATCAAACTGATTTGTTTCCCGGTCATTTTCTTCAGGGATATTTAATACATGTACTACTTGGTCAAGCAAAGAATAAAAAATGCTCCAAATAAAACAACTTTCTTCACCTTTAGATATCTTTATATGTTGATTATCTTCATCATTGCCACGTTCATAAGAAAAGGTCACTTCTGAAAATGCATTTATTATTATATCTTTACCCGCATCATTTTTAAAAGTGTATTGCGAGTTGAAATGTGGTGTTAGTTTTTCATCGGTGTAGTGCTGAAAAATATCAATTATATTACTGTCTTGCCCTTGGTCTTCAAAAACCCACTTTGTAAAAACATTTGGGTGTATTTTTAACTTGGATCAATGTCATTTTGCAAATCATTATCCCAATAAAACAAATCCTCTGTAAAGGCATTATAATAAAGGATTTTTTTGCTAGCTAAGGATGTTTCTTCTACATCTATATCGATTTTGGGGTCGACTAAAGCTTTAAATTCTCTTGAAAGTCTTGTCTTCCCCGTACCATTAAAAGCGTATATTAATTGTACTTTCTTATTGCTATCTTTTAACTCCTGTGCTATCTCATTTAGATTTGTCCCCATATTTACACCTCTAGCTCATCTTTTCTTTAAAGGTTAAAAGCTTCTCGCGGTAATATTCATATTGTTTTTGGCGTGCCTCAATTTCGGCAGGTAGACCGGTTGAGATATCGTTGCAAAGAGTATCGAAACGGTCGAGAATATCAACAATGCGTTGTTGTTCTGGAAGCTGTGGTAGTGGTATTTTAATATCATTAAGATTCTTTTGATTCAATTTCGGCTGAGCTGCTCCAGTGATATAAGGCGTTAAATCAATAGAGTTTAAATACATTTCAACATATCGCCTAGTTGCGTATTCATCAAATCTAAGTACATGTGCATGATTATTTACCCAGATTTTTCCCGAAACAGAAAATGCAATGGGTGTAGTTCGTGCTATAAGATTAGCACCATCCTCAGATATCAAGAGATAATCTCCGTCATAAATATAGTCTTTTACATAATCAACAATTCCAGATGCACCATAGTATGGAATATCTCCATTTTCTCTACTTCCACTGGTAACAGGCTTTCTTTGCGAATCGCAATTTTCAGCTATTGTATCCAAAGTTACTGCTTGAATGCCCTCAGCTTCACTGAACAACTTGTTTTTATAATACTCATACTGTTTTTTTCTCGCTGTAAGCTCCGCTGTAAGCTCCGCTGTAAGCTCCGCTGTAAGCTCCGTGAAATTGTCTAGTATGCGGGCAATTTCCTCTTGCACTGGCAAAGGGGGGAGGGGGATTTGAATGTGTTGTATCATGGGTTTTGTAAGTTGCGGAATACCTACTTTTGGTACATTGTAATCATTTTCAATGCTTTTCATGAAATGATACACATATTTTAAGCTCATTTTCACTTTTGGTGTTAATACTAGTAATCGTACTATAGGATAAAACGGATAATCTCTATAGCTGGTCCAGCCAATAGTGCCCCTTGCAGAAATAGTTATACTTGGTTTTTCAATTTTAGCTTTATTTGTCCAACCATATAATGACTTATCTTCAATTCCATTGGATAAAATGGGAATACGAAATTCGTTGGTTCTAGTTTCTGAAAAGAATTCCTTTGGAACATCTCCCCCTGCTAGAATATCGAATGCGTAGTCTAATGGCTTATGCTCTACCCCATTCGGACAAAGTTCCTTTATCAGCTCATCTAATTTACTCATTGATTACACCTCGATTTCTGCAATAATTTTATCTATTTCAGTTCGAAGCGTATCTATATTTTTTACGGTTTCTTTTATTTGAGCATTCAATACATTGATATCAATAACTTCTCGTGTATCTTTCGTCTCCACATAAGAACTTACCGAAAGGTTATAGTTACCTTTAGCAATATCATCATTATCTACAGATTTTGAAATGTAGTCTATATCTTCTTTTCTGTCAAACAATTCCATTATTTTTTCAATGTGTTCTTCTGTCAAAACGTTGTTATTAGTTTCTTTTTTGAAAAAATCTTCTCCGCTTGCATCTATAAACTGTGTTTTAGTATCGCTTTTATGTTTTGAAAGCACCAAGATGTTAACAGCGATAGAAGTACCGTAAAAAAGATTTGGCGCAAGAGAAATAACTGTTTCTACAAAGTTATTATCAATTAAATATTTTCTGATTTTTTGTTCAGCACCGCCGCGATAAAAGATACCTGGGAAACAAACGATAACGGCACGTCCTTTCCCGGAAAGGTAACTTAGTGCATGAAGCACGAAGGCAAAGTCAGCCTTAGATTTTGGTGCCAGCACACCTGCCGGAGCAAAGCGATCATCGTTTATAAGAGTTGGGTCATCGCTGCCAATCCAGTTAATTGAATACGGGGGGTTTGATACAATGGCATCAAAAGGTTTCTCATCTCTAAACTGAGGATCTATAAGCGTATTTCCCAGCGCGATATTGAACTTGTCATAGTTTACATTATGTAAAAACATATTCATACGAGCCAGGTTATAGGTTGTATGGTTGATTTCCTGCCCAAAGAAGCCGTCTTCAATAATATGTTCGTCAAATTGTTTTTTTGCCTGCAATAACAAAGAACCTGAACCGGCAGCGGGGTCGTAAATCTTATTGATTGTTGTTTGCTTGTGTATTGCTATTTTTGCAATCAGTTTAGAAACACTCTGCGGTGTAAAAAATTCTCCTCCTGATTTGCCTGCGTTGGCAGCATAATTAGAGATTAAATACTCATATGCATCACCAAACAAATCAATATTACTATTTTCAAAATCGCCAAAATCAAGCTCTGCAACGCCTTTAATGACAGCAGCTAAACGGCTGTTTTTATCTTTTACAGTATTGCCCAAGCGGTTGCTAGTGGTATCAAAATCGGCAAATAAGCCTTTGATATCCAGTTCAGACGGATAACCGTTAGCTGAACTTTCAATTGCTGAAAATATAGCTGCTAAATCGGTATTTAAGCTTTCATTTGTATTTGCATTTTTAGCGATGTTAGTAAACAACTGACTGGGATAAATAAAATAGCCTTTTGTTTTGATTGCGTCCTCTTTGATTTCTTTGGTTATAATGCTGTCAGGGAGTTCTGCGTAGTTGACACTATCGTCTCCTCCTTCAATGTAATTACAAAAGTTTTCGCTAATGAAACGATAAAAAAGTGTTCCTAAAACATATTGTTTAAAATCCCATCCGTCTACAGAACCACGAACATCGTTGGCTATTTTCCAAATTTTAGATTGCAGTTCGGCTCTCTGTGCTGCACTTGACATTTTTATTCCTCCATATAATCATACTGAGTAATGCTCAAATCTTTGGGGCTGAGCTTGCTGAATTTTTGTTGTCATATATTATCATAAATTTATGGCGATTAGTAAATTGGGCACTTTTCAATATCGTTGACTACTCGATTGCCTGCCCGCTTGTCACCCATTCGTCAACCTCACTGACTTTAAATTTCCACAGTTTACCAATTCGATGGCAAGGTATTTTTTCAAGTCGGATCCATTTACGAACAGTTTCCACAGTAACACCCATGTGCTCGGCAATTTCTTTGGTGTTTACCCATGGTTCAGGTTTTATTATTTTACTCATGCTAAAACCTCCGTTTCTCTTGAGTAAAATCATAGCATAAATTACAATGAAAAAGTAGTGATTTCGCATAATTTGATAAAAGTATAAAGAATTAGGTAAAGGTGAATGCATCTATTACGTCAACAGACAGTGAATTTTTTTAGTAACCTGACACTGTTTCAAAAACGATGTCAGGTTGCTTAATCTTTCGCTATTTATGCTATAATACTGGTTAGATAAAAGGCTATATCATTTTCTCTAAATTTAATTTTAGTGCATCATATTGATTATGATATTTATTGTAGGAAAGGATAATAAAATATGTGCGAAAAAAGTAGGTGTTCCTGGGCAGGTGAGCTTCCGATATATATTGAGTATCATGACAAGGAGTGGGGGCGTCCTGTGCATGACGACAACAGGCTTTTTGAAATGTTGATTTTAGAGGGGATGCAGGCAGGACTCAGCTGGATCACGGTGCTCAAAAAAAGGAAGGCGTTTCGGGAAGCTTTTGATGATTTTGATCCTAAGAAGGTAGCTCTTTATGATGAGGTAAAAATGCAGGAGCTGTTGGCAAATGCAGGGATCATCAGAAACCGTCTGAAAGTAGCCGCAGCGGTAACGAACGCTAAAGCCTTTCTGGAAATACAGAAAAAGCACGGAAGCTTTGATAAATTCATCTGGGCCTATGTAGATTATACTCCGATCAGAAACCATTGGGAAAAGATGGAGCAGATACCGGCCTCGACAGCACTGTCAGATCAAATCAGCAAAGATCTGAAAAAGCTGGGCTTTAAATTTGTTGGTTCAACGATCGTCTACGCATTCATGCAGGCCATAGGTATGGTGAATGACCATGTGACGAACTGTTTTATTTATCAGGAGATGAATGGCTAGCTTCTGATAAGGATATTGTTGATTACATACAGTAAAAATAACTTTATTGATGATCAGAAAAATTTAAAACAGGTCTGACAGCGCATTCTGTCAGACCTGTTTATTTATATGCTTTACAACACCTTGCTCAATAAATTCAGCATATGATTGCAATTGATACATGTAATCATACTGAATAAAAATCATGAATTGTACTGAATGGAATTGCCAAATGTTATTGATTGGTATTCTAATAAATGTGTGCAGGGGATGCTTGAGGGACTGTATATTCATATAAAACGCCAAATCACTTTATAATTAATATTTCCCGCAGTCTGTCCAGAGCTTTCAAACGGTGCTTTGTGATATTGCGCACCGTACAGTGCAAACATCTGGCAGCTTCCGCCGGTTTCAGGTCATTTACAAAAAGTAGCAGCAGTATCCTGCGCTGTTGTTCGTTCAGCTGCGCCAGTGCTTCCTGCAGGTCCAGCGATAGCAAAAGCTGCGCCAGCTCGTCCAGAGTGCCGTCAGCGCTATAGCCGCTGTCCAGCAGGTCGATACCGGCCTCACTGCCCGTATCGATCTGCGTTTCATGTTCCCAGATCCTGCCCTGCTTTTCCATAGCGTCGAACAGCGCGAAATGCACCTTGCAGCGGGCATAACCGGGCCAGTTCAGGTAATCGGCGCCCTTATATTTCAATACCAGCTCGATAAAAGCCAGCACGGCAATACTTTCGGCGTCGTGTCCCAGCGACTTATAAAACATTTCGCGGCGGGCCTCGCTTTGCAGCAGCGGCTTAAAATCTTCGCATAACTGTAAAAGCGCAGCCTTATCGCCTGTTTGGGCGGCAGTTATCAGCCGCTGTAAGCGTGCTGCCTGGGTTTCGTCTGTATTGGTATTGTTGAAATCGTTAAATTTATTTATGGTGATCAAGTCCCTTGATTTTATGATAACCGGTTATACTGTCGATCGTCGTGCACAACAGTAGCTAGTGTACGCCTGTTTTGTGTAAAAGTAAATAGGGAAAAATGGCGCAAAAAGTTTTAGCCCCTGAAAGGGGCTAATTTTTTTTTTGCGATGTTTTTTAGAATTTTCTTTAGACTTTCTTGAAAGAAAGTCAACAAGTTTTTACTTTTTGTTTATGTAGCTTTTCTTTAAGTGTTAATTTCTTTTGTTGAGAATTTTAATTTAGATTTTTGTTTTTATATTATGCCGCTTTCTTGAAAGCAATTCGTTTAAAAGTTCATTTCTTTTGGCGGCAAAAGAAACGAACCAAAGAAAAACCGGCACGTCGCAGATTTTTATTTAGCTTTGCTCAACGGCGGCTCCGCGAAACTCGGCATTGTTGCCGAAGATAAATCATCTGAGCAACAATGCCTCAGACAAGTCACTCCGCTATCGCCTTATTCGCATCGCACATAACAAAATCTGCTCAATGTGCCCTAACACCCTACGTTCTACTTCTTTAGTCACTAAGGATTTATAACATCAGTCAATCGATACCGTTCTCATGAAATTCAGCAGTAATTTGTACGATGCAGGGTTTTGAGCGCACATTGTGGTCAAGTCCGTTGTGTGTGCTGCGAGCTGTAAGCGCTGGAGGGACTGTTTGAGGCATTGACGATTTGTAGGTAAAGATTTTCTTTGTTCTGCAATGCCGAGTTGCCCGGAAGCCGGACAGCGAGCAAAGCAAAACAGGACTTGCCACAGTGCGCAAAGTTCTTTGCTGACTTTCTTTCAAGAAAGTCTAATGTGATTTTGTCGCCAAAAGAAATGAACATTAAAAAAAGTCTAAAAAAACAAAAAACTAAATTTAAAAGCAAAAATTGGAATTTCAAAGAAAAAGAAAATTTAAAGGAAAAACACTAAACCAGTGTCCGGCAAGCCGTGACACCGTGCGGCTCCCCTTCTCTCCTGGCGGCTATCAAACCGTAAGGGCAAAAGACAGCCAAACTGCGTCGAATATATCCGTTAGTATGTCTTGTGGGGGGTACAGGTGTGCTATAATAGGTGCGAATATTATTTTAACAAATGTTTTTAAGGTTTCAGCAAATAAAATCAGAATTTCAGCAAAATAAGACAAAGAAGGAACAATATTTTCAGCAGCGCAGAGTGGGGGTGTAAAGGTGTACGACGAAAAATGCTTGGCACGTATCGGCAGCAATATCCGCTTTCTGCGGATGGCCTGCCAGGTAAGCCAGCAGGATATGGCTGAACGTATCGGTATCAGCCAGACCCATCTGAGTAATCTGGAACGTAACCATGTCAACGTCAACTTGAAGCTGCTGCTGCGTATCGCCAATGTCTTCGAATGCCAGCTGGAAGTATTTTTAGACACCCAGGCGGCGCTGGACTGGGGCAAAGAGCAGGCTGAAAAGGCTGCGACTGAGCAGGACACCCCTGCAGAAGCCTATACCCTAGAGGAAGTGCAGAGGCTTTTACAGCTTGTAAGGCTGTCAAACAAATAAAACGCTGTAACCGCGGCGACAGCTGCGGAGGATATATTAAATTTACCAGACAGGGAGGCGGTCAGGTATAAACAAAGCAGCCCAAAGAAAATTTTAGATAGAGAGAGGAGGAGTAAGGTGCCCGAACAAATACATCTTGGTTTCGGCATTGATAAGAATTTTGGCAAATTCG
>OCQA01000725.1_pt1 | contig 29933 bp, 24 predicted proteins | sample 1538571 | NCBI WGS metagenome assembly OCQA01 (sample SAMN04571708, study PRJEB22368) | human gut metagenome | biome: human gut; material: stool | host: Homo sapiens | place: Luxembourg | collected 2012-09-28 | reverse complement strand
CTGGCGGTCTATCTCTTGTTTTCGGTTGCTTGCTTCCTTACCGTACATGAGCATTTGGTCAGGGCTTCTCCCAAAACGGCCTTTGCTGCAGCAGAAGGTTCATCGGCATAGGCCAGCAGCATACTGCAGACGGCTTCGGCACCGGGCAGGTCAGGCGGCATTTCGGCAGTATAGACATAGGCGTCGTCGCTGCCTAAGGGACGCGGTAAGGATGGCGTTGGGTCGTCGATCAGTGCTCCGCCCTGATAAATGCCGTTTTCATCTATGTGTTCGATTATATAAGCAAAAATACTCAGTTCATTTTTAGTCATAAAAATACTTCCCCGGTTTTCTGAAATTATGCCTATTATACCACATACGTTTATTATTGGCAGAAAAAAATGCCCTGCAAAAGCAGGGCATTGTACTTTTTGAGTTTAGAAGGTTACAGGTTCGCCGTAATAAGCACAGGTCAGAACTTTCTTTAAGCCTTCGGCATCAATAGGCCGCGGATTGGAGGCAGTGCAGGGGTCGAGGGCCGCATTGGCAGCGATCTCATCTGTATGCTGTTTGAACAGTTCCTCGCTGACGCCGTTTTCTTTGTAGGTCTGGGCGATACCCAGTTTTTGATTTAATTCTTTGATAGAGTCGATCAAAGCGTCGGTCAGCTGTTTATCAGTACTGCCGGGAAGTCCCAGTATCCGTGCGATAGTTGCATACCTGTCGGCACAAACCTTCGCGTTATACTGGATAACCGAGGGCAGCAGGATAGCATTGCAGCAGCCGTGCGGAATATCGAACATAGCCCCGGTTTTATGGGCCAGGCTGTGGGCAATACCCAGAAGCGCATTCGAGAAGGCCATACCAGCCAGGCATTGGGCGATATGCATCTTGCCGCGGGCATCTTTATCTCCGTAATAGCTGTCTATCAAACTGTCATAAATATCGCTGATAGCTTTTAACGCCAGCGGATCGGAAAAATCACTGCGTGCAGAAGCGACATAAGCTTCGATCGCATGGGTCAAAGCATCCATGCCGGTGTGGGCGGTCAGGGTTTTCGGCATGGTCAGGGGAATATCGGTATCTAAAATAGCAATATCCGGAGTGATCTCAAAATCAGCCAGCGGATATTTGATGTTGGTAGCATAATCAGTGATAACTGAGAAAGCTGTTACTTCGGTCGCCGTACCGCTGGTAGAAGGGATCGCTACGAAGATCGCTTTATTTCTGAGTTTGGGAATGTTGAAAGGTTTTTTGATTTCTTCAAAGGTTGCTTCCGGGTGCTCGTAAAAGACCCACATGGCTTTCGCCGCATCTATAGGTGAACCGCCGCCAATGGCGACGATAACGTCAGGCAGGAATTTGCGCATTGCCGCCGCGCCTTTGAAAACGGTTTCAATGGATGGATCCGGTTCGATGCCTTCAAAAAGCTGGGTTTCCATACCGATACTATGCAGAATGTTTTCGACTTTTTCTAAAAAGCCGCCACGTTTCATGGAACTGCCGCCGGTCAGGATCATTGCCTTTTTGTACCCTTCCAGATTTTTTAATTCTTCGATTGCGCCTGCGCCATAATAAATATCGCGCGGTAAAGTAAATCGTGCCATAGCTTGACACCTCCTAAAATAATTTGCCTTGATACCTTTATTATAACATTTTGAATACAATATACAACGTACTGTAGAAAGATAAAAAGTTAAATAATTGTAAACTATAGCAAACTTGCTGGAGGTATCATTTACAGTAAAAGCAGTTTACAAATTAAGGAAATTTTTGAAGCTGTGAATGAAGTGGCGCGACACGGGAATTTCTTTTTCCGGGCAATTTTCAACAGTTAGGATATAAGTGTCATTAAACCAGGGAATGATTTCCCGCACTTTGTTCATATTGACGATATAGCTTTTGTGGGTGCGCAGAAAACCGCAGGGATTCAGCTTTTCTTCTAAAACTTTTAAGGGCAGGTTTGATTCCAGAATGCCTTTGCTGGTATAGATCTGGATTTTTTTGCCGGCATCAGTTTTAATGAGATAAATTTCTTCTTTGGGGTCAAAGACCAGCAGTTTATTATCAGCCCAAAGAGAGAGCCTAATAGGAAAATCACCGCGGGCCGGTGCTTGCTGCTGCTGATCCTGCAAAGCTTTTTGTAATTTTAGAACTGCAGCCTGCAGCCTTGTTTGCGTATAAGGCTTCAGGATATAGTCGAAAGCTTCCAGTTCAAAGGCGCGTACAGCAAATTGGTCAAAACCGGTGGAAAAGATTATTTTGGGAGGCTGCGGCAAAGAACGAAGTTTTTCGGCAACGGTCAAACCATCCAGAACGGGCATTTCGATATCCAGAAAAACTGCGTCGGCAGTATTCGCTGAAAAATAATCGAGTACTGCCTGCCCGTGTTCACATTCGGCGGTAATTTTTACCTTGCCGCCGGCTTCCAGTAAGCTGCGTAATTCCTGGCGAGCCGGAAATTCATCATCGGCGATAACTATTTTCAGCATTTTAATCCTCCTCCTGTTTGGGTATTGTAAAACTGACAGTGGTACCTGTACCATAGGTGCTGGTTATCCGCAGGCCGTTGTCAGGACCATAGATTGCCAGCAGGCGTTTGTTGATATTGACGAGACCGATCGATTTACGGTCAGGAGCGTCCTGCAGCAGAGAATCCAGTTTTGCCGCCGGGATACCGATACCATCGTCGTGGACAGCAATAAAAAAATAATCGCTGCAGTTTTTGACAGTTATAGTGATGGTTCCGCCGTCTAATTTGGGATGCAGGCCATGCTTGACGGAATTTTCAATAATAGGCTGCAGGATCAGGGCAGGGACCTTGAAAAAGGCTGTGTCGTCGATATCGTAATTTATTTTCAGCCTGTCACCAAAACGGGCCATTTCGATATTGATATAAGCATTGATATGCTGCAGTTCCTGACGCAGGGAAATCAATGTATTGGGATCGGCGAGATTTTGACGGTAATAATCAGCCAGATAGTTGATGAGTTTTTTTGCGGTCTGAGGCTGGACTCCGCAGTAATAGCTGATCGTATTCAGGGCGTTGAACAGGAAATGCGGGTTGATCTGCGCCTGCAGAGCTTTGATTTCCGCATCGGCCAGCAGCTTGGTGCGTTCCTTGATCTGATTGATCTCAATATGGGTAGAAAGCATGGCTGCAATGCCTTCGGCAAGCCTTGTTTCAAAAGCCGACATTGCTTCGGCAACGATGTGCCCTACAAAGAGATAGCCGATCGTGGCAGTGCCGTTTGTGACCGGCAGGGCCAGATAAGATGTCAGTACTGTCAGCTTTTCGTTGTCCGGGCAAAATTTTTCTGCCAGTAATGCTTCTATATCTTCCTGCAGATAGGTCAGAAACGGCTGTTCCTGTTCGCAGGCCGTGCAGCCAAGCAACTGCGAATTGGAGGTAATACAGACGACGTCAAAGGATTTGACGTTGTGCAGGATACTTTCAGTGATTTTTTGAGCGGCCTTTTGGTCAAAGCCATTCTGCAAAACAGAAATCGAGCTGTTAGTGATGTTCAGCGCTATCTTGGCAGCCAGGCCTTCAAGGATATCCTTCTGTTTGTAGCTGTCTTTGATAAGCCCGATAAAACAGCCGGTTCCCAGCGCTGTTGTGATCATTACCTGCAGAGCGCAGTCTTCGATCGCAGGTGTAAATTTATAAGGATAGCAAAACAGGGCCAGCAAAATGATATGGCTGGCAGCGAAAATAAAACTGATCCCGATGGCGTGGGGCAGCATTTCTTTTTTGCCCTTGAGCCAGCCTGATAAAAATCCGGACAGCAGGCCTTCGAGGAGGAAAAAGCAGCCGCTGACAAGCGCCGCTTTGGTATGGATCAAGAGAACATAGTGGCCGGCGATCAGCAGTGCGACAGCAAAACCGATCAAGGGCCCGCTGACCAGACCGGCAACGATGATAAAGATAGAACTGGTATTGATGAGCCAGCTTTCGCCCCACAAAGACCAGTAAGTATTGAGGATGCCCAGCAATGAAAAAAACGCAATGATATGGAGCCTGTTTTTCCAGGAATAGTGCTGTTGGAATAAAGTAGCGTGAAAAAAAGCGGTTCGGCTGCAGATAAAGAAAATTATCAAAAAAACGGCCAGTCCGAACCATAAATGGCTCATTGTCTGATAAAGGAAGGTCAGCATAATGTCACTCCTTATAAGGGCAGAATCAGGCATCTTAATGCCGATTTTGTCATCTTGTTCCATTTTTGTTCGGTAAAGCAGTATTTTATGTTATTTTTAATGTAGGAAACTGACTGTGTTTGTCAGATTGATTTTATTATATAAAAGTTTTGTTATACATACAAGAAACATCTTTATTCCATTATGGAGGGAGGGCAGTTGGTAATAAGCATGAAAGGAGAAATTTATTATGGATTTGAAAACGTGTCTGTACGTAGGTTTTGCTCTGTATACGGTATTTGTTATTTATGTGGGCTTCGTTGGTTCAAAAAAGATCAAAGGACTGAGTGATTTTGCGGTTGCCAGCGAAAGTATGGGGCCAATATCCTTAGGGCTGGCTTTTGCGGCCTCCTTCTTCAGCGCAGCCACTTTTCTTGGCTATGTCGGTTATGCCTATGCCTGGGGAGCCTCGGCATTATGGATCTTTTTAGCTATTTTTGGCGGCTCTACGTTGGGCTTTATTGTCATTGCCAAAGGTGTGCGCGACAGTAATACAAAAATCAAAGCTTTATCCCTGCCGGACTGGCTGGGGGAAATGTATAAAAGCGATGCCCTGAGAGCTTTGGTATCGATCATCGTACTGATCCAGATGTTTTATGTAGCCGGTCAGTTATCAGCCGGCGGCACGCTTTTATCAGGCCTGCTGGATATAGATTACAGCACTGCCGTTATTGCTGTGACTGTAGTTACTATTGTTTATGTTACATTAGGAGGTTTGTTTGCCGATGTTTATACCAGTATCGGCCAAACCTGCCTGATGATGTTTGCCGGTGTGCTCGTGTTTTTATCAGGTTTCTTTTTCTTCAAAGGCGGCATCACTGAAGTCAGTACGATCATTGCCGCGCGTGACCCGTTTCTTACTGCTGTCATAAATCCCAATTCCCTGCATATGTACAGCTATGCTACTGTTTTCGGCGTGATCCTGATTGAATTTGCTTTTTCGGGGCAGCCGCAGCTGCTGACGAAAATATTGGCCTTAAAAGATCCTAAAGATATGAAGAAAATGATCTGGACTTGGATCGTAGCTTCGTTCTGCTGTATGCTGGTAATTTTCGGCGGGCTGTATATGCTGGCGCTGAACCCCAATTTACAGCAGCCCGACTATGCTGTAGTTGAATATGTCAAAGCTTATTTCCATCCGATCATCAGCACGATGCTGGCAGTTTCGATCGTAGCGGCATTGATGTCGACAGCCTGCGGGTTACTGCTGGTTATGACTACCTGCATCGCTAATGACCTTTTTATCAAAACACTGGTCAAACGGAAAATCATAGATATACCGCAGGAAAAGGCCCAGCGGATCGCGTTTATGATGACGAAGATCCTGCCGGCAGTTTTCGGGATCATCTGTGTCTTGATGACGCTGCATCCGCCGCAATTCATGGGCGTTATGGTCTGGATAGGTATTTCCGGCGTTGCCTCTGCTACTTTGGCGCCGATGCTGATCGCTATTATCTGGCCCGAACGGATCAATGCTACTGCGGCTATCTGGGGGGCTATTGCCGGTGAGGCAACTTATATGATCGTCTATCTGTTTACCAATATCGAAAAAAGCGTTATGGCAGCCGGCGCCTGGGGGCTGATCGTCAGCTTCGCCGTTATGTGGCTGCTGTCGACCAACAATAAAAAACAGCCGCAGCTGGCAGAAAAATGATTTGAAGCAAAGGATGTGATGTAAATGTTGTGGGCAAGTCCGATGTTAACAGTTTGGGCTATAGGCTGTGTTTTGACGCTTATAGTTTCATATATCCTTTTAGAAAAATGGTATTAAGGCAGGTGTAAATGATGAGAAAACCAAAAGTAGTAATTCTTGGTACCGGCGGCACGATCGCCGGCAAAGCTGGTTCCAACACGGAAATGACAGGCTATCAGGCAGGTGAACTGGGTATCCAGACCCTGATCGACGCTGTGCCGGAAATGCTGGAAGCGGCGGACGTTACTGGCGAGCAGTTCTGCAATATCGGCAGGTTTGATATGACCAGTGATATCTGGCTGAGCCTGAGCCGCCGCGTCAACGAACTTCTGCAGCAGCAGGATGTCGACGGCGTTGTGATCACACATGGTACGGATACGCTGGAAGAAACTGCATATTTTCTGAACCTGACTGTCAAAAGCAGTAAACCGGTGGTTTTAGTCGGCGCTATGCGCCCAGCTACGGCAATGAGTGCGGACGGCCCGGTGAATCTGCTGAATGCAGTTACTTTAGCCGGCTCGCAGGAGGCGGCAGGTAAGGGCGTTTTGATTGCGATGAACGATCAGATCAATGGTGCCCGTGATGCGACTAAGACTAATACGACGCATATAGAAACTTTTAAATCCTGGGAACTGGGTTATTTAGGGTATTTTCAAAATGGCCGGCCTGTCTTTTATAAAACAAGTTTGCGCCGGCATACGGCGGCAGCAGAATTCGATGTCAGCAAGGTGACTGCTTTGCCGCGGGTCGATATTATTTATCTGCACGTAAACTGTGATGCTGTTTTAGCGCAGGCAGCAGTTGCGGCTGGGGCACAGGGGTTAGTCGTTGCGGCTTTTGGTCACGGGAACCTGCATATCGATATGAAGCCTGCCCTGATCAAGATCGCCCAAAGCGGCATCCCCGTAGTACGCAGCACCAGGGTTGGCAACGGTATCGTCAGCCGTATTGCGACAGACGATGAAAATAAATTCATTGTTGCTGACAGTCTTAATCCGCAGAAAGCGAGAATCCTTTTACAGCTGGCGCTGCTGACGACTAAGGCGCCGCAGGAAATCCAAAGAATGTTTAATGAATATTAAGAGTTGATAACAAAACACCGTCTGCGTATGCAGGCGGTGTTTTGTCGTTATAGCTTAATAAAATCAAGGTCTTTATACTATGCTTAGTTAATGGGCGCAGCGTCAGGCGTCGTCCGTTCGATGCGGACGAACGCTTGACAGGGGGGGACTTAATGATAGAATTGAGAATGAAATTATAATTTATTCTTAAAAATATAAATTATCACTAATTAAATGGTAATAATATTTAAAAATATAAATACGAAAAATCGGGTGCAGTAATGCTTAATAGAGAAACAGGTGTAAAACCTGTGCTGTCCCGCAGCTGTAATGCAGAGCGAGTCTTAAAATGTCACTGGGAAACCGGGAAGGCAAGATAAGCGATGAAGCAGAGCCAGAAGAACTGCCCGATTTTGACGCTGTAAAATTCCTGCGATAGACGGGATGGCGCAATTTATTTGACGCTTTTCTGTATCTGTGTGCAGAAGAGCGTTTTCTTTTTGTTTCCATGAGCTTGCGCTTTGGAATAGAGAATCAAAGATATCTGGTGAGGAAAATATTTTAAGGGGGACAAAAATGCAGAAACAGAAACAAAAGAAATTGGGACAGGCGGTCATGCTGGCTTTGGCCATCAGCGCTGCTTATCCATTAGCGGCTTACGGACAGGAGCAGCCGGAAAAAGTTGAAAAGGATTACGGTGTCATCAAGATCACTGCCACTCAGGAAGCTCTTGACGAAAAGATCCATCTGGTAGGCGGCAAGCAAAATGTTGACCTGAACTTTAACGGGAAGAATGAGAACATTATCGGCGCCATGGGCGCGGCCGGGGCGGGCAGCGTGCTCAATATCAACGGCAACGCCACTACTACCATTGGCAAGGAAAACGGCAAAGACGACGACCTTATGTACGGCAAGATGGATTATCCTGACAAAGATCATCAACCGGCCCATTATGAAGGTGATTTGAAAATCAAAGACCTGGCTTTGGTAACGGCTATGAATGGCGGTGTAGTCAATATTACCGGCGGCTCCATGAACCTTGACCTGCTGTACGCCCGCAACGGCAGTGATGACGCCAATAATCCCGTTTCGGTGATCAATGTGAACTTGACCGGCGATCTGATCGGCGGCGACAGCAAGGTGGTTTTGGGCACGTATCAGGAGGATTTTCTGCGTCAGCTTGGCGGCGTAGGCTATAAATACTATACGGGCGACGTTATTGCTAGGCGTCAGGCCGAGATCAATATCAAGGCCAATAATGTGAGTTTGAATAATGTCAAGTCTACTACGGACGCTGCCATTACGATCGTGGCCCAGAATGATCTGGATATCAAAACGCTGCTGGTGCATCATGACGCTACCGGCAAGGTGACCGGCAAAAATGTCACTATCGGTTCCGTAGGAAGCGTCAACGGCGGAGTTCAGATTGACATCGGCGACATCCGGACTCAGCAGGTCACTATCGGCGCTGTGGGTATGATCGGTTCCAGCAGTGAAAGATTCGGTGATGCAGCTGTAGCCAATATTTTTTCTGAGGGTAATATTACTTTAGGCGGGTTCTGCACCGCCAATGGCGCTACAGAGGCTTCGGGAAATGACGGCACCATCAACAGTGTCAGCCAAAGCTTTAACCTGAACGGGGATGTAAAATTAGAAAACGGCCTTTTAAACGTCAATGCGGAAAAGATAGTTTTTGACAGTAAAAAGATCTCTATCAGCAAGAACGGCGCCATCAAAATGCAGGCCCGGGAGATCGGCGGGTCTTTGGGCGAGATCTATTTTTTTGACGAGGCTGGTAAAAATAAAGAAGGAACTATGGAATTGCAGGCCGGCGGCAAAGGTGATCTGAATATTACTAAAATTGAACAGAATAGTGGCAATTATGTTACCAGCATCACTGGGGTTGATAAACTGACGGTGGCTAAAAATATTGATTTAGATAATGCTGATTATAATGATATGAAATATAAATTTTCGCAGAAAGTTACTTTGGGGGCCAACGAGCTGGTAATAGGACATAGCAGTAAGATGGAGGGCTACAGCAGCGTTAACAGCACCTGTGGCAGTATTGTGAAGCTGACAGGCAACAGGCTGCTGAAGCTGGAGGGTTCCTTTACCAATGGCGGACAGGCCCAGCTTGTTGCCGATACCTTGACAGCCTATCAGCTGGGAACTGAAAAAAGCAATATCTGGGGCTTTGCGTATGCCGATAAAGCTGGCACTACCGACGTCAAAGCCAATAATATGCAGGTAGCCACGTCGGTTTATTCTACGGACGGCGGTGTGACTAAAATAACTGCCGGCAATCTGCATATGACCGGCGCAGGCTATGATGCTGGCGACGATACTAACAGCACAAACAACGACGCAGGCTTCATCTGGGCCGACAAGGGCGGACAGGTGCAGCTGGCGATCTTGAATAACGGCAGCTTTACCGGGCGGACGATGGACAGCGGTAAGGTCAGCGACAATTTTACGGTCACTGACGGTAAAATCGATCTGGAACTGGGGGCGGGAGCAGTATGGAATGTGACGGGAGATTCCAGCCTGACGACGCTGAAAAACAACGGCCTCATCGACCTGACCTATAAGGAAGCCGAGACCAGGGCCTTTACGCCCACCAGTCTGACTGTGGATACTTTAGAAGGCAGCGGCGCTGTTAAAGTAAATACCGACGGCACCAAGGCCGACCAGCTCAAGATCAATAAAGCCGGCGGCAGTGTGACCCTGGTCCTGAACACCGACGCCAAAGGCCAGTGGCAGCAGGCCAAGTTCAACGACGTTAAGGTCATTAACGTTGCCGATGCCGACCCTGATTTTAAAGTGGATACGGCGTTAGTCGATGACGGCGGCCAGCTGTACCATTACAAGGCCGAGCTGGTCAAGCAGGGCAATGATTACGTGCTTTCCGGCGGCTACAAAAAAGCGGGCACTCAAATCAGCACCGTCAACGCTCTGGCACCAATCAGGCATCTGGGCGCCGCTGTTCAAAGCTGGCGCAGCAGCAATACCGGCGATATGCTGTTCGACCGTCTGCACGACCTGCGCCTGGGGGCGCAAGAGGGACTGTGGGGCAGCGTCAGCCGCAGCAAGTACGAGACTGACGCTGTAAACGGACACAGCACCGAGACTATCATAGGCGTAGATAAAGCTGCTGCTAAGGGGAGTACCCGGCGTTATACAGGTGCTGCTGTAAATTATGCGGACAGTTCGGACAGCTCGATTTTTGCCAAAGGCAAAAATAAAAATATCAGCCTGGCGGCCTATGGCAGCTGGCAGAAGGATAGTGGGCAATACTTTGATCTTATCGTTAAAGGTACGCATCTGAGCAGTGAGTATGATACTAATGGCAGCACTGCCGACCATGGCAAACTAAGCGGCTGGGGCGCTAATTTCAGCCTGGAGGCAGGACAGAACCTGCAAGTGGCTCAAAGTATCAGTATCGAACCTTATGCCCGGCTGACGTATGGCCATTTATGGGCTGGCAGCTTTACGAGCAGTAATGGTATCAGCAATAAAATGGACGGCAGGGACAGCCTGGTAGGCAGTTTGGGACTGCGTTATAACAAAAAGCTGGAGGGGGGGAACCGCTTATATGCGAAAGCCGCTATGCACCATGAATTTTCTGGCAGCGGCAGATTGAGTATGGCCGATAGTATGGGTGATACAGCGACTATTGATTTGGGCAGTAAGGGAACCTGGTATGAATTGGGGCTTGGCGCTGACTTTAAACTGTCGCCGGTATGCAATGTTTATGCTCAGGTAGAGCGTGTTGCTGGCGGAGATTTTGACATCCCCTGGCGTGTACAGGCAGGGTTTAATTACACTTTTTAATAGGGCTTAAATGTAAAAAATCCTCTCCCGGATTTCCGGGGGAGGATTTTTGGGTTAAAGCATTGCTGCAATTTAAGCTTTTAATTCGATCTCCAGCAGGCAGTCGCCGCTTTCGATACGGTTACCTGCCGCTACATGGATCTGGGCTACGATACCGCTGATAGGTGCTGCGATCGTTGTTTCCATTTTCATGGCTTCGGTAACGACGAGCGGGGTGCCCTTGGTTACAGCCTGGCCTTTTTCGACCATTACTTTGACCACGGAGCCGGATAAAGTGGCGCCGATTTCGCCCTGATTGGCTTTATCTGCTTTTTGGCGGCTAATATTGGTGGCCTTGACATTTCTGTCTTTGATGTCGATTTCACGGGGCAGGCCGTTGAATTCAAAGGAGACTGTACGGATGCCGTCGGCATTGGCTTCGCCGATATGTACCAGTTTAATGACCAGCATCTTGCCCTGTTCGATCTCGACTTTGATTTCTTCACCGATTTTCATGCCGAAGAAGAAGGTGGGCGTATCAAGTACGGAAACATCGCCGAAATCCTGTACGCGTTTGACCCAGTCGGTAAAGACTTTGGGATAGAGACAGTAAGAGCTGACGGCTTCTTCCGAGACAGGTGCTTCCAGTTCTGCCAGTTTGGCTTTGACCTCATCAAAATCAACAGGCGGCAGAGTATCGCCGGGGCGGCCTTCTAAAGGCTTACGTCCTTTGAGGACGATCTGCTGTAGTTTCTGCGGGAAGCCCTGATAGGGAACGCCGATGCGGCCTTCAAAGAATTCAACTACGGAAGCAGGGAAGTCGAGCACGTCGCCTTTGGCATAGATATCTTCTTCACTGAGGTCGTTCTGTACCATAAAGAGCGCCATATCGCCGACGATTTTGGAAGAAGGCGTGACCTTGATCAGATCGCCGAACATCATGGAAACGCGGTGGTACATATCTTTGACTTCTTCCCAGCGTTCGATAAGACCGAGCGCGGTGGCCTGCTGCTTGAGATTGGTGTACTGGCCGCCGGGCATTTCGTGTACATAGACTTCCGGATTGGGGAACAGTTCGGTCTGGTCGGCTGCTTTATAGTACGGACGTACGGTTTCCCAGTAACGGGACAGCTCGTTCATCGCATCTACGTCGACGCGCGGCTGGCGCGGATGACCGCTGAGCGCGTAATAGAGGCTGCTGCCGCTGGGCTGGGACGTGCCGCAGCTCATGGCGGACATGGCAGTATCTACAATATCGACGCCGGCATCGACGGCACGGGCATAAGTATAGATAGCGTTGCCGCTGCCCTCATGCGTGTGCAGGTGGATCGGCAGGTCAACAGCATCTTTGAGCGCGCTGACCAAACGGTAAGCAGCTTCCGGTTTTAAAAGGCCGGCCATGTCTTTGATCGCAACGATATTGGCGCCGGCTGCTGCCAGCTCTTTAGCCATCTCGACATAGTAGTTCAGGTCATATTTATCACGGCGCGGGTCCAGGATATCGCCGGTATAGCACAGCGCCGCTTCGGCTACTTTATTGCATTCACGGACGGTATCGATGGAAAGACGCATATTGTCAAGACCGTTCAGGCTGTCGAAGATGCGGAAAACATCGACGCCGTTTTTAGCGGCCAGACGAATAAATTCCTTGACGACGTTATCGGGATAGCTGGTATAGCCTACGGCATTAGCGCCGCGCAGCAGCATCTGCAGCAGGATATTAGGCGCTTTTTGGCGGAACTGCTGCAGGCGATCCCAGGGGCTTTCATCCAGGAAGCGGTAAGCAACGTCAAATGTAGCGCCGCCCCAGCATTCAAAAGAGAACAGATTAGGCAGCTTGCCGGCTGTGGCCGCTGCTACCTTCATCATATCATTAGTGCGCAGACGGGTCGCAAACAGGGACTGATGCGCGTCACGGAAAGTAGTATCCGTAAGCAGTACTTCACTTTGCGCCTGCACCCATTTGGCAAGTCCAGCCGGGCCGTGAGCGTCAAGGATCTGCTTGCTGCCGTCGGGAATCTTGCCGACGAACGGTTTGGGCATGTTCAGGGGCGCAAATTCCGGTTTGGGCTGCACGCCTACGTTAGAATAGCCGTTGATGGAGATATCGGCAATATAGTTGAGCAGCTTGGTGCCGCGGTCATATGTTTTGGGAAAAATAAACAGCTCGGTATTGTCATCAACAAATTTAGTACTGTAGCTGCCGTCAGTGAACTGCGGGTGCTGCAGTACGTTTTCTAAAAAGAGGATGTTGGTCTTAACGCCGCGGATACGGAATTCTTTTAAACAGCGCAGCATTTTGCTGATAGCGATCTGATGGGTCAGGCCCCAGGTAGTCGCTTTGACCAGCAGGGAATCATAATAAGGCGTGATGACGGAACCGGTAAAGGCGTTGCCGCCGTCCAGACGGACGCCGAAGCCGCCGCCGCTGCGGTAAGCGATCAGTTTCCCGGTGTCGGGCATAAAATTGTTGGCCGGATCTTCCGTAGTGATACGGCACTGGATCGCATGACCGTGAGTGATGATGTCTTTTTGCTCGGGGATCGCTATTTCAGGGTCGTGCAGGGCGTAGCCTTCCGCGATCTTGATTTGTGTCTGGACAATATCAATACCGGTGATCTCTTCGGTAACGGTATGCTCCACCTGGATACGCGGATTGACTTCAATAAAATAGAAGTTATTATCCGGGGTAGCCAGAAATTCAACTGTGCCGGCGCTGATATAATCAACGTTTTTCATCAGCTTGACAGCGGCTTCGCAGATCCGGCTGCGCAGCTGCTGCGGCAGCGAGAAAGCCGGAGCCACTTCGACCAGCTTTTGGTGCCGGCGCTGTACGGAACAGTCGCGTTCGTGCAGATGCACAATGTTGCCGTGCGTATCGCCGATGATCTGGACTTCGATATGTTTTGGGTTTTGCAGATATTTTTCGAGGTAGATCTCGTCGCTGCCAAAGGCTTTCAGAGCCTCGGATTTGGCGAGGCTGTAAGCCTGGTCCAGCTCGTCCATGGAGGCTACCATACGCATACCGCGTCCGCCGCCGCCGTTGACGGCTTTGATGATGATCGGGAAGCCGTGTTTTTCAGCAAAAGCACGCACCTCTTCTACGCTGCTGACGATGCCGTCAGAACCGGGGATCATCGGGATACCGGCCAGTTCGGCCTGCGTGCGGGCATTGATCTTATCACCGAACATGATCAGGTGTTCCAGCCGCGGCCCGATAAAGATGAAGCCTTCTTCAGCGCAGCGTTTGGCCAGCTGGCTGTTTTCAGATAAAAAGCCGTAGCCGGGATGGATAGCATCGACATCGTGCTCGCGGGCGATGCGCATAATGTCTTCGATATCAAGATAAGCGTCGATAGGGCCCTTGCCCTCGCCGACAAGATAAGCTTCGTCGGCACGGTTGCGGTGCAGTGACAAAGTATCTTCCTTAGAATATATTGCTACAGTACGGATGCCTAATTCGTTACAAGCTCGAAAAACGCGGATCGCGATCTCGCCGCGGTTAGCAACTAGAACTGTTTTGATTTTTTTCATGGTAAACCCTCCTTTGGTTGAGACCGTATCCATTGTATAAGAAAAAAGTACTTCTGGCAACAGCAAAAGTTCATGTATACATAATTCTTGCACTGCACTTTGTATACATTTTTAAGGCCACTTACTGATTGTGGTTTTTTAGTGTAAAATTTTCGGCCTGTGCCTAAAATTTACAGTGCAGGTTGCCGGTATAAAAATCACTGTAACGGAGCTATTAGATTTTTAGAAAGTATTTCGATACTTTATTTAATGAAAAAGAAAGTATTATTGCCGGCTTTCACAGAATTTTTACTTGTTTAATTATCGAAGAACGGTTATCATTTAATAGAGAATAATAATGTAAGTACAATATATGTACTTATTTGGAGGTTCGGATATGCCAGAGAAAAAAGCTCCCCCTAAAAAGCCGCTTTATTACTATTATATTTTGGCTTTAGCAATAATTTTGCTGATCAATACTGTTATCGTACCGACGTTTTTCAGTCCGCAGGTCAAAGAGATCTCCTACGGTAACTTTTTACAGATGGTAGATGACGGTAAGGTCGCGAAAGTTGAGATCACGAACAATAAGATTGCCGTGCTGGCCAAAGACAGCGATAACAAAGTGATCTATGTGACCGGCAGGGTGGAAGACCCTGATCTGGTCAATCGTTTAATGAAGAGCAAGGTCGAATTTTCGCAGGTCATTCCCAAGGAAAATTCCCCGCTCGCTAATTTCTTTATGAACTGGGTCCTGCCGATCATGGTCTTTTTTGCCCTGGGCCAGCTGTTTATGCGCTATATGGGCAATAAGCTGGGCGGCGGCAACGCCATGAGCTTTGGCAAAAGCAATGCCAAGGTATATGTTGAGGCCCAGACAGGTAAAAGCTTTGCCGACGTAGCCGGACAGGACGAAGCCAAAGAAGCCCTGATGGAACTGGTAGATTTTCTGCATAATCCTGCCAAATATCAGGCCATCGGCGCCAATATGCCTAAAGGCGCTTTGCTGGTAGGCCCTCCCGGTACAGGCAAGACCCTGCTGGCCAAAGCTGTGGCCGGCGAGGCCAAAGTGCCGTTTTTCAGTATTTCCGGCAGTGAATTTATTGAAATGTTTGTCGGTATGGGTGCGGCCCGTGTACGTGACCTGTTCAAGCAGGCACAGGAAAAGGCTCCCTGTATCGTTTTTATTGATGAGATCGACGCTATCGGCAAGCGCCGTGACAGTGGCCAGTTTGGCGGCAACGACGAACGTGAGCAGACTTTGAACCAGCTGCTTTCGGAAATGGACGGCTTTGACGGCAGCAAGGGCGTTGTGATCTTAGCGGCGACTAACCGCCCTGAATCGTTGGACAAAGCGCTGCTGCGTCCCGGACGTTTTGACCGCCGCATCCCTGTAGAACTGCCTGATCTGCAGGGGCGTGAAGCGATCTTAAGAGTACACGCCAAAGCGATCAAGACCTGTGATGATATCGATTATCTGACTGTGGCAAGAGCTACCGCCGGCGCTTCCGGCGCCGAGCTGGCCAATATCGTCAATGAGGCTGCCCTGCGTGCTGTTAAAATGAACCGTACCTGCGTGAGCCAAAGTGATCTGGAGGAATCGGTGGAGGTCGTTATCGCCGGTTATCAGCGCAAAGGTGCGGTGATCCCTCCGGAAGAAAAGAAGATCGTTGCCTATCACGAGATCGGGCATGCGCTGGTAGCTGCTTTGCAGAAAAAATCGGCGCCCGTCCATAAGATTACGATCATTCCCCGCACCTCCGGGGCGCTGGGATATACGATGCAGGTTTCTGAAACAGATAACGTGCTGATGAGTAAAGAGGAACTGTTTAACAAGATCGTTACTATTACCGGCGGACGTTCGGCGGAAGAGGTTATTTTCAATTCTATCACTTCCGGTGCTTCCAACGATATCGAGCAGGCTACCAAGCTGGCCCGTGCCATGGTGACGCGTCTGGGCATGACCGAAGAATTCGACATGATGGCGACGGAGACCATGAGCAATATTTATCTGGGCGGCGACCCGGCGCTTAATTGTTCCAATGAAACCGCCAGCAAGATCGATGCCAAGGTTTTGGAAATTATCAAAGCAGCGCATCAGCAGGCGCGTGATATTCTGGAAGCAAATAAAGCAAAATTACATGAGCTGGCAGCTTTTCTGCTGGAACGTGAAACTATTACCGGCGAGGAATTTATGCGGCTTTTGAACAGTGAGGCCGATGTTATCGAAACTTCCGCGACGGCTGTAAAAGAAGGTGAAGCTGATGCTGAGGAAGCAAGCAGTATTTGACAGGGATGCTTTTTTAGCCCTGCCTGATCTACCGCCCCGTTTAAAGCTTTGGGGTGAAGACCGTGAATTGGAAGACTTTTTGACGCAAAAAGCGTTTGCGATCAAGCCGCTGCCCGGTTCTGTGCCGCGTGCTGACGGTGAAGTGAAGATCGCCGTCGTCGGTAGTGGTCCTGCCGGTTTGGGCAGTGCTGACGAATTGACCCGTTTGGGGTTCAAAGTGACCGTATTTGAGCGTGACGATCGGCCCGGCGGACTTTTGATGTATGGCGTGCCTAACATCAAGCTGCCGAAAGCAATCGTCCTGCAGAAGATTGAGGCGCTGCAGGCTGCCGGTGTGGAATTCCGGCTGCAGACTGAGATCGGCAGGGACGTGACTTTCGCCGAGCTGCAGAAGGAATTTGCCGCGATCATCGTCTGTGTTGGCAGTACTGCGCCGCGGCGCTTGAAAATGATCAATGACGATGCCAGAGGCGTTTATTATGCCAAAGATTTTCTGACTTATGTAACCAGAGAGATGCTGCAGCCTGATGCTGCCGTGTCTGTCGATGCGGCCGGCAAAGACGTAGTGATCGTCGGCGGCGGTGATACAGGCATCGACTGCGCCGCTGTGGCTTTTGCCCAGGGTGCCCGCAGTATCCGCCAGATCGAACTGCGGGAATGCGAGATGACCGGTAAGACGCAGGATAATTTCTGTGAGCTGGTCAGCGGCGATCATACTTTGGAATACTGTACGCAGCTGCAGGATGTTGTTTTTGACGAACAGGGAGCGGTACAGGGCGTGCGGCTGGCCAAAGTGGAATGGGTAGCTCCTGCTGCCGGCAGCCTGCCTAAAGCGCAGGTACTGGCTGGGTCGGAAACAGAACTGCCGGCGCAGCTTCTGCTGCTGGCTACCGGTTTTACAGGGCCTGAGCCGGCGGTGTTCAGTACCTTTGCTTTCAACAAGACCCCTATTGGCACGATTGCCAAAGGCAGCGGTTATTTTGATACTTCGCGGCCGGGCGTGTTTGCCGCAGGCGATGCGCGCCGCGGGCAGGGCGTTGTAGAATGGGCTTTTGCCGAGGGACGTAATGCGGCTGTTGAATGCGCGCAGTATTTGCATACTTTGAAAAAATAAATGCTGAAAGCCAGTATCCTTTAAGGATACTGGCTTTTTTCGTTTGTTGGTTCTAGTATTTTCAGCATAGCTGTCTCACTTGCTATTTAGCAAGTAAAGTCTGCAATAGTTCCTCGGTCAGGTCCAGCTCGGTATAAACAGTGATGCCGTTTTGCTTCAATAAGGCGCTGGTCACACCGTCGCCGCTCGTCAAGGTGCCATCAAAATTGCCGTTATAAATTTTACCGGCACCGCAGGAAGGGCTGCGCGCTTTGAGGATAGCGGTACTGATATGCTCTTTGCGGGCCAGTGCAAGCACTGCCTCTGCTCCCTGGATAAAGTTTGCCGTGACATCACGGCCGCTGCTGGCATAGACTTTAGCCTTGCCGTTAAGAACATCGCTGCCGTCGCCGCCCCTGATCTCGGCCGGGGGACGGGGCACGGCAAGCTGGCCCAGGCATTCAGGGCAGACCGGCAGGAACAGGCCGCGCCCCTGATATTGTGCCAGCAGCTCGCAGTAATTGCTGCCGCCGCTGTATTTTACATTTGCTCCCAATAAACAGGCGCTGACTAGTAGCATGCTGCACACTCCTTTTCTGCTTCCATCTTAACGTAAGTGTGAATTTTTGGCAACCTGAATTGACAGCGGCCGCTAAAACTGGTAAGGTAATAAAAGGGAATGGGGTACTCCCTAAATGACTGTAGTCATTTGAACCGCTTAGTTTAGATAAGCTGATGACTTCTGCCGTGTAGGCGAAGTGTCGGCTTTTTTTATTTTTTTGCAAAGGTGGAAACAGAATGCATGAATTATTAGCAGTGGCTTTAGGCGGCAGCCTTGGTGCTGTCAGCCGTTATCTGGTCACAAATTATATTTTTATCCGCTGGCATTGCCATTGGCCTTGGGCGACTTTTATTGTTAATGCCGCAGGGTGTCTGGCCATGGGGTTCTTAATGGTTTTGATCACAGAGAAAGGACTGCTGACGCCCTATTGGCGTTTGCTGCTGTGTGTCGGTTTTTTAGGAGGATTGACCACGTTTTCTTCGTTTAGTTATGAATCGCTGACCCTGCTGGCAGAAGGCAACCTGGCGGGTGCAGGGCTGAATGTTGCTGGCAGCGTCGTGGTGGGGATCGTGTTTGCCTGGCTTGGGACTATCGCTGCCCGGGCGCTGTAATAAAAAACAGTCAGCTTGCAAGCTGACTGTTTTTGCTATTTATGCAGAGGTTTTTATTGCTGAGCGCTTTTGGACGTATTCAGGATAAAAATGGAAGCTAAGATCAAAGCCATACCAAGGATCTTAGCAGCTGTCACTTCCTCGCCAAAGACAAAAATGCCGACAGCTGCTGCGACCAGCGGTTCCAAAGTAGCCAGGATAGAGGCCTGGCCCGCATCAACGTCCTGCAGGCCGCGGGTATAAAGCAGATAAGGCGCCACGGTACAGATCAGGGCGATAGCCAGGGCTCCGGCAGCGGCACGCCAGTCGGCCAGCAGTGTGAAAAGCTGCTGCGGGTCAGCCAGCGGCAAAGCCCCCAGGGTCGCAAAATAAAAGGTATAAGCAGTGATCGTCAGCGTGCTGTAACGCCGCAGTGCCAGTTTGCCAAAAATACTGTACAGCGCGTAGCCAAAGCCTGAGGCCAGGCCAAAAGCAAAGGCTTCAGCGGTCAGTGCCAGTTTGCTTGCAAAAATGCCGGTGATCAGGCCGCAGCCGCAGAAAGTTGCCAGAAGTGCCAGCATTTTACGGCCGGTAAATTTTTCGCCAAACAGGATCAGGGAAAGCAGCATCACAAAAACCGGCGCCGTATATAAGAGCAGGACGGCGATAGAGATGGAACTGCCGTCAATAGCGCGAAAATAACAGTAATTGAAAAAGACCAGACTTAAAAGACCGGTGCCGATAAAAAGCCAGCTGTCGCGCCAGCGGATCTTTAACAGGCTGGGATCGATCTTCAAAATAATGGCAGTCATCAGCAGGGCGGCCACTAATACCCGCAGGGTGACCACCTGCAGGGGCGAGAAGCCGCAGGCTGATAAAAATTTGAAAAAAAGAGCGATGAGACCCCAAAGGCAGGCTCCGGAGATGATGGATAAGTAGGCGCTTTGTATCATGCTGGCCCCTCTTTTGCTCAAAATATTTAAAGTTTAGCAGGATTTATGTTTAGAAGAGTCAACAGTACAGAAGATTTTTTTGTTCTTTTTATGGGCAGAGGGTTTTGAAGTAAAACCTTTGCCAAAAACATCGTTGGCATCCTGAATGATCATAAAACAGCCGGGATCGATGTCACGGACGATCTGTTTGATTTTTGCCACCTGTGTCAGCTTGGCAACGACTAAAAGCACTTTGCGCTGCTGATGCGTGTAGGCGCCTTCAGCATAAAGATAGGTGACGCCGCGTCCGATGACTTCTATTATACCATTGCCGATCTCTTCATAATGCTCGCTGATGATAATGATATTTTTTTTGTAATCAAAGCCGTCGGTAAAGGCGTTGCAGGTCTTGAACATGACGAAGAAAGCCAGCAGGGTGTAAAGCACAGCTTCCAGGCCAAAGTAAAAAACGCCGATAAACATTAAAATGATGTTGAACATGAAACCGGTAGTGCCAATACTGATACTGTAATGTTTGTTGATGATCGCGCCGATGATATCGGTGCCGCCGCTGCTGCCGCCGACACGGTACATCATCGCTGCGCCGATACCGTAGATGACGCCGCCGGCGATGCAGGCCAGCATGGGGTCGTGCACATAAGGCGCCTGTTCAGCCAAAAAGTGAAAGGCATCGAGGGAAACGGAAAAAACAAGCATGCCGTAGAGCGCGCCGACGATATAGGAACGGTCCATAAATTTATAGGCCGCGATAAACAGAGGGATATTCAAAAGCAGACTGGTAATACCCATCGGCAGGCCGATCAGATAATATAAAATGACGGAAACACCGCCGATACCGCCGCTGATAAGCTTGTTGGGCATATAAAAAGCGTTGATCGCCACACCCATAAGCACGCAGCCCAGGGTGACCATAAGATAACGGTAACAATGCTGACGCATAAAAAAGCTCCTTCTTGTAAAATTTACGAATATTGTATACATAGTAGCACTTTTCAGAAAAAAAGCAATGTTGCCAACAATAAAAATGTGTAAATTTTTCGAAAATAGCTGAAAAAGACAAATAAAATAGAAAAAATTCACAAAATTGTTCGATTTATCTTGCGGCTGCGACCGAAGCAAGATAAAATATATTGTATACAGGAAAACAATCGAGGCTAACTTATGGAAAAAATATATGAAACAGCTCATGCAAAAATAAATTTAGGACTGGACGTACTGGGCAAGCGCCCCGACGGCTACCATGAGGTGCGCATGGTGATGCAGAGCATCGGACTGAGCGACACCGTGACGATCGAGGAAGGCGAAGGGCTGACGGTCGAAACCGATCATGGCGGGCTGGCCGGCGGGCCGGATAACCTGGCCTGGAAAGCGGCGGCGCTTTTAGCGCGCAGCTGCGGGAAAACACCGAACGTTCACATCAGACTGAACAAAAAAATTTTTCTGGCAGCAGGACTGGCCGGCGGCAGCAGTGACGCCGCTGCCGTTTTGCGGGGTTTGAACCGGCTCTGGCGGTTGAACATGACTGCGGCAGACCTGGAAAAGCTGGCTGCGGAATTGGGCTCGGACATACCCTTTTGCGTTACAGGGGGAACAGCCCTGGCTGAGGGTCGCGGGGAAAGACTGACTGCCCTGCCGGAAGTGCCAAAGCTGCTGCTGGTACTGGCAAAGCCGAAGCTGGAAGTGGCGACAGGCTGGGTCTATGGTAATTTCCGTCAGGATAAAGTCGGGTCAAGGCCCGATATCGACGGTATTATAAAAGCGCTGGAGCAGGGAGCGGCAGCAGAGCTGCTGGCAAGCTGCGGCAATGTTTTGGAAAGCGTGACTATTCCTGCTCATCCTGTCATTGCCGAAATCAAACAGAAAATGCTGGCGGCAGGAGCAAAATATGCTTTGATGTCGGGCAGCGGGCCAACGGTTTTTGCCGTGGCCGAAAGCAAAGAGATAACTGCAAGCATTTTGACGGCACTGACAGAGCTTGATCTGGAAACTGCTGTTACTACTACTGTGCAAAAGGAGAGGATCTGAAGATGAGTGGGCACCTTAGACCGATTAAACTAGACAGTTACAAACCTCTGCGGGAACTGGTATGCGAAAATATCCGCCAGGCGATCATTGACGGTACTTTCAGTCCCGGCGAGCGTTTGATGGAAATCCAGCTGGCCGATGAAATGGGCGTCAGCCGCACTCCCGTACGCGAAGCGATCCGCAAGCTGGAATTGGAAGGCTTTGTCGTGATGATCCCCCGGCGCGGCACTTATGTAGCGGATATTTCGATCAAAGACATCAATGAGGTTTATGAGATCCGTACTTCGCTGGACGTTTTGGCGGCCGGACTTGCCGCTGAACGCATCAACGACGACGAGCTGGAAACACTGCAGCGACTGTTGGTCGAGATCGGCCAGCATATCGAAGAAAACAATATGGAGAAGATCGTCGAAGTGGATATTGCCTTCCACGATGTTTTATATCAGGCCAGCCGTAATGAAAGGCTGCGCAATATCATCAATAACCTGCGCGAGCAGATCACAGTCATTCGCGGCCGCTCTATGATGTATCCGGGGCGTCTTGCCGATACGATGGAAGAACACCGCGCGCTGGTAGACAGCATTGCTGCCCGCGATGTGGAAAGGGCCCAGAATGCGGCGCGCATCCATTTGGAAAACGCCGAGCATACTTTGCTCAAGGATATGGTGGAAAGTCATAACGAAAAGAAAAATAAAGAGTAAGACCGAAAGAGGTTAGGCTGTATGTATAATGCGGTTATTTTGGCCGGTGGAAAAACGCCGTGGCTGCAAAAGGCCGTTGGGACCAATATCAGGGCGTTAGCTCCCCTGGGAGGGCGGCGGCTGGTAGAATATATCATCGACGCCCTGGATCGAAGCGGATCATCGTAGCGGCAGACAGCAGTGAGTGGGAAGCGGCAGTCCTGCCGCAGCGTGCGGAGCTGGTGGCTGTAAAAACCGCATCCATGCCGGAAACGGCAGCCGCCGCAGTGGCGGTTCTGCCGGCGGACGGCAAAATTTTATTTGTGTGCGATGATATTCCCCTGCTGACTGCTGCGGCAGTGCAGGATTTTCTGCGGCAGACGGAAACTGTGGCAGCGGACGCTTATTATCCCGTGATTCCCGAAGCGGACTGCGCCAGAGCGTTTCCCGGCGCGGAGCGTACCTATGTCACTTTGCCGGACGGCAGATTTACCGGCGGTAATCTGATGCTGATCAAGGCCGCTGTTGTAGCCCGCAGTCTGGATAAGGCCAGGGATATTTTTGCCCGCCGCAAAAAGCCTTGGGAGCTGTGCGGCTGGCTGGGTTTTGGCTTCGTGCTGAAATTCCTGCTGCACCGGCTGACGCTGACAGATGTGGAGCGGCGGGCGTCGGAGCTGCTGGAATTTAAGGGTAAAGCCATAGTTTCGCATTACCCTGAGATCGGCATGGACATTGATAAAGAAGAAGACTGGCAATTGCTGCAAAGCTATTTTAAGAATAGAAAGTAGAAAAGAGGGGCGCTATGGCTCGAGTCAAACGTATGGAACGCGTAGTTGCTTTGACGAAGCAGCTGGTGGACCATCCGTATCAATTATTTTCATTTACATATTTCTGCAAAAAATTTGAGGTCGCCAAGTCGACCTTGAGTGAAGACGTTCTGGCTGTACGTGCCGGGCTGGAAGCTTATGACCTGGGCAGAGTCGAGACTTTGGCCGGTGCGGCCGGCGGCGTGCGCTTTATTCCCTGCCACTCTGAAAAAGCCAACGAGGAATTTTTGACGGAGCTGGCTTTGCAGCTGGCAGAGCCTGAACGGATCTTATCGGGCGGCATGATCTATATGACTGATCTGCTGTTCAAACCGCAGCTTGTCATGCGCCTGGGCGAGATCATTGCGCAGCGGCTGCGGCATTTGGAACCGGAATATATCATGACTGTTGAAACGCGCGGTATCCCGCTGGCAGTTTTTGTAGCACGGGCCTTCAATATTCCCGTAGTCATGGCCCGGCGTGTGGGTCAGATCACCGAAGGCTCGACGGTTAGTATCAATTATGTGAGCGGTTCGTCCAGGCAGATCCAGACGATGGCGCTGCCCAAGCGGGCGCTGCCTGCGTCAGCCCGGGTGCTGATCATCGACGATTTCCTGAAAGCCGGCGGTACGGCCCGCGGCATGATCGAACTGGCGGAAGAAGTGGGGGCAAAAGTTGTAGGCAAGGCCTTTTTCATTGCTACGCAGGCTCCCGAAAAGAAAATGATCGATGATTATACGGCTTTATTCGTGTTAAAGGATATCGATACGGAAAACAGAAAAATCGATATCAGTCCATTATGAGGGGATGTAAAAAAATGGCAAAAGATCAGGTAACTTTACAGGATGTGGAAGCGGCAGCCAAACGCTTGGCTGGCGTAGTGCATAAAACGCCTTTGGAAAGCAGTCATATTTTCAGTGAAATAGCCGGTTACGAGGTACTGCTGAAGCTGGAAAATATGCAGCGTACAGGCTCATTCAAGGTGCGCGGCGCTTCCAACTGTATCCAGACTTTAACTAAAGAGCAGCAGGCCCACGGCGTTATTGCCGCGTCGGCAGGCAACCATGCCCAGGGCGTAGCTTTGGGCGCGCAGGCGGCAGGTATCAAGGCAACTATCGTCATGCCTGAGGGCGCACCGCTGGCTAAGGTCGAGGCGACGAAGGGCTATGGCGCCGAGGTGGTTTTAAAAGGCGGCGTTTATGACGAGGCTTATGCCGAGTCGGTGCGGCTGCAGAAAGAAACCGGCGCGACCTTTGTGCACGCCTTTGACGATCCGGCAGTTATCGCCGGCCAGGGAACTATCGGCTTGGAGATCTTAGAGCAATGCCCTGATATCCGTTCGCTGGTAGTGCCGATCGGCGGCGGCGGCCTGCTGGCAGGCATCGCTACGGCGGTCAAATCTGTAGCGCCGCATGTCAAGGTTTATGGCGTACAGGCCAGCGGCGCGCCGGCCATGTATTTATCCAAGCATGCCGGCAAATGGGTAGAGACCCCGGAAGCACATACTATTGCCGACGGTATCGCCGTAAAATCTCCCGGCAAAACTACTTTCGACCTGATCCAAAAATATGTCGATGATATTTTTGTCGTCAAAGACGACGATATCGCGGCGACGATCCTGTTGATGATGGAACGTGCCAAAATGATCAGCGAGGGCGCGGGCGCTATCGGTCTGGCCGCCATGCTGCACGGCAATATCCCTCATGCCGATAAGACTGCGGCTGTTATCAGCGGCGGCAATATTGACGTCAACATGATCTCGCGCATCATCGAAAACGGCCTGGTGAAATCAGGCCGCCGTATCAAGCTGCTGACCCATTTGACCGACAGGCCCGGCGAGCTGCGGCGTTTCGTTTCCTACATCGAAGAATACAGGGCCAATATCGTGTATATCTATCACGAGCATGCGGGGCGCAACCTGCCCATCGGGCAGACCCAGGTGGAAATGGACCTGGAGACCCGCGACCATGCCCATGCTGAGATCCTGGTGGCGGCTTTGCGTCGTGCCGGGTACCGGGTGGAATTACTGTAAAAATATAATTGTTATCATTTATAAGTCATAGAAGCGGAGGCTTATCCATGTCAGAGTTAGTAGCGGTTATTTTAGCGGCAGGCAAAGGCACAAGAATGAAATCCAAGCTGCCGAAGGTTTTACATAAGGTGGGCGGCCAGCCGATGCTGCAGCACGTACTTGATGCGGCTGACGCAGCCGGCGCGGCCCGCAAGGTCGTGATCGTGGGCCACGAAGCAGAGCTGGTGGAAGCAATGGTCGGTACTCAGGCGCAAATGGCGTTGCAGGCCGAGCAGCTGGGCACCGGACATGCAGTGATGCAGACGGAAGCTGTTTTAAAAGATTTTTGCGGCACAGTGATGATCATCTGCGGCGATACGCCGCTGTTGGAAGCGGCCGAACTGCGGAAATTCTATGAAGGCCACGTAGCCTCGCAGGCTGCGGCAACGGTGCTGACGGCGTTCATGGACGAGCCTGCCGGCTATGGCCGGATCATTCGTGACGCGGCCGGGAATGTTTTGGGTATCGTCGAAGAAAAAGACGCTACGGCAGAGCAGAAAGCCGTCAAAGAAATCAATACCGGTATTTACTGCGTGGAAGCACCGCTGCTTTTTGAGGTGCTGGCCACTTTGACCTGCGATAACGCGCAGGGTGAATATTATCTGACTGACGTTCTGGCGAAGCTGAACGCCATGGGTAAAAAAGTCGGCGGCGTCGCTACCGCCGACAGCGATATGATCATGGGCATCAATTCGCGCCGGCAGCTGGCCGAAGCCGAAGGGATCATGCGCCGCCGCATTTTAGATAAGCTGATGGACAGCGGCGTTACTATTATGGACCCGGCCAGTACCTTTATCGAGAAAGGTGTCGAGATCGGCCCGGATACCATCATCTATCCCTATACCTGGCTGGAAGGCGCAACGAAGATCGGCGAAGATTGCCAGATCGGGCCTAATGTGCGCCTGACCAATGTCAGCGTCGGCAACGCTGCCCAAATGCAGTTCGTTTACGGACACGACTGTCGGGTCCAGGATAACGTCGTGATCGGACCTTACGTGCATCTGCGCCCGGATACCGTCATCGGCGATAAAGTCAAGATCGGTAATTTTGTAGAAGTAAAAAATTCTTATGTCGGTACGGGCAGCAAACTGCCGCATCTCAGCTATATCGGCGACAGCGACATCGGCAGCGGCGTCAATATCGGCTGCGGCTGCATCACCGTTAATTATGACGGCAAGAAAAAACACCGCACTACCATCGAAGACGACGCCTTTATCGGCTGCAACAGCAATATGGTCGCGCCTGTTACCATTGGCGCCGGGGCCTATATCGGCGCCGGGTCAACGATCACCAAAGACGTACCGGCAGACGATCTGGGCATCGGCCGTGCGAAACAGAAGAATATTGAAGGCTGGGCTGCCAAATACCGCAACAGCTGATTTTAGAGAAAAAACGGTTTTTAGTACTTGTGGATTTGTGGCTAATAGTTGTATACTATTAATGATTAATTAAACCTTAAACATTCTTGGAGGGATGGGACAATGTTGTCAGATGAGAATAAACTCAGAATTTTTTCCGGTAATGCCAATCCTGATTTGGCACGAGAGATCGCCGCTTATTTAGGAACTACTGTTGGCGATGCCGTTATTAACCGTTTTAATAATGGCGAAGTACAGGTAATGATCAATGAAAGCGTGCGCGGCAAAGATATTTTCATCGTGCAACCTACCTGTGGCCCGGCAGTCAACGATAACGTCATGGAACTGCTGATCATGGCTGACGCCTTTAAACGCGCTTCGGCCAGTCACATTACAGCAATCATCCCTTACTATGGTTATGCGCGTCAGGACCGTAAAGCACGCGGCCGCGAGCCGATCACTGCCAAATTGATGGCAGACCTTCTGGAAAGCGCCGGCATTACCCGCGTCGTTACCATCGACCTGCATGCCGCCCAGATCCAGGGCTTTTTCAACATCCCTTTCGACCATATGCCCGGCGGCCCGATCCTGGCAGAATATATCAAAGAAAAGAATCTTGACGACATGATCGTCGTTTCTCCTGACCTGGGCGGCGTCAGCCGTGCCAGAAATATGGCGGAGCGTTTGAACTGCGGCCTGGCAATCATCGATAAACGCCGCCCCGAACCCGGCGTAGCGGAAGTAATGAACCTGATCGGTTCAGTAGAAGGCAAAACTGCGATTTTAGTTGACGATATGGTCGATACGGCAGGCTCTTTGACCGAAGGCGCCCGCGCGCTCAAGAAATTCGGCGCGAAAGAGATCTATGCCTGCTGCACCCATCCGGTGCTGACTGATCCGGCCTTGAGCCGCATCGCTCAATCCGACATCACAGAGCTGGTAGTTACCAATACCATCCCTCTGCCTCCTGCCAAAAAGCATCCGAAGATCAAAGTCCTTTCGGTAGCGCCAATCCTGGCGGAAACTGTACTGCGTATTTTCAACGACTGGTCTGTCAGCCAGCTGTTTGAGAAATAAAAAGCTTATTCAAGTATTAAGAGAGGCTTGTCCCAGGGGGCAAGCCTCTTTGACGTAAGTGAGGAGAAGACTGTGCGACTGATCTATATACTGGCGATTTTGACGTTTATCGGCATGGCTGCCCTGTGGGGTGGCTGGTATGGCCTGTGCCGGCGCAAACTGGCGGCAGCGCTGGCGGCAGCCTGCATCCTTGGTGGCGGCGTCCTGCTGCTGCTGGCGGTTTTGCCGGGCAACAGCTTTTATGGGACGACGGTAACGGCTAATCCCGCCGCCGGCAAAAATGTGGCCCTGACCTTTGACGACGGCCCCTATCCTCCTTATATTGACGAACTGCTGGCAGTCTTGCAGCAGCGGCAGGTCAAAGCGACATTTTTTATGGTGGCAGCAAATGCCCGGCAGCACCCTGAGCTGGTGGCGCAAATAGCGGCGCAGGGACACGAGGTTGCCCTGCACGCTTTGCAGCACCGTGATTTTTTAAAGCTGACGCCTGCCCAGCAGCAAAGTGATGTGGCAGCAGGCAAGGAGCTATTGGAAAAACTGAGCGGGCAGCAGATCACCCTGATGCGCCCGCCGCACGGCTTTCGCGACTGGTCGGTGCTGGCAACGCTGCGGCAAAACGGCTTGACGGCCGTCAACTGGTCGGTGATCCCGCGCGACTGGACTAATCCCGGCAGCGGGGTGATCGTGCAGCGGGTCATGGAGCAGGTGCAGCCGGGGGCGATCATCCTGCTGCATGACGGCGACAGTCCTAAATATGCGGCCTCCCGTGAGCAGACCGTGCAGGCAGTGCCTGTTATTATCGACAAACTGCGCGCGGCAGGGTATAATTTTGTTACTGTAAGTGAACTGATGCACAAAGGAGAATGACATGAAACTTATCGTTGGTTTGGGAAATATCGGGAAAGAATACGAGGCTACCCGTCATAATATCGGCTTTATGGTGATCGATGAGCTGGCGCGCCGCTGTGGCGTCAACAGCTGGAAAACTGACCGCAACGCCATGTGCGGCGAATACCGCAATCCGGAAAAAGTGCTGCTGCTGAAACCGACGACCTATATGAATCTCAGCGGTGTCGCAGTCGGCGCTTATGCCAATTTTTTTAACGTCGACCCGGAAGATATTGCCGTGATCCAGGACGATCTTGATCTGCCGGTGGGGCAGGTGCGGGTGCGCCGCAAGGGCAGCGCCGGTGGCCATAACGGCATCAAATCCATTCAGGAACATTTGGGCACGGGCGAATTCCCCCGTTTCAAGATCGGTATCGGGCATCCGTCCCATAACAATAAAGCCGTTATCAAACACGTACTGCAGCGCTTCAGCAGCGAAGAGCAGGAGCTGGTGACAGCAGCCATCGGCAAAATGGCCGACGCGCTGGAGCTGTGGCTGAAAGGCGACATGGAGGCCGTGATGCAGGAATATAACAAAAAGCCGCCCAAAGTTAAGGAAGAAACAGCGGCGCCAACGGAATAATTTAAAAGCAGTCCCAAACAGACATTCAATTTTTGAATGTCTGTTTTTTTATATTTTTCTTTAGATATTTTGAATTTAGGTTTTCTTTTTGATCTGTACCTTGTGGCAAGTCCGGTTGATAGTTATTTATTTATGGGGCACAGTGACTTTCAGCGCTGTTAAGATTAAGAATTTGAATTATTACTTTAGACTTTCTTGAAAGAAAGTCAACAAAGAACTTAGCGCACTGTGGCAAGTCCTGTTTAGCTTTGCTCGCTGTCCGGCTTCCGGGCAACTCGGCATTGTCGAACAGATAAAATCTTTAGCAAGCAAGAAGCAATGCCTCAAACAGTCCCTTCAGCGCTTACAGCTTGCTGCGCACACGACGGACTTGACCACAATGTGCGCTCAAAACCCTGCATCGTACAAATCATTGCTAAATTTCATAATAACGGTATCGACAGTATAATGTCATCAATGATTAGTAACTAAAGAAGTAGATCGTAGGGTGTTATGGCACATTGAGCAGATTTTGTTATGTGCGATGCGAATAAGGCGAAAACTGGTGGGATTAGTGAATATTAACTAAAGAAGTAAAACGTATGATACAGGGGGTTTTACAGCGCATTGGGAAGATTTGGCAGATGAGCGAAACGCAGCTGCAAGCAGGCGCAGGGTATGTCTGAGGCAGCGGCAGGCTATGCGCAGCATAGCATTTTAAT
>OCQA01000696.1_pt1 | contig 30689 bp, 28 predicted proteins | sample 1538571 | NCBI WGS metagenome assembly OCQA01 (sample SAMN04571708, study PRJEB22368) | human gut metagenome | biome: human gut; material: stool | host: Homo sapiens | place: Luxembourg | collected 2012-09-28 | reverse complement strand
TGAAAGAAACGATTGATTTACTCGGAAAGATCCTCACAAACATCCTGACTGCTCTCTATGAGCCATTTGGATTTTCACTCCTGCTTTCCTTTTTGGCAATGTTTTTCTATCTGTATGCGTATGAGCCTATCACAGCTGGCAAAGGATGGAAGAGTGCCATAATGACATGGTGGCTGAAATTCAAAAAGAGTGTGTTCTTTCGAAAGCTTTTCTTATTAACGTTCGTGACTTCACTTATCCTGTTCCGAACTCTGTTAAACCGCAATTTGTGGATGAATCCATTGAGCGATGTCATGGGCGGCTGGGGCATATGGGAGACAGTAAATGGCGAACAGAAGCTGACCACTGAGTGCATCGAGAACGTGATCATGATGGTGCCGTTTTCAGCAACAGTGATCTTGACGTTCCGAAAAAAGATAGGAAACAGGTTGAAGAAGATACTATGCTTTAGCGGTAATATAGCGTTCGAGTTTTCTTTGATGATAGAGATTCTACAATTATTGCTTCGCTTAGGAACGTTCCAGCTATCAGATATCTTCTATAACACAGTAGGTGGAGTGCTCGGCGGGTTATTGTACTATGCTGTGATGAAGGGAAGAAAGCATCTATAAATGAAACGCATTATGTGGTATACTAGGAAGAGTAGCTCCCTGCGCTGCTCGAAAATTTGTACACCTCTTCGTGGTGAGCAGCGGGCAACAGTTTTTGAACGACTGAGATCTGAAGTAATTAAAATGAAGGTAAAATAGAATGGCTGAGTTTTTGAAACATATTTGGACAAGGCTTTTAGAAATTACAAAAATGTGTAAATGTAAGGATACTGAAGCAAGCGAAACAGCTGGACAGACAATTGCATCTGTTGAATCAAATGACCCCGAGAAGATATCTTTAACAATAGATGACTACCTTTTTGGAGCTCTTGGAATGGATACTAAACAAGCTTCTGGTGAGAAGAAAAAGCTAATAAAAAATAACTTTGTACATTTAATGTGTCTAGTTATCAAAGATTTACAGACAATAGAAGGAAGACTAAACACATATAAAATCCAACGGAAAGCTCTAGAATCGGATAAATCTAATGGTGCAGAATATAAGAGACGAAAGTTAGAATATTTTGCAAAACAGAATAGACAGGCTAAAGAGGACATTGTTGAATTTTTAAATAGCGGGGTGAAAGAGTATCTGTTAGAAGAAGAAAAAAGTACTTTGGTGTGTGAATTGAGTGACAATGAGCTGGGAAAAATGTTTCTAAAGAGACGATACTTCTTTTCTCAGTTTCCAGAGTATTATGACGCGGAATATGATTATGCGACAATGGTGAAGGCATCGTATTTCCCAGATGTTGAGTTTGTTGACAGACTTAATACTGAAAAGAAATACATGAAATTGCGCAAGAATAATGAGAAACAATATTACGAAAAAATTAAACGGATTATAAAAGACAAAGTTCTTGGAGAAGCATTTGGGGCGACGGCTCGTTCTGCAGATATAACAGAGATATTAATTTCTGATTTATTAGAGTTTGTTCACAATTATTCAGTACCAAGATATAAATTAAAAGATCGATTAGGAAAAAATAATTCTCAACAAGGTACGGATGTAATTGCATATAAATACGTAAATGAGGATAATACGCCAAATGAGAAAGATGAATTAGTAGCAGCAGAAGTTAAAGCTACTTTAAATAAAACAGAATATACGCCAATCAGAAATGCAATAATCGATTCAAAAAAGGATGAGCATCGTTTGGCGAGAACAGTGGATTATTGTAGGAAACGATTAAAAAAATTGGGACAACCTGAAGAATCAGAAAAAGTAAAGAGGTTTTTGTTTAAACCAGATAATAACTATCAAATTAAATATGTAGCTGCTGGAGTAAGTAGTCGCGAAAATGTAGATGATGTTATAGAATTAGAGTTTTCTGATGAGGAACTTAAAATTCAAACAAATGAAATGATTTTTTATGTACATGGAAAAAAGCTAATGGACTTGGCCCATAATATTTATGAGAGGTGTTGCAAATGATTTTTGGAAAAAATGCAAGCACAATGTTAAAGTATCAAAAGGCCAAGGCTAAAATGGAAGAGTATAATATCTCAAAGCAGGAATATCCGCATTTTCCACTGAATTCTAATGAGTTATCTTACCCAACAACTTACGTTTTATCACGATATTCAGAATGCATTATAGAAAATAATTATGAAGAAATAAATGAATTGGAGCCGTTATTAAATGCAACTGCAGAATATTATGATTCTTCTTTTAAGTCTAAAGATCGATCAGAACATGATTGGGATTTTTTATTATCTGGAGCATCTGCATACTTTTTGAAAAAAGATTTTGGTAGTGCTAAAGTACTAGCTGAAAAAGTTATTGGGTTAATTAAAATTCAACATTCTCCACAGAATTTGTTAACGAATATTTTCAATTATCTCTTAAACGGAATGTATTTACCATATATAAAAGTTAAAGATAGTTATGATCAAATTAATAATTACTTTTTAGATTATTTTGAAAAGGGTAAATCTTTAGAAATATTAAAGGATGCATTATATGAATATAGAAAAGAAATATATAAAGATGAAAACCTTGATAGTATATTTTATGTAGATATATTGATAGCAGTTATTATTGTGGCATGTGATAATTCGTCATGGAATCTTTTGCCAAGTAATTCAAATATTCCGTATAAAGAATGGAATCCATTTTTACTAAGTAAAAAATCGATAAAAATGTTATGGCCAGCACAACGATTGATAGCTGAAAAGGGGATATTGAATGGAAAAAGTTCTATTGTTCAACTTCCCACAGGTGTTGGTAAGACAAGAAGTATTGAGTTAATTATTAGAGCTGCTTTTTTATCTGGTCGAGCAAACACTGTTATTATAGTGGCGCCACTAAGGGCATTGTGCAATGAAATCACAATGGATATGTTTAAAGCCTTTGGAAATGATGTTACGATAAATCAGTTTTCAGATGTACTTCAAAATGATTTTGAAAATTTATTTTTAGGTGATATTAAACGACAAATACTTATATGTACACCAGAAAAAATGAATTATATATTACATCATGATCCGCTATTTGTAAATGCTATAGATTTATATGTGCTTGATGAGGGGCATATGTTTGATAATGGTGGTAGAGGTGCGGTTTACGAGCTATTAGTAACACATTTACGTCAAAATATAACTAGCAACCAACAATTGGTTTTATTGTCTGCAGTATTACCAAATTCAGTGGATATTGCACAATGGTTGTTTAAAGACAGCAGTTGTTTAGCTACAGATGATAGTATTGTCTCAACCCCTAAGTCAATAGGTTTTTCTTCAGTACAAAGAGATATTCATTTCTTTTCGGATGATAAGTCAAATGAGGATTATTTTATTCCCCGAATTCTACAAATTGAAAAATTGACCAAATTGCCTAGAGAACGAAAGGATAAATATTTTCCCGAGTTATCTAAATCCAAAGATGTAGCTATTTATAATGCAATAAAGTTGTGTCATAACGGAGGTGTTGCTATTTATCTTGGACAACAGCGTCAAATGAAGACCTTATTTGAAAGAATTATAGATTTGAATAAACGAAATTATGATTTAAAGCCATTAAAAGATAATACAAATCAAGAAGAATTATTCAAAATTAAAAGATTCATAGAAAGTTATTATGGAGCGGATCATTATTATACAAAAGCAGCAGAATTGGGAGTTTTGCCTCATTCATCTAACCTACAAAATGGGGTTAAACTTGTTGTTGAACACGCATTGAAGAATAAGTATGTTTCTTGTGTAGTGTGTACATCAACACTTGCACAGGGTGTGAATATTCCAATTAAATATTTATTAGTTACTGATGTGCGAAACGGATTTCAATTAGTAAAAGCTAGAGATTTTCAAAACTTGATAGGAAGAACGGCACGAGCAGGTATATATACAGAAGGAAGTATTATTGTTACAGATTGCAAAATCTATGACCAACGCAATAGTAAAAATTATTATGAAAGAAATAGTTGGAATGATTGTGTAAAGTTATTTGATACAAAATCTGCAGAACCATGTGGGAGTTCTATTCTTACTTTAGTACAAGATTTTCATATTGATTATAGACTTACTATAAAAGGTGAGGAATTTATTAATGTATTGATAGATCACCTTGGTGAAACAAATTTCTTAGTTGAATATGCTCAAAAGTTGGAAAGAGAATACTTAAAAATATTTCCAAAAAGTAAGAATAATATGATTATGCATGAATTATTATTGAGACAAGATATTATATCTCATTTAGAAAATTATTTGTGTTTGGTTTTGTCAACGGACGCAATAGATAACGATGAAAAGAAAAGTGCAGTTGATATATGTAGTAATACACTAGCATACGCTCTAGCAACCGAAAAAGAGAAAGAATTATTAAATAAGATTTTTCAGAAAATGGAAGAGAATATTCAACAATACACTACTGAAGAATTACGTAGATATGCTAATGCGATGTCTAGAATAGGAACGTCTTCTATAATAGAAGAATGGATTTCTCAAATTGAGCTAACAGAAAGAGCGTATACAGAAACGGACTTACTATCCATGATTATAGAATTGTATCTTCAAATTAATAATGACTTTAAATACAAAGAACATATACATAGTATTTGCCAAAAATGGATTGATGGTCTACCACCAATTGAAATTAATAATGAAGTAAGTATTGGAATTGTGGAAGTAGAGAAATTATGTAATAAAATTATTTCGTATGAGGTGAATTTTCTTATCGGTAATATATGTGATTTGATAGTACTTGATGAAGAAGATGATGAGCATTTTGATCCAAGAGATATTTTGACAGTGTTGCAAAAGAAAGTGAAATATGGCGTTCCAAATGTGACGGCAATTTCAATTTGTGAGAGTGTTTTTAATGATCGTTTATTAGCTATAAAGATATCTCAAATTTTATCTGATGAAAATATTGAAACGGACAAGATACTTAATGTGTTGAAAGATTATAGTGAAGAAATTTTTAGTTTCCTTGATTCTTATCCGAAATATTTCAAAGATAAATTATCCGTGTTAATGCAGTAATTTTGTTGTTTATAAAAGATAGCTATAGTTGGTGTAAAAAAGCCTTAAAAATATGATTTAAATTAGATTTCATATAATTGTTAGATTTTAATCATGTATAGATTCTAGTTTTGTATCATTTTATGTCAATATGTTTTGATTATATATTTTAAGTTGACCAAATGAATGATGATAATTTAGATAAGATTGTAAAATACTTGGAGAAAGTAAAAAAGGAGAGACGAAAAAAGAATCTAGATGATGTAAATGTTCCTGGTTTAAAAAGAGTGAGTGCAAGTGATAGTTATCGTATTACACCACGTGGCAGACACTATTTGACTATGATCGGATAAAATATTCATGAAAAATTAAAAATTGTTTACATATAAAATGAATTTATTTATAAAAAAAGGTTCATTTTATGGTATAGTTATTATTGTTTTGGTTTATGGTTGTTTTAATCATGCTTAAAATAAAAAGTAGGAGGATAAGGGTTTATGGCTTATAAGAGAATGTCTCGTAATGATGCTTATATGAATGTAGCTAATGTAGAAGATGATGAAGATGTTATTGATCTTTTAGAGGTGGCTCGTGCTATTTTAAAACATATTAAATTAATTATTTTTCTTTGTGTTATATTGGGTGCTGCTGGATTTTTTGGAACAAAGTTTTTGATTGCTCCTAAATATACGGCTTCGACATCGATTTTTTTAACTCCACAGATAAATGATACTGGATCATTGGATTATAATTCAACGATGGCCAATAGTAAATTGGTTACTAACGTGGTAAACTTACTGACGCAAAATAATATTATGTCTGAAGTGGCTAAGGATGTTGGTATGGAAAATGCTTCTAGTGTAAAAAAATGTATCACTGTGTCGAATGAAACGGATACAGAAATTGTTACAGTTACTGCTACAACTACAGACCCAAAGTTGTCTAAGGATATCGCAAATGGAACTGTAGATACTTTTATTAAGACAATGCAGAAGAATTTAAATGTTCGTAATATTGAAATTGTAGATAAGGCTAAATTGTCTTATGTACCAAGTGGTCCTAATGCGAAGAAGAATGGTGTACTTGCTGCTGCAGTTGGATTTGTATTAGGTGCAGGATATGCTATATTAAGATATTTATTAGATAATCGTTTGCGTAACAAAGAAGAGGCAGAAAAATATTTGGGTATTCCTGTTTTCTGTGAATTTCCTGAAGTATAATGACAAAGTTTATAGATATTCACTCGCACATTGCTTGGGGTATTGATGATGGTATGCCATCTATTGAGGATGCTCAAAGTTCGTTAGAAGAAGCTTGTAATGATGGATTTGTAGGAATATGTAGTACACCACACTTTATTCCTGGTCAATTAGATGTTTCTATTTATAATGAGATTGTTTCTCGTCAAATGGAATTAAAAGAAATGAGTCCAATACCAATTTATTTTGGTGGGGAAGTCATGATGAATAGTGAGTTTATTGATGGCATAGATTTAGATTTATATCCTACACTAAATGGATCAAGGTATATGCTTGTGGAATATAATGTTCTTCATGATATTCATTCGATTGATTATAGAGATGATTGTTTGTATGAATTGAAGGTAAAGGGTTTTATTCCTGTGATTGCGCATATTGAGCGTTATTTTCATTCGGGACTTGATTATTCAATTGTTGATAATTGGATTGATATGGGTTGTGTTCTACAAATCAATCGTACATCTATTTTGGGTATGCATGGTAATATTATTCAATCAAATGCTTTATCTTTATTAGATGATGGCTGTTGTGATGTGATTGGTACGGATGCGCATAGAAGTAGTGGGAATCGTATTTCTAAATTGAGTGATGCGTATTCAATTGTTTCAAAGCGTATTGGTAGTGAGAATGCGGACATATTATTTTATGAGAATCCTAAGCGAATCTTGAATGATATGGATATATTAAATATTGAGGTTGTAAAGAAAAAGAAGCGTTTTAGTTTCTTTAGGAGATAGAAATGGCAAAGAAAAAGAGAAATCAGTTTGATGTAGATGAGATTTATCGTAGTTTACGTACAAATATAGAGTTTAGTCAAATGGATGATGATATTCAGGTTATTAGTATTGCGAGTACAATTCCAAATGAAGGAAAGAGTTCAGTAGCTTGTAACTTGGCTCGTATTATGGCAGCTAAATATAAAAATGTATTATTGATTGATTGTGACTTGAGAAATCCTTCGGTTCATAAGATGTGTAAAATTTCAAATCGTTCTGGACTTACAAATATTATTTCTGAATTTCAAGAAGGACTTAGTATCAATTCTTATGAGGGTGTTCAACAAGTTCAATATGATGGTGGACAAACATTGACTGTTATTACGGCAGGTCATAGAGTACCAAATCCTAGTGAGGTATTGGGTTCTAAAAAAATGGGGCGCTTTTTAGAACAAGCTCGTAAGGAATTTGGATATATTATTTTAGACTCACCTCCTGTATTACTAGCTTCGGAGACTATCCCATTATGTAACTTAAGTGATGGGGTTCTTTATGTAGTAGATGCTAAAAATGCAGATAAACGTAAGGTAAGGGCTGCAATCAAAGACTTAAAACGTAATGGTGGTCATGTGATTGGTGTTGTATTAAACAAAGTGGATATGAGTGATGAGAAGCGTTATGGCTATGGTTATGGTTACGGCTATGGTTATGGAGGAGACGATAATGGTAAAAAGAAATAGTTTAATATTGCTTACAGCTTTTGGTCTACTTCTAACGGGTTGTAGTAAATCTGGCTTAGAAATCACAAAAGATGATATTCTAGAAGTAGCTAGAGATGATGCAAATGCCACTAAAAAGGAATGTGAAAATGTATCAATTAAAGAACAAAAAAGTTCTTATATTGTTTCATTTACTACAAATGGTGGATCTTATGAATATAAGATTGGAAAAGATGGGATTATAAAAGAACGTAACTACAAGCGTGAAGCTAAAGAAGAGACTACTGAAACGGAAAAGGTTGAAGAACCAGTTAAGAAAAAAAAATCGACAACTACTAAGAAGAAAGAGTCATCTTCAACTTCATTTGATGAATCTTCAAATCAGGCAATCAATGCAGTATTGGCTAATTCTGGTTTAGAACAAGATGATGTCACAAATATTACTTGTTCTTTAGATGAAGCTAGTCAACAATATACAATCACATTTGTCTTAAATGATGTCACAACTACGGCTACTGTAGATGCGAATTCATTTACTGTTTTATCTACAATCGTTGAATAATTGGGAAGCTCTAAAACAGTGTAGGGTTGTGTGAAAATACCGGCTTTTAAATTATTGTAGGGTTTCCGTATCAGGTTAAGAAAACTTAAATTTATGAATTTATTTAAAATGGGTCATATTCACCACTTTGTTGGTGAAATGACCCGTTTTTTTTGGTCTAATGATTTACCTGATGTTTTATTTATTTTTCTTGCAACGGCCTCTAGGCCAACCTTTCATACGAATGGATTTGTGAGAACCTGCGTAATTTGGCTTAGTAGTTTTATTCATGCAGTAAAGGCATCTATTTCTATATCTCAGAAAGTTTTTATATCCTTTTGCGTTGTTTTTAATTTCCTTTGCAATTCCATTTTTGGATTCCATGATTCCATTTGTAATGCGTCGACCGTCTATAAAAGTAAAAGAATTGATTATTTCTTGTGACCAGTTAATCAGTGTCTTTTTTAATTTTAAAATTTCTTGAATACTACTCTTTTTTCATTTCTTCGATATGTTTCCATAAATCATTTTCTGTATTTTCTAAATTAGAATGCTTATTAAAATACACGTAATTCCTCTTTAAATGGTCTTAGTGTTGGTTATTTAAGAAATATTGGTACAGCTGGATCAGCTGCTATGTTAGAAGATTTAAGTAAATCCAATATTAAGATGGAACAAAAACAATATGATAGTATGACAGCACTATTAGAAGCTTTCTATAATGGAGAAGTAGATTCGATTATTATTAATGAATCAAGTCGTTCACAAATTTTAGACATGGAAGCTTATTCTAACTTTGATTCAAATACACGAGTCGTTTATCAAACTAGTTTTGTAGTTAAAAACAATGATTCAGCCACAGCTGTAAGTGATATTACTTCAAAACCATTTAATGTATTGATCTCTGGGTCAGATACGCGTGGTGGATTTGATGAAAATGGTCGTAGTGATGTCATTATGGTAGCTACAGTCAATCCTAAAACACATACCATTCTATTAACTTCTGTACCACGTGATTTCTATGTCACTACAGCTTGTGATGCAGGTGATGGATGTATGCAAGGAGCTTTAGATAAGATTACACATACAGGTATGCATGGTACAAATACAACAAAGCGTACGGTAAAACAATTGTTGGGTATTGAAATAAAATATACATTTAAAGTTGGCTTTGATACAGTAACCGATTTAGTAGATGCCGTTGGTGGAGTGGATGTTACTGTAGCTCCTGGATATGCTGTAGATAGCTTCTTAATGATTCCTTCATTTAGTGTTCATGAAGGGATTAACCATTTAAATGGACAACAGGCACTTGCCTATGCTCGTGAACGTTATGCCTATACAGAAGGGGATCGACAACGTACAAAGAATCAACAGCAAGTTCTTATGGGAATTATCGATAAGATTACAAGTCCTGCAATCGTCACAAATTATGCTTCGATTATGGATAGTATGGCCAATACATTCTCAACAACGATGTCTAATGATGAGATTACGGATTTGATTAAGTATCAGTTAAATAAGAATCCAAAATGGAAGATGGAACAGTATATGGTAGATGGTACGGGTGATACTTTAATGTGCGCAGAACTTGGAGATGCTGCATCTGTTATGGTTCCAGATCAAAGTACAGTAAAAAAGGCGAAGGATAAAATTAGTGCAGTTTTAGCTGGTAATTCAAGTGAAGGGGTAGAGTAAGATATTTTCTTACTCTATTTTTTGTTTAGAGGGTGTATACTGTGGATGTGTGAGGTGTTTTGATATGGATGTAAATAAATATAGTAAGGCACATTTTGGGCTTATGATTGCGTTTATCGCATGTATGATTTGTGCAATTTTATGTAGTGTACTTTATTTTGTACTTTTAATTAAATGGCTAGTTTTGGCAAATATTGTCTTACTTTTGATATGTTTATTTTTGTTTATTTTGGACTTGATTTGATCCTTAAATTTCGTGAATTTGCATATTATGTCAGATTTTTATATAATTACATAGTGTGAGCCAAGGAGTTTATAGGAGATTTTTAATATGCCTAAAAAAAATAATAAGAAAAAAAGACCTTTTAGTAAGCTAATTAGTATTGTTAGTTTACTTGCGTTAGTGTTATTTATTTTTCAAATGATTCAGATTGATTTGTTTCCAATCAACTTATTGATTGTACTTGTTGCACTTGTTTCCATTGTAGTGGCCATTGTGTTATTGGTACTTAATTTTAAAACGAAGAAAATGTTTTCTCGTTTTATTATGACACTTGTAGCATTGTGTATGTGTGCAGGACTTGTATTTGGAAATTTATTCTTGTACAAAACAGGAGATGTATTTGATGTAGTGACAAGTCTTGCGGATAGTAAGGCAACGACATCTTCGATTGTGGTTATGAAAAATTCATCTCTTTATAAAGAGAATGATTTGAAGAATAAAAAGATTGGTACGATTGAAAACTTGGATGAAAAGGCTACGAGTAGTATGCTTGCTTCATTAAAGGAAAAGGGTATTCGTGTGAAAACTAAGGAATATGATTCGTTAGATTTGTTGGTGGATGCTTTATATGATGGCAAAGTGGATGCGATTTGTTTGAATGAAAAGTATCGTGATGTTCTTCATGAGTCTGAAGCGTATTTTAATTTTCAAACGGATTCTCGTATAGTTTGTCAAAATATAGAATATACAAAGGTGGATAAGAAGGATAATCCAAGTGATCCGGTTTCAAATATTTCTTCTAAGCCATTTACAATTTTAGTAACTGGAAACGATTCATATGGAACTTTACAAGATTCAAATACGCGTAGTGATGCCAATTTATTATTGACAGTCAATCCTAAAACGGGTCGTATTTTAATGACGAGTATTCCTCGTGATTATTATGTGGATTTGGTTTGTGATGAAACGGGAGACAATGCTTGTCCTGAAGATAGTAAGGATAAATTAACGCATTCTGGTTTAATGGGTGTAAAGTGTACGGAAAGAACGATTGAAAAAGCGTTGGGCATCACAATCAATTATAATATTCGTATCAATTTTTCAAGTGTCGTAAATTTAGTGGATGCATTAGATGGTATTGATTTGGATGTTAAAGAGGGCGAAGAAGTGGATGTCTTCTATGCGAATGGGCAGCCTGGTTTAAGTGTTGGCAAACATCATGTGGATGGTGAAACCGCATTAGCTTTTGCGCGTGAAAGACATGCCTATATGGATGGAGACAATCAGCGTGTTCGTAATCAACAAAAAGTATTTAAAGCTATTTTCAAACGTATTGTATCGCCTAAGATGATCACTAACTATGGTAAGTTTATGGATGCGATTGCGGTTGCGTTTGATACAAACTTATCAAATAAAGAAATTAGTAAGTTTGTGAAGTATGAGTTGTCTCGTTTACCAAAATGGAAATTTGAGTCGTATACAATTGCGGGTGATTCAGATCTTAAATTCTGTTATGCGGTAGGTGACTATGCTTCTGTTATTATACAAAATGAACAGATGAATGAAATCGCTAGAAAGAAGATTCAAGCTATCTTGGATGGAGAGCAAGCTTCTTCTGTAAAGGATGATACAGGAATTTCACAAGAGCCTAGTAAGGATAATTCAATTGGAAATTCGCAGGAAATTGAACAACCAGTTTATGAAGCTCCTGTACAAAATTATGAGCCATCTTATGATGATTCTTATACACAGGATGAGCCAACATATGATGATTCGTATAATAATTATGATCAGCCAGATCAATCTTATGATTCTAATTATTCGGATGATACTGCAGGATAAGATATTGAAAGTCATTTCGTTTTGAAATGGCTTTTTTACTTTTTATGTATTTTCAGTTATAATAGTAAATTGTAAAGAGGTTTTTATCTTATGAATAGTTTATATAAATCGACCTTTTATCAAAAGTATAGAGGGTTTATGATATCTTGCATTGATGTATGCATCGTTTTATTTTCGTATTTAATGGCATACATGATTCAAAATAATTTCTTTTTAAATGAAAAGACAATCGCATTAACAAAGTTTTTAGGTTTAGGCCTATTCTTTATGTTGTTGTTGCACTTTATTGTATTACGTCTATTTAAGACACAAATGTCTTTATGGACATATACGGGACCGAATGAAATTGTTCGTACTTTTTTAAGTTGTTTAGTATGCTTTCTAGTCATGTCTTATTTTGTGCTAAAAGTACACTTATTTAATATTGAGCTGATTGCCTTATCTGAACTTTTATGTTTTGTATTCTTACTTGGTGCTAGAATGCTCTATCGTATGGCTAGAAGCTATATCATGGATCTTGAAAGAGTTGAGAATTGTTTGATTGTTGGTGCTGGTAGTGGTGGCTATTTATTGATGAATGAGATCTATCATAACATGGCCTACCCATATAATGTCATTGGATTTGTGGATGATTTTAAAAAGAAGGGGACTATGCTTAGTGGTAAGCCAGTACTTGGAACGATTGAAGAAGTGAAACAAGTGTGTGAAGAAAATAATGTGCGTTGTATCTTTATCACAATTTCTTCTGTAAGTGACAAAAGAAAACAGGAAATATTGGATTTATGTGCATCGACTTCAATCCCTACAAAAATGATGCGTATCTTAGTTGGCAATGATGCGAATAATCATATTTCTTTTGAGGATATTGACATCAAGGATTTATTGAATCGTCCGAGTATTGATTTAAAAGTGGATCAGATTGGATCGTATCTTACAAACAAAGTGGTTTGTGTTACTGGAGCTGGTGGATCGATTGGTTCTGAATTGTGTCGTCAAATTGTTCATTTCAATCCATCTAAATTGATTATGGTGGACATCAATGAAAATGCTTTGTATATGTTAAAACAAGAATTCTTGGTCATGAAAAGAAAACATGAAATGAAGGATTCCATTGAACTTGAATCATTGATTATTTCCATTCGTGAAAGAGAAGAAATTTATAAATTAATGAAGAACTACAAACCGGATGTTGTCTATCATGCAGCCGCTCATAAACATGTTCCTTTAATGGAAGATCGTCCTACAGAAGCTATTCGCAATAATATCTTTGGAACTAAGAATGTGATTGACGCTTGTTGCGACTGTGGTATTTCTAGATTTATTATGATTTCAACCGACAAAGCGGTTAATCCAACCAATGTCATGGGTGCCACTAAACGAATGACGGAAATGTATATGCAGTCAAGAACAACGCATTGTGGTATTCATATGGCGGCTGTTCGTTTTGGAAATGTTTTAGGATCGAATGGTTCTGTGATTCCAATCTTTAAAGAACAAATCAAAAATGGAGGGCCAGTAACCGTTACGCATAGAGATATTAAACGTTACTTTATGACGATTCCAGAAGCAGCCCAATTGGTTCTACAAGCCGGTTTCTATGCGAATGAAAGAGAAATCTTTGTTCTAGACATGGGACAACCAGTGAAGATATGGGATCTTGCAGACAAAATGATTCGCTTAGCAGGACTTGTGCCTGGTCGTGATATTGAAATTCAAGAAATTGGATTACGTCCTGGTGAAAAGATGTTTGAAGAATTGGCTCTTGAAATGGAAGAGTGTCATAAAACAGACAACAACCTAATTTTTGTTCATGAAAAAATGGATATTGATTCCAAAGTTGTAGATTCTGATTTAGTTCAACTACAAGAATTAATGGAAACTACAGATGATAAACAACAAATCAAAGATGTTTTGATGAATATGATTCAAGACTAGATGTGTAAATATATCTTGTAAATGCTGAGAATATACTCGGCATTTTTATTTATTGAAAATAGGATGTATAAATCTAAATATGGAAGAAAAAATGTAAAAATAAAGAAAATAGATTGAGATTTCTATTTGTTATGTAAGTGTGGTGCTAAAATGTGAATACAATTTTCTGTTAATGGCTTTTTATCTTATAGAGACGATTGCATAAAGAAAATTTATCGTATTATAAAAATGAAAAAACCTTACCGAGTGTAGCGATATATAGTGCTAATGTAGTTGGTTAATCAAATTTACATAAAGAAATGAGTGCAACTATTTGAATGATTTGTTGGATTTAAATTTATTTTGTTGAAACAGATAATAAAACGGGTGTTAAAGAATTATATTCTTTAGATGATTTTTCACCACGAAAATCAGAAAATATTCAAAAAGGGTGTTTACAGTGAAGGTATGGAGCTATGCCAGTTGTAAATTTGGAGGATATTGAATGGTAAAAAGAAATGTGGAAATATCTGCATTCCTCCTTTTTTCTCAGTATGGCATATTATACGTAGAACAGCATATTATTTTCCCATTTCGGAAACTTTTATTTGATTCACGTTAATATTTTCCGCTATCGCAAACACCTTTTCTAGACTTGTCCAATATAACTTAGCTACCAAATGAATTTACTGGGATCGTTAGTGCAGGATGATCTGGATGTTTTCGATAAAAAAGAATGTAAATATATCTTAAATGATGAATGTTTTGTATAATTAGTGTGTAGTTGTATAATGGAGAAAAAGAATATGAGATGTGTGTTAATGAATAAGAATACACCTGTATTAGAGGCTGAATATAATAGTGGAGTTGGTGTATTCACAAATATATATGTGTTGTATAATATGGACTATGCGCCTTATCATTTGCGTAATTCGAATTCTTTATGTGTTGAATTGAGTGAATGGTTTAAAAATCGTGGTATCCCATCCTTTAGAGATCGGCTGGATTTATTAATGCACCGTTTGAATGTACATGCACCAAGTGAATTATTGGATAAGGCTTTTGGCTTATCTTTATCCGATCAATATTGGTTAAAACCAAAGGATTTAGATATATCCTATGATAAGATCAATTTCTTTGAAAATGATTTTGAATATGCTCCATTCATGGATGCTTCTTTATCAAAGAATAGTGATCGTATTCAAAATGAATCTTCATTATATTCTCCAAATAATACAACGGATGGTATGTTAAGAAAGGCTTGGATCATTGAAGATGGTATTCGCTATTTATTGAAGGGTGGGTATAAAAGTGAAACACTACAACCTTTTAATGAAGTTTTGGCTAGTGAAATTTGTAGAAGACTTGGATTTGATCATGTTGAATACTCATTGGCAATCTACAAAGATATGGTTGTTTCTAAATGTCCATGTTTCATTGATGTTAATACAGAATTCATTACAGCCCGTCAAATTATGGATGATACAATAGATGACTATGATTCTTATATTAAAAAATTAGAATCAGAAGGTATTGGGGATGCTCGTATTAAAATGGAGAATATGTTTATACTCGACTATTTAATGTTAAATGAAGATCGGCATTTAAATAATTTTGGTATATTCGAAATGTGAATACGCTCAAATGGGTGGATGTTGCACCTATATTTGATAATGGACAAAGTCTTAATATTCAATACTACGATGAATATAAGTTCTTTTATGAAATCAAACCGTTTAAAGAGATCATTCAAGTCGTACAAGATTTAAATCGCATTGATATAGATAAACTACAAGATCTACCTGCATGGTTTGATGACTTGTTGCATCAATATCAACATATGACTTCTTATTCAGATCAACGTATTTATAAGCTATGTGTTTTGTTGAATCGACAAATTCATAATCTTAAGTTTTTCTTAAGTAGTTGAGATAACACAAGATTCATCTTATAATTGAATCAATCGAAAGGATGTTTGTTATGTTTTGTAAAAATTGTGGTCACGAAATCAGTGACGATGCAAAGTTCTGTTCAAATTGTGGAACAAAAGTAGAAGTTGAAGAAGAAATTGTTGAACCCATTGAGGTTGTTGATAAAACCCAAGCTAAAGAATGGTATTATGTAGAGAATAATGATTCTAAAGGAGCCTTTACTTTAGAAGAAATGAAAGAATTGATTGAATCCAATAAGATCACGGGTTCGACTCTAGTATGGAAGGCAAGTTTAAAAGATTGGCAAAAACTAGAGGATAGTGAACTCAATGAATTTATACATGTGGATGAAGAAAAGAATTGGTATTATGTTGAAAACAATGATTCCAAAGGACCTTATTCACAAGATGAAATGAAGGGGTTTATGGATGCGGGTATTCTTTCAGGCAATAGCTTTGTATGGAAAACAGGTATGCAAGATTGGACACATCTAAAAAATACTGAGCTTGCAGGAAATGAAATGCCAGAACAAGAACCAACACCACAACCTTCTTATTATGGGGTCAAAGAAAAGAGTATTGCCTTAAATGTTGTATTAAGCTTTGTGACATGTGGACTATATGGTCTTTATTGGCTATATACTATCGCCAAAGATTTAAATGATCTATGTGCAAGTCAACACCAAGAAAAAGGTCCCGATCCATTCCTTGTAGTTATATTAAGTATTGTCACTTGTGGTATTTATCAAATTTACTATATGTATAAAGCCGGTAAGATGGTTTCAAGCCTTACTAAAAATGGTCAACACCTAAGTGATGATAGTGTTGTTTTAATGGTATTAGCCATTCTACAACTATCCATCGTTTCTTTTTGCATCCTACAAAGTAATATCAATGGACTCACAAAAAACTAAGACTTTAGGAATAGTTCTTATACTATTCCTTCTTTTATTATACTATAAATGTCCTATTCAAAGTGTTACAGGCTTACCATGTCCTGGATGCAACATGAAAACAAGCCTATACTATCTACTTCATTTTAAATTCTCTTTATCCCTCTATTATCATGCACTCCTTATTCCTACTCTTATTGTGTTTGTGGTGGTATTGATGAATTTAAACAAACCAGAAAGAATCAAGAAGCTATTGATCATCTGGGCAATTTTCATGATTGTCTATTATATTTATCGTATGATTGTTTATTTTCCCAATAGTCCAATGATATATTCTAAAGAAAATTTGATTTATTTCATATTTAGACACGTATAATGTCAATTAAAGTTGTATTGTGAAATCAAAAGGAGGACAAGAATATGTCAAACATTTATTTCACGATCACTGGGTTAAACCATTATTACGGAAATGGTCGTTTATCTAAAGAAAGATAATGATAATGAATATGATAAGGAAGCTATTAGTGTCAATCTTGCAGGACTAGAAAGATTGGATATGTTGCCAACAGTCCATATACAGTACTAGGAGAAAGCTATAGTGCTGGAAGATTATATGATAAGATCGAAAATGAGGCACAGGGTAAGATCAAGCTTATTCTAGATAAGGGAGTTGTATGTGAACTTGTAGAATAAGGGTATTAAAGAATTGGAATAGGTATAGGTAAGCTGTTTTGTTAGGGAAAAATATATTTAGATGGTTCATATAAATGTTTTGATACCCATAATAAGTTAAGACGATAGAGGGTGAAAGAATGCAAATATATTATGGTAGTAATGTTATTGTAAATCAGCCAAAAATTATTACGGATGGATTTTATAAAGATTTGGATATGGATTCTATTGTACGAATTTTGAAAAACAAGCTAAAAGATGGGCGTTAACTAAAAAGAATAAGCACGTTGTGAATGTATATTCTTATACAGAAAATAAGAATTTAAATTGTTTGATTTTTAAAGAGATGAGCGATGAGTGGCTAGACTTTGTAGTTTCATCAAGACAAGGCATAAGACATGAATATGATATTGTTGAAGGGCCTATGGCGGATGATACAATTTGGAATTATGTAGATGACTTTGCGCGTGGATTAATTTCTAGAACTGCATTTTGGGAGTTGGTTAAATTCAAGTATCCTACACATCAAATTGTATTTTGTACAGAAGCCGCTTTGAAATATCTGGAATATGATAGGAGTTATCAGTTATGATGAACAAATACTTTAATGAGCCTATTGAAGAGAATGATTTGTTCTATATTTGTTTTTTGATTGAAAAAGTGTCTAGACATCTTCATCAGCGAAATCAATACGTTGTGAATACGCTTGGATATGATAATTTGTATCATTTGATAAGTGTCGCAAATGTCTTGCATTGTGAAAATTCAGATCGGGTTGTTTGTGATGTGATTGAAGAATATGAATTAGAACAGGGTAATTTTTATATTGAAGATGTAAATCGTGAATTATGTACACATATTCCAACTGAATTGGATATGGGAAAAGTATATACAAGACTTATAGTGGATACATTATACCCTGGAGAAAATTATATTGAAGGAATTTTGAGAATATACAATGATGAAATTTGTATAACATTAGATGATTATAATAATGGTGCATATTATGAGCCTTCTTATGCGATAGCGCGTGCATATAAAAATGGTGAGTTTTAAATTAAAAAAAGATTGTGGACTTATTGCTCCACAATCTTATCTAAACTATGAATGAATTCTACAACCATCTTACGTTTGATGTCATCGATTCGAACAAGTTTATTCAAGGCTTCGATTTCATCTTCATTATCCAGACAAACGATTTCTCTTCTTAAACGATCGATTTCATCTTCTAAACGATTTTGTTCTTTAATATACTGTTCATGAACAGCTTTGATTTGATTGTATAATTGATTATCCATGTTTACACCGCTTTCTTTAATCATCATATAGTAAACGAGAAAATAAAACAACTTATTTTTCAAAATGATTTGAGTTTTTACTTTTTCTTTGATAAACTAAACTCAAAGCGATGACAAGAAGGAGTAATCTACTTGTATTCTTTAGAGAGCAAGCGGCTGGTGAAAGCTTGTGTTTAGGGTAGATGAAGGTAGTCTTTGAGTTGAATTTATGAAATGAAGTAGTAAATTTCGTGACACAGCGTTAATGTGAATGAGAATAAAATTAGGTGGTACCACGTCAAGCACGTCCTATGTGGATGTGCTTTTTTATATGTACAGAAAGGATGATTGTGGATGACGTTGGAAGCAAAATATAATCATTTAGCAGTAGAAAATGATAAATACCAAAATTGGATTGAAAAAGGATATTTCACAGCGGGCGATCTATCAAAACGCCCATATTGTATTGTGATCCCTCCACCAAACGTAACTGGAAAGCTACACTTAGGACATGCATGGGATACAACACTACAAGATATTTTATGCCGTTATAAAAGATTAAAAGGCTATGACGTATGTTGGGTAGCCGGAATGGACCATGCGGGTATTGCGACACAGGCAAAAGTAGATGCTCGTTTAAAATCAGAAGGCATTTCTCGTTATGATATTGGTCGTGAAAAATTCTTAGAAAGAGCATGGGAATGGAAAGAAGAATATGCTTCTACCATTCGTAGTCAATGGGCTAAATTAGGCTTATCTTTAGATTATAGTCGTGAACGCTTTACTTTAGATGAAGGTTTAAGTCATGCGGTTCGTAAAGTCTTTGTAGACTTATATAATGATGGACTAATCTATCAAGGTGAAAGAATCATCAACTGGGATCCAGAAGCCAAAACAGCATTATCTAATATTGAAGTTGAACATAAAGAAATCATGGGTCACATGTACTACTTTAAATATAAAGTCGTTGAAACAGGAAAAGAATTAGTGATTGCGACAACACGTCCAGAAACCATGTTTGCCGACCAAGCTATCTTTGTTCATCCAGACGATGAAAGATATAAAGACATCGTTGGAATGCATGCGATTAACCCTGCCAATGGAGATAAACTTCCAATCATGGCTGATGATTATATTGACATGAGTTTTGGTACAGCAGTTATGAAATGTACACCAGCACATGACCCTAATGACTTCGCATTAGCTAAAAAATACAACTTACCAATGCCTATCTGTATGAATCCAGATGGAACTATGAATGAAATGTGCGGTAAGTATGCTGGTATGGATCGTTTTGAATGTCGTGAAGCTTTAGTTAATGACTTTAAAGAAGCCGGTGTAGTTGATCATATTGAAGAACACTTACACCAAGTCGGACACTCTGAAAGAACAGGTGTAATTGTAGAACCTTACTTAAGTAAACAATGGTTTGTAAAGATGAAACCACTTGCACAAGAGGTATTAAAGAATCAAGAAATTGAAGATCAAAGAATCAACTTTGTACCTTCTCGTTTCAATAAAACATTTGAACAATGGCTAGAAAATATTGAAGATTGGTGTATTTCACGTCAGTTGTGGTGGGGACATCGAATTCCTGCTTGGACAAACAAAAAAACGGGTGAAATCTATGTGGGAATGGAAGATCCAAAAGACATTGAAAATTGGACGCAAGATGAAGATGTATTGGATACTTGGTTCTCAAGTGCATTATGGCCATTCTCAACACTTGGCTGGCCAGAAACAACAGCTGATCTAGAACGCTATTTCCCAAATGATGTATTAGTAACAGGATATGACATCATCTTCTTCTGGGTAGCTCGTATGGCATTCCAAACACGCTACTGCATGAAGAACCGTCCATTCAAAGACGTATTGATCCATGGTCTTGTTCGTGATACGCAAGGACGTAAAATGTCTAAATCATTAGGCAATGGTATTGACCCAATGGATGTGATTCAAGAAAAAGGTGCAGATGCCTTACGTTTCTTCTTAACAACAAACTCAACGCCAGGACAAGACTTACGTTTTGATGAAACTAAGATGGATGCAAGCTGGAACTTTATCAACAAGATTTGGAATGCAGCTCGTTATGTTCAAATGCAAATTGGGGATACAAAACCAGAACTAGACATGACAAAAGCCAATAGTGTAGACAAATGGATCTTAGCTCGTTTTAATGAAGTATTAGATCATGTATCTACAAATATGGACAAATATGAATTGGCTATTGTAGGAAACGAACTATATAGCTTTGTATGGGATGATTTCTGCAGCTGGTACATTGAACTTTCTAAAGCTACTTTATATTCAGAAGACGAAAGCTTAGTCGCTAATACAAAAGCTGTTCTATATACAGTCATGATGGGAATTTTAAAAGTATTATCTCCATTCATGCCATTTGTGACAGAAGAAATCTATTTGAACTTGCCTCATGATAAAGAAAGCTTAAATGTTGAAACTTGGCCAGAAAAAGTTGAATTTGAATATACTGACGCAGAAAAAGACGAAATGGCATTAGTAATCAGTGCAATTCAAACGGTTCGTGAAATCAAAGTTGAATACTCAATGAAACCAAGTGAAGACTTAACGATTTCATTACACAACGACAATGGTTATGTAGCATTAAATTCAGAATCAACTGCCATTTTAGCACGTATGGCACATGCGACTGTTAAAGAAGACTTAAATACAGAAGATGTACTTTCTCGTACAATCGAAAAAGCTGTATTAACAGTTGCGATGGATGCATTGATTGACTTAGAAGAAGAAAAAGGAAAACTAGAAAAAGAAATCGCACGCCTAGAAAATGAAATCAAACGTTGTTCAGGCATGTTGAAAAATCCTGGCTTCGTCAATAAAGCACCAGAAGCTAAAGTCAACGCAGAAAAAGAAAAGCTAGCATCTTACACAGAAAAGCTAGAAATGACAAAAACACAATTAGATAACATCCTTAAGAAATTAGGATAGTATAAATTACGCTCAGATTTCTGGGCGTTTTTTTAATCGACAACACATTTGTGTCTACATCTCTTGACTTTCCTTTCTTTCTTTCTTACAATGGGAAAGAAATAAGAAAACAATGAGAAAGGAAGGCTCAGACGATGTTAGAATTTGAGAACCAAAATATCGAATTTAAGCAAGAGTATGTCTCTGACATCCGAAAAGAGGTTATGGGATTTGCGAATGCAGAGGGCGGCACAGTTTATGTTGGAGTACGAAAAGATGGAGCGATTATGGGTGTTGGCGATCCGGATGGTGTGATGCTACAAATCGTGAATTCTTTGAAGGATTCACTGGCACCAGATATAATGCCATTTGTTAGAGTCAACTCTGTTGATATAGAAGAAAAGCAAGTAATCGAAATAGATGTAACAACGGGAACCAATCGGCCGTACTATCTTCGTGAAAAAGGCCTGAAGCCTGGTGGGGTGTATGTAAGAAAAGGAAGTTCTACACAGCCTATGACTGAAGAGGGAATCCGGGAGATGATTCTTCAAAACAGTGGCAGATCTTTTGAACTGTGCCGGAGTATGAATCAGGAATTGACGTTTCATACTCTTAAAACAGAGATGCAGAGAAGGTCTATCGAAATCGGAACATCGCAAATGCGAACTCTCAAGCTAATTGGTGAAGATGGCTTATATACAAATCTTGCATTGCTGTTATCAGACCAATGTGAAACAACAACGAAAGTTGCACTATTTCAAGGGACAGATAAGGAATTGTTCCGAGACAGAAAGGAATTTAAGGGCTCTATATTAAAGCAGCTTGAAGATGTTTATCAGTTTATTGATTTAGTTAATAAAACGAAAGCAACATTTTCAGGGCTGAATCGAACTGATAGAAGAGATTACCCGGAGGAAGCAGTAAGAGAGGCTTTGCTGAATAGTATCGTTCATCGTGATTACTCTTTTAGTGGAAGTAATTTGGTCAATGTCTATGAGGACAGAATCGAATTTGTTTCTCTTGGAGGTCTTGTATCAGGCTTGGAGCTGAAATCAATTTTTCTTGGTGTTTCACAATCGAGAAATCCGAACCTTGCAGCTGTTTTCTATCGCATGAGATTGATTGAGAGTTATGGTACTGGAATCGGAAAAATTGAGCGTGCCTATAAAGTATGTCCATTTCGGCCAGAGTTTGAAACCGCAAAGGGTGTTTTTCGGGTGACACTTCCGAATCGAAATGAAGAGCTAGAAACTGAGGTACAAAAAATAGAGTATGCGAATAACGATATTTCACTAGATGAGCAGAAGAATCTCATCATTCAGTATGCACGAGAAAATGGTAGCATAACAAGAAAAGAAGTCGAAGATTTGATTGGTGCAGGAACAACAAAGGCATTCCGATTGCTTAAAGAGCTTTGTGAGGTTGATAAACTTGAGCAAAGGGGAAGCGGAAAGTTGAGTGCCTACTTTATCAAGTGAACATCAATGCATGAAAAAGCATCTTGGCGATGATCAGGATGCTTTTTTTATGCCGCTTTAATCTGGAGAAAAACACAATGAATTATCTGATGAGTGCAGAATGGTGGAAGGTGCCGGCATCCATGCTGCAAAGACAATGCTCCAGACTGGACAACTAACTTTGATCGTGACACTGATGCTCGGTGGTATGGTGGACTAGATGGCGGTCGGTAGTGCAGTAATCATGGCAGGTGTTGCATCCTTCGGCACCAGCTTTGCCATTTTGCCGGAACTAGAAAAACAGTAGAAAAGCCAAAAGAGAAGAGAGCTCAACGTATTAGGCTCTTTCAGGGGGTTGTTCGAAGACGACCACCGCAAAATATTTCGACTGAAGCATTGGTGAATTGAGTTACTAATGCTTTTTTTAGTTATACAAATTCTGCAAAGTTAAGGACATAATGAGCACCATCTTTTGTACAAGGATATACTACTAACTATATTGACAATAATGATGCCTATTTAGTGCATGGAGGTCGTTAGCTGGGTACTCACATAATATAATCGAAAATGAATTGTCTGGGGAATTACTTACTAAAAGAAAGGGAACCTATTATGTATTATGATTAAGAGAATATATAAAAATGAATAATCATGACCTAGCGATGGATGCATTAATTGACTTAGATGAAGAAAAAGGAAAACTAGAAAAAGAAATCAAACGTTTTTTAGGCATGTTAAAATATCCTGGTTTCATCAATAAAGCACCAGGAACTAAGGTCAACGCAGAAAAAGAAAAGGCAGCTTCTTACACAGAAAAGTTAGAAATGACTAAAACACAATCTGATAACATCCTTAAGAAATTAGGATAATACAAAAAATGTGTTCAACATCACTGTCAAACACATTGAGCACAAATTTCTATTTTTTGATTAAGTGGTTCAATTAGATCTACTGTATAGTCATCTAGTAAAGTTACAATAATTGTTTGGGTTTAATTTCTTCACACGTTTTTCTTACAACATAACAAGGATCGTTTTCACATTTAGAAATCACATAGTTGCGAGTTGATTCTGAAATACCATCATAGAGATAAATTTGTCTTAAAATTGCAATTTTAACATAGATTCCTTCATCATCAATTAAATTGATTATTTTGTTGTTAATGAAACTTTCGTTTTCTGCGCTTCTAGTAAGCATAAAAAGAATGTGAGTAGCGTTCCATTTAATATCAACGTTATTAAGTTGTAACCACTGCAGTACATTTTGAATAATAACAATTTCTACATTTTCTGGAAATTTGATTGCATTATCAATTTCCAAGTATTCCTTAATGGTTGATGCTACTGAATTTGTTGTAGCTATATCATCTTGAATATAAGACAACTCTTCCATAATATCGGTACAACAATTGTCATTCATTGAGATTTGAAGTAGTGAAAGAGCAACTTTCAATGAGATTGTATCTATGTTTGATAAGAACATAGTATTTTCAATATCTAAAATGTTGTTTTTGCCATTAATAATATCTTGGAATACATGCTCGTTATTTTCAAAGTTTTTTGGATATTTAAATACAAAAAAAATTAATAAATTTACTGCATCTAGTTTTATTGTTAAACCTTCTTTAGACTTCAATAATGTGTCTGATATCGTTGAAATTAATGAATCTATTATATTGGATGGACAGACGAAATCTTCATTTGATAGTAGTGCTTTTATTGTTGCTATATCTCTAGATGCGCGTTCAAAATAAGTTCCGTTTTGGCCTTGTAACACATTATTGTTTTCAATTTGTTTAATATATTCTTGAATTATATCGGGATAATCTTCCTGCTTTTCGGTTGTTGTTTCTAATTTATATATTCCATTGTAAAATTCTGGAAGGTATTTTTTCACATATTGATCCAATTCTTCAGTTAAATCACGATTCTGGTTTCGAAGAACACATAAGAATAAAGGCCTTATCATTATTTCACTTGAGTTTTGTGGGTCTTTTACAACGCTAATTATGTTTTGAATGAGGGATTGTGCATGATCTATGCTCATCTTATTTATGTTAATGTTATTTGCAATTAAACGGAAAATGTTTCTATACCAACGTTTATAGTGCTTATCTATAAATGTACAACAAATATCAGCTAACTTATTCTGATTTAATCGATGCGAAGCTCTGGAAAGACAGTAAAAGACGGAATTACCAACCGCAATTACAATGTTTTCTTCATTTAACCATTCATTTATTAAAGCGATAATTTGATCTTCATACTTTTTATAATCATTATCGCTTAAATAATCTGCAACTACACCGAACGCTAATAATTTAGTGATTGTACGTTTATAGTTAATTGGCTGGTTTTCACAAAATTCCATGATTTCTAATGCATCCTTATGATCCATGTTGTTTAAAATTTCAGAGTAAGAATTTGTGACTTTTTTAACTTCATTTTCTTTTCCGATGAAAATGGCAAGCTTTAATAAATTCTTTCTTAGTATCCAATCATTTGTACCTGCACGATAGATAAAAAGAAAAGCTTTTGATTTTTTCGTAAAATAATAAGATATGGGTTAAAGAGCCGTTGTAAAAGGATACTATAAATGAACTGGCTAATAAGGAAGCATAGTCACGATAATAAAAGTATCCGTTAGAAAGAATAGTTGTATACGGAGATTCTATTTTCTGTTTATATAAACCTTTGATGTATTTTTCTTCTAAAGATTCATTGATTCTATCTAATACAGGATAATAGAGCTTTTCATCAATTTCGTCTAATTCTTCTTGAGCTAGCGATTCTGTATATTGATTATTTATAGTATCTAAAGTGATTTGTTGATTTCTTAAGTCTATGAGAATATCTTGAATTATTCATGTAGGTTGTGAGTTTTGTTTAGCTAGATCGCAAGCTTTTTTTAAATAATCGATACATTTTGGTATATCATTTAAAAAATATGATTGTATTGCCATCCAACGAAGATTAACAACGTTAAAATACGTCTCATCTTGTACCTCTTTTAAATCCTCTAAGAACATACTTGTATTAAAATCTTTGATTGATTTTGAGTCAAATAAAATAGTTAAAAAATGTTCTGCCCATTCATCAATTTTATTAGTACTAGCCTTTTCGTCTGGTATTTTTATTGGTCCAAGATTCACTGTCATTTTTAATATATAGTTAATGCATCTATCTATATTATCAATTATTGATTTTGGGAATTTTGGGGTATAGAGACTATTAATGCTTTTTAAATCTTTAATAGGTAATGTCTGATCCTCATCTTTTGATTTGAATGATAATCGTCCTTTACAATAATCGTGATAAACTGTCATGATATCGGTAATTAATGCTTGTGCGCTATTAATACTTAAATCGTCGAATTTATGTACTGTTTTACTTTTGGCAAAAGTAGCACCAAGCAAACTCTTTTCTAAAGATGTTTTTTCTTTTGATGTTTCATCACAAAAATAGAATAAAGATTTTATGTTATTTTTTCTTGCATCATTAATTTCTTTTTGAGCACCTTGTGAAACACCATCTGCATTATCTATTAAAAAGATAACTACATCACTATCTTCTAAATGCCCAGTATAGTGTTTTTCCGCTGGTAATGTTGAAGCGGGTTCATCTTCAAATAAATATACTTCTGCTAATTGAGTATCTTCAATCTTCTTTTTAAGTGCATTACGGACTCTGTCATATTTTCCGTTATCTCCACAAATCGAGCTGATGAAAACTCTTAACTTACGGGAAGGTAGAATACTTTTTTCAAAATCATATTGTTGTCCTTCATCTGTATATTCCCATTGTACTCCACCAAAAGGTGTGCTTATTCCATTAAGTCTAATTCCCATTTTGTTTTTCTCCTTATGTTTTAGTTGAAAGATATATCTGTTCATAAATATCATACAGTATAAAAGTATTTTTTTAAGTTTTGGGAAGGCTTGGATCACGATTTTAATATGGTAGAAAGGTAATAAATTTTTTTAAGATTGTTAGATTCATTTTTAAATACACCTTTATTTTATTGTTAATCAGCATGTAATACATCTGTTTTTAAAAGGCTGACATTATTTATATAGTCGGATTTTGGTAATCTTTCAATAGTAACATAAGTGTATTCTCTCAATTAAACACCGATAAAACTGCGCTCTTTTGTACGACCAATAGTTTTCATTTTCAAGAATGATTTCCAACAATTAAATGAATTCCTGTAAATTGTCGTTTTTATAATAGATGTTTGAGATGATCATGTGAGTGCTATAGTTAATGGATAGTTATATGCAGAAAGTATTGACAGGGAGAACCTCCAAAAGCTTTTATAGATTTAACTGTCATTGTTTGATATGCATTTAATGTTTATATTTATAGTTATGTGTTTATTGTTTAATAATTGACTGTTTATTGATTTGAAGTGTAATCTAATGTTAGAGAACAAAAGCAAAGAAGCTTTTAGCAAGGTATGATGTGCACATGTGCAAGTTATATCTCGATTTCGAAATATGGAAATACCATAAAGCTGAGAAAACTTAGAAAAAAATCGTTGAAAGGCTGGTGATAGTATTATCTTCTTGTTTAGGAAACATAATGATGTGGTGAAACAACCTTGTTAAAAAGTATTGATTATTTATTTTTATACTGTACAATAGTGATAGCAGAAATGGTTGCTTACGAGGCGACTAGTGAAAACCTTCTTTCTATCAATTAGATTGGAGGTTTTTGTTTTATATATCTAGTGAGCAGAATATTTAGATTTTCTTACATAAATACTAAATCCATTGGTGTATGATCAAATAATTATGTTAGAAAGAGGTTTTGAGGAACGTAAAATTATGAATGTTGTAAATGGGAATAATGAAGCATTTGATATAAACATTCCTTTTGTAAGGGATGCGATTTTGTATTATACGATACAACAATATTTTAATAATAATGATAAAAAAACTTGTGAGTTTATTCATCAGATTGAAGAAACTCATGGTTTTAGTTTTCGAATTAGATTGAAAACGAATATTCCATTATTATCTAATTTACTTAATACAACAGACAAAGAATTTTACGCTCGTTATGGCATGGTAAAGAAAAGTTTCGCTAATTTAACTAATGATGTTATTTTAGTAAAAAAAGGGGATCAAGCGTATTCTAAACTATTAGCTACAACGAAAGAAGCTCCACCTTATTTGTTTTTAAAAGGAAATGTTCACTTGTTAGAAGAAAAATCTGTTTGTGTTGTAGGTAGTAGAAATGCTAGTGAAGAATCCATGAAAAAAACTGAGCGTATTGTTAAATCTCTTATTAAAAGAAATATCGTCGTAAATGCTGGACTTGCTAGAGGTATTGATACCGCGACCCATACTGCTGCATTAGCCAATGGTGGAAGAACAATAGCCGTCATTGGTACACCAATCAACCAGTATTATCCTAAAGAAAATAAGGATTTACAAATTCAAATTGAAAAGAATGGATTGGTAGTATCTCAATTTCCACCATGTAATCCGATTAATAGATGGAATTTTCCAACACGTAATGGAGTTATGAGTGGTCTTTCACTCGCAACTATCATTATGGAAGCAGGTGAATCTAGTGGTGCATTGAAACAAGCCGATTATGCATTAAAACAGGGTAGAGATGTATTGATTCCACAATCTGCAATTGATAATTCTTTAATTCAATGGCCAAAAAAATATGTTGGTAAAGGTGCTCATGCTTTTAAAACATTAAAAGAAGTTCTACAGGTTTTAAATAGAAATGAGTTGCTTTTAAATAAGTTCGATGATGAGATTGTAGTAAGTACTGTTGAAATGGATTGATTTAAGTGATGAATTTTTTAATTAAGTTCAAAAGTATTTTACAAAAAGATTTTTGATATAGATGAAATTATATATAATAATTTTAAAAGGGGTCATGAATAGAAAAATGAAGGGTATAAAAGTAAAAGATTTAAAAATTGAGTGTGAATATTTTGATTGTGAAATGCCTCAAGAGTATTTAGAAAAAAACCAGGAGGACCTATTACGGATGAAGATATAAAAGAATTTTTTTCTGATGTAAAAAAGTCTGAAATTGAGTCCGCTTTATGTGATCTACCAGAATTTTTGGATAGGGTCAAAAAAGTACTTGGATTATAGATGGTATTTGCATATTGTAGAGTTAATTGCTTTTAAAAATGTATACATATTAATAAACAGTTTGGAGGTGAAACTATGCATTTAATGCCTGTTTGGTATCCTTACATAGATTGGGATAAATCAGATCTGAAAGTAAAGGTGTTAATACCGGATACTCCACAAGAAATCAAGGATGCTTTTGCAAAATATCAAGAAGAATTGAAGGAACCGGTTCATGGTTTTGTTGATAAATAGTATTTATAATAAAGTGTCTAAGAAATTGAAAGGTGGTATATCTCATGCTTGAAAAGAAGGAATTAACATTTGTGGTATTCATTCTTCATGCTCTTGGCCAACATTGGAATATGAAAACGCCTGAAGTGTACGAAATCTTGAATACGACAGGTATATTAGATGATTACATTGTTAAATGCTATGAGGTTTAAAAAAAGTAAAGGAATCTGTAAAAACAGATTCCTTAAACCAGGGGAAAACCTTGTCGGAGAATGGAACACCAGTTGCTTTTCTTGTAGAGAAAACGGACTACAATAACTGACTGCTTTTCTTCATTAATAGTATAAAAGGCAAGGTAATTATTGATTATTACAAAACGAATTTCCCAACTGGCTAAAACTGGATCATCGACAATACGGAACTTTTGAGGAAATTCTGATAATGTTCCTATCTGCTTTGTGACAGCATCTAACAGATTGTCAGCAGCTTGAGGATTTTTTAGTGTGAATTCGATGTAATCCACAGCACGCATAATATCATGCTCTGCGGTGGATGTGATATGAAGCTGATAACTCATCGTGTGCGGCGACTCCTGATATCTGCCATAGCTTTAGAGAAAGGTTGGGTATTACCTGATGCAACATCATCCATTCCTTCCTTAATTTGGCTGTATAGCTCAAATCGGTTGGTAAGTTCTTCATAGGCTTCAATGCTCATAACTGCAAGGTCGCCTTTTCCGTTTTTCGTAATAAAAACTGGTTCTGGATAATTATGACAAAATGTAGAAATTTCATTGTAATTGTTCCTTAAATCAGCACTTGATTTGATTGTGGGCATAAAAGCACCTCCTTATTCATAACAAAATTATACACATATTTTGTTATGAAATCAATGGGGTTACTATAAGTGTTGGTACAATTAAATCTTAGTACGTCAATGAGAGTGACCTTTCTTTAAGAAATTGACAGGGAAAAGTCAATAATTAAAAAAGTGTTAAAACCGGACACTCCACAAGAAATTAAGGGTGAATTTGAAAAATATCAAGAAGAATTGAAAAAAACAGTTCATGTTTTTGTTGATAAATAGTATTTATAATAAATCGTCTTAGAAATTGAAAGGTGGTATATTTCATGCTTGAAAAGAAGGAATTAACATTTGTGGTCAATGTCATTAAGTTAAGACAATTCTTAAATTTATGAGTCTTACCTATAAATAGG
>OCQA01000665.1_pt1 | contig 32131 bp, 33 predicted proteins | sample 1538571 | NCBI WGS metagenome assembly OCQA01 (sample SAMN04571708, study PRJEB22368) | human gut metagenome | biome: human gut; material: stool | host: Homo sapiens | place: Luxembourg | collected 2012-09-28 | reverse complement strand
ACTTTCTTTCGGTGAGCAGAAGGCGGACAAAGAAAGTAGCAAAGAAACCGCTGTTTCATATTCTCGAATAGCATTTGTTTTTACATTTCATGCCAATCGAAATCAGACAAATGAGTTGAATCTTTAATCTCAACATCAACGTCCTGTTGCAATCCATGTTTAAGTAACATAACTCCCAAAGAATTAAGACGATATTTATTTGTATCATTGGCATCTATAACAGTGTTAGATAACACACCTGCACTTAATAAAATATCAGTAGAACCATTTTCATAATAATCCTCTTTATATTTTTGCAGTTCATTTATGTCAGAAAATGGAATACGCTCTAACACAGCACATAAACGAATAAAATCTTCTATACTTATTTCTTCCTTAATTTTTGCTTTCATTAAATTAGTTAAAATATTAACTTTATTAGTATTATCTAATCGGTCTAATAAGGCTAATAATACTTCACAACCATCTTCTTTATTTTTTTCAGTATATTCAGATATGAAGTTCATACGCTCTTCTATAGTGGTATCATGAGTAATAAAAATAAACCTATGAATTTTTTTCATAAGCCGATAAGTTTGATAATTTTTAGTTACCTTGTACAGCCCTTTTATTGCCCCTATTATAGGTACACCATCTAATGCACCATCATCAATAATGGCATCCATAGCTATATCTCCGGCATTAGCAACTAAATCATATGCATCTTTACTTTTGAATGTTTCTTCAAATGGTTTAACAATATTGTTCATTTTGATTATTTATAAATAGATTTTGATTTTATATTCTTTTAAGGCGTAAAGATATGAAAAAAGCGACAGAGAAGCGCTTAATCTCTGTCATTCTTTCTTTTTTCATCTCTCATACAGCAGCAAAAACTCCATCTTCCGTCGCCGCTCTATCGAGCGGATTTTCCGCCCCTTGTAGTGGCAGTAGGATATATACTCCTTATAGATGTCCCTGTCACCGGCTTCCAGCTTTTTCACCAGACGGCTTTTCGGGTGTTTTCCATATCCGAGCAGAGTTCCGTGACCCACATTGTAGCTGAGTACGGTCAGGATCAGGGCATCTTTCCCATACTTGCTGAACAACCTGTAACGCTTCTCCAAATCACTTATCAGCAGTTTTTCCGCTTCCGCCTCCGTCATATCATAGGACAGTTCCTCTCCCGGAAGTTTACAATGTCCGTAACCGTAGTACGGATAATCAGAACGGTCATGGAGTCCTTCGTATTTCTTAATCAGCTCGACGGCTAACCCGGCCTTCGCTTCATCTTTGAACGAGGCGGGTGTCCCAACCGTACCCGTATTCTGCGCCGGCAGGCTGGCGGAAAAAGCAACCGCCAGCACCGCCGGGGCAAGCAGCCTTTTCATTACCCCCTTACTGATAGACACCTCCTTTCACCGTATTCAGCGTATCGTTCCCGGACGAAGCATCTTCCGCATCCGAATCGTTGTTGAAGTCCGTTTCCCATTCAAAAGAGTTCCCGAAATTATCCTCCACCGTAATGGTCAGGCTCTGTGACTCGTCACACTCCGATGTGTAGTACAGGCGGAACTTCTCGTTCTCCAGCAGGTAACGGTCGTTGGGCTGGAACACCAGCCCGTTGTCGAGCTTCAGCGTACCTTCGCCGTCAAACTGGAAATATCGGATGGTATAGACCGCCCCGTCAAACTCGCCCTCACGCACCAGCTCGCAGCGGATTTCCGCCGTTTCACCCTTTGCCAGCTCCTTCGGTACAGGCATCGTTTCCACCGTAAACGGATAAGCCTGCGTCACGTCCAGCCCATCATCGCAGGCCGTCATGCCGATAGAAAGCAGTCCGGCGCAGAAGACTGCCAGCATTTTTACTGTATTTACCTTTACTCTTATTCCATCTTTAAGTCTGTTCATGTCCATAATCATTATAATTTTATTCCGTTGTTTTTTCCTTTCTTTTCGTTTTCCCGCCATGCCTGCCTTTCGGCAAGCGTCTTTTGCAGATAGTCGTTCAGGTCCTTGCAGCCGCCGTACAGTCCGGAGCAGTCCGTCACCTTTCCGCCGTACCGTGCACGCAGGGCTTCCAGCGTCCTCCGTCCGGCTTCATCATTGTCAAAGTGACATTGCAGCTTCCCGTAACCGTCCAGATGCCTGTATGCCTTTGCCAGGTTCGACACCGAGTTCAGCACGAGGTGGTCTTCACCGTTTCCAATTCCAAGCACACGTGCCGACAGATAGTCCATGAACCCCTCGTACAGGTTACAGCTTGCCGAACCGTAAGCCAGCAGTGTCACATCCTTGGGCGGCAGGCATCCCTTGAAGAAGCGGTTGCGTATCTCATAGCCGCCCCCTCCGTTACCGAATGCCACGGCAAAATACCGCTTCCCGTGTGTGGTGTAGTGTATCTCCCTGCATCCGCCGATGGCCACCCCCGACGATATGCCCCTTTCCTGCATGTAGCAGAGCAGCGCCCGGTTCTGGAGCGGCATCAGCTCCACGTCCTCAAAGGACGGCTCTACCGGCCGCCTCACTTCGCATGGGTGGTACACCTTCTTTTCCGGCAGCGGCATACCCGCCACTTCCGCCACAAACCTTACCTGCGAGAGGAAATCGGCGCAATGGATGAACTCCCCGGCAAGGGCGAAGATGTTGCCGCCCTTGCCCAGTCCGTAGTCATACCACAGGTTTCGCTCCATGTTCACCTTGAACGATGCCGTGCGTTCCTCCCTGTACGGAGCCTTGTACCACAGCGCGTTTGTCCTGCGCTGCACGGGCGAATGGCCCAGCCGTGCGAGGAACTCCTCAATCGGTATCCTCTTCATTCTGTCTATTTCCGTTTCCGTACTCATGGCTTCATCCCCCGTTTTATCATCCTGTTCTTATGAGGCTGGTCATACTGGAACCGGCTGTTCTCCTTCGAGAAGCGGATAACCGTATCGTTCATTACTCCAGTCGGTGTGGTGAACTGTTTCACCCGCAGCGGCTTGCCTTCATAGACCCGTTTTACCGTACCTGCATCGAATCTCTCACCGCAGGCCTTTTCCAGCAGATTCCCCAGCGTATATATGTTGCATCCGTTCCTGACCGCCTCCGGTATGGAGTCCGGTCTTGCCCGTACTACGTCCGGATACAGTTTTTCTGCCACGAGGCATATTTCCGGCGTGCGTCTGTCCGGCGGGATATGCAGGAACGACTGGAAACAGTCCTCTTCCATACCTGCCATATAGACCTTTTCCGTTTTGATGTCCTCACGTACGTTGCGGTGCAGCAGCGCCGCATTCCCCGATGTCCTGACTGCCATCAGTGCAAGTTCTTCCGTCTGCAGGTGCACGGGTACATACTGCAGGCAGTGCCCGTCCTTCCCGACAAGAAAACCGGCAATCTCCCTGTCTATGACTTCCGGACGGACAGTTGCCGCAAGATCCGTCATGTCCGTTCCTCCGGCGGAGTCCTTCAGGCATTCGAGTACCACGTCCGCAAAAGGCATGAAGCCGATGATGGCGCAATGCCCGTAATCGAGGTCGGGACTGGCGTTGAACGCTTCCCGGCACATCTCGCGTGTCTTCATTTCTTCCGGCACTATTCCTAGATTGTATCCCCATCCGCGCACCGCCTCCAGACAGAGCTGCGGGCTGCGGTATTCGTGCGGAACGTTATAGAAGGTCTCTGGTTTTTCCCGGACCTGGGCATGGTACTTCTCCGGTACATGCCATTCCTTTTTTATCGCTTCCTTTTTCATGATTGCCGTCAGTTGATGATGAACTTTATACCTATCCCGTACTCCGTGCGGCACACGCCCGTACTGCCGCCCCATAAGAAACGCTCCCTTACCGAAGCCGTCAGTGCGATGAAGTCCGCAAGATACAGCTCCATGTCCAGCGTGGCGGCGCAGCCATAGACGAAGCCGTCCCTGTTGTTCAGCCTCGCCCCGTCATACAGCGTCCTTTCTCCCCAGTTTACCGTCTCGTATCCGGCAAGGGCTGACGCCCCCGCGTAGAAGAACACCGTCTTTTTCACATCCGACAGGAAGTTGTAGTAGAAACCGCCCTCCGCCGTGAACTGTGCCACGGGAACATTCACGTTTCTGTACGGATGATTGGTCTGCAGGTATTCCGCCCCGTACACCCATTTGTTGCCGCCCCTTGCATAGCTCGACAGTGCGGCTCCCAGCCAGTAGCCGTCCGCCCCGGTCATTCCGGCTTTCATCTCAATGCCCCGCATCTTCGGCAGGCATCGCTGGGCTTCCGCCCGTCCTGCAAGAAGGACGGACAGAAGCATTACTAAAAACACCGCCTTGCCTTTCATCGTACACGCAGTTCGTTGATGGTTTCAGCCTGTACCAGGTCTTCGTTCTCCACGGTGAACGTCTGGTGACGCCCGCCGTTCTTCTCGTTCATTTCCACCACCAGCTGCTTGCCGTCGGGGATGGTGAACTTCTGCAGGCAGAACACCGTGCGCTCGGACTTTTTCCCGGCCACGCGCACCGCATAGTTGTACGCGCGGAGCGGAAACAGCACCTGTTCCTGGATGGCGGTTCGTTTCGCCACCTTCTTGTCCACAATCTTGAACGTGATGTAGTCCACGTCAAACGGCACGTTGCTCTGGTTCTTTATCTCCGTGTGCAGGTACAGCAGGTCGTTGTGGACATATATCCCTTTCAGCAGATACTGGATGCCGAAACGCTTGCAGCCGATGTGCTTCACCTTGCGCTTGTTCTCCTTGTGCAGCGACTTCATGATGAGATGCACCAGCATGGGGCTTTCGCTTCCCAGTTCTTTCAGATAGATTTCCTGCGCGTTGTTCGGGCGGTTCACCGTGCTGCCGTCATGGATGAAGTCGCACATCTCCACGTTGAGCAACAGCGGTTCGGCGGCGTACTTCACGTTGAAGGTGTAGAAACTGCCGTCCTCCGTGATGACGGACATATTCGTTTCGTTGGGAAAATTCCTTACGGTAGCCTTCACACGGATGATGTTCTCCGCTCCGTCGGCTTTCCCGGCAATCAGGTCGGGCGAGCCTAAATCGACATAGCGCACCTCCGCCGGAAAAATGACGTGGACGGTCTTGTCGTAGGTCACTTCCAGACCGTGCGGCGGTATCATGCGGTCGAAGGTCAGCTTGCGCGACAGACCGTGATACAGGTCGCCGTCCGCCTCCTTCTGCGGATAGACCTCCTTTGTCAAGGTCGGTTGGTCACTTCCGTTGCTTTGCCCAACGGTTACGTTTTCCTGCGCGTTGGCAGTTGCGATGCCCATAGCGAGGGCAAACATCATGATTACTTTTTTCATTTTACTTTGGATTTTTAGTGGTAAATAAAAATTTGATTATTTCCTTAATTCACTCCTTGATAGAGCATGACCCTGTACCCGGCTTTCAGATGCACTTTGACGGTGCGCATCTTCTTGGCTATATACTGGCTCGTGCCTTGTATCAGCCCCTTGCCCAAGTCGGAGGCGAGCTGCGCCCCGGCATTGGTGGAGATGTTGATGCTGCTGCCGAGCGAGCCGCCCATGTTGGCGGCAACCTCCCTGACGGCGTTCATCTCCATCGAGTTGGGGATGAATATGCCGGGCTGTCCGTCCGTGTCATAGACCTCCAACTCCACCGGGATAACCGTACCGTCGTGTTCCAGCGAGGTGATTTCGATAGCGAGCCGTTCGCCCTGAATCTTGGCTGCGCCGACCACCACCGCATTACGGGGAATGATCCGGTCTGCTACCGCCATCGGCTCCAGCAAGCGCAACCTGACCGCCTGCCCGTCCGTCACGCTCTGCGCCCCATAGACACATGCCGGTATGGTGTTCCTGTCCGATACGGTTGTAATGCCCACCGCCGTGTTGAAACTGCGGTTGCGTTCCTGCGAGAAGGAAGCGACAAATTCGGCATTGCTCACGGGCTGTCCGAGCGAGGACACCACCTGATGCGTCACCTGCCTGACGGGTTTTGCCGTATTCTTTCCGGCTTTCTGCACGGGGGACGGCTCTGTGGTCTGTCCCGCCGCCTGCGTGCCGTTCTGACCGCCCATGTACTTCGCCGCCAGCTCGTAGGATTTTTCCATGAGTGCCACCTGCTCGTCCATCGTGGAGCTTCTCTCTTTTCCGCTTTCCAGTTCGGATTCGAGCGTGGCGATGCGTTCCAGCAGTTCGTCCATCTCCGCATTGTCGTTCTTCGGCTGCTCGTAGAAGTTGCCGAGTGTGGCATTGAGGTCACGGTAGGCAGCTGCCGAGGACTGGATGGTTTTCGGCGCGGGCTTCACCGCCTCTTCCGTTCCGCCGGGATTGGCAAGGTCGAAGTCGCTGTCCCCATCCGCTGCCGCCGTTTCGCGGTCGAACAGGTCGCCCAACTGCTGCATGGCGCGGCTGCGGTTCTCCTGCCGTTCCTCCATTGCCCCCTGCTCGTAGGCTTTCGCCTTGTCACCGATAATCCGGCGGTTCTCCTTGTCCGCGTCGGGCATCTCGATGTTGTAGCCGCTTGTTCCCGGTTCCTGCTCCTTGCCGGAGGACGGGGCGAATATCAGCCACATCGCCCCGATGAATACCAGCACCATAGCGGGCAGCACTATCATTTTCTGACGTTTCAGCCGTTGGGCTTCGGTCAGCGGCTTGCGCTCCTTCTTCGGCTTGTCGTTGCCGGGAGCCGTCTTGTTTTCGGGCTTGCTCTCCGTCTTGTTCTCAATCTTCGTTTCGTTCTTTGTCTGTTCCATATAAATAAGGTATTAAGTGATTTTCCGTTTTTTGCTGTACGGACAGTTCCACCTGTCCGGCATGGTCTGTCACCATCCGGCTACCGTCATTCCTGCCGATGTCATAGACGGCTTTACCGAAAGTGTAGAGGGCAAGCGTGGCGAATGCGGCGAGCATTGCCAGCACGATGCGCCTGCGTGTCTTCGGCGGCAAACCGTCCAGATAGCCCCTGAGCCTTGCCACCAGCATTTTCTTTTTGTCATGGAGTTTCCAATATGCGCCCCAAAATGATTTCTTGATTTTCTTCATATCCGTTTACCTTTTGATGGTTTGTAAATCCTTGTTCTCGATGATGGTGAATCCCTCGATGGTGAACCCGTTGGGGTTGTCGTCCGAACGAGACGAGTTCAAGAGGCGACAAGTGGTCACGAGGCTGCGCTCTGTGACGTTGCTCTGCCGGATGATCTTCTGCGTGGCGTAGGTCACGGCACGGTAGGGATAGCCGTTGAAGTCGCACACCACGCTGTCCACCTTCAGCACTTGGTTGATGTTCCCGGCGATGATGCGGTTGTAGTACCCTTTCTCGGCGAAGTCCGAATAGTAGTTGTACACGCTCTTGTCCGCCAGCAGCAACGCACGCTTCACGTTGTGTTCTATCGCGCTCTTTTCGGGCGAGAGCGTGAAAAACAGCTCGTGGAAGCGGCGCACATGCTCCCTCGCTTCCGCCGGACGGTTCTGCGACAGGTCCTGCGAGAGGGCGAGCATCAGGCTCTTTCCCCCGTCAAGTACGTATATCTTCTGCCTCTGCGCTTCGGCGAAGCGGAAGGCGCATACCACCGAGCAGATGACGATGGCGGCACATACCGTCGTGTAGATGATTCCGAACAGACGTATCTGCCGGAAACTCGTTTCTATGTTATTCAGGCTCTTGAACTCCATTCTTTCTGTTTTTTATGGTTTGTAAAATCATTTTGGTATGCTTTCCCGGGGTGGCACAGCAGCTATGCCAGGGTACCGCCCCGGTTATCAGGCTATTTTCTTTTCAGCAGCCGTCCGGCCTGTTTCCTGATAAACTTGCCCGTGCGTCCCGCCACGTTTCCGGCTGCCGCACCTGCCAGACTTCCGCCAAGGGCGCCCGCAGTACCGATGTTCTTGTTGTAGCTGCCCACTCCGCCACCGGCCTGGATTATCCATCCGGCTACCGTCGGGATGGTGAAGTATCCCACGATACCGATAACGAGGAATACGATGTACACCCCGTTGCTCGCCTCTACCGAGAAGTTCGGGTCTGCCTGCATCGCCTCGATGTCATTCTGGAGCATCAGTATCTGTATCTTCGCCAGTATCGTGCTGAACAGGTCGGAGACGGGCAGCCACAGGTAAATCTGTATGTAGCGGCTGAACCATGCCGAAAGCGTGGAGTGGAAGCCGTCCCATACCGAGAAGGCGAAGGCGACGGGTCCCAGTATCGACAGGACCACCAGGAAGAACGTCCTGAGCGTGTCGATGACAAGGGCGGCAGCTGCGAACATCAGCTCCAGCAGTTCGCGGAACCAGTCACGCACGCTCTTCTTGATGTTGTACGCCGCACGGTCCATGTACATGCCCGTCATGGTGATCATGTCCGACGGCGACCAGCCCAGCTCGTCTATCTGGCGGTCGAACTCCTCGTCCGAGGCGAGATAGGCGGTTTCCGGATTGCGCATCATCGCCTCGTATTCCAGCCTGTCTTTCTGTTCCCTGTACTTCTCCATGTCAAAGGTCTGTTCCTCCAGTATCGAGTGCGTCCCCTGTACGATTACTCCCAGAACGGAGTTCATCGTTCCCAGCACGATGGTCGGGAAGAAGAGGATGCACAGTCCGATGGCAAACGGCCGCAGCAGCGGGTACACGTCTATCGCCTCGGCACGGGCGAGCGACTGCCATACGCGCATCGCCACATAGAACAGGGCGCCCAGTCCGGCAAGCCCCTTTGCCACTCCTGCCATGTCCGAGCAGAGCGGCATCATCTCCTCATACAGCGAGAGGAGTATCTGGTGCAGGTTGTCAAACTCTCCCATAGGCTACCAGTATTTTTCGTTGGAGTTCCCGTAGAGTGCCATCACCCGGTCCATGTCGTTCTTCTTTCTCGCCCGCAGGTACGACACCGATATGGTCTTGTTCGTGTAGTAGCGCACGAGGTTGCGGTAGTTCATCAGGCTGCGGTAGGCATTGTCTATGACGGCGAGCCTTTCCGCATCCGTCAGTGACATGCCCGTCACGTTCACCACATTCTTCAGGTCCTGCAGCACGTCCGAGCTTTCGTCTATCAGCATCGCATAGCCCGACGAGATGGCGGCAAGCTCCTCCGGCGTGTAGTTCTCGTCCGAAAGCATCTTCTGGTAGTTGTCCACATAGATTTCCGATATTTCCATTACCAGAGAGATGCTTTTCGCCACCTTCGCGCCGCCCTTTACCACGTCGTGCACTGATTTCAGTGCGTCGTAATACGCCTTTCCCTGCTCGAACACCTTCTTCGTTTCCAGAAAGCCGTTCAGGGTGTTGGCTTTCGTCCCGGCTGTCTCCACCATCTCCTTGGCGGAGTTGATGATGCTCTGCGCAAGATTTCCGGGGTCGGACACCACCCATTGGGCATTTGCCCCGCCTGTCCCCGCAAGGCACAGGCAGACCGCAATCAGCGGTATTTTCAGTTTCTGTCTCATTCTCATTCTTTTTTGGATTTAGTGGTTCGTTAAATTGCTATTGCATATTCTCTTTCTCCTTTGTCCTTTCGCCGTCACCTGCATCCGTGTTCACCCGGACATAGTCACCGCCCGGCGAAAATGTCAGCACATCCGTCTCCTCGTTGTATGCCACGTCAATGCGGAACCCCGTGTTCATATACAGGTTGCCGTTCTCCTCCCTCTGCAGCAGATAGGTTTCCGGTCTCAGTACGCGGCGTACGCCCTTGCGTCTGAACAGTGTCACCTTATATGATTCTCCCTCCCTGTACACCAGTATGTCGGGACCGGCTTCCGCGTTTTCCCAGTTTCCGCAGATTCTGTCGCGGGTGTCGCCGTCTTCTTTTGCCATTATATCACAGGCTTGCAGCATCAGCGATGCCATGCCTATCAGACCGCCGCACAGCAGCAGCCTTTCGGTCTTTGTCAGTTTGATGTTCATTTTCTTGTCTTCTTTAAGTTTCGTTCTTTCATTTTTTTCAATCCTTTTTTCTTTTCGTCTTTTCCGTAACCGGAGTCCGCCCGGTTTCCTTTTCCGTCAGAATCCCGGTCTTCTGCCTTTACGCCTGCACATGCGGTTTTCCCTTGCGCCATTCTCCGGCGCCTCCTTCTGTGCAGGTACCGACTGCCGTACTGCGGGTTTGCCGAACAGCTCGTCCGCATCCGGCTTCTTGCCCGTCATCCGGCAGAATCGGGCATCCAGTTCCCGGTATGCCTTTTCCACCTGCTTGAGCACCGTTTCGCGCGGTCCCTTGTGGTCAATGCCGTATTTGTTCAGGATTTCCGGCTTGTACCACATCGGATCGTCATAGTCTTTCCGGTACACCATACCTCTCAGATAGAGCAGTTCCTGATATTTTTCTTCTAGATAGTCCCGTGCCGGAGCGGGGCAGATGCTTTCGTAAGCCTTTTCCACCGCAAGAGTGATTTTTCCCTTGGCTCTTTCTGCCTCGCACAGTTCTTTCATGCGCTGCTCCTTCCCATATCCCCTGCAGTCCGGTTCAGCAGGCATCCGGTGAACCTGTATTTCCAGTTTCTTGTACCGCTGGTAGTCTTCTTCCAGTCCGTATCGCCTTCTGATATGTTCCGGTAGTGAGGTCCCGAATGTCAGGAACTCACGGAACCATGAGATATGCTCCCGGATTTCCTCCCGTTTACGCAGCGCTTCATCGCTGTATAGGTCATCAATGTACATGTTGTCAGTCTGTTGGTTCATAAATCATTTTCTATTTTTCATTTACTGTATATTTCCTGCCGGTTCACTGTCCCGTCCGTTCCTCTTTCCGCCGCTCCGCCACCTGACGGATGGCGGCTTCCATGTCGCCTCCCGGTTTCTCCGCCAGTTCGCGCACTTCCATCTTCTCCGTCTCCTCCGTCGTATAGGCGAGATACTCTTGCATCGACACCTCCGTGGCATATACCGCCGAGTGCGTGCCCCCAAGTCCTATCCACACCTCCTTGTACCGCCTCGACGGGTCGTTGGACTGGTTGATCGAGAGTATCTGCGACTTCTCCTTTTCCGTCAGACCCAGCAGCGACTGTATCTGGTCGAACTTGTTCATGTACTTGCGCTGGTCCAGCAGGATTTTGCAGTCCGAGTTGTTGATGATGCTTTCCTTCACGATGGGCGAGCTGATGATGTCGTCCACTTCCTGTGTCACCACAATCGCCTCCCCGAAATACTTTCTCACCGTCTTGTACATGTAGCGCAGGTAGTCAGCCATGTTTGCCGATGAAAGGGCTTTCCATGCCTCTTCCACAATCAGCTGTTTCCTTACGCCTTTCAACCGGCGCATCTTGTTGATGAACGCCTCCATAATGATGATGGTCACCACCGGAAACAGCTCGGCATTGTCCTTTATCGAGTCAATCTCGAAGACCACGAACCGTTTGTGCAGCAGGTCGATGTTCTCCGTCGAGTTGAGCAGGAAGTCGTAGCGTCCGCCCCGGTAGTACTGCCTCAGGGTGGTCAGGAAATTGTCGATGTTGAAGTCCGACTTCTCCACCTTGATGTAGCGTTCCTCCATTTCCTTGCGGTACACGTCCCGCATATACTCATAGAATGTGTTGAACGAAGGCACGATGCTCCTGTCCTGTTGGAGTTTCAGCAGGTAGGCGTTCACCGCGCTTCCCAGCTCCGCCGATTCCGTTTTCGTGGCGGGTTCGTTCTCGCTTTTCCACAATGTCAGCAGCAGCGTCTTGATGCTGTCCTTTTTCTCCACGTCGAACACCCCGTCATCCGTGTAGAACGGGTTGAAACTGATGGGCTTCTCCTCCGTATAGGTGAAGTAGATACCGTCCTGTCCGTGCGTGCGGCGGTGTATCATCTCGCACAGTCCCTGATAGGAGTTTCCCGTGTCCACCAGTACCACGTGCGTGCCCTGTTCATAATATTGTCTGACCAGGTGGTTCATGAAGAACGATTTTCCGCTTCCGCTTGGTCCCAGCACGAACTTGTTGCGGTTCGTGGTGATGCCCCGCTTCATCGGCAGGTCGGAAATGTCGATATGCAGGGGCTTGCCGCTGATACGGTCTGCCATGCGGATGCCGAAAGCCGAGGGCGAGTCCCGGTAGTTGGTCTCTCCGGCGAACAGGCATACCGCCTGCTCGACAAACGTGTGGAACGATTCCTCTGCCGGAAAGTCCGCCGCATTGCCCGGTATGCCCGCCCAGAACAGCGTCGGGCAGTCCGTCGTGTTGTGGCGCGGTACGCATCCCATCGAGGCCAGCTGGCTACCCACGTCGTTCCTTATCCGTTTCAGCTCCTCCGTGTCGTCGCTCCACGCCATCACGTTGAAGTGGGCGCGGACGGACTTCAGCCCCTGTGAGTGGGCTTCGTTCAGATATTCCTCTATCCACTCGCAGTTGATGGCGTTCTGGCGGCTGTAGCGCGAGAGCGACTGCATGTTCCTTGCCGACTTCTCGAAGCGGCGCAGCTCCTCGTCGCTGTTGCCGACAAACACATACTGGTTGTAGATATGGTTGCAGGGCAGCAGCAGTCCCAGCGGGGCGGCAAACGACAGGCGGCAGTCCGAGCGGTCGGTCGAGAGCCGTTCGTAACGGCTGTCCGTGGCTACCGCAGCCGGCAGGTCTTCCGTGTCCGACAGCGTGTGCAGGCACAGGCGTTTGTCGCCGATGCGCATCTCCTCCGCGCTCATGGCGATGTCTTCCAGACACGCCGTATCCTCCGTCGTCAGTGCCAGGTATCTGCCTATGATACCCGTTTCCTTTTCCGTTCCCGTAATCTCATCGTCCCTCAGGCGGCGCAGGCGGACGTGTCCCGAATCGTTCAGGATGCGGGCGAACTGTTCCACCGCCTCCATGAACTTCAGTGCCGTCTCCCTGTCCTGTATCTCCTTCGGGATGATATGTCCGCGGCATAGCGTGCTCCAGTTGCTCTGCCGCCTCATGCGTTCCTTCGTCGTCTTGGTCAGGAACAGATAGCTCCTGTGGCTCAGATACGGGCGCTCGTTGAAGTGCATCCCGTTGCTCCGTGCCAGGAAGCCCGTACCTTCCTTCTCCCAGTCGGGGCGGTACAGCTCCTTCATGTACCAGTCCTGCTTGTGCAGTACCGAGTGGTCGGGCAGTACCTTGATTGCCTTGCACCACGTGGCATGGATACTCTCGTATTCTTCCGCCGTTACGGTATAGACCTCCGGCAGCTCCACCTCGAAGGCTGCGGTGATGTCTGCATCCTTCGAGATGATGCACCCGTGTTCCACCGCCAGCAGCGGGAACCGGCTCTCCAGTGTGGTGGCTTTCATTACGTTTCTCATTCTTTCCTTCCTTTCCTTTTTCGTCTCAACAGATGGGACACCCGTCTGCGGTGGAGCAGGTAGCGTGGGCGCATCCGTGCCGCGCCCAGCTTCATCAGCCCGTATTCCCCATACATTGCGTTCAGCCGGAACGTGATCCATACCACGGCGGAAGCCGCCGTGACTCCCAGGCCGATGCAGACCCACTGGCTCACGCCAGCCATGTACAGGATGACAAACAGGAGGAAGGCGGCAAGCAGCCCGCCCGCAAACACGAACAGGTACTGCGCCTTCAACCCCTTGAACTCCACCGGACGACCGATGCCCTTGTTTACCGGGTATTCAGCCATTGTCCTTTTACCTTAATTATATATGGAAAACGCCTGTTTAGAGAAAGAACGAGCGTAAAATGGTCGCACTCACTATCAGGAAGATACAGGCTCCGAACCAGCTTGCGGCGGTCTTGCTCGTGTCCGGGTCGCCGGACGAGAACTTGCCATAGACCTTGATGCCCCCGATAAGACCCACCACTGCGCCGATGGCGTAGATGAGCTTTGTCGCCGGGTCGAAATACGAGGTCACAAGATTGGTTGCCTCCGTGATGCCCGCCATGCCGTTGCCCTGTGCAAAGGCGGAAATGTTTGCAGCCGTCAGAAGGACTGCCAGAATGATTTGTTTTTTCTTCGATGTTTCTGTCATAATCTTTTTTCGTTTTTTATGCCTCCGGGCGGGATATTCCCTTCGGCGGTTGATACTTTTCTTTAATTTTTGCGGCTTCGGATAAAGCCGGCTTCTGGATTTAGTGGATTCGGTGGCAAGACGATGATTTAGCCGTAGTCGGTTTTCTTTTTTCGCATCTTAGTTACATCTTTTACATTGTTATACATAGTCGCGGATGTTGAAGTTCTCGTATTCCTTCCGTACAGCCGCTTTCATTCTTGTTTTCTTCTCTGCGGGCTGGATACTTGTGAGATAGGTTTCCACCATTTCCGACACCCTTGCCTCGTACCGGGCATTGTTGCGCCGGAACATGTCGTAGAACTCTGTCCCTTCCAGCTCGTGGAATACCTTGCCCGCTTGCAGGATGTCGGCTTTCCCTGCCTTCGGGTTCTTCACCGCCCTTGCCGCACGGTCGATTTCGTCAAAGGTGCTTCCGCCCGCCTGTGGCGGCTCTTCCTCAAGTTCCCCGTCCGTGTCGTGGACGCGGTTGTCCCTGAAAACCTCGTCCAGATCCTCGTCGGGCACTTGGCGCGACGGCTTCGTTTCCGCAGCGTGGCTGCCGGCGGTTTCCATTTCGTCGTCAAAGGTAACGTCCTTTTCGTCCACCGCCTCGCTTTGCATTTCCGTGGCAGCATTTGGCGTCGGAGTGGCAGCCTGTGGCTTCATTTCCGGCATTCTGAACCTGCTTTTTCCAATCACATCGGGCAACGGTTCCCGTGCCGGTTCAATGCCGTCCTTGCCGTCAGCTTTTCGTGACTCCTTGCGTTCCCATGTCAGGTAGAGCAGTACCCACAGGTTGCACGCCATCATCAGGATTAGCAGCAGCGTCACCATAGGCTTACCGCTATCTGTCCGACAACATCGTGGCTTTTCTTCCTGTGCAGGCTCTCCGGCTCCGTACCGTGGTGTTCAAGGTGTTCGGTGACGATGCGGTCTGTATAGCCGGATATGGTCATCCCGTTTTCTCCCGCCATGCCCGCTATGCGCCTGACCGCCTTGTACTTCTCCCGGCTGATGTACACCGCCTTCCGTGCGGTGCCTTCCGGCTTGCATCCGTTCAGGCACTTGCCCTTATAGGCTTCCTCTCTCTGCTTTCTTTTGAAAATTTGGATGTTCAGTTTCATTTCGTCTTTACTTTTTTATGTGATACAATGTTTTCCTCAAATCAGATTGTCCCTGTTGCGGCGGTACAGGTCGTTGATTTCGTCCTTGTTCTCCTCAAAGTGGCGCATCAGCACCGTGTCGATGTAGCCGCCCACGGTTATTTCCTTGTCGGCGATGGTGTTCACTATCTTGGAAACGATGCTGTGTGCCTCCTTGCTGATGTACACGCAGTGCCGGAGTTTCACCTCGTTCCGTTTGAGGAAGGTCGAGCCGTAGTCAGGCTTCTTTCTTTTCGCGGGTTCGCTCCGTGCTTTAGCTTCCGTGGGCTGTACCGCATCTTCCGGTACGTTGCCGGCATCGGGTTCGTCCGTTCCTTCCCTTGCCGGAGGTCCGCCCATCTGACGGGATTTTCCTATGGAGGCAAGCAGCAGGCTTTCGTCTATGCCCTCCGTATTCAATTTTCGGCTTGCCATGAGGTTTATCCGTTGATGATGGAACATATCTCTTCCGACAGCTCGCGGATACGGCTTCCCTTCAGCATGGAGGCGTCCGGCGGCAGGATGGTCGAGCGGAACACCGACTTGCGGTCGTCCGACGGCTCGCGGCGGAAACGCTTGCTGTCGGGCAGCCTCGTGTCAAGGACATGGAAGTCGTTTTCGGCGAACAGCTTCCCGTACAGGTCGTACAGCCCGGTCTTTTCCCGTCCGTCCACCATTGTCCAGAACAGGGATATGCCTTTCGTCTTGGCAAGCCCGGTGGTGACGAGGTTGTCGTTGAACATCATCACGAACTGCAATGCGCTTTCCACCACGAAGCGGTCGGCGCTGACGGGCGTGAAGATGTAGTCCATCTGCGAGAGCGTCTTTATCACCCCGTCGCTTTTCAGCGTGCCCGGCAGGTCGAAGAACACGATTTCCGGCTGGTATCCTTTCTCTGACAGCAGGCTGTCCGCATCGTCCAGCGCTTGCACGGCGTTGCTTCGGACGATGGGAAATCCCTTGCGCCCCGACTTGCGGAAATGTTCACAGGCAACGGCTTTCAGGCTGTCGTTCTTTTCGATAAGTGCCGTTTCCTTGTCGCGCAGCCCGGCGATGCTGTGCTGCGGCTCGTCGCAGTCTATCACGGCGACATCTATCCCCATCACGTTGTGGATGTAGTTGGCTACGAGCGCGGTGACGGTCGATTTGCCGACACCGCCTTTCTGTGTTGCGAATGCAACGAATGTTTCCTTGTTCATTTTTCTGTATGTTTTAATCGTTGTGGGTTTATGACTGTGGCGGTATGCTTCCCCGCCTGTTCATTTCTCTGCCTCTGTATATATGCGTATGCGCACTTTCTTGCATACACGCATTTCTACGGAGGTCTTGGTTTGAGTCTCCGCTGGTGTGTTGTCATACGCCAATACGTCAGTACGTCAGCACGTATGTACGTCAGTGCATCAGTACGTATGTATGTCAGTACGCCAGCGGAGCTGTGTGTCTGTCCGTCCGTGCGGACCTGCCTTTTCAAATGTCTGTTTCCGTCCATGTCCATTTATTTGCCTTGTTGCTTCATCGTTTCTGTCCGCAAAGGAATATACAAATCCGCCGGTCTGTATCGTTTCCCCCTTGCGTGGCAGCATTTGGCTTCGTTCCGGTAGCTTGTGGCGTTTTTCAGCCACTTCCCGGTGTGTTTTTACCCCGTACCTTTGCCCCCAAGCGGCAGGGCAACGCTCCCGATGCGCACATCGTACCCCCGGCTCCGTCCTTCTTTTGGGCAGCCGAAGGGTATCGGGCGACCGATACCTTTATGGGTTGTTATAGCAGGTTTATCCCCAATCCGTCGTGTACGGATTCTTGTGTCCTTAAAGACACAGCAAGGTGTCCTTTGAGTAACTCAAAGGGTTTCCGGTTACTCCCGGAAACGACCTTGCCCCTTGTGGGGGAGGGCTTCCCCTCCGAAGTCGGGAAGCCTGTTTCCTACCTGCGGTATGCGTGCCGGAAGCTGCGCTTGTGCCGTGAAACGAACCACTAAATCCATAATAAAGATGAACAAGAAAAAGAACGGGGATGAAGCGTCCTTTAAATGGGGGCGGCATCCGAAAGAGAGCCGCAAGTCGCACTGCGTGATGGTGCGCTTCGACAATGAGGAATGGCAGAAGTTTCTTGCCATGTATGAGAAATCCGGCGTGTATGCGAGGGCAGTGTTCCTGAAAGCACACTTCTTCGGACAGCCCTTCCGTGTGCTGGTCACGGACAGGACGCTGCTGGACTATTGCACGAAGCTCTCCGCTTTCCATGCGCAGTACCGCATGGTCGGCAACAACTACAACCAGGTGGTCAGGGAGCTTCGCTGCCATTTCTCGGAAAAGAAGGCGATGGCATTGCTCTACAAGCTGGAGCAATGCACGAAGGAACTGGCCGCTCTGACGCGGCAGGTCATGGAACTTTCAAAAGAGTTTGAGGAAAGATGGTCGCGAAGATAAGCATGGGAACATCGTTGTACGGCGCACTCGCCTACAACGGCCTGAAAGTGAATGAGGGCGAAGGCAGGCTCCTTGCCGTAAACCGGATTTTCGACGACGGCAGCGGACATGTGGACATAGCCCGTGCCGAGCAGGACTTCAAGCGCTTCATGCCGGAGCAGGTGCGCACTCGGAATAAGGTCATCCATATTTCCCTCAATCCGCACCCCGACGACCGCCTGACCGACACGGAACTGGAACAGCTCGCACGCGAGTATCTCGGCAGGCTGGGTTACGGTGACCAGCCGTATCTTGTGTTCAAGCACGAGGACATCAGCCGCCACCACCTGCACATCGTTTCCGTCAATGTGGACGAACGGGGCAGGCGGCTTAACCGTGACTTCATCCACCGCCGCAGCAAGCGCATCACCTCCGAGCTGGAAAAGAAGTACGGGCTGCACCCGGCTGACCGCCGCCAGCTCCGTACCGACAACCCGCTCCGCAGGGTGGACGTATCGCAGGGCGATGTCAAGCGGCAGGTATCGAATGTAGCCAAGGCGGTCATGGCAGGCTACAAGTTCCAGACAATGGGCGAATACCGCGCTCTGCTCTCGCTCTACAACGTCACCGTGGAGGAAGCCCGTGGCATGGTGGACGGGCGCGAGTACCACGGACTGGTCTATTTTTCGCTATCGTTCAGCAACCCGTCCGCCACCGGCGATGCCGGCAACAGGACCGGCACTCCCTTCAAGGCTTCCCGCATCGGCAAGTCCGTCGGTTACGAAGCCGTGCAGCGCAGGTTTGAATTTTCCAAAGGACAAATTCGGGATAAACGTCTGGCGGAGACGACCCGCCGTACCGTCGCCGCCGCGCTCGCCCGGACATACCGCTGCGAGGAGTTCGTCGCCCTGCTCCGGGACAAGGGCGTGGACGTGGTGTTCCGCCATACCGACGAAGGGCGCATCTACGGGGCGACCTTCATCGACCATCGCACGGGCTGCGTGCTCAACGGCTCTCGTCTGGGCAGGGAGTTTTCCGCCAATGCCCTGCAGGAGCATTTCACCCTGCCGTATGCCGGCACTCCGCCCATACCGTTCACTATTACCGTGGACGGGCAGCAGCCCGACACCCGTCCCGCCGTGGAATACGACGAGGGGTATTCCTCCGGCTTGGGCTTGCTCGGCGGCGATGCTTCGGGCGCACAGGCCGAGGAAGCCGCCTTCGAGCGCGACCTCAGGCACAGGCGGAAAAAGCGCCGCAAGGGACAGGGATTATAATTCAGTCATTCACTTGAAAACAGAAACAGATTATGTCACAACAGGAAGACGATTTGAGGGCACTGGCGAAAATCATGGATTTTCTCCGTGCCGTAAGCATTATTCTGGTGGTCATCCACCTCTACTGGTATTGTTACGAGGCCGTAAGGCTGTGGGGCATCGGCATAGGTGTCGTGGACCGGGTACTGATGAACTTCGACCGTACCGCCGGACTGTTCCATCACATTCTCTACACGAAGCTCTTTGCCCTTCTTCTGCTCGCGCTCTCGTGCCTCGGCACGAAGGGTGTCAAGGAGGAGAAAATCACCTGGCGCCGGATCTGGACGGTACTTGCCGCGGGGCTGGCGCTGTTCTTCGGCAACTGGTGGGTGCTGTCCCTGCCGCTTCCGGTGGAGGCGGTTGCGGGTCTCTACACCGCTTCAATGGCGGCGGGCTATGTCTGCCTGCTCATGGCGGGCACATGGATGAGCCGTCTTTTGCGTACCAACCTCATGGAAGACGTGTTCAATGTCGAGAACGAGAGTTTCATGCAGGAGACCCGTCTCATGGAGAACGGGTATTCCGTCAATCTGCCCACCCGTTTCTACCACAGGAAGAAGTGGAACAATGGCTATATCAATGTGGTAAACCCGTTCCGTGCCACCATCGTACTGGGTACGCCGGGCAGCGGAAAGTCCTATGCCGTGGTGAACAGCTTCATCAAACAACAGATTGAGAAAGGCTTTGCGATGTACATCTACGACTTCAAGTTCAGCGACCTTTCCACCATTGCCTACAACCACCTGCTGAACCACATGGACGCATACAGGGTCAGGCCGAAGTTCTACGTCATCAACTTCGACGACCCGCGGCGCTCGCACCGCTGCAATCCCATCCATCCGGATTTTATGGAGGACATCACCGATGCCTACGAGAGTGCCTACACGATAATGCTCAATTTGAACAGGACCTGGGTGCAGAAGCAGGGCGACTTCTTTGTCGAGTCTCCGATTATCCTGTTCGCCGCCGTGATATGGTTCCTCCGTATCTATCAGGACGGGAAATACTGCACCTTTCCCCATGCCATCGAGCTGCTCAACCGCCGTTACGAGGACCTGTTCCCGATTCTCACCAGCTATCCCGAACTGGAGAACTACCTTTCCCCGTTCATGGACGCCTGGCAGGGCGGGGCGATGGAACAGCTTGCCGGTCAGATAGCCTCGGCAAAGATTCCGCTCTCGCGCATGATTTCCCCGCAGCTCTACTGGGTCATGTCCGACAGTGAGTTCACGCTCGACATCAACAATCCCGACGAGCCGAAGATTCTCTGTGTCGGCAACAATCCCGACCGCCAGAATATCTACGGGGCGGCGTTGGGGCTGTACAACTCGCGCATCGTCAAGCTCGTCAACAGGAAGGGCAGGCTGAAGTCCTCCATCATCATCGACGAGCTGCCCACGATTTACTTCAAGGGGCTGGACAACCTGATTGCCACCGCCCGAAGCAACAAGGTTTCCACCCTGCTGGGTTTTCAGGACTTTTCCCAGCTCAAGCGTGACTACGGCGACAAGGAGGCCGCCGTGGTCATGAACACCGTCGGCAACATCTTTTCCGGTCAGGTCGTGGGCGAGACCGCCAAGACCCTTTCCGAGCGTTTCGGCAAGATTCTCCAGAGGCGGCAGAGCATCACCATCAACCGCGAGGACAAGTCCACTTCCATCAATACGCAGATGGAGAGCCTGATTCCGGCAAGCAAGATTTCCACGCTCACGCAGGGCATGTTCGTGGGAGCCGTCGCCGACAACTACGACGAGCGTATCGAACAGAAGATTTTCCATTGCGAGATTGTGGTCGATGCCGAGAAGGTCAAGCGTGAGGAACAGGCTTACCGGCCTATACCCGTCATCACCGACTTTACCGATGCCGGCGGCAACGACCGCATGAAGGAAATGATCCAGGATAACTACAACCGTATCCGTGCCGAGGTCCGGCAGATTGTCGCCGACGAGTTGCAGCGCATACAGTCCGACCCCGAACTGCAATACCTCCTCAGCGGCAGATAACCGGATATACGGTCAGATGAAAAGAGAAAATCCGTAGCACGTACAGCCTTTCCCTGTCGTGTTACGGATTTTCCTTTTTTGTCTGTTCCCGTTATAAATAAAGAACGCCCCCCCAAGTATGCTGCCTTTCATTGTCTGAGAGACTTATTTTCTTTTTCTTGTATATATCACATAAGCAATCAACTTCAAACTCCCCAATAAATATTTTAGAATTGAATATTCTCCGTCATGCCAAAACTATAATGAAAGATTACAACACTTTTATTGAGTTATGATTTTTTTCATGTACTTTAGTTTCTAAATCCTTACAGTACTGCAAACCGTGATATTACTAACAATATAAATAGAAGCGGTAATTTCTGCATCTAATTTCTATGTTTTGACAAAATCATTGCAAGATCTACCGATTATTCTATTGGTATTCTGTTTTCTATTCGTAAGATATAATTCGTATCTGAAAAGAAACGATCCATACGTGCGGCTTGCCCTGTTCGAAAATATGGCTTCTCGCTATTGGCTATGTAGGCTTTCTTTATGGAAAAATTCTGTGCCTCCTTCTGTTGCTCAAAATAACCAATTGTAGATCGTAATTGCTGCTCGCCATCCTTTATCCATTGACTACCCTTGAGCTTCCTCTGTTTCAATTCCACAAATATGATTGTATCTTTATAAAACAGAAAGCCGTCACAGCGATTGTCCATATTTCCATCCGCTCTGCGCAATTCAATACAATGGTCAACTGGTACGAAATTTACTTTTATTTGAGGATAATTATCTACAGCCGCAATCCAGTCCTGCCCCTGCTTCTCAGCAATATAAGCCTTTTCAGCAGCAGGAGCCGGACGGTCGCATATACCAAATTTACGTTTACTCGATGAAGTAATATGTTCTTTAGGGAAAAAATTTATCATAACTCCTGTTGTATTTCCAATAAATTAGCAAAATCTTCGTTAGTCCTTTCCAACATATTGTTGAGAAAATTATCATCTGAAGGAAGTCCATTATATGTATCTAATATTTCTACTGTTCCTTCCACCTCATTGAATTCATAAATAGCTATTTCATCAGGCTGTATAGCTGACTTAATAGGGAAAACAGAATCTATCTTTTCCCGTATTTCGTCTGATAGCGAATGATCTTTCAATAGTAGCCCTGCTTTGATAGCGATAGTCAAACCGTTAATAAGATATGGACTATGTGTAGTAACAATCAACTTGTTGGCATCCAATGAATTGTTAAATGCTAGCAGGTGTTTCATAATCATCCATTGAGACTCCGGATAAAGATTTTGCTCAGGTTCTTCTACTATATTTATGAATGCTGATTTGTTGAATCTGGCTGATACAGCTGAAAGGGCTATTCTTCGTTGTTCGTCTGTCAAGTTTGGCATATTCCATATATTAGCAACTTCTGCTTCAAACCGTTTCGCTTCATCGCTACTCATTTTTTGAGCATTATTTGCCTGACTTTTTACAGACTCTGATAAATGCAAGGAAACCAAATACAGCGGTACGATTGATTGGAACCCACTGGATGCCTCCATGAGCTTAACTTTGTAACCTTCTCCTTTTACAGATACTATATCATTTTGTTTGTTGTATTCAAGTTGTGCATTATTTATAGGAAGTTCAAGACCTCCTTTAATACGTTGCTTGGCATTGTTGTATTCCGTTAAGAAGACCAGTAAAGCATCTGGCAAGTCTTTAATCAAATTAGGTCTATTAACCATACTGATGAAATTTCTCTCAGCTGGTACATACATAATTTGTGGAAGTACATATCTGTTAAATGTATCTGTTCTTTTTTCAATGATAAATTCACCTTGTTTAGTGTAAGTAAATTTGTATGCATTTCCTTCATAGATAATCTCAGTACGTTCCTTTATAAAGTAATTTGAAATACGATGGTAGCCACAATATTTATTCTTAAACTTGGTGGTAGTAAATTCTTTTTCTTTGAAATCACCTCGTGTTAAAACCTTCTCCATCCATGTAAAGGTGGAAATTAATTTGGCAACTGTACTTTTACCGCTACCTTGATTGCCGGTAAATACAGTTACTTTTTTTATATCTATCCATTCGTCCTTTACGGACTTTGGCTCTTTTATCGGACCGAAATTTTTAATTTTTATTCTACTCATATATTTATTGTATAGACTTGTCGCAAAGATAGTATTTCTAAATGAGATGACCTAATCGCTGATATACATCATTTTCCACTAACATAAATACCTTTCCAATTTTACTGAAAATGTTTTTCTACATATAGTTGAAACTTTGAAATCCCGTATTTCTAATATAGTTGTAAAGTGGAACATCATGCTGAAAGAACTCCTTCAGATCTGCATTTCTGCATGAAAAAAACTGCAATCTGCAATAGCTTTCTCATCTTATGGAAAGAAACTGCATTTATCTAACAGGAATCCCATACTTACAACATATTGGCTTTTTTCAATATGGCACGGGCTATTTTCACCTGCTTGCTGAAATCTGTTTTCTCCTTCTTTTGGTAAGCCTTGTCCGCTTCCTTCACGAAACGTTCGGCTTCTTTCCCTTTCAGCGTAGGAATTGCTTTGATTTTTAATGCCATAATATATTGTATTATAATTGTTTCTGCAAAGGTATTCTTTTCTTGTGGATAATTACGGTAAAGGCAGATTTTTCTTGTTTCACCGCCTCTTCCGTTCCGCCTCCTCGTCTCGCATCATCCTGCGGTTCAGCCGTTCCGCCGCCCTGTCAAAGAAATACGTCCGGCTCTCGTTCTTCCGCCGCTTGATGTCCGCATAGGTGTTGTAGCACTGGTTCTCCTTTATCTCCACACCGAACATGCGGCAGAATCTCGCCAACAGCTCCTTGATGCCCGTTTCCCCTCCGTTGATGAGCTTCATCTCGTCCAGACCGTAAATCAGTTCCACCAGCTCGGCCGTGCTTCCCGTCCACTGCATCGCTGCGGCTTCGTCCTGCCTTTGGTTTGTCTTTTCGCCTCCGTCAAAGGCTCCGCCTCGATGCAGCCCTACCTGATAATATTTCAGCATCTTGCGTACAAAGGATAATGCCTTGCGTACATAGATGCTCCTGTTGTTCCCGGTATTTTCAGTCTGCAGCGTATCATGGAACTGAAGTTCTGTTTCTGCAAAGCTCAGGGCAAAGAATGTGTTTTCCGGGTTCGACATGTTACTGCAGAGTGATACCACTTCCGATATGAATCCGTTGTAGGACTCCTGTATTTCATCATTGCAGGCACTGCCGCCTATCAGTCTGAAAAAACTTGTTTCTGTCAATATGAGGTGTTCCATTTTCTTTCAGTTTTATGTTATTACACTTGGTTTGAAGTGTGCGCACATAAAACTATGGGACAAATAGCGGTCCTGCGGGAGTGTTTTTCTTTAAGTATGGATATATCACACTGATATTCAGCGAAATATTTGCTGAAAATATTTTTTGGAGCTTTTCCCGACGCCTCATTTTTTGTTCAGAATCTGAACGTACGTTCACTTTTTGAACGTCCCGGGCGTTCATTTTCCGAACGTCACCACCCGTTGGCGGGGTGTTTTCCGTCCGTAGGCTATCCGTACCATGCCGTCCTTCCATTGTCTGCTTCCCGTACATGTCCATTCGCTTTCGGGCAGCGACGACTGGAACAGCCTGCTGCCGTTTCCCGCAATGACGGGAACCATGTAGAGGATGATTTCATCCACAAGCCGCATCCGTATCATGCCGTTGATGATGCCTGCCGTCTTTTCGGTTGCTTCTATCAGATAGTTCAGGGAATCGCCGGTGTTTTCCATCCGGTTGGAGAGGAGTGTAAGCGACGTGTCTTCTGTCAGGACGCAGGTGGCAGCCTCTTTCAGCGCACCTATCCCGTACTGGTCGGAACCAAGCCATCGCCCGGACAGACCGGTTGTTTCTGCCGGACAGCCGTCCATCGTCAGGACGGCGAGTAATCGGACTTTTGCCATAGCGGTCATTCTGTTGCGACCGGAAGCCGTAAAATAAAAAATAGCGTGCAAATTACGCTACTTCTGGTGATGGCTCTGGAAAGCCTGACAGGAATTACGTAAATGCACGCTATGCCCAGGCATAGCATAAGCATCACGCAATCGTATCCTGTCTTCAAATTTTCCAGATTTTCACCAGAAACGCCTTGCGGTCTTATTCTATACTATATCTTAGTCGGTACGGGAAACCGTGTTTCTCCGTACCGTATTTCTCCTATGTTCATGCAAAGATAGGATTTTCAGTCGAAATTTTCTCATTTTTCGCTCTTTTTCTGCATGATACCGTATTCTTTCATCTTGTTGTACAGGGTCGTGCGGCTGATACCCAGCAGTCCGGCAGTCACTTCGCGGTTCCCGTCCGCCTGTGCCAGTGCCCGCACGATGCGTTCCCTTTCCTCATTCCCGTCTTTCAGCAGCAGGGAGCTGCCTGCCTGTACCGTACTTTCCGCTTCCAGCCTGTCGGCTCCTATCAGCCTTCCTTCCGTCAGCAGGACGGCGGAACGCACCGTCTGTTTCAGTTCCCTCACATTTCCTGTCCACATCCGCCTCATGAGTTCCTTTTCCGCCTCCTTGTCGAATCCTTCCGTATGCCGTCCCAGTTCTTCGTTGGCAAGCTCCCGGAAAAATTCTGCAAGGGGCAGTATGTCCTCCCGGCACTCCCGCAGCGGCGGTATCTTGATGACAAACTCCTTCAGGCGGTGATACAGGTCCCGCCGGAAACATCCTTCCTCCACTGCCTTCTCCAGATTCTCGTTGGTTGCCGCCACGATGCGCACATCCGCTTTCCATTCGCGGGTGCAGCCCGTCGGACGGTAGCATTTGGTCTGCAGCGCACGCAGCAGTTTCTGCTGTACCTCAGCGGGCAGGTTGCCCACCTCGTCCAGAAACAGCGTGCCGCCGTCAGCCTCTGCCATGCAGCCTTTCTTTCCGGCTATGGCTCCCGTAAATGCGCCTTTCTCGTATCCGAACAGTTCGGATGCCGCCAGCTCCCGTGTCAGCATACCGCAGTCTATCGCGACAAACGGACCTTTCTGCCGGGTACTCTGCGCATGTATCTTTTCTGCTACGTGTTCCTTGCCCGTGCCGTTCTCTCCAAGTATCAGCACACCTATGTCCGTCGGGGCTACCAGTGAGATACGCCGGTCGATGGTCCGGAATGCGGCACTTCTGCGCTCCAGTATGGGCATGGTATGCCTTCTTTCCGATTTGCGTACCAGCTCACTTATCCTCGGAAGCAGCTTTTCCTGCAGCAGGTTCTTGGGGATATAGTCCTCGGCTCCCAGCCTCATGGAGCTGACCGCCGACGCGACCTGCGCATAGTCGGTCATGATGACAAACGGGTTTCTGATACCCGTTTCCCGCATCCGCTCCAGCACTTCCGTACATTCCCCGTCGGGCAGACGCAGGTCCGACACGATGATGTCCCCATCGTCCAGTTCCTCCAGCAGCCTCCGTGCCCCGGCACAGTCGTATGCCGTGCGGGTCTTGTAGCCTGCCTTCTCCAGCATTCCGCAGACATGGTCGCGAAATACCGGGTTGTCTTCTATCACTATTATTCTTCCCATACCGTTCTCTCCATTTCCTTTCGGGCGAGCCGGATGATCGTTTCGCCCTGACCGGTTACCTTTCCGGCATACTCCCTGATTTCTTCTGCCGTCCCGTTTCCGTGGAGCACGTCATACAGCTCCTGCAGCGGACCTTCGGCATGTATCAGCATCCACGAGCTGCGGATATGGTGTATCCAGTAGTCCAGCCTGTCCCTGTCACACCTTTCCGCTTCCTCCCGTATGGCGGCCATTTCCTTCTCCGTCTCCCTGACCAGACATTCCAGCCTCTGCCGCTTGTCGCCGTATGCGAACAGCGGACCGAGGTCTATGCGTGGGGTGCTGTCCTCATCGATGCATTCTTCCGCGGCTGCCAGCAGTTCGTCGATGGAGAACGGCTTGTACAGCACCGAGCCGAAGCCCGCACCTGCCAGCTCCTCTTTCGTGATGCTTTTCGAGCCGGTCACCACCATCACGGGGATGGTGCGTGAGTTGCCTATGTCCGACGTGCGGAGCAGTTCCAGCACCTCGTAGCCGCTTGCGTCCTGCATCTTCAGGTCTGTGGTCAGCAGGTCATAGTGTCCCTCGCGCAGCTTCTCCGCCATTTCCCCCGTGCTCGTGCAGGTGTCGCAGTGCACCCCGTTCTGCACGAATATGTCGTGTATCATCCCCAGTATGATGCTGTCGTTGTCCAGCGACAACACCGAACATCCGCCCAGTCTTGTCCGCTTCGCTGCTGCCTTGCGGCCTGTTTCTCCGGCTTTCTCCGCCTGGGGCAGCGGCAGCACCACGCTGAAGCGGCTGCCCGTGTTCCGTATGTTCTCCACCGATATACTGCCCTCCATCAGTTCCGCAAGGCTTTTCACTATCGACAGTCCCAGCCCGAATCCGTCCTGCGTGGCGGCATTGCTCAGCCGCTCGAACGGCTTGAATATCTGTTCCCGTTTGTCCTTGTCTATTCCTCCTCCGGTATCTTCCACCGCAAGCGTGAATTTCCCTCCGGCATACAGGGCGGTCAGTGTCACGCCCCCGCGTTCCGTAAACTTCAGTGCGTTCGACAGCAGGTTGCTGCCGATACGCAGTATCAGGTTCCTGTCGCCCATGACCACCTCGTCAGCGGCGTTGTTCACTCTGAACTCCAGCCGTTTCTCTTCCATCCGTGCGGCAAATTCCGTTTCCAGCGTTTCCGCCACTCCCGCCAGTCTGAACGGCTTCACCCTGACGGTCTCCTTTCCGTTGTCTATGCGGTAGTAGTCCAGCAGGTTCTCCATCAGTGCCCCCATACGCTCTGCCGACTGCCGTATATGCTCCGCGTGCAGCGCCGTTGCCTCCCGGTTCCCGTCCTTCAGTATCAGTTCCGCATTGCCGCGGATGGCGGTCAGCGGTGAGCGCAGGTCGTGCGTCACCGTCTGCATGATGTTCTGTCTGCTTTTTATCAGCTCTTCATTCTCTCGGACCGACCTGCGCAGGGTCTCTATCAGTTCCTCCCGCTGTTTCCTGTCTCTGGTGCGGCGGCGGATGTCCCTCCGGACTACTGCATACAGCAGCACCGCACACAGGACACCTGCCGCCGATATGCCGCATATCAGTACGAATGCCGTCTCTCTCAGTTCCGCCACCCGCATGTGCCTTTCTTCCATGCGTTTTGTCTCGTTCTGTCCGATTTCCCGTATCAGCCGCGAAAGGTTCTGGTTCAGTATGCTGTTGCGTATTTTCAGTGAGTCCGACAGATGGGAGAATGCCTGTTCCTGCTCTGCCAGTGCCGTACGCATCTCTTCCTCAAACCGCCGCATCTCCGCAATGTGCCGGGTGTTGGGTGTCGTGCTCACCCGTGTGGTCATGCGTGCCGGTTCTTCTTTCTTTTTCTTGCGGAACAGGCCGAACAGTCCGCCCCGTTTCTTTTCCTCTTCCGGTTCGGTGCGTTCCGTCACTGTCGTTGTCCGTACCGATGCCGTCTGCTCCAGTCCGGGCAGGTGGCGTTCCAGCAGGCTGTCCATGCGGTACGCCGTGGTCGGCATATCCACCATCCGCTCGATCAGCCTGCGTTTCTCGTGCAGCAGCCTTACTACCGTGTCTATCCTTGCCGTCTGCGCCGGCTCTCCGTAGTAGCCTTTCAGCCGGTCTATCACCTCCATTGTGTGCGATTCCCGCCGGTCGTATGTATCCATGTCAGAGTCGTCCCACAGCATCGCACGGTCATTGTCCAGAAACAGTGTGATTAGTCCCCGGTATGCTTCGCTGGCGGCAGCACGCTGCATGAGCAGGCTGCGTTCCTCAGCCTCCGCCTGCTCAAATACCTGCTTTTCGTACCATACGGCCATGATGATGCCCAGTACGAGCAGTCCCAGTATGAGATAACCCGACAGGATTTTCAGGTGGAGGGATTCCTTCCATCTTGAAAATGTATTGTTGTATATTAACATTAATTCTTATTCACAACTATGTTTTACGATATTCATTATAAACATAAAGAATAGAGTAAATTATCTAATCTTATTTTTGATATAATATAACTAAAATACCAATTAATGTCCGAATCGTGATGTATCCACTCCTTTCACTTCCTGTTTTTTATATCCTCCGAAACGGTATGTGAGGTTCAGAGATACGGTACGGGTGTAGAATCCGGTATTCATGTCCAAATGTTGTCCCTTGAAGCGAACCTTCATATCCGGCATACTGGAGTTGAATATATCGCTGCAACGTGCTGTAAGCGAACATTTGTCTTTGGCAAAGTTCCATTTCACTCCTGCTGTAAGATTGAATGAACTGGCGAGATCCAGCGTTCCCTGGATGAAAGGTGTCTGTATGTTACCTGTCAATTCCAAGGATAGATTCTTGCCTACTTTGAAGGTATTGTCAAGTGTTCCGACAAACATCCATTTCTTGCGGTCAAAAGGCACATCGAAAAACTGGTCGCATTTTTGCCGTGCCTGCATACCTACGAGTGTGAGCCTTGCATCGTACCAGTTCCCTATGCTGAAAGGCAGGATGACATTTGCACCTATCATACGCATATAATTCCAGTTGGTGTTCTTGTATATTAATGCCAGACGGTCGGTCGCTTGGTAGGGAGATTGGGCAAAGTAATCGGACGTATGTGTGTAGAACAGTCCGAAAATGTATTTTTGTTTCAGTATGTATGTACCGTTCAGGTTATAGTTGGTCATGGGGCGCAATCCCGGCGTTCCCTGAAGTTCGGAATATCCGTTCAGATATGTAACGGATGACTGCATATCCCAGTAGCCCGGATAAGTCTTATCTGTTGATAAAGACAGTTGGAAGATATGTTTCGGGCTTTTCAGGTATGTCAGTGAGGCTTGCGGATAGACAGCCCATTTGTGATAGTTGCCAATAGTGTAATATTCTCCTGTGGCAGAAACAGAAAACGAAGTTCCGGTTGCCCATTTTTTATTCAGTGAAAAATAAAAACTGGCTGTCTGTTCATTAAGTTTGGCTTCTGTATTTTCGGTTTGTATATTACCTGTTACATTATTATATGTTTGAAAATCATAATCTTTTGCATAACGGTAGGCTACTCCGTAACCGATACCCCAGTTGTTTGTCAGATTATGTTTCTGGTCTGCATAAATTGAATAGCGGTCTATTCGCTGGCCACCAGTCAGTGTGTATGAGTTTTTGTTTTTATCAGATAGTTGCGTGAACATAGTCTGGTTATTGTCTGAAGTGTAACGTGTGTAATCACCGCCTATTTCCAGACCGATACCAGAACTGTATTGCACTGTTATATTGTTCATCTTATTGTCCGTAAACTTATCAAGGTTGGACTGCTGGAAACTTCCGTCTGCTATACTGCGGTTATGTCCGTCAGGAGTAAAACTTCCCGTGTAGGTTACATTCAGATGATTCTTTTCGTTGATGTTATATACCAAAGCAGTTCTCACATTGTGCATCCAGCTTTTGGAACTCAGTTTCTCTTCCTGTGTTATTTCATATACATTGTCGTTAAAGGTGTGTCTGGAGAACAGTTCTGTATATTCTATAGTTTTGACATTGTCTGCTCCATACATTACATCTAAAGTGAATTTTGGAGTAGAGAAACGGAAATTCCCGTTTGCACCGCCACTGTTGAAATATCTGTTCTGATAATAAGTATTCAATTCTCCTTGAAATGAATAATCATTAGAGCGTTTCATCACCACATTGATTACAGCTCCACGAATATGGAGTTCAGGAGGGGCACTGTACATGACTTCAGCCTTCTCGACACGATCCAACGGCGTATTGCGTAACAATATTTCCAACTGCTCTGCTGTCATGGTTGTAGGCTTACCATTCATCACAATGGTAAGAGAACTTGCTCCAGCGAGAGAAAGTATTCCGCTACTCTCCTGCACACCTGGGAGTTTGGCTATAGCCTCGTATGCATTGTTTACTACTTGTTTTTCAGAGAGCACTGAAAGGTTATAGCCAAGCCGTCCGTTTTCTACTTTGACTAATGGTTTTTCTCCCTTAATAACCACTTCCTCCAAATTATAGTCTTGTGCTTCCAAAATAATAATACCGGCATCACGCGCCTGACTCTTAACTTGTCTGGTCTGATAAAGCAGATGCTGGACGATTAGCTGATAATTCTCCGGCTCGGATTCAAGCATGAATGTACCGTCAGCTGCAGATATGGCTGCACCCAAATAAGTAGAATCAGGCAACTGCATGACAATGGTAGCACCTTCAACCGGATGCTTATTTGTATCTACTACTTTCCCTATTGTCTGACTAAAAACAGGAAACGAAAGCCCTACACATATCAAGGTACATATTACAAATCTTTTACAAATCATTTTTAGATAATTGTTATAGTAATGCTAATATTATTTTAATTCCTTCAACTTCATTCCAGTCAGAATAATATTGTACATTTAATTCCGCCCATCAATTCCCACCTTTTTTGTATTATATTATACTGATAGCTCATTTGAGGACCAACCACAATATTATTTTTCAGCTTAAATGATAATCCTACTCCTATGGTATAAGGGGCAGAATTTGTCGGAAGTATTGGATTCTGTAATCTGTCTATAGTATAGCTTCCAGACATATTGAATTGCAACTTACCGTTCAATGGGTAAGATAACTGCGTATTTCGCTGTAAATATTTCGTATAACTATCTGAATCTATATTACTGTCAATTGTAAACTTATTATATTTTAAATATTCGCTTTTTAAATTAAAAAGCTTAATTGTAATGTGCTCCTTAAAGATATGTTCCATATTTATGGTTTGAAATTTCGGCATTACTAAATCATATGATTTTATACCCAATATGAAATCGTTCCAAGAACTGCGATCTTCCTTTATAAGTTCACAATTAAAGCTTCTCTCCAGTTCATTTTTTAAATCGCTGTTTATGATGATAGGCTTTTCACTTTCCAATATTTTAGACAGATGAATGGAATCTTCTTTTGTCCATACAGTTTGTGCACAAAGAAGATTCGAAAAAAAACAGAAGGCAATAAATATCACAAAATCATTGTGTAAAAACAATTTAAACTCACAAAAAAAATGAATGATATTCATATCATAATACCTTTCCGTTTTTGATGTACCTTTATATGATTCTGTTCTCACATTTTTATTAGATTAATACCATACAATCATGGTTATTCTATCATTACAGCGAATTATATAGGAAGCGCAGCAAGAAATATACAGAAACCTATTTCTAAGGATAAACGAATAAATTTTCCTTATTATCTTTGTTGGTTTCCAGTAATTTCATAACCATTATTTTTTGTACCTATCTTAACATATTGTTCTCACAATTACTCAAGTTTCGGATTTAGAATATTTCGCTGAGAAGTAAATAAAAAAGGCTTTGAGAATTTCTGTATATAACAGAAATTGAGTA